>Ga0105246_10001361_pt1 | contig 14424 bp, 12 predicted proteins | sample KBSM64metaG_FD_99694 | JGI IMG/M metagenome (GOLD analysis project Ga0105246, IMG submission 99694) | Miscanthus rhizosphere microbial communities from Kellogg Biological Station, Michigan, USA - KBS M6-4 metaG | ecosystem: Host-associated > Plants > Roots > Rhizosphere > Soil | place...
AAGAATGGGCGAAATGGTCTGCGGCAGTCATGACTCTGATTCTAGTGGCCTGCGGTTCCCCCCAGAGAGCGAGAACAGGAAAGAATCAGAAGAGTCGGGACTCACTGTCATCCACGCCGCGCATGGCGTCGTAGTCCAGCGTTATGCAGTCAATTCCGCGGTCGTTGGCCAGGACTTTGGCTTGGGGCTTGATCTGCTGGGCTGCAAAAATCCCACGGACCGGCGCCAGCAGTGGATCCCGGTTCAGCAGCTCCAGATACCGCGTCAGCTGCTCGACGCCGTCGATGTCGCCGCGCCGCTTCAGCTCAATCGCCACCGTGGCACCGGTTGCGTCCCGGGCAAGGATGTCTACCGGGCCGATGGCGGTGAAGTACTCCCGGCGGATGAGTGAGTATCCGGTTCCGAGGGTCTCGATCTGTTCTGCCAGGAGGCGTTGCAGGTCAGCTTCCACGCCGTCCTTGATCAGTCCAGGATCAACACCCAGGTCATGTGAGGTGTCATGCAGTTGCTCGTAGATGTTGATGATGAGCCGGTCATCGGTCTTGGCCGACTGCACGGTCCACTGCTCAACCACGCCCTCTTCCACTTCGGTTTCTTCGGGGGAAGTTACGCGCAGCGTGGCCGGTGGGCTCATCCAGTTCAACGGCTTGTACGAGCCGCCGTCGGAGTGCACCAGTACCGAGCCGTCGGCCTTGACGAGCAAGAGCCTGGTGGCGAGGGGGAGGTGGGCCTTGAGACGGCCAACATAATCAACAGAACAACGGGCTATGACGAGTCGCACCCGCCTTACCTTACCCGGTGGCGGCCGGTCGCTGGGGCAGAATGGAATCATGCCCCGTTCCAACCGCCCTCGTCGCAACGCCGCCAGCACACGTTCGAACAAACCTGCCGGCAAGTGGGCAGACGAGGCCCCGGAACTGGATCTGGAACGGGCAAGGGCGGGGATTGCGCGCAGGGAAAGCGCCCCGGATGGTGACTGGATGGTGCGTACCATGACGGCGCGGAAGGCGGAGAAGCAGTACATCTGCCCAGGCTGCTCGACAGCCATCCTCCCTGGTATCGCACATCTGGTGGTGTGGTCGGACAATCACCTCTTTGGCGAAGCCGCCGGACTGGCCGAGCGCCGGCATTGGCACACCAACTGCTGGACGTCACGAACCTACCGGTATCGCTGACCAGTCCCGCTGATTCCCTTAGGCTTGGAGGCATGACTTTCGACCCCGCCTCGTTCGTTTTCACTGCGCAGGACGCTCCCTCGGCGATCCGGGCCTCCACCGTCCTTCCCGCGCGTCGGGAGAATGTGGAATTCACCACGGAAGACGGAAAACTACTGCTGGGCGAACTCGCCTTGCCGGAGTCGGGGGAGATTACCGCAACGTTGATCACCCTCCATCCGCTGCCGACCCATGGCGGCTTCATGGACTCCCATGTCTACCGCAAGGCTTCCTACAGGCTGCCGGCGCTGGCAGGTGTAGCGGTCCTGAGGTTCAATACCCGGGGCACGCACTCGCCGCGCGGTACCAGCCAAGGGCAGTTTGAAGAGGGCATCGGTGAGCGTTACGACGTCGAAGCAGCCGTCCGTTTCGCCGTTGAGCGCGGCCTGCCGAACCGGTGGTTGGTGGGGTGGTCGTTCGGGACGGAACTGGCGCTGATGTACGGCGCAGTTGAACCTGTGGCGTCGCAGATCGAGGGTGCGGTCCTCCTGTCTCCTCCACTCCACCGCGCAACGGACGTCCACCTCAAGGAGTGGGCAGCCTCCGGCAAACCGCTGACCGTGTTGGTTCCGGAACACGACGATTACCTTCGACCCGAGGAGGCAGTCCAACGCTTCAGCCTGGTACCGCAAGCCCGGCTGGTGGGCGTCCACGGTGCCAAGCACCTGTGGGTGGGCGAGAAGTACGCGGCGCGTGTCCTGGACGAAATCGTCGACGACGTCACTCCGGCAGGTGCCGGCGTGGACGGTCTGCCACGTGAGTGGGCGGGACCGGTCGCCAACGCGGCATGAGTAGACGAGGAAAGTCAGTGCCTGTCTTGGCGCATAATGAAGACTTCCTTGATCAGCAGCATGATGGCTGCCGCTGTCGGAATGGCAATCAACGCACCGAGGACACCCAGCAGGCTTCCGCCGGCGATAACTGAGATCACGGCCACCGCGCCCGGAACGGCCACTGCCCGCTGCATGATGCGCGGAGAGATGAAATATGCCTCGAACTGCAGGTAGGCAAAGTAGGCGATCGCGTAGATCACTGCTGTTTGCCAACCGGCTGTGAGCGCCACGAGGATAACCACGACTGCGGCGATCATGCCGCCAACCAGCGGGATGAACGCCAACAGCGCCACCACGAAGGCAAGCAGGACGCTGAAGGGAATGCCGAGGATGCTCATGACGATGAAGGCAAAGAATGCGTTCAGCAGGGCGACGCAGGCCTGGCCGATCACGTAGTTGCCTACTGAGTCGGTAATCGCTTCCGAAAGTGCCTCGACACGGGGGCGGCGCGACCTCGGCGCCAGGCGGTAGGCCCATTTCTTCATTGACGGCAGGGCAGCCAGGAAGTACAGGCTAAGCACCAGCACAATCAGCGTGCCGAACAATCCGTTGGCCACAGTGGAACCGAAGCCCACCACACCGCCGAAGATGCCACCCATTGCCTCGGGATCCTTGACGAACTTATCCAGTTCGGTAGTGATGCGGTCGCGAATGCCGAACTGGCTGTCCACGGTCCGGAAGAAATCCGAGTCGAGGAAGCCCCGTATCCAATCAGGCGCCTGCCGGACGATCTCGGAAACCTGTTCCACGATGGTGGGAATCAACGTTGCAAAGAAACCGGCAACCGCAAGGACCAGGACAGAGACAGATATCAGGATGCCGCCAGGGCGCGGGACCTTTCGGGTCTCAAGCCAGCGGACTACCGGATCCAGCCCGAGGGCGATGAAGAGCGCGGCAACGATCCATAGGATCAGCTGGGTGGTATTGCTGGCGATATAAAAGACCAGCAGGGCCACGCCGACCCCGGCCGTGCCCATGAAGCCCACATATAACGGGTGCTGGGATGACATGCGGGGACCAGGAGCACCGAAATCGTTGTCCTCGTCGGCCTTGATGCCCTCCGCTGCGGCAACGGCCTCGTCCTCGGGAGGCATCTCGAACCGGACCCGGGTGCGGGCTCCCGGAATGGGTTGCCTCAGCTTGCGGGCTATTGCGGCCAGGCGTCCGGTGCGGACCGGAACAGTAGCGGAGGTCCCATCCGCGGGGGCGTCCACCACAGTTGACCCTGACTCATCGATGGGACGGGGCTCCAAGTGGTCTTTCACGCGGTTCTGCTGCCTTTTCTACCGATTATCATGATCATCGCCACACTATCAGGAGCACGGAATCCGGCTTTGGCGGCGCCATTGCAGGGAACAAGACGTATCCGTCGGGATGGGCCGATCTGACTCTTTGATAACAAAACGGTTACCCTTGAAGTTCAACGACCGCTGATGATAGGTGATCCTGTGCGTTTGAAGACTGCAGCCTTGCTGGTGCTGCTGGGCCTGCTGACGATGCTGGCCGGCATTGGCCAGCTGACATTCTGGGCCCCCGCCGAGACCGTGACGGCCTCGGTTCCCAGTGACACAAAAGCTGCCCCGCTGACCGTGATCGACCAAAAGTTGATCGCCCTCCATGACGGGCCGGTGAAGATCAAGATCCAGGGTGAAGGCAACTTCATCGTCGCTACGGGCCGCCCGGACGACGTCGAAGCCTGGGTGGGGAAAACTGCCCACAACACCCTGACTGGAGTCTCCCAGGACCAGAAGTCCCTTGAGGTGGCCTCCACTGACGGCGAGGCAACTGCTCCCTCTCCTGTTGGTTCGGATCTGTGGGTTAACACAGAAGACGCCAGCGGAGAGCTGGACTACACCTGGAACCCGCCTGCTGGAGGCGAGTGGTCCCTCCTGGTAGCCAGCGACGGAACCAAGCCTGCGCCGTCGTCAATCTCGATGACTTTCCCCAATAACGCAACCACGCCATGGGCCGTGCCGCTCATCGTGCTTGGCATTATCATCATGCTGGCCGGAGTAGCCCTCCCGTTCATCACCAAGGCCATCAGCAACCGTCGCAAGGGCGATGAGCACCGCAAGGATGATGACTTCGGTGGATCGCATAGTGGCGGGGAAACCACTTCCCTGCCCGTTCAGGCGCCGCCCGGCAAAGCTGACGGTGGCCGGGGCGCTGGAGCAGAAGGCTCAAGCCTGCGCATTACTGCCGTTGCCGCGGCTCTTGCTACCGCGCTTGTGGGAAGTTCGGCGATCGCTGCCCAGGCAACGTCCACCCCTAAGCCTTCGGACACTTCCAGCCCCTCTTCTTCCGCTTCGAGGGAAGGGGACGCAGCACCTGTGATGCTCGAATCGCAACTGCAGCGCATCCTGGAGCAGGTTGCCAGCACTGTAGACGCAGCGGATGCCGCCAAGGATGCTGCAAAGCTCGCGCCGCGCGTGGACAAGATGGAACTTCAGGTCCGCACCCAGAACTACAAGATCCGCTCCACGGTGTCTGCTTACGAGCCCCGCATGCCGGTTCGTGCCACCAAGCTCCAGAGCAGCGTCATCAGTACCAAGCGCGACTGGCCCCGTACCGTCTTTGCCTTGACCCAGGGCGAGGGCAACGTTGTTCCCCAGGTCCTGACGTTGGTTCAACTCTCACCGCGGGAAAACTACAAGCTCTGGGGCAGCGCTCCGTTGCAGCCGGGCACCAACTTCCCGTCGTTCCCCGTTCCCCGTGACGGAACCGCTCCTGCGGCAGCTAACGACAAGACCGGGCTGGCTTACAGCGGCAACGAAGCCTTGGGAATCCTTGGCGAGATGCTGACAACTCCTGACTCGCCTAACAGGAGCAAGCTGGCTGATGGTCAATCCTCGCCGTACATCGCCGGTGCCCTTGCCTACCAGGCAGACACCGTGAAGAACGGGACCAGTGCCAACTTCAAGTTCTCCCACACCCCCGTGAACAACCAGACCGTGGTGCTGCGCACAGCTGATGGTGGCGCCCTGGTTGTGGGACGCCTGGACTTCGCGTTCGAAGGGACGCCGAAAGCGGCAGGGGACAAACTCATTCTTGAGGACGACTCCGCTGTCTTCGCCGGCGGCAAGGAAACCACCACCGGCATGGTGCTGAACTTCGCCGAGTCCGTGGCGGTTTACATTCCGCCGGCAGGTTCGGCTGATCCCATGAAGCTTGTGGCGGCTACCCGGGGACTCGTGGGAGCCAGCTTCAAGTAGGACATGCCCTTGGCAAGGCAGCGGCTAGAGTGGACGGTATGAGTTCGCCCGGATACCGACCCACTCCAGCCGCTGCCAGCCAGCTCAACCTGCGCGGCGCCGTCGACCTCTCGTCGTTGCGCCGGCCCGCCGCCCCGCCCCAGTCGCCGCCCGCAGGCGTGCCGACCGATTCCGGTAGTCCGGAATCGGGTGAATCAGGCGGTACCGAATCGGGACGTGCGCCCCTTCGCGTGGACGCTACCGAAACCAATTTCCAGGATCTGGTGCAGTTGTCCGCCCAGATACCTGTCCTCTTCCTCCTCTGGTCACGCTATACAGCCGAATCTCCAGCCGTCCTTGACGCTGCCCAGCGCGTCGTCGCCAGCTACGGCGGACGGTTGATTCTTGCTGCCGCTGACGTGGATGCGTTCCCTCAACTCGCACAGGCCTTCCAGGTCCAGGCTGTACCTACGGCTGTCGCCGTCGTCAAAGGCCAGCCCGTACCGCTTTTCCAGGGTCCTGCCGACGACGAGCAGATTCGTAGCCTCGTTGATGAACTGCTCAAGGTGGCAGCCGCCAATGGCGTCACCGGGAGCATCGGCGATGCTGCAGCGGAGGGCGAAGCGGAACCAGCACCGCTACCTCCCCTCCACCAAGCAGCCATCGATGCTATCGAGGCCGGAGACTACGCAGGGGCAGCCGCGGCCTATAAGCAAGCACTACTGGAGATGCCTGCAGACGCCGACGCCAAGGCAGGCCTGGCCCAGGTGGAGCTGATGGCCCGGCTTGAGAAGTTCTCAGCCACCGAAGCTGAAAACCTCCGGGAGCTGGCCGCACAGGAGCCCGATAATGTGCAGGCCCAGTTGGGCGTGGCCGACCTCGACATCTCCGGTGGGCACATCGAGGATGGATTCAACCGCATCATTGCCTTCATCGGCCGGAATTTCGGTCCCGAGCGCGAGACCGCCCGTCTACGCCTGCTTGAACTTTTCGAGGTAGTGGGCACGTCGGATGAGCGGGTGGCCAAAGCCCGTCAAGGACTTGCGAGGGTTCTGTTCTAGTGCCCTCGGCGCTGTTTACGCCCCTGCAGCTCCGTTCGCTGAGCATTGCGCACCGTGGGTGGGTTTCACCCATGTGCCAGTACAGTTGCACGCCGGAAACAGGTGAAGGCGTTCCCAACGACTGGCACTTGATGCACCTCGGATCCTTTGCCGCAGGTGGTGCTGCATTGATCCTGAGTGAAGCTGCTGCGGTGAATGCCTCAGGCCGGATCAGCCCCAGGGACGCTGGACTGTACTCCGATGAGCAGGCAGCTGGCTGGGAGCGGATTGTCCACTTCGTTCACCAGCACGGCGCCGTCGACTGCAAGATCGGCGCCCAGCTCGCGCACGCCGGGCGTAAGGCGTCGACTTACTGGCCGTTTTCGGACCGGAACGGTTCCGTTCCAGCATCCGACGGCGGCTGGGTCACTTTTGGTCCCACCCAACAGCCCTACGACGGCTATGCAGCGCCGGAAGCCATGAGCGAACAAGACATCCGGGGAGTCGTAGCCGACTTTGCAGCTGCGGCCGCCCGGGCTGTGGCGATCGGGTTTGACACCGTGGAAATCCACGGCGCACACGGGTATCTGCTTCACCAGTTCCAAAGCCCCCTTATCAACACTCGAACCGACAGGTGGGGTGGCACAGAGAATGGGCGGAACCGGTTGATGCTCGCTGTCGTGGACGCCGTGAGGGAGGTCATTCCGGATTCCATGCCACTGTTGTTGCGGATTTCCGCAACTGATTGGGCTGAAGGGGGAGTGGATGTTGATGCCTCCGTCCGCCTGGCCAAGGCCGCATCCGAACGCGGTGTCGACCTCGTGGACGTCTCCAGCGGCGGGGCGGTCGCCCATCAACACATCAGGCCCGCTCCCGGGTACCAGGCTGGATTCGCCGAACAGCTAAAACGCGACGCCGGTGTACTCACCGGTGCGGTGGGCCTGCTCACGAGTGCCACGCAGGCCGAGGATATCGTGGCGAACGGACGTGCCGATGCGGTCTTCATGGCCCGGGCAGCGTTGCGCGATCCGCACTGGTGGCTCAGGGCCGCTTATGAGCTTGGACACGAAATGTCCTGGGTTCCGCAGTACCAGAGAGCCATACCCCGCCACGGCTTCTAGCGCGTCCCGGCACCACTGGAAGCCGGGGCTAGGCTGGAGCCATGACGGAACCGCGCCATGAACCACTCTCCCAGCCATCCCACACTCGCCAGCCAGCACCGCAGCAATCTGCGGTTGAACCCGGGCTGTCAGCAGACCCGCACACGGACCTGCCAGCATCGGCTCTGTCCATCCGCGGCCTGGCCAAGCGGTTCGGTGGAAAAATTGCCGTCGATGGCGTGAGCCTCGAGGTTCCTGTGGGTTCTTTCTATGGAATGGTGGGCCCGAACGGTGCGGGCAAGACCACCACGTTGTCGATGGCCACTGGGCTGCTGCGGCCGGACTTTGGAACGGCGTTGGTCCACGGGGTGGATGTTTGGGCACGGCCGCTGGAGGCCAAGAAGCTTATGGGTGTGTTGCCGGACGGCGTCCGTTTGTTTGATCGGCTGACCGGGGAACAACTGGTCACCTACGCGGGCCTGCTCCGTGGCATGGACCGGGACGTGGTTCGCCCCCGCGTATCCGAACTGTTGGCCGCCTTGGACCTTGAAGCCGACGCCGGATCCTTGGTGGTTGATTATTCGGCGGGTATGACCAAGAAGATTGCGTTGGCGTCGGCGTTGATCCACGCTCCCCGGCTGCTGGTCTTGGACGAGCCGTTTGAGTCGGTGGATCCGGTATCGGCGGCCAACATCAGGGGCATCCTTGAGAGCTATGTATCTTCCGGGGGTACGGTCATCGTCTCCAGCCACGTCATGGACCTCGTGCAGCGCATGTGCAGCCATGTGGCAGTTGTGGCGGCAGGACGCGTCCTCGCGGCGGGGTCCGTGGATGAAGTCCGGAACGGTTCCACGCTGGAGGAACGTTTTGTGCAATTGGTAGGCGGCGGGCACCGGACGGAGGGGCTGGAGTGGTTGCGCACCTTCTAAGCCTTAAATGGCGGTTGCTCCTCAACGGCTTCAAGCGCAGCCCGGCGCAGCTCATCGGCATGGCTATCGGGCTGTTGTACGCGCTGGGAATCGTGGTCCTGTTGATTGGAGCCTTGATTGTCCTGCGTTGGGCGGACGCTGAAATCGCCCATACCGTGGTGGTGTTGGGCGGTGCTGCGGCACTGCTTGGCTGGGCAGTGGTTCCCCTTCTTGCATCCGCAGCCGACATGACGCTGGATCCCGCCCGGTTCACCACGTCTGCGATCCCACCCCGCCAGCTTCTCACCGGCCTTGCCTTGGCGGGTTTCATCGGGATCCCGGGCCTCGCCACAGCCCTTACTGCGCTTGCCACTGTTGGCACGTGGTGGCGAAGTTTTCCAGCGGTGGCCGGTGCGTTGCTGGGCGCGATTCTGGGGGCCTTGACCTGCATCGTGTTGTCCAAAGTAGTGACGACGGCGACTGCCGGTCTGGCCTCGTCCCGCCGTTTCAAGGACGTCAGCAGCCTCGTCTTTTTCATCCCGCTCATGCTGATGGGTCCCATCATCGTGGGTATCGTCGACGGAGTTCGTGGCACGGCGGATTATCTCCCTGCGCTTGCCCGTACAGTCTCTTGGACCCCTCTTGGCGCGGCCTGGTCCCTGGGTGGCGACCTTGAGGCTGGAGACGTTGCTTCCGCCGGACTGAAACTCCTCATTGCTGTGGCAACTGTTTCCGGATTGCTGCTTTGCTGGCAGGTGTTGCTGCAACATGCTTTGGTGACGCCGCCGTACGCCGGAGGTTCGGCCAAGAAGGGCGGAAAGCGTGGGCTGTTCGATGTCTTGCCAGGAACCCCGGCTGGCGCGGTGGCTGCCCGCGCCTTGATTTATTGGATGAAAGACCCTCGTTACGCGGGCTCGCTGGTGGTGGTTCCACTGTTTCCTGTGATCTTCTTCTTCAGCGGGAGCCAAAGCGGCGATTACGGCATGCTCATGCTTCTTGGGCCGCTGACGGCGTTTGTCATGGCATGGTCCATCTGCGCTGATGTTTCCTATGACAACACCGCTTTTGCCCTCCACCTGGCATCAGGTGTCAGGGGTGTGGATGACCGGCTGGGCCGCGCCATCGCGTGCCTGAGCATTTCCCTGCCTCTTGTGCTTCTCTTTTCCATAGGTCCGTTCTTCTTTACTGGTGCCTGGGCGTGGGCTCCGAACCTGATCGGCCTGTCGCTGGGTACGTTGTTCACTGGCCTGGGGTTGTCCTCCGTGATCTCCGCGCGATACAACATCGCCGTGCCCTTGCCCGGTGACAGCCCGTTCAAGAAGCCGCCGGGCAACGTTGCCCAGACACTTGCCGTGCAGATGATAGGGATGGGTGTCCTTGTTCTTTTGCTCCTCCCGCAGCTTGCGCTGATGGGAGCCCAACTGTTTACCGGCAGCGTTGTCCCCGGCTGGATTAACCTTGTGGTGGGTCCACTTGTGGGCATCGCTCTGTTCATTGTCGGAGTGCGGCTGGGCGGTAAATGGTTGGATGCGCGGGGCCCGGAGATGTTCGCCCAGCTCAGTGTGAACCGCTAGCCCCGTAACAACCATGGCAAGCTCATGGGACATGGGATAACCTCGACTCAGTACCGCGCAATTCCTACACAAGAAAGGCAGTGACGATGGAAGTTGTCATTCTCCCTGGCACCAAACAGATTGGCGCGCTGGCGGCAGATGCCATCGAAGCCCTTGTGCGCCGCAAGCCGAACGCCGTGTTGGGTTTGGCCACGGGCTCGTCTCCGCTGCCGATCTACGACGAATTGGCCCGGCGCTACGAAGCCGGGAGCGTGGACTTCAGCGAGGCACATGGATTTGCCTTGGACGAATATGTCGGACTTGAGGCCGGGCATCCGGAGTCCTACCGCGAGGTGATCCGGCGCGAGTTTACCAACCGGGTGAATATCAAGCCTGAGAATGTGCATGGCCCGGACGGTGCCGCCGAGGATCTGGAAGCAGCCTGCCAGGCCTACGAGGATGCAATCAAGGATGCCGGCGGCGTGGACCTCCAGATTCTGGGCGTGGGCACGGACGGCCACATTGGATTCAATGAACCCGGTTCATCGCTGGCGTCCCGCACCCGGATCAAAACGCTGATCGAGCAGACGCGCAAGGACAACGCCCGCTTTTTCAACAGCATCGACGACGTCCCGCACCATGTAGTCACCCAGGGTTTGGGCACCATCATGGATGCCCGCCACGTCATCCTGGTGGCTACGGGTGCACAAAAAGCCCAGGCAGTGCGGGACTTCGTCGAAGGACCGGTAGCTGCCATTTGCGCTGCATCCGTCCTCCAGATGCATCCTCACGCCACAATATTGGTGGACGAAGCCGCTGCGTCGTCGCTGAAATTGGCCGATTACTACCGCCACACCTATGACAACAAGCCGGAGTGGCAGGGTCTGTAGACGGTAAGATGGATGCCATGACTACGCTTCCTCCGGATCCATTCGAAAACGACCCCATGCGCGAGCTTTCCGGAGCCGGAACGTCCACATCCACCATTGAGCGCGAGGAAACTCGCCAGGAAGTGGAGCCCGGCGACCGCGAGCGGTTCTCGCACTATGTTCGCAAGGAAAAGATCATGGAGTCGGCCATGACCGGCGAGCCCGTCATTGCCCTCTGCGGCAAAGTCTGGACGCCGGGGCGCGATCCCCAGAAGTTCCCGGTCTGCCCGGAGTGCAAGGAGATCTATGAGGGTCTCCGTCCCGGCAAAGACGGTGGAGACAGCGGCCCGGGCAACTCCAAGTAGTGGCTGGGAAGAGAACACAGGTCCCTTCCGATCGTGACCGCAATGCGGTCCACTGCCGCGTGCCCAGAGAACCGGGGCTAATTTTCGCTGCCATCAGGCCGGGGGAGTCCGCATGACAGAAACATTATTTGGTGGTCCATCCCTGCCTCCCGCGTACCCTGAACGCGCCGCATGGGGCACAGCCCCCAAGCTGCGCGCCTGGCAGCAGGAAGCCCTGGACCTCTACATGGCCAGGCATCCAAAGGATTTCCTGGCCGTGGCTACGCCTGGCGCCGGTAAGACTACCTTTGCCTTGCGGATTGCCACCACGCTGCTGGACAGCGGCGTTGTTAACAGGATCACTATCGTGGCGCCCACGGACCACCTGAAGCGGCAGTGGGCTGACGCCGCTGCCCGGGTGGGCATTGCGATTGACCCCAACTTCAAGAATTCCGATGGCCAGCATGGCCGTGGATTCGTTGGTGTCGCTGTGACATATGCCCAGGTGGCGAGCAAGCCGATGCTGCACCGTGCCAAAACAGAAGCCGCCCGGACGCTGGTCATCCTGGACGAAATCCACCACGGTGGAGAGGCACTGTCCTGGGGAGATGGCTTGCGCGAGGCCTTTGATCCAGCGGCAAGGCGCCTTTCCCTGACCGGAACGCCGTTCCGTTCAGATACCTCACCCATCCCCTTCGTGGAATACGCCGAGGACCGCGACGGTATTCGACGCTCCAAAGCCGATTACACGTATGGCTACGGCAATGCGCTCCGGGACCACGTGGTGCGTCCTGTGCTTTTCATGGCTTACTCAGGCCAGATGCGCTGGAGGACCAGTGCAGGTGACGAAATGGCCGCCTCCCTCGGGGAAGCGGCTGTCACCAAGGACATCACGTCACAGGCGTGGCGTACGGCGTTGAACCCGACCGGCGAATGGATCCCGGCTGTCCTTGCCGCCGCGGATAAACGCCTTAGCGAGGTTCGCCGGACGGTCCCGGACGCCGGTGGGCTGGTTATCGCCACGGACCACGACGACGCCCGCGCGTACGCAGGGCAGCTAAAGAAGATCACCGGGCAATCGCCCACAGTCATTCTTTCTGACGACTCGAAGGCTTCCAGCAAGATCGAGGACTTCTCCGCAGGAGACAAGCGGTGGATGGTCGCCGTCCGAATGGTGTCCGAAGGCGTGGACGTTCCTCGCCTCTCGGTGGGCGTCTACGCTACGTCCACCTCCACGCCGCTGTTTTTTGCCCAGGCCGTAGGCCGTTTTGTGCGTGCCCGCAAAAGGGGCGAGACGGCGTCGGTCTTCCTGCCCTCAGTTCCACCCCTGATGGTGCTGGCCAACACCATGGAGGCCGAGCGCGACCACGCTCTTGACCGCCCGGAAAAGGATGAGGACGGACTTTTCAGCCCTGAAGAGAACCTCATGGCCGAGGCGAACCGCGAGGACAAGGCATCGGAGGAGCTCACCAAGGGCAAGTTCGAAGCTCTCGACTCGCAGGCTTCCTTTGACCGCGTCCTTTTCGACGGCGGTGAATTCGGTACGGGAGCGGACATCGGCTCTGATGACGAGTTGGACTTCCTCGGCATTCCCGGGCTTCTCGACGCCGAGCAAGTAGGTACGTTGCTGCGTCAGCGGCAGCACGAGCAGCAATCGCGCAAGAAACGCCAGTCGCCTTTGGCTGCCGCAGCTTCACCGACCGTGCCTGATCACCGCATGCTCATGGACTTGCGCAACGAACTGGCCAAGAACGTGGCAGCGTGGTCAGCCCGGACAGGCACACCGCATGGAGTGGTTCACACCAAACTGCGCGAACTATGCGGTGGACCTGCTGTAGCCCAGGCGAACGAGGAACAACTTCAGGCGCGGCTGCGTAAGTTGCAGGATTGGTTCATCGGCCGGAAGTAACCGGACTTAGCTGCGTTCAACCTCGACGCCGGCGGCTTCCATTTCGTCGAAGGTTTCGGTGAGGTCCTCGGCGATTCCCGCAGTCAGGTCCGCAATGACCGTAGTGGTGTACCCGGCCTGCACGGCGTCAAGGGCCGTTGCCTTGACGCAGTAGTCCGTGGCGATGCCCACGACCACCACCTCTTCGACGTCGTGGCTTTGGAGCCAGTCATCGAGGCCGATGGCATCTTCATCCAGGACCTCGGAGACAGCGGAGCCGGCTTTGAGATCCCCGGAAGGGACGTCGTCTTCCGGGGCAAGGACGCCCTCAAAGCCGGAGTAGGCCGCTGTGTACTGTCCTTTACGGAAGTAAGCCTGGATGTATTCCGGGTCCAGGTCTTCGTGGAGTTCAGCTCCTTTGGTCCGGGCCCGGCAATGCGGCGGCCAGGAATCCACCATGTCCGGCTCATCGGAGAAGTGGCTTCCCGGTTCGATGTGCCAATCCTGGGTGGCCACGATGTGGTCGAAATGCTGTTGGTTTGCATCCACGTACTCGGTGATGGCGCCGGCAACTGCAGCGCCTCCTTCGACGGCGAGGCTACCGCCTTCGCAAAAGTCGTTCTGGACATCGACGATGATCAGGGCCCTGGACATCAGTTCTCCTCGTAGATGGTGGGGATGGCGGCCTCGCCGCGCTGCAGGCGGTTCACTACGGCAGGCAGTTCGGCCATGCTGGCGGCGTGCCGTTCTTTGGCGCGGATCACGCCTTCGGGGCCCGTCCAGCCGGGCAGGAGTTCACCATTTTTGATGAACTGGTGCAACAACGAACGGTCGTTTCCGTCGTCCTCCGGCCGGCGACCTATTCCAACGATCTCCTGCGTGGCCCTTCCGTGTTCGTTGAGCTTGCGCAGGGCGTACTTGCGTCCACCCACGCTGGCCTTGTTCTTGGCCGCTTTCGCAACGGAGATGAACTCGCCGGCGTCGTTTGTCCTGCTCACCAGCTTGTACACCATGCTGGCGGTGGGAGCGCCGGAGCCCGTCACCAAGGACGTGCCAACCCCGTAGGAGTCCACGGGGGCGGACTGGAGGGCGGCTATGGCGAATTCGTCGAGGTCGGAGGTCACAACTATCCGGGTGTTCACGTTTCCAAGGTCATCCAACAGTTGCCGGACCCACTGCGCCTGGGCAATCAGGTCGCCCGAGTCCAAGCGGACGGCGCCCAGTTTGTCCCCGGCCAGTTCGACGGCGGTGCGCACCGCTGTTTCGACGTCGTACGTGTCCACCAGCAGCGAGGTTCCCAGGCCGAATGCGGCGATTTGTGCTTCGAAGGCCTCGCGTTCGGTGTCGTGGAGGAGCGTGAAGGAATGTGCCGCGGTGCCAACGGTTTTGATGCCGTAGCGTCGTCCGGCCTCAAGGTTGGAGGTGCTGGCGAAGCCGGCGATCACTGCAGCGCGGGCAGCCGCCGTCGCGGATTCTTCCTGGGT
>Ga0105246_10001371_pt1 | contig 14356 bp, 20 predicted proteins | sample KBSM64metaG_FD_99694 | JGI IMG/M metagenome (GOLD analysis project Ga0105246, IMG submission 99694) | Miscanthus rhizosphere microbial communities from Kellogg Biological Station, Michigan, USA - KBS M6-4 metaG | ecosystem: Host-associated > Plants > Roots > Rhizosphere > Soil | place...
CATAACCGTCAGCAGCTTGAAAATCACACACTAATTTCTCATGTGGTATTGCTGCCCATTCTGTATTACACAACTCCAGTGGTCTAAATACGCGCTCCGTAATCAGTTGTGCAATGGTACACCCAGTAACTTCTTTGATCCATTTACAAGCCACTTCTTCTCGTTCCATTCGGTCCACACCAAAATATTTAGCACCTGATTTCGTAGCTAAATCTCTGATCGTTATACCTTTCAGTTCGCTTGCCGGCATATCTGTAATGATATCCGAAACCTTCGTATCTATTGATAATTTACTCTCGATAACTGCGATTGCGGTCGCAAGTCCAACATACGTTTTTCTTAATGAGTATAAATTAAACATAGAATCTGCTGTAACTTGCAGAGCTCCACTTTTAAAATGGTGCTTTCCTGCATACCACTCTGTCGTTATTTTCCCGTCTTGAATAACGATTACTGAAGCAGCGGAAGCACCGTATTTCTTCGCCGCTTCTTGGGTATATGAAATTAATGGCTCTAACTTGTTATTCATAGTAACAGGCATGTCCATAACGTCCCCCCGTGATTAAGTATTAGAGCTTCATATCATTTTTCATTATTTTTCTAAACATTCTCAATCAAGTTACTCTTTTTCAGTTTTTAGTATTGCATTAATTTCTTATTTCACCATCTCTTTTAAATCTTCGATTGTATTTTCATTTGAGTGTTGAGTATTCCTAAGAAAAACAATTCCATCAATGTGGGCATTTTTAAACATACAACCATCAATAGCATTATTAATGAATTCTGAATTAGATAGATCAGCTTCACCAAATTTCGAAGCTTTAATGTTCGAATGAACAAACTTCGCATGTCTAAAAGATGAGCCCGTAAAGTCCAGTGACAGTATACATTCTTCAAAGATTACTTCGTCAAAATTAAAATAATGAATAGATCCAAATTCCGTTACTTCTACTTTTTTAAAATGCTTTCTTCCTGAACGTACGAAATCTTTTAATATTTTAATTGTCATTTCAGTTTCTATAATCATTCTAGATGACTCCTCTTTATTCCCTTTCACTTAGATACTTCGTCCCATTGCATCTAACGTCGCCTTACCGCTTTAGTGAAAAAATAGGATAATCTAGCAACTCCTTTAGATTTATAGAATTCATGTGCTTTTGTGCGTTGAAATCCGCAATTCAATATCATGTAAGAAAGTCCGTTCTTTGAAGCAAAATCCTCGGCATGATCAATTAATTTAGTGCCTATTCCTTTTTATTGAACATCTTTTTGCACAACCAGACCATTAATTTGTAAGTATCCTATCTCATATTCCAATGCCATGATTTGCACCATTGAAATACAACCAACTACCTTGTTATCTGATACGGCAACTATTATTTTGTAGTTTTCATCTGAATTCAGTCTTTCGATCCGTGCAGGAACTATTTTCAGAAGTAACAGTCGGACTGCCTAAGTCTTTGTTACATAACATTACTCATGCTCATCCTTCGGTCTATAAATTCCTTTGAGAGTATCAAAATAAATCTTTTTATCAAATTGTAATTCAGGTATGATATCCAACCAGGTCACAGTCGTGCCTATAAGTTCATAATTAAAAGGTATGCCTAGCTCGCTCATATCCATCCCAATCCTGCTCCAAATTACCTCTTTATCATCCTTAGTAACCTCAGCCACAATTATAGTGCATATCAAATCTGTGTCATCTGGGCACATCAAAATAGGCAAAATCGCGTTCTCTTGGTCAGAATAAAACCGATTCATTAATAAATCTAGTTCTTCTTTAAAACTAATCCATTCAGTCACTGTCGGGACTAAACCTAGAAAATGATGATCCGGATAGCACTGATCAAGATAGATATCGAGTGGAGTGCCATTGATAACAATTACTGGATGCTTAACATCGACATATTCACTCGTTTGCTCAATGACTTCAAGTTGATCCATTTAAATCACTCTGCCTTCCATCATACCTCTTTTTTGATTAATATTGTATTCTCCCCAATCCTTCTGTTGGAAGGGTTGTTTTAAACGCAGCTAATAGGTATTACCTATCAATTTTATCAATTCCATATATTGGTTTATTCTCGGCTTGTAGTATATCATTTTATTAGTCTAGTTAGTGAAGAGGGGAACATATGATATGAATAATGATATAAGAACACAATTTAACCAGGTATCACAGAAGTACGACGAACAAAGAAAAAAACTTATTCCTTGCTTTGAAGATCTGTATAACATCGCTACTGCATAAGCAGCTTTAGAGAAAGATGCTCTTTCAGTTTTGGATTTAGGCGCTGGGACCGGACTAATGTCAAGTTTTATTCTTCAAAAACATCCAAATTCAAAACTAACACTGATTGATCTTTCTGAGGGTATGCTTGATATTGCTAAGGCCAGATTCAGCGATCATACCAGCATTGAATTCATTGTAAGTGACTATACTCAATTCGAATATACTGAGAAATACGATTTAGTCATATCATCACTTTCGATACATCACTTGACCGATTCTGAAAAAAGAGAGTTGTATCAGAAGCTATATTCCATAATGACCCCAGATAGCATATTTATTAATGTGGATCAGGTTCTTGGGAACACTACATATTTAGAGGACCTTTATAAATCAGATTGGAGAACGTACATCGAAAATTCCGGCTTAGAACCGGATGAAATCTCTTCCGCCATGGAGAGAACCAAATTAGATAAAATGTCCACGCTTGAACAACAGTTACATTGGCTAACCGAAGCTGGATTTTCAGATGTAGATTGCATATACAAATACTTCAATTTTGTTGTCATGTTCGCTAGAAAAATAGATAACTGAACTGATTACGTTGAAATGAAATCATTCAATATTTATAAGCACCTTTGTGCTAGCGGGTTTGTTCATCAGCCTGAAAAACTTAAGCACGTATAATTCCCGCAGGGTGGGCATACGTTTAGCCCTGCAGGATTATCCAACTAAACCAGATTCCTCAATTTTTTCGATTAACTCCTGAAGTCCCTGCTTAAGTAGGTTTCTCGAATCTCTTCGAACAAAAACTCCTGTAAAAAGTCATTAGTTGTTCTGGGAAAATGATACGTTCTATATTTAAGATCTTTCTGTATCAATGAATGTTTGATTTTTGCAATAGGTAACCATTCTATTCCTATCTGCCCTATGTCAGCTTGTAAGCCATTTAGGACCTTATTGGAATCAGGGATACATGTATACATAAAATCGATTGCATGCACTTCTTTCATAATTAACGAATACTCATAATTTTTGGATATGTACTCTCTGATGCATACCAAATTACTATCTATAATATCTAGTCCAAGCTCCTCTAAGCATTCTCTTTTGAGCGACTGTCCTAACGTTTCATCTGGTTCCTGTGCTCCTCCCGGTAATACATAATAAATCCCTATATCCGGACGTTCTTTCTTAATAAAAAGCAACTTATCATCCTCAACAATTAATGCTCTAACTGCGTTTCTGATCATCTTGATCCACCTCACAAGATACATGTTATTCACTATTAAAACGATATTACTTATGTATTTCGTTTAGCCCCCTCCCAATCGTACTGTTAAATTTCTGTATATACTCTTGTTCTTCCCCTTCATTATGAATTCTCCTGAAAAACCTAACTTTTCTTTATACTCAGTAAGCAATCGACCTAAAATATAGTTCATCATGTATCTTGAAGCGCTTAAATCCCATATTCTCATCATCTATAACATTCGTAGCCTCCCTTGAATGGAAAACAATCAAATTAAAATATTCCAATAAGAAATTGAACGTCAATTGATGTAACGCTTTCATTATCTTTTTCGTACATTCCGAATTGCATTTCACATCCAAGTCATATAACTCTACAACACCAAAGGGAGGCATAACATCCTCATAATCAAAATCATTATTCGCTGTATCCGTTACGTAACTATTTTTGATCCATGTAATCTTTGGTGAATGCTCCTGATATAAATCAATCACTTTACATTGAAAGTACAAGCTTTCATTATATTGAACATGTATGTTTGCAATACTTTCACGTTATCCTTCTGTGACATTAATATGATGATCGACCACCAGCGCGTTGATTACTGGAGACAAGTATTCCACGTCTTTAAATCTATAATCTTTTTCTTCGAGAAATGTCCTTACTCGCATAATCACCCTCCAAACATATGAGCTAATTGATCGCTGCACAGATTATTCTTGATGACGCACATTACTCATGCAAGGTGACTAACAACATAATTAACGGCATCTTCGAAATCTTTTGCAATAAAATCTGCTTCAGTATCCGACCATTTATGTCTGTATTTATTCAAAGCTTCATTCCCCGCTCCTGTCAAAACTAATACTTTATGGCATCCAGCATGATAGCCTGCCAATAGATCAGACCATCTATCCCCAATTACTACACAATTACTTAGATCTAATTGATCCTTCTTAGCTGCCTCAAGTAGCATTCCTGGGTTCGGTTTCCGGCAATCACATCCATCCGTATGTTGATGCGGACATACAAAAACATCATCGAGGCCGAAATCCATCATTTCTCTTACAAATGCGTCTTTTGTTGCTTCACCTCTTGAAATGCCAGGCTGATTTGTAAATCCATACAGTCTAATTCCAAGTGCTTTTAGTTTTTCTAAAGATTTTTTAGTGTATGGAAATAATTCAAACTCCCCAGGGTAAAGGATTTCATCTGAACCACCAATTGTTCCATCACGATCAATAAAAACAGCTTCTATTTTATGTGCTCCCATAATCAACCTCCATATTAAAGGGTTTAGTTACTTTTATTATGATGTTGTATAGAATAGTTATCTTCGAATATTTTCGCGGAGTTCTCATTTATGATCGAATACATTTTGAGGTCTTTAAATTTCCCTTTAATGAATACCTGCTTTCTACAAATTCCTTCAAACTCCATTCCTGATTTCTCCATGACTCTTGAAGAGCCCGTATTCGCTGGTATACATCTAGCCTCAATTCGAACTAAGTCCATCTTTTCAAAACCAAATTCGATTATTTTCTTCACACACTCTGTCATATAACCTTGTCCCCAATAATCTCTTGACAATGCGTATCCGATCTCTGCTTTGTGGTGATTGGTATCCCAACCTACAAAGTCGCAAGTTCCAATGATCCTCCCTGTTGTTTTATCTTGTATCCCCCATGGGCTTATCTGACTTTTGTTATATTTATCTATGATGAAATCAATAAAATTTTCTGTATCCTCTATTTTCATATGCGGATACCATGTTGTATATTTTGACACTTCCGGGTCACTACAATAAGAATAGATATCCTGCACATCATTCTTTTCAATTTTTCTGAGTATCGTTCTGGAAGTCTCAAGCACAGGTAAATCATTGAATATATCTTCTACCTTCATTTTAATTCCTCCCATTTTCATACTTTTAACTATGACTACTAATTAAGTATTTCACTTTCTATTAACTTATATTGATCATCAAATTCTTCACCAAGCCTCTTTGGTTCCATAATTATTAAATGATTCATGTGAGTCTAGTGTACTATAATCAACAGGATTCTCCCCATTATTCGTGTTTTCTTTCCATACTTCTTCATTGTTGCCATATCTACCATCAACCATTGTTGCTAGACCTTCATCAAACCAGACTGGAATTTTTCTTATGATTGAATCGTTCCCTCAACTCTGCATGTGTGAACTCATGCGATATTACATTCTCATTTAACCCCTTTGGTCCTATAACTATATAATTCTTCCATGGATAATAATAAGTTTGACCCGTTAGATTTTCTGCATACTTGTTCAATGCATTCTCACTTAGAGAACTATTAAATATGGAGATGAAACTCTGCTTCCGAATATATCAATCCCCCCTCTAGATTCTTCATTTACTTATATTCACGAATAACCGCTGTTACAAATTCAGTTTTCCCTTTGGTATAGCCCTCACGGTTATCTTTATACCTTTTTGCAAGGTCTTTCTTTAGATTTGAGTACGCTTCAATTAAATGAGGCTGTTGTCTTAAGATATCTCTAAAAATAATATGCTTTAATAACGCGTCACTTTCTTTACTACAAACATACAAATGATGCTCTGCTTTTCGATTCATTACTTTGGTATAGGGAACATTCTCATCACTTCTTGCAAATGCCTCTCTGTTCTCAATTCCTAAATTCCCTTCGTGAGTGTAACCTAGGTTATCCAATTTCCTTATTACCTGTGAAATTAATTCCATGGAATCTATGACGATATCAAGATCTATAATCGGTTTTGCTGCAAGACCTGGAACAGATGTACTCCCAACATGTTCAATAGATAAAGCCAGATCACCTAAGTGTTCTTTCAATATTTCCTGCAATTCTAAAAACGTTAATGGCCAGTCGTTATTATAATTTTCTATAATTACATGTTTTGAACTCAATGTAGATACCTCCACAAAAGTATGACTTTACGAAGTTTTAGACACCCTATTTACGAAATGACCCAGTCTTAGATCGTTTTATCTTTGACTGGGTCGTGTCTGATCGGAGTTCGAGTTTATTCTACAAGCTTCGATTCAATATGTTGATAACTTCATCTTTACTCTTAGATAATCTATTCATCATCTCGACGATCAGGTCATCAGAGAAAACCACATTGCTATTAATATTACTCAAATATTCTTTGTAAGAGGCTACAGCGTCCTCAACAGTGATTGTTTCAAGTAACTTTACTTGACTGACCTCTATATTTAGAAATGTGGAACAGTACACTTTAACGCATTCCTCAATTACAGATATATCTATTCCCTTATTAGGATGCCACATCTCAAAACTTCTTGGTTTTAACCCATTCGCATTTAAAGGCAAATTAATATAAGGTAACTGATACAGATCTTCATCTGCCGGATCATCATAAAAGTAATGGTAATGAATTTGATCATCCTTTATATACTCTGTTATTTTATCTATGAATTCCATCTCATCAGGATCATCTTTTAAATTCTCTACGGCATTCTCCATAAACACTTCTCCTGATAACTTCAATAGTTACACACACGAATTTAAATTTTTTGATAGATTAGCTTCGTGATGTGATCAGAAATATCGTCTACATCCGTGGTCGAAAGATTATTTAAAACGATAATCGTCACTTGGTCATCAAGGTATCTGGTTATTTTGTTTTTGAACCCTACAATTCCACCTCCGTGGAACACACTTTTACGAGAGCTGTTATTAATCAGTTCATCCTTTATAAACCAACCATAACCATAACCAAATCCATAATCAGTGAATAGACGCTTCATTCCGTCACTTGTAACTAACTTGTTAAAAGATAACGCTTGATCCCATTTATATAAATCTTCTGTGCTCGACAGCAGGTCACCTCCACCTGTTGCAATAGACATATCAATAAAAGCGGAATTAACAACTCCCCTTGAATTATCCATCTCGTAGCCGGACGCTCGTTGTGAAATGATATCCCTGTAATGATCGGGCCCTGTACTATTCATTAATAATGGGATGAGCATATTCTTCGCCAGAAACTCTGCATATGTCTGCCCTGTCACAACTTCAATCAGTTGAGCTAATAGTAAATAGCCCGAATTGGAGTACTTGAATTGAGAGCCGGGCTGAAAATCTAATGGCAGCTTCATGATTAACTCTGTCGTTAGGTGTAGTGGGTTAAATTCCGTCATTAATCTTTTGAAATCTTGAAGTTGAGTAATATTAGGGATTCCCGATGTGTGGGTTAACAGATGATGAATCGTTATATTTCCACCAAAGGTATAGTTCGGGAAGTATTTAATTAATTCATCTCTCTCATTCAGAACCTTTTGCTCTAACAGCATCATTATAGCCATTGAGGTGAATTGCTTTGTTATTGAACCAATTCGGAATCTGGTTTCGGGAGTACATTTAATTAAATGCTCTCTATTGGCTAGCCCTACTCCCGCACTGAATATCTTTTCGTTGTTCTTTACTACCAAGACCGAACCACTAAATTCTTCATTCCGGCATTTATTTTCCAAGTAGTTATGTAATGCAGTTGATAGGCTATTCAATAGATCACCGCTTTCCAGAAATTGGTCAATCAGATGATGTTTATACATCTGGGCGACCAAGGGGCGTAGGCTCCTTGGCATAAATATAATGTTATGTGATGCCGATTGAACTACCTACAGAAATCCATTTCAATATAAGGAATATCATTCTGGATATTGTTCAAATAAAATTTCAGCGCTTCCTTGTCCCAATCACTCCAGTTGTTATAATTATTAAAATCATAACTTCTATAAATGGCTGAAACTATTCCAAACTGTCTAAGATTAATAAAATCAGGTATTAATTTTAACCATGCATTATCCATCGTATTTTCTTTTACATATCCATCCATGAAATTATAATAATATCTCTTGGTTATCTCTAACCTTTGTTTTCCATCTACAACCCATGGGATCGGAATTTCATAGAATAAAGGAATAGCAATATCACTTACGAACCAACTGTATTCGGCTTCATCAAAATCAATAAAAACTACATCATCGTTTACATTCAGGTAATTTCCATGATTCAAATCTCCATGGATAATCCCATACGAATCCGTATTCTTCGGAAGCCGGCTGAGCTTATTTTTTAGAATTTCGTATTTGTCTATTACATAAGAAAGTTCCGCTGGTAAATACTCTTTCATATGTATAAGGAACTCTTTTTCCTGCCATTGTCTCCTGTTTAAATCAGTTGCTGCATTTAAATTCTTTGAAACTTTATGCATTTTCCCTGTATAATTACCGACTCTATGATAGAACAGATTGCTTTCTTCAGCGATTCTAGCCTTTCGTCCACTAGAAAACTCAAAAGAAGTTGCATAAAATTCTCCACCACCGATATTCTCTACATATTTCCCATCAATAGAGATCACTGCTTTTGAAACAGATGCATTATTGTTAGCCAAGTAATGAATAAAATCAATTTCAGATAAAATCTCTTTTTCAGTTCGATGTGATTTATGGGTTACCCGGAGGACAACACTTGTTTCTTTTGACTTTCCAAAATAAACAAAGTTCTGAAATCCTTCTAAATCTTTAAGACTTGATTCAACGATAGTAAACTTTTGTGCCGCCTCATGAAGTACTTTCTTAGTAAAAAGTTCTTTAATATGCTTTTCCATAGAGTTTTTCCCTTTCTCTTCGCAATTTGTGCCTGAAGGTTTTTACCTGTGTAATTCAAGCCTACATCCTTTTTTGTCTTTAAATTTTCCATTTTCAAAAACAAAGTCATTCACTTTTTTGAATCCGTTCTTCTCAAGGACCTTTAGTGAGCCTGTATTGCTCTCCAAGCAAGCACTTCTGAGAATTTGAAGATCTAATTCATTCCATGCAAATACAATAGCCTTTTGGGCTGCGATTGTTCCTATGCCTTTATTCCAAAAAGGAACTGCAATCCAGTAATCCAGTTCTGCTGTTTTCTCTTTTAAATCCACAGCATTTAGAGACATAACTCCCGCAAATTGATTATCAGATAAAATAGTAAACACATAGGATATCCCTTGCTCGCGTCTAGCGATCACCATTTTTGCCCATGATTCTCCGGCTCCGTCCGGATAAGGATATGGAACATTGCTTGTCTCTGAAATTCGAGGATCACCCGCATATTGCTGTACGAATCCGGCATCGTTAGGTAATACAAATCGAAGCGTGACTTTTATACGGATCATCTCCTTTTCAGGTTTTTAACGTAAGGAATGATGTCTTTAATAGGTGCTTGATTGGTATTAACTTCAGTAAAACTTCTATATCTATTATGATGCTCACTGTCTCAACCATAGAAAATACCATTTCTTTTTAGATCGTTTTTTACTATAGCTCGTAATTTTGTTATACAGATATTCAAAATCGTTCGCATACAAAGGATTATCGTTTCTTCTTTTTTCAATATACTTTTTTAGTACAGCATATAGTTTTGTGACACCATGCCCAGATGCCCCTTTAAATATGTAAAATGGTAAGTTCCCATATCTAACCATCATACTCCATTTATTAAAAAAATTGCATATGATAGCTGCATCTCCGTCAAATTCATTGATTAGATTTGTACTATTTTTATCGTTTAAACTTAGTAAGTTTCTTCTACTTTGAACTAATTCTTTACTGTCGCCTTCTTTGTAATATTCTTTTATTACATCCAATTGCGTTTTCTTTTTGTTCCATTTGCTAATTAAGTACCCAAAAAATGATAGAATTGAAGTTGTGATTGCAGTGAGAATAGAAACAAGTAGTTGAATTTCTTTGAAGTCCATCTTTTTCTCCTTTGATATACAGTGTGCATGTAGCGAATGAGGGCGAATAGAAAATAAAAATAATGAATAAATAACTCTGTCTACAAATTTTCAGTTCCTCAAACATCTCTTTCCTTTTTCATCATTTCGTCTATACTGTGTAATTCAATTCTATCTTCAATCTTTCTTAAATCGATGTAGTTATGTTCTATTTCTATTTTCAATTCTTCTCTTTCAAAGAAATCAAGAAGTCTATAGGACTCCTGTTTAACTGGCTCTCTGTAATCCATTAATTTAATATGATCCCGTTGTAATAACTCTTTATATTCATCTGAAGTAGTAATGAACGCAAAAGCAATATATCTTAAAAAATGATAACCATCGCAATAATCATCGTATAAGACTTCCATAATTCCCAAAAACTCTTCAGAGTATTTAGTTAAATCAGTCAAATGCTTTATTATTCTTTCTTGTTCGTAGTATCCGATATTGATTAGATTTAATATCTGTTTCTCGGTATCTTGAAATGCATACTTGCTTTTATAATTCCTTGAAACGAATTCTAAATACTCCATCTCACCAAGATATTCTTCAAGTTCAATATTATTGTAAAGCCATTGTTCCAGTTCGACTAGGCTAACTTTCCGTTTAATAAAGTTATACAAATATCTATGCGAAGTAATCTTGTCATCCATATTTAATCACCTGTTTTATGTTTGATCTCTTCTTTCATATTTTTAGGGTTCATTGTGATCATCTCCTAAAGTATGTCCTCTAAGTATGTACACCAGAAAATTATGATTGTTCTTTAATCGGTCCTCCTATGTATTCAGTCTTTCCATTCCAATAATCAATTAAATGATTCCACCAACGCTTTGATTCTGATTTTAATAATCTTTCAAATTCACTATACTCAATATTCTCATCCAGTAATTGATTCTGAAACGATTCCAGAATACCGACTGTAGCAACTTCTTTAACAGATGAATCTCCATTCGTATGGAGCTGTTCAATGACTTCGAATAATGCATCGAATTCTTCCGTCTTTTTACGTTGATAACACTCAATAACATGTTTGACGAAGTCACTTATATCGACATAAATCAATCTCTCTTCTCCAGGTTCATAATTCTCATTGATGTACTGCTCGTATCTACTCGTATAGGAAGGGACGGCTGTTAATAATTTTTCTAGGATTTGTTCTTTTTCAATCATTATAGTATTCACCTTCAGATTCGTGATCTTTGTTCTTAGTTTTGACGATTTAATCTGACGATCCTGTATTCACAACTCCCACTAACTTACCGAGCACTGGAAGTGAACTATATACAGTTAGTTTGTATGCATGCATGTGTCTATAAATTAAATGCATCTTTAATTAATCTTGCAACTTCATCTGCGCTTAAATCTGTATTATTGATTCTCAAATAGTTCTCTCTAGTAATTTCTCCTTCTTTAGAATTGAGTCTATGTTCTTCCATCGTTTTAATTAAGTCCATTTCAGAATTCTCAATATTTCTTTTTGTTGGCTTTTGATCAAGTCTAAACTCTGTTGTATTTCGTTTTAATCTTTCTTCGATCGCTGACTCTAATTCAACAAAATAAACCTCTGCTCCATTCTTTTCAAAGATGTTACATGTTTGCTGGACGAATTCCCAGTCCCTCTGAAGATCAAACCCCCACACGTAAGTAAAAACAAGTCCATATTGGTTGCTGCTTGCGAATGATTCAAAAAGTTCTCTTCTTACGATACTTGATAGCCTCCAGGTTTCACTACCAAAACCAAAAAAGGGATGAAACAGCTCGATCGACATATGATTGTGAAACAATTTTAATTCTGTTATTTTCGTTAATTCATGACCAACTGTCATCTTCCCGACGGCCTGTGGGCCAAAGATTAGTATGAACTTCATCGTAATCGCTCCTCTTCTTAAAATCTTACGCCAATTTCTTATTATGTAATGAATTCATCTACTCTCGATGCATCAGCCGACGAATAATCCTAGGCCTGTGGAAATGGAGCGATTAGCGGTAATTTTTTTTGTTTTATGAGATGGACGGGCTTAGGGAGCCGGGGAGGCGGTCACCCGCTCCCCAGAGTGACCCAGAGCGTCAATATGGTGCTAGCAGGAGGGATTTCTGGAGGCAGCCATTGTATTTAAGACATTTTCAAAATAGCTGTATACTTCATCTGCATTTCTCAGAAACTCTTCAACAAGTACATGGCTACTATCCAAGTAACAAGCATATAAATAATCAACTAAAGCGGAGTCAATCTCGCAATAGTTCAATATAGCATTTTTCATCTTAGCCATGTCGTCTTCCCATACCCCTGTATCTACTATAATCAATGAATATAATGCACGAAGTAATCTCTTCGAGTAACCTTTGGTATATCTAGTTTTCATCGCGTCATCACTAGCATTAGAAAGTGAACGATGTACACGCTCCACTTCCTCCTTGGTATCTGTATTTAAGTCTAAGATGAATTCTGGAGAGATAATGATCGGGGGTACTTTTTCACCAATGTCCTCCCCATGTATGCAAACACAAATGATCTTAACCCAAAAACCCCAATCATTCGGTCTACTTAATACATCATCCATCGAGCAAATGATCGTATCCATCTTCGTGACAAATGGGTATTCTTCCAAAAGCTTATCCTTGATATTCGACAATTTTTCGTAATCAATATCTTTGGGATTGGCACATACAATCGTAAAGTCTGCATCTGACTTATAAGGTTGAGCCGTTCCTTTGGGAATTGAGCCACACATGTAAATGCTATGAATCTTATCTTTGAATTCGTTCAGGATATGCTCTACATACTTATCAACCAAATCCTTATATTCGCTCTGTATGTTAATTTGATTTATAACTTTTTCTAATATCATAAAGACTCCTCCTAAACTAAGAACTTCTTTCAACTATGTGTCCGGTGAATTTCTCTTACTCAAAATGCCTCTACTATGGTTTCATTAAGTATTGAATCATTCCTGCACCATAACTTTCATTCGGTCTCTCCACGAATCCAAACCTCTTATAGAAGTCCTCTTTGCCTTTTGCTGACATGAGTCCCACTGAACTTCCTGGCGGATAAGTACTTGTGATATACTCCATCAGTTCCGTCATTATTGTATTACCTAAACCTAGCCTCTGATAGGAAGGTAGCACGATAATGTCTTGTACGTAAAAAGTAAAACCACCGTCGCCTACGATTCTTCCATATCCTATGGTCTGCTCTTCAACCTCTATACAAATGGAATATAATGTGTTCTTTAATCCCAGTTCAATGGCCTCTATATTTTCAGGATTACCCCAACCCACGATTTCCCTCAGATTCATATAATCTTCTACACTAATTTGTTTTTTGAGTATGTTCACTTCCATTAATATCACCTACGCTAAAATTTATGTTGAGATTCCCTGCAATCCTCTACTGCACTTTAAATTCTTTGGATTCACTCGATAAGCTTATTTTCTTTTGCTTGCCTTCATTATTCATCATAAATTCAACATGCATTTTAACTTTGTAATTGCCCGGCTGGTGGATAACGAATTCATAATATTCCTTACTTCTTTGTTCTTGTCCATTATTTCTATATTCTTCACCAGAACGAATCTCCACCTGATAGCCAATAGCGTGTTCTAATAGAACATTTCCGTTTGGAAGGATTCTCTCGCCATCTTCATCATAAATCTCATAACTGAACATGCCTGATCCATGAGATATCTCCACTGACCTACTTGATGAGTTTTTCAAATACCCTACGATTTGAAAAACTTCGTTAACCTTAACATCTTCAATTTCATCTATTCCAACCTGAAAGATTGAGTTAGAAGGATCTTTTTCATTATTGGGCGAACAGGCAGGCAAAATTAAAAATAAGATCAAGATCATTATTTTTACATTTAATTTTATCATTAGATATATTCACCTCATGCCAAGATATCAGATAACAATTGGTATTCACGAATCCGAATGCTTAGAGGACGTATGCCCCGGCAGAGATGTAGTTAGGTTGTCAGGGCTGTCCACCCTGCTATAGATTGATAAGGCATTCCTCAAGTATTCGTATTGGTTTCAAAGAATCCTTATACATGTCAC
>Ga0105246_10001372_pt1 | contig 14354 bp, 14 predicted proteins | sample KBSM64metaG_FD_99694 | JGI IMG/M metagenome (GOLD analysis project Ga0105246, IMG submission 99694) | Miscanthus rhizosphere microbial communities from Kellogg Biological Station, Michigan, USA - KBS M6-4 metaG | ecosystem: Host-associated > Plants > Roots > Rhizosphere > Soil | place...
ACCGGGCTGATCCCGGCGCCTTCCTTGCCGATGTTGCCGCGCAGCAGCAGCAGGTTGACCAGCATGCCGATCGTCTGCGAGCCCTTGACGTGCTGGGTCACGCCCATCCCGTAGATGCCGACGACCTTCTCGGCCTCGCAATAGACGTCGGCCGCCTCGCGCAGATACTCGCGTGGGATGCCGGATTCAGCCTCGATCTCTTCCCAGCTCGTCGTCTCGGCCTTGCCCTTGAAGGCTTCGAAGTGGACCGTGTGCTGCGCGATGAAATCGACGTCGAGCAGATGGCGCTTATGCTCGGCCCACTGCTTCTCCTCGCGCTCGAGCACGTGCTTGCACATGCCAATCAGCGCGGCGATGTCGCCGCCCGGGCGGACTTGCAGGTAGAGGCAGCTGATCTCGGTCGACTTGGGGGTGAGCATCTCGACCGGATTCTGCGGGTTGACGAATTCAATCAATCCTCGCTCTCGCACGGGGTTGAAAGTGACGATCTTCACGCCCCGCTTCACGGCGCGCTGCAGCGTGTGCAGGAACCGCGGGCTGTTCGAACCGGTGTTCTGCCCGAAGAAGAACAGCGCGTCGGCCTTCTCGATGTCTTCGAGCTTGCAGGTGCCGACCGGCGATCCGGTCACTTTCTTGAGCCCGACCGAGGTCGTCTCGTGGCACATGTTCGAGCTGTCGGGCAGGTTGTTGTGGCCGTAGAGCCGGGCGAACAGCGCGTAGCAGTAGCTGGTCTCGAGGCTTGCCCGGCCCGAAGTATAGAACACCGTCGATTCCGGATCGAGCATCTTCAGCTCGGCGCCGATCGCCTGGAACGCCTCGTCCCACGACACCGGGACATATTTGTCGCTCGTCCGGTCGTAGCGCAGCGGATGGGTCAGGCGTCCGGCCTGTTCCAGCTCGTGATCGGGCCAGCTCTTGAGTTCGCTCACGGTGTGTTCGGCGAAAAAGTCAGGGTCGGCGCGCCGGGTGGTCCGTTCCCATAGCGTCGCCTTGGCGCCGTTCTCGCAGAATTCGGCGACGTGATAATCCTTGGGCTTGGTCCAGGCGCAACTGACGCACATGAAGCCGCCGGGCTTGTTCTGTCGCCGCAGCAAGTCGAGCGCGCCGGGCCCATCGATTTCCTTGCCGAATATGCGGGTGATACTGGTGAGCGACCGCCAGCCGCCGGATGGGCCTTCGTAATGGACGGTGCCTTCGTCCTGCGTGGTGGCGGAATCGTCGCGGTCGACCATGGGTGAGTTCCTCTCTTCCCCGGGCCCGTCCATCCGCCATGTCACTGGCTTGGGAGGAAAAGATTGGACGCGGCTAAGGGTTCCCCCGCAGGCGCCGTCGCTAGAGGAGCCCGGCCGTCTGCGCGAGCAGCCACAGGCCGATCGCCAGAAACAGCAGGGCGGCGATCAACCGCACGGTCTTGAGCGGCACGCGCTTGATCACCTCGTTACCGAGCAGCACGGCCGGAATGTTCGCCGCCAGCATGCCGACGGTGGTGCCGGCCATGACCGGCACGACGCTGTGGAACCGCGCGGCTAGCGCAATCGTCGCCAGTTGGGTCTTGTCGCCCATCTCGACCAGGAAAAAGGCCACCACTGTGGTGAGGAAGGCGCCGAAGCGGGCGGGCCTTTGCTCGCCCTCGTCGAAGGTGTCGGGGATCAACGTCCATCCGGCCATGACGATGAACGACGCGGCGACGAGGTAGCGGAACCAGGTGCCGTCGAGAAAGCTCGCCGCCTGCTCGCCCACCAGCGCGGCCAGGAAATGGTTGGCCAGCGTGGCGACGAGAATGCCGGCGACGATCGGCCACGGCTGCTTGAACCGGGTCGCCAGGACGATCGCCAGGAGCTGGGTCTTGTCGCCGATTTCGGCGACGGCGACGAGCGCTGCAGACGTGAGGAAGGCTTCCACCGCCGCGACCTATCGCGCGCGCTGCGGCGGAGCAACAAGACATCCATAGCCAGCTTGCGGAGCAGACCGCGCAGGCTCAGATGCCGCCCGGCGTAAAGTCCTGCCCGGCCTCGCCGAGCGCCTCGCATAGCGTGTCGAGGCAGCTCCTGAGCTCCTCGGCATCGGTCGAGCGGATGACGAAGTTGGCGCCGGTGCGGCCTTCGCGAAAGAACGGGTAGCTGCCGATCTGGCACTTGGGGTGGGCCTGCTCGACCTCGCGCAGGATGTCGGCGACCTGGCTTTCCTGGATCCACCCGCCAACCGTCTCGCTGAGGAGCGGGGCGCCGCCTTCGAGCGTGCCGGTCAGCGCGGCGAGCATCTGCGCGGCGATTGCCGGGACGCCGGCCATCATGAAGACGTTGCCGATCCTGATCCCCGGCGCGCCGGACATCTTGTTGGGGATCAGGTCCGCGCCTTGCGGTATCCGCGCCATGCGCAGCCGTGCCTCGTTCAGGCCACCGCGACTGGCGTAGAACTCTTCGAGGATTCGCCGCGCTTCGGGATGCTCGATCACGGGCACGCCGATCGCCATGGCCACTGCGTCGACGGTGATGTCGTCGTGCGTCGGTCCGATGCCGCCGGTGGTGAACAGGTAGTCGTGCGTGGTGCGCAGCGCGTTGACCGCCTCGGCGATACGGTCCTGGACGTCTGGCACCACGCGCACTTCCATCAGGCGGATGCCTTGCACCTGCAGCCAGCTCGCCACCTGGGCGATGTTCCGGTCGTGCGTGCGGCCTGAGAGGATCTCGTCGCCGATGACGACCAGCGCCGCGCTCCAGATACGCTCGGTCATTCAGGCGGCCTTTGTTTCGGCCGGCAGCTTCTCGAAGCGCAGCACGCCGTCATCGACCGGGCGCTTCCTGAAGTCGCGGCAGTCTTCGAGGTAATCCTGGTTGAGCCGCCAGGGCAGCGTGGCCGCGCTCTTGGGGACCAGGTGCCTGGCCCGCTGGAGGTATCCCGAGGAGAACGGAAAGGGCTCGACCACTTCGAGATCGTGGTCGTCCGGGAGGTGTGGGATCACGAGATCGGCTCGCTTGTCGCGCATCCGGTTGAGGACACGGCACACATAGTCAGAGGTGTTGTCCGCCCTGAGCGTCCAGCTGGCGTTGAGGTATCCGAACACGATCGCCAGGTTGGGCACGTTCGAGAACATGCATCCGCGGTAGAACCAGAGCTCGGTCCAATCGACCGGCCGGCCGTCGAGGCTGACCGCGACCTTGCCGCCGAGTGAGAGTTTGAGGCCGGTGGCGGTGATGACGATATCGGCCGGCAGGCGTTCGCCGTTCGCCAGGCGGACGCCGTCCTTTTCGAAACCTTCGATCTGCCCGGTGACGATCGACGCCTTGCCCGCCTTGACCGCGTTGAAGAAGTCGCCGTCGGGCACCAGGCACAGCCGTTGGTCCCACGGGTTGTAGGGCGGTTGGTAGTCGACGGTGTAAGCCTCGCCCAGCTCCTCGCGCAGTTTGCCGGTGAGATATTGGGCGACCTTGTCCGGCTCGCTCCGCGCTTTCTTGAAGAAGTATTGCCGCAGGCGGATGTTCTTCTGCCGGGTCAGCCAGTAGGCGAGCCATTCCGGCAGCCACTTGCGCAGGCGATTGGCCATGGCGTCGCGGCTCGGGCCCGAGGCCATCCAGGTCGGGGTGCGCTGAAGCATGGTGACGTGCGCAGCCTTGTCGGTCATCGCCGGAACGATCGTCACGGCGGTCGCACCCGAGCCGATCACCACCGCGCGCTTGCCCGCATAATCGAAATTGGGGGGCCAGAACTGCGGGTGGACGACGTTGCCCTTGAACTTGCCGAGATGCGGCAGCTTCGCGTCGTGCGGGTCGTCGTAATCGTAGTAACCGGACGCTAGGTAGAGGAACCGCGCGGTCACTTCGTGCCAGCCTTGGGAGTCCTCGACCGTGAGGTGCCACAGCGCCTCGGCCGAACGCCAGTCGGCGGTGATCACTTTGGTGCCGAAGCGAATGTGCTTGTCGATGCCCCGCTCGGCGACGGTGCGATTGAGATACTCGAGGATCGCCTCCCCGTCGGCGATCGCCTTCTCGTGGATCCACGGCTCAAATCGGAAGCCGAGGGTCTGCATGTCGCTGTCGGAGCGCACGCCGGGGTAGCGGAAGAGATCCCAGGTGCCGCCGATCGCCTCACGCCTTTCGAACAGCGCGAAGCTGGTGCCGGGGCACATCGTGAGCAGGTGCGCGGCCATCGAGATGCCGGAGATCCCCGCGCCGACGATGGCGACATCGATATCGGGAGCACGCCTCATCGGGCGAAACTAATCGAACGGCGGGCGATTGCTACCCCCGAGGCGCTCTGCAACAACGGGCGTCCGCCAAACAGGGAGGACAAGTGGCAGGACACGAATCGAGCCGGGTGCTTCTCACCGCGCTCGCCGCCAACGTCGGCATCGCCGTCGCCAAGTTCGCCGCCGCGGCGATCACCGGCTCCTCGGCAATGCTCACGGAAGGGGTGCACAGCCTGGTCGATTCGACCAACCAGGTGCTGCTGCTTTACGGCACCAAGCGCAGCCGCCGGGCGCCGACACCGATGCATCCGCTCGGCTACGGCCGCGAGCTGTATTTCTGGTCGTTCGTGGTGGCGATGCTGGTGTTCTCGCTCGGCGCCGGGGTGTCGCTGTACGAGGGCGTCCTGCACCTGCTCTATCCCGAGCCCACCGAAGACCTGCTCATCGCGTTCATCGTGCTTGGGGTGGCGGTTGCGCTCGAGGGGTGGTCGACGCTTGCCGCGCTCAAGGCGTTCAACTCCGCGCGGGGGCAAAAGTCGGTCTACCGCGCGATCCGCGACACCAAGGACGCCCCCAATCTGATCGTGCTGCTTGAGAACAGCGGCGCGATCGCCGGCTTGGTGCTCGCGGCACTCGGCATCGGGCTTTCGGCGCTCACAGGCAGCCCGATGTATGACGGCATCGCCTCCGTTCTGATCGGCCTGGTGCTGGCGGCGACGGCGGTGATGCTTCTGATCGAGGCCAAGGGCCTGCTGATCGGTGAGGCGGCGGACCCCGAACTGGTCACTGCGCTGCACGATCTCACACAAAGTCACGCCGGGGTGGTGGCGGTCAAGGAGGTGCTCACCGTGCACCAGGCGCCCGACATGGTCGTGGCCATCATCGGTGCCGATTTCGAGGACACGATCTCGGCCCGCGACGTCGAGCAGACGGTTGCCGACATAGAAACCGCGATCGCGGAGCGCTTCCCGCTGGTGACGCGGGTCTATATCCGGCCGATGGGCGGTTAGGCCGAAACCTCGCTCGTCTCGCCGGTGAACATCGAGCGGTCGGGGAGGTCGTCCCAGTCGATCGCGAACCCGTCGGTGCTAGTGCCTTCGAGCTGCTCGCGTGCGGCCTGGACGGTATTGGCGAGCAGGCACGAGATGGTCATCGGACCGACTCCGCCTGGCACAGGGGTGACCGCGCGGGCGTGCTGAACTTCCTGGAACGCGACGTCGCCGACCAGCTTGGTCTTGCCGTCCTCGGTCTTGGTGCGGGTGATGCCGACGTCGATGATCACCGCGCCTGGCCTGACCCAGTAGCCCCTGACCAGCCGCGGCGCGCCGGCGGCGGCGATGATCACGTCGGCCTTGCGGCAGATGTCGGGCAGGTCCTTGGTCTCGATGTGGGTGACCGTCACCGTCGCCTCACGCTCGAGCATCAGCATCGCGATCGGCTTGCCGACGATGTTCGACTTGCCGATCACCACCACGTCGAGCCCGGTAAGGTCGTCGAACACGGTGTCGAGCAACTTCATGACGCCGAGCGGAGTGCACGGGATGATCCCGCCGGTGCCGGTGGAAAGCCGGCCGACGTTGACCGGATGGAAGCCGTCGACGTCCTTCGACGGGGCGATCGCGCGCAGCACCAGTCCTGTGTCGATGTGCGGCGGGAGCGGCACCTGGCAGAGGATACCGTGGATCGCCGGGTCTTCGTTGAGCGTGGCGATGAGCGCGAGCAGCTCAGCCTGGCTGCTGTCCGCCGGCATGCGGTGCTCGAAGCTGGTAATGCCGACTTCGGCGGTTTTCTTGATCTTGCGGCCGACATAGACTTCGCTCGCCGGGTCGTCGCCGACCAGGATCACCGCCAGGCCCGGACGCGGCAGGCCCGCCGCGACCATGGCGTCGATCTGCGCCTTGGTTTCGGCGTCGAGCTTCCGGGCGACCGCGCGCCCGTCGATGATGTCGGCCATCGGTTGTTCCCGGTTCTTGAGTTGCGCGGCGCTCATGCCTCAGTGCTTGGCGTCGTAGTCGTTGACCCATTCGGCCGACGCCTTCAGCGCCCCGAACGGGTAGAGGTGCAGCCGCACCCGGCCGAGGTCCGGGGTGAGCCCCTTGTCTAGCGAGGCGACCAGCTTGTCGGGCCCGGCGCTGCCGATCAGGTTGGTGATCGAGACGCCGTACTTCTTCATCACGTTGGCCGAAGCGCCGACGCCGCAACGCTTGGCGAAGCCGAGCAGGCGCTTGATCCCGGCCGGGCCGGGGACGCCGAGGCGCACCGGCACATCGATGCCGCGGGTCCGCATTTCCTTGACCCACGCGATGATCGCGTCCGCGTCGAAAGCGAACTGGGTGACCACCAACGGAACCATGCCGTGGGCACGGATCGCGGCGAGCTTGCGCTCCATCCACACCCACAGATCGTCCTTGGACACGTTCGGGTGGCCTTCGGGATGCCCGCCCACGCCTATCACCTCGTAACCGTATTTCTCCAGCAGTCCGGTCTCGATGATCTGCAGCGAATCGCTGTAGGGGCCCTCGGGCTCGGGCGGATCGCCGGCGATCACGAACACTCGCTTGGCCTGCGCGCGCGCGGCAGTCTCACGCAGGTAGTAGTCGAGTTCCTCTTCGGACTTGATGCGCCGGGCGGAAACGTGGGCGATCGGTTCGAACCCCAGTTCGCGGACGGTCTGCGAGGCGAGGATGCGCTGCTCCATTTCCTCGCCGGGGAGGAATGTCACTGCGATCTGCGTGTCTGGATGAATGAGCGGCGCGGCTTCGCGCAGGCCGTCGAGCTCCTTCGCGGTCATTTCCAGCGAATAGCCGTCGACCATGTTGGTCCGGGGCTTCTCCCAATTGGGGTGGATCGCGGCGTACGACATACCGGGGATTCTCCTCTCTCGGCGAGGCGGCTCTTAGGCGCGCCCGCCACTCGCGAAAAGCCCCTAGCGCAAGGGCCTTTCTTCGTATAGACGAAAATTTCATACCTGCGAATTTATGGGAGAGGCGATTCAAGTCGCCATGTTGCTGTTCCTGCCCGGGTTGGCGTGCGACGCACGCATCTATGCGCCGCAGCTCGCGGCCTTCCCGGATTCGCGCGCGATCGACGGCTACGGCACGTCCGATTCGCTGACCGAGATGGCGCGCATCGCGCTCGAACAAGCGCCCGATACGTTCGACCTGTTCGGCCATTCCATGGGCGGGCGAGTCGCGCTCGAAGTCTTCCGCCTCGCCCCGCAGCGCGTCCGCCGGGTCGCGCTCGTCTCCACTGGCGTGCATTCGCTCGGCGAAGGAGAGGCGGCCAAGCGCGAAGCCTTGCAGGCGGTGGGCTGGAACCACGGGTTCGACAAGCTGATCGACACCTGGCTGCCGCCGATGGTCGCCGAGGCGAACCGCGCCAGGCCGGAAATCTACGAACCGCTGCGGCGAATGAACCTGGATGCCGGTCAGGACGTGTTCGACGCGCAGATCCATGCGCTGGTCAATCGCGCCGAAGTGGAAAGTCTCCTGCCGCAAATTGCATGCCCCGCGCTGGTCATGACCGGCGAGCTCGACAGCTGGTCGCCGCCGGCGCAGCATGAAGCGATCGCCGCCGCGATCCCCCATTCCGAACTCGTGATCGTTCCGGGCGCTGGGCACATGATCCAGCTCGAAGCGCCCGACGCCGTCAATGCCGCCATCGCCCGCTGGCTCGAACGGCCGGCGCCGAACTCGACCCTCAACCCATCAACCCCTCTAGGAGAGGCATCAAGCCATGAGTGAAAAGACCCTTCAGCAGAAGCTGGATTCGGCTGGCAACACCGTCGAATTCCTGCGCAACCAGCAGACCGGCCCCAATGCCTATCCCGGCGTTCCCGCCGAATACACTAACTGGCGCAACGAACAGCGCGCCTGGTCGGAGACAGCGGTCCTGTTCAACCAGAGCTACCACATGGTCGAGCTGTACGTGCGCGGTCCGGACGCCATGGCGCTGCTCGAGTACACCGCCATCAACAGCTTCAAAAACTTCGCGGTCAACAAGGCGAAGCAGTACGTGCCGGTGACCCCGGAAGGGTACGTGATCGGCGACGTGATCCTGTTCTACCTCGCCGAGAACGAGTTCAGCCTGGTCGGCCGCGCGCCGGCCATCGAATGGGTCGAATTCCACGCCCAGTACCCGAAGCCGGACGGCAGCAAGTGGAACGTGACGGTCGAGCGTGACGAGCGCACCGCGCTGCGCAACGACGGCAAGCGCAAGAACTATCGCTTCCAGCTGCAGGGCCCGAACGCGATGAAGATCCTCGGCATCGCGATGGGCGAGACCCCGCCGGACCTCAAGTTCTTCAGCATGGCTCACATCAACATCGGCGGTAAGGACGTGATCGCGCTGCGCCACGGCATGGCCGGCCAGCCGGGCTACGAGCTGTTCGGGCCGTGGGAAGACTACGCTGCCGTGCACGGCGCGTTGGTGGAAGCGGGCAAGAACGACGGCCTCACCCTCGTCGGCGGCCGCGCCTATTCGTCGAACACGCTCGAATCCGGCTGGCTGCCTTCGCCGCTGCCCGCGTTCTACACCGGCAATAGCCAGATGATGAAGGACTTCCGCGCCTGGGCGGGCGAGAACTCCTATGCCGGCAAGGCCTCGATCGGTGGCAGCTACGTGCCTAGCAGCGTCGAGGGCTATTACCTCACGCCGTGGGACATCGGTTATGGCCACATCGTCAAGTTCGACCACGAGTTCGTCGGCCGCGAGGCGCTCGAGCGCATGGCCACCGAGACGCACAAGACCAAGGTCACGCTGGCGCTCGACCCGGAAGACGTTCTGCGCGTGACCAGCTCGCTCTACACCAAGGGCGACCGCGCGAAGTACATGGAGTTCCCGAGCGCGGTGTACGCGATGCACCCGTTCGATGAAGTCCGCGCCGACGGCAAGGTGATCGGCGTTTCGACCTGGATCGGCTATTCGTCGAACGAAGGCGCGATGCTTTCGCTGGCAATGATCGATCCGGCCTACGTCGAGTTCGGCAAGGAAGTGACGCTCGTCTGGGGCGAGCCCAATGGCGGCACGAGCAAGCCGACCGTGGAGAAGCACGTGCAGACCGAGATCAAGGCGATCGTCTCGCCGGTTCCCTACTCGTCGGTGGCGCGCAACAGCTACGCCGACAGCTGGCGCGCGACCGGCAAAGGTGTGTCGGAGCTCGTTGCATAAAGTTTCGCGAGAGCGAAAGGAGCGAGGGCGGTCCCTTCCGGGGGGCCGCCCTTTTCTTTTGCGAGGGGGATTTTTGGGGTACGTCCGGCCGATGATCATCCGCCTGCTCATGCCGCTCGCCCTGCTCCTTCCGGCTCCGGCCATGGCGGACACTCTCGAAGGGTCGTGGGCGCTCGAGATCGGCGGGACCGCGATCTTCCGCTTCGACATCGTCAAGAGCGCCGACGGGCAGTGGCGCGGCGTTTGGAGCAAGCCCAGTTCGTTCGCGAGCGACGGCAACAACTTCTCGCATCTGTCGGGGCCGGTGAAGAAGGTGCCGTCGATGACCGCGCTGGACACGCCAGACGGTATCGAACTGAGCTTCAACGATCCCCGGCCCGGCGCGGTGCCGGACATCTTCGATTTCAAACCGATCGATTCCGATGCCGTGGAACTGACTTATGTCGGCACCGACCTGGCGCCCTATACGCTGGAGCGCGTCAAGGCGGGTGCGCCGCTAGGTCCGTGGGATCCCGATGCGGACTATTCGCGCGAAGCTCCTGCCAAGGAGGACAAGGCGTCGCCGCACAATGCGCCTGACGAGACGCCTGTCGTCGGTCCCGGGAGCTTCAGACTGAAACCCGGCGCTCCGAGCGGGCGTTAGGGACGGCCGCCTCCCGGGTCGGATGGCTCGGCCCCGCTTTCCAACCGCCCACGGAAGTCCGGCAGACGGACACCTTGTCAACGGGGTCGGATCCCGGAAAACCCATTGAAATCAATGGGGATTGGTGCGGTCGAGAAGACTCGAACTTCCACGGGCTTTCGCCCACAACGACCTCAACGTTGCGCGTCTACCAGTTCCGCCACGACCGCATCATCGAAAAAGGAGCCGGAATGCCGGCTCCTCCCGGGGTAGGTGGGCGCCCTTAGCAAAGGGGCCTCAGCCCTGCAAGCGGTACGGCCGCATCGGCGGACTACGCGTTAATCCTGACCGTAAACGTCCGGATGTGGGCCTCCGTGCCTTGGCAACACATTGGCGCCCATCCTCGGCAGTTGTGGAACGAGGTTAGCAAAACCCTGTTCAACAGAGTAAACCCGGGCGTAACCTTTAGCTATGAGCCTTGCCGCCGCCCTCCTGCTCGCTGCCATCGCCACCCAGGCGGCGCCGGCCGATGAGCGCGACGAGGCGGATCGGGGCCCTCGGGTGATGACTGCCCAAGTTCAGGTCACGATTTTGCGGCCGGCCGTGCTCAAGGCGGGGAGATTGCTCCCAAGCGAAGCCGGCACCACGCCGCGAAGCCAGCGGCAAAGCCGCGCGGGCCGCGTCACCTACGAATTTGAATAGGTTGGGTGGTCCCCAGCCGGCTGGCGCCGCTCAGCCAGGCTTCCAGCCGATCTCGGCCACCTTGGCCGATCGCGGCACGTCGGTAACCGCCTGGTTCACGGTCATGCTCTCGCCGGGCGCTAGGCTGCGCTTGGGCGGATAGACTTCCCAGCTGTAGACGATGCGCTCGTGCCCGTCGCGAAGCACGATAAGGATCGGCGGCACGTCTCGGGTCACGCTACCGACATTGGTGACGGTGCCGCTCGCACCGAAGTACTCCGTGCCGTCGGGCAGCTGTCGCCGCTCCTGCCGGTTCGCGGGAAAGTCCAGCTGCAAGTCGGATTGCGCGGCGGCGAATGTGGGACGGCTTACCGGAACCCACGCCGGCAGACCCCAATAACTGGCCGCGACGATGAGCGCCGCTACCACGAGTGCGAAGACGATTCCGGCGTAAGTCCACAACCGCAGCGCGTTGCGCCGGGGCCGGAAGGGCGGCTCGCGCTCGAACTGCGAGGTGACTTCATCCTCGACGTAGGAGGGTGGAAGTGTCGGAGGTGAGGGCGGTGTCTCTTCGAATGGGGGCCGCTCGTAAGCGACCGGCTCCGGCTCGGTTACGACTGGGGGGGGCGGCGGCGGCGGGGAGGGCGGAGGTGGAGGAGGGGAAACCGGTGGGGGAAGTGGTGCGGAAAAGGGCGGCGGAGCAGCGCTGGGCTGGACAGTCTCGGCTGGCGACTGCTCTGCCGGAGGTGCAGGCGCCGCCATCGGCGGACCGTCCTGGAACCAGCTGTGCCGGCACTTTGCGCAGCGCACCGTGCGCCCTTCCGGCCCGATCGCGCTGTCGGGGACGACGTAGCGCGTGGAGCAGGCGGGGCAGGCAATAATCATCGCGGTCGAATCCTAACGCCTGTTTCGGCAAAGCAACAAGATGCGCCGCCGTGAACATTGCATAGCCTCGCCTTTTTTCCACATCGATCAGCGGCTATAGCCCCGGCGCATGCCTCGCGCTCCCGCCACATCTACTGTTCGCCTGTCCGGGCCGCGACGATGAGTGGTCCGGAGGGGAGCATCGTTCAGTTCGACAATGTCGGTTTGCGCTACGGCACCGACCGCGAAGTGCTGAGCGACATCTCGTTCACGCTGTTTCCCGGCAGCTTCTACTTCCTCACGGGCGCGAGCGGCGCGGGGAAGACCTCGCTGCTGAGGCTGCTGTACCTCGCGCAGCGTCCTTCGCGGGGCATGATCCGCATGTTTGGCAGCGATGTTATCACCTTGCCGCGCAAAGGCCTGCCGGCGTTTCGCCGTCGGATCGGCACGGTGTTCCAGGACTTCCGCCTGGTTCCGCATCTGTCGGCCTTCGACAACGTCGCGCTCCCCTTGCGCGTGTCGCGCGTGCCGGAAGGCGAGATCAGGAAGCCGGTGGCGGACATGCTCGACTGGGTCGGTCTGGGAAATCGCGCCGATGCACGTCCCGCCACGCTTTCTGGCGGTGAGCAGCAGCGCGTGGCGATCGCCCGCGCGGTCATCGCCCGCCCCGAAATCCTGGTCGCCGACGAGCCGACCGGCAACGTCGATCACGACATGGGCCTCAAGTTGCTGCGGCTGTTCGAGGCCCTGAACCGGCTCGGCACCACGGTGGTGGTCGCCACCCATGACGTGCACCTGCTCAAGAAGGTGCCGGAGTCGCTGATCATGCGGCTCGACAAGGGCCGCCTCAGCGATCCCACCGGTGCACTCCGATATCCGCCTCGGCGTCCCGGCCGGGTGGAAGGGGTGCTGGGCTGATGGCGCTCGCCCAGGTCATCCGCCGCAACCAACCGCGCTTCGGCGGCGAACGCAGCGGCCTCCTCCAGCAGGCGCGGCTCGGGGGGCCGATGCCGTGGGTGATTGCGATCATGGTCACGCTAACGGTGATGGCCGCGGCTGCGGGGCTCGCGCTGAGCAATCTCGCCCGGAATGCCAGCGCGGAGATATCCGGCGGCGTGACGGTGCAGATCGTCGAGGCCGCGCCGCTCGAGCGCAACCGGCAGGCCGAGGTCGCGCTGGCCCTGCTGAGCAACCGCGACGACGTCGCCCAAGTGCGCCGGGTGCCCGATTCCGAGCTCGAAGGCCTGATCGAGCCTTGGCTCGGCGAAGCCGCCGGGACCGGGGACGAGGCTATCCCGATCCCAGCGCTGATCGACGCGCGCCTGCGCGGAGCGGTGACCGAGGGGCGCCTGGAAGCGTTGCGCGCCCAGCTGACCGCGTCGGTGCCCTCCGCCAAGGTCGATGCACAGGCCGGCTGGCTGGCGCCGGTTTTCCAGGCGATAGCCTCGCTGCAATGGCTCGCCATAGGCCTCGTCCTGCTGCTCGCGGCGACCAGCGCGGCGGCGGTGTGGCTGGCGGCGAGGAGCGCGCTCGGATCGAACCGAGAGACGATCGAGATCGTCCACCTGCTCGGCGGAACCGACCGGCAGATTGCGCAAATCTTTCAGCGCTCGATCGCGGTCGATGCGGTAGTTGGCGGAATCGTCGGCCTGCTGCTCGGATTGATCGCGCTGGGCCTGCTGGGCCGGCAATTCGCCGCACTTGGCTCGGGGATGGTCGCGGGCGGCGGACTGGACATCGTCGATTGGGCCGCCATCGGCGCCATTCCGCTCGCCGGGGTGGTCATCGCCATGCTTACGGCCAGGGTCACGGTGCTCGCGGCGCTGCGGAGGATGCTGTGATCCGCCGTCTGATCGCCGCGCTGGTGATCGTGTGGCTGCTCGGCTTTGCCTGGTTTGCCGCAGCCCTGCCGCAGCCGACGCCGGCGAGCGAGAAGACCGATGTCATCGTCGTCCCGACCGGCGGCTCGGCGCGCATCCAGCGCGGGCTGGCCATGTTGCGCGCTCACGCGGCCGGCAAGCTGTTCGTCAGCGGCGTCGACCGTGAGGTCCGCCCGCGCGAGTTCGCCACGGGATACAAAGTCACCCCCGTCGAGATGGCTTGCTGCGTGGTGCTCGGCTTCGCCGCGCTCGACACTCGCGGCAACGCGCTGGAAACGGCCAGCTGGGTCACGGCCGGCCACTTTCGCTCATTGCGATTGGTCACCAGCGACTGGCACATGCGGCGCAGCGCGGGCGAGCTCAAGGAAGTGCTGCCGAACGTGCGGATCGTCGAGGATGCGGTACCCTCCGAACCTTCGCTGAAAACGCTGTTCGTCGAATATCACAAGCTGCTGGCGAGCTGGCTCGGGCGCCTGTGAAAGTCTTGCGCAGCTTGGCGTTCTACGCGGCGTTTTACGGTGCCTCGGTGCTGTTCGTCCTGGCTTCGCTGCTGACGATGACCACGCTACCCGCGCCATGGTTCCGCAAGGTGCCGAATGCCTGGTCTGCGTTCCACCGCTGGTGCGTGGTGAACCTGCTTGGCATCACCGTGTGCGAGGAGGGGCGTCGAGCGCCGGTGCAAGTGCTCTACGCGATCAAACACGAGAGCTTTTTCGAAGCGATCGATCTTGCCAGGCTGCTCGGCGAGCCGGTGCCGTTCGCCAAGGAAGAGCTGTTCCGCATTCCCGGCTGGGGCCGCGCCACGCGCGCCTACGGCGGCATTCCCGTGATGCGCGAGGCGGGCGCGCAGGGCTTGCGGACGATGATGAAGGAGGCGCGCCGGCTCGTCCTCACGGGTCGGCCGCTGGCGATCTTCCCCGAAGGCACGCGCATGCCGCATGGCCAACGGCCG
>Ga0105246_10001373_pt1 | contig 14353 bp, 15 predicted proteins | sample KBSM64metaG_FD_99694 | JGI IMG/M metagenome (GOLD analysis project Ga0105246, IMG submission 99694) | Miscanthus rhizosphere microbial communities from Kellogg Biological Station, Michigan, USA - KBS M6-4 metaG | ecosystem: Host-associated > Plants > Roots > Rhizosphere > Soil | place...
CGGCCAGGTCTTTACCGGGCGCTGCGTCACGCCCGCCGATTTGACCGTCTCTTAAGTCACAAGGAGGCAAACACCAATGTGCACCACATCCCCCCATGGTGCCCATGGCCGTCCGTGCGAGGACTGCCTGGGAGACCGGATCAACCGAACGGTTGCTTTGGCCAGCCGCGATCGTGCCCTCACCCCCCTCTGGGCACGGCAGCGTCGGTATCGCGTGCGCCCCGCGTACGTCGAGATGCTCCGCAGGGTCCCGTTGACGGCCTGAACCTCCTGCCCGACACGGGCCCGGTCGCTGGCGACCGGGCCCTCGTCGTGTCCGGGTCCATCTCGGGAGGACCCGGCGCTGACGAGCCTCCCGGGTCGTGTGCCTGAGGACGGTCCCCCGGCCCCCCTCAGGCACACGACCCCTCTTCACGATGCAGGTCCGCACCACCGCCGCCGATAGGATCGGGAGCCGAACCCCCACCTGCGAAAGCGACGTCGTCCCACCATGCCTGCCACCCGTTCGGACCTCCGGAACGTCGCGATCGTCGCGCACGTCGACCACGGCAAGACCACGCTCGTCGACGCCATGCTCCACCAGGCCGGCGCGTTCACCGCGCACCAGGAGGAGGCCGGAGTGGCCGACCGGATCCTGGACTCGGGCGATCTGGAGCGCGAGAAGGGGATCACGATCCTCGCCAAGAACACCGCGATCCACTACACGGGCAAGAGCGCGGCCGACCTCGGACTGGCCGGCGGCATGACGATCAACATCATCGACACCCCGGGCCACGCCGACTTCGGCGGCGAGGTCGAGCGCGGGTTGTCGATGGTGGACGGGATCGTGCTGCTGGTCGACGCGTCCGAGGGCCCACTGCCGCAGACGCGGTTCGTGCTCCGCAAGGCGCTGAACGCCGATCTCCCCGTCGTCCTGGTCGTGAACAAGGTCGACCGCCCCGACGCCCGGATCTCCGAGGTCGTCGACGAGACCTACGAGCTGTTCCTGGACCTCCTCGACGAGCACCACAGCCAGGACGCGCTCGACTTCCCGGTCGTGTACGCGTCGGCGAAGCACGGCCGCGCCGCCCTGGACGCGCCGACCAACGGCGCCCTGCCCGACTCCCCCGACCTCGAGCCGCTGTTCCGCACGATCCTGGAGACGATCCCGGCACCGACGTACGACGAGGACGCACCGCTGCAGGCACACGTGACGAACCTCGACGCGTCGCCGTTCCTCGGCCGTCTCGCGCTCGTCCGCGTCCATCAGGGCACCCTCCGGAAGGGCCAGAACGTCGCCTGGCTGCAGCGCGACGGGTCGCGCCGGAGCGTGAAGATCACCGAGCTGCTGATGACCGAGGCGCTGGAGCGGGTGCCGGCCGAGTCGGCCGGTCCGGGCGACATCGCGGCCATCGCCGGCATCCCCGAGATCATGATCGGCGAGACGCTGGCCGACCCCGACCACCCGGTGGCGCTGCCGCTGATCACCGTCGACGAGCCGGCGATCTCGATGACGATCGGCACCAACACCTCGCCGCTGGTCGGGAGGACCAAGGGATCCAAGGTCACCGCCCGGCTGGTCAAGGACCGCCTCGACCGGGAGCTCGTCGGCAACGTCTCGCTGCGGGTGCTGCCCACCGAGCGTCCGGACACCTGGGAGGTGCAGGGCCGCGGTGAGCTGGCGCTGGCGATCCTGGTCGAGCAGATGCGCCGCGAGGGCTACGAGCTGACGGTCGGGAAGCCGCAGGTGGTGACCCGCGAGATCAACGGCAGGCTGCACGAGCCGGTGGAGCGGCTGACGATCGACGCACCGGAGGAGTACCTCGGCACGATCACCGAGCTGATGGCGACCCGGAAGGGCCGCATGGAGCAGATGACCAACCACGGCACGGGCTGGGTGCGGATGGAGTTCCTGGTGCCGGCGCGCGGGCTGATCGGCTTCCGGACCGAGTTCCTCACCGAGACCCGCGGCACCGGGATCGCCCATCACGTGTTCGAGAAGTACGAGCCGTGGTCGGGCGAGATCCGCTCGCGGGCGACCGGCTCGCTCGTCGCCGACCGCTCCGGTGCCGCCACGTCGTACGCGATGACGAACCTGCAGGAGCGCGGTGTCCTGTTCGTCGAGCCGGCGACCGAGGTCTACGAGGGGATGATCGTCGGCGAGAACTCCCGCGCCGACGACATGGACGTGAACATCACCAAGGAGAAGCAGCAGACCAACGTCCGCTCCTCCACCGCAGACAACTTCGAGAAGCTGGTGCCCCCGCGGCGGCTGTCGCTCGAGCAGTGCCTGGAGTTCTGCCGCGAGGACGAGTGCGTCGAAGTCACGCCGCACACCGTGCGCATCCGCAAGGTCGTGCTCGACCAGAACGACCGGGCGAAACTGGCCGCGCGGGCCCGCAAGGGGACGCGTTGAGGTCCTCCCGGATTCACCGCTTAAGCGGTGAAACTGATGCTTCTTGACGTATGCATCGGCCAAGAAGCGTCGGTTTCACCGCTTAAGCGGTGAAACCGACCGCCCCGCCGCCCCTCACCGGTTCAGCTGCTCCATCCAGTCGCCGGGTACGGCGCCGGCCGGACCGGGGGTGGGTTGCTCGGGCGGATGGCTCTGCGGGCCGGCCAGGACCGGACCGTCGTAGGCCTGGTTGTCGCGGAAGTCCCAGTACCAGTCCTCGCCCGGCTCGAAGCTGGTCATCAGCGGGTGACCGGACTCGCGCCAGTGCGCGGTCGCGTGCTGGCTGGGCGAGGTGTCGCAACAGCCGATGTGCCCGCACTGGGCACACCGCCGCAGGTGAAACCACCAGCCGTCCTGCGCCAGGCACTCCATACACCCGGTCCCCGACGGTGGCACGGACGTGTCGACTCCCTCGATGCTCACCCGATCAGCCTGCCACCCGGGCGGTCGTCGCCGGAACCGCCGATCAACGCTCGACGAACCAGCGGGCGAGGAGGGTCCCTTCCTCCTCGACGAGGGTGGTGAGACGAAGGGGTATCTCGACCGGTGGGCCGTCGGTGATCCGGCGGTGGGAGCCGCCGATGACGCGGGGCACCACGGTGGCGTCGAGCTCGTCGGCCACGCCCTGGTCGAGCAGGTCACGCAGGAGGTGGGGGCCGCCCTCGGACAGCAGGTGGCGGTACCCGCGGAGCACCAGCTCGTCCTTCAGCCGAGCCAGGTCGACGCGGTGCGAGCCGAGCACCAACACGTTGTCCCTGCCGAGGATCTCGCGCGCCTCGTCGACGTACGGCGCGGTCGACACGGTGGCCATCAGCACCTTCCCGGCCCCCGCCTCCCGCTGGGTCGGCGGGACGGATCCGGTGCGGGACACCACCACCAGCGGCTTGCGCCCGACGGCGTACCCCTCGATCCGGATCGTGCCCGCACCCACGACGAGGGCGTCGGCGAGCTCGCGCAGGAGGTCGAAGACCATCTTGTCGACGCCGTTGTTGATCGAGCGGCTCGTGCCGTCCTCACCCGTGGCCGCGCCGTCCACGGTCGAGACCATGTTCACCCGCAGCCACGGCTGGTCCGGTGCCGCGTACAGCTCCGGCAGGTCGGTGTCCTCGCCGAGCAGGACTCGCATCCGTCGCCTCCCACATCGTCGAGAACGTCGCGACCGTCGCGGTCACCATGGTCACACGCGGCACGACGGTGCCCCTCGGCGGGTGCGGGGCGGCTGTCTACACTGCCGGGATGATCTCGCTGTCGGCGCTGGCAGCGCTGCACAGCGAGTACGCCGATGACCTGGCCCGCCCGGTCGAGCCGGTGGCCGTGGGTGGCGTGACGATCGGGGGCGCCGACCCGGTTCTCATGGGCACGGTCAACCTCTCCCGCGACTCGACCTACCGCGAGAGCATCGCGGTCTCCACCGAGGCCGCGATCCGCAAGGCCCGCACCCAGGTCGCCCAGGGCGCGAGCGTCGTCGACCTGGGGGCCGAGTCCAGCACGGCCCGGGCGGCACGGGTCGACGCGCCGCGGCAGCGCGCCGCTCTCGGACCTGTGGTCGAGGCGCTCGCCGAGGAGTGCGTCGTCTCGGTCGAGACCTACCAGCCCGAGGTCGTCGAGACCTGCCTCGCCGCCGGCGCCCGGATCCTCAACCTGACCGGCCGTGACGGCGAGGACGAGATGCTCGCCTGCGCCGCGTCGTACGGCGCCGCGGTCATCCTCTGCTTCTGTGAGCCCGGCGACGTGCGCGCGGGCGCGTACCACCCGATGCAGACCGATGCGCTCCCCTACCTGCTCGACCACTTCGGCCCGCGCATCGAGCACGCCCGCTCCCTCGGGGTCCAGCAGGTCGTGATCGACCCCGGCCTCGGCTTCTACTACGCCAACCTGGTCGAGCCCGCGATCCGGGTGCGGCACCAGGCCGCGGTGCTCGCCCAGTGCTTCCGGCTGCGCCGCCTCGGCGTCCCGGTCTGCAACGCTCTGCCACACGCGTTCGACCTGTTCGAGGACGAGTTCCGCAAGGCCGAGGGCTTCTTCGCCGTCCTCGCCCGGCTCGGGGGGACCGACCTGTTCCGCACGCACGAGGTCGCACACGTGCGCGCGGTGCTGGCCGCGATGGACTTCCTGGACGTCGATCAGCCGAGGTGACCGCGGACGGATGCGTGGCCGGACAGCAGGTTGCGCGCGATCGTGCGGCGCTGGATCTCGTCGGTGCCCTCGTAGATCCGGAGCAGCCGCAGCTCGCGGTACCAGCGCTCGATCGGGAGCTCCCGGGTGTAGCCCATGCCGCCGTGGATCTGGAGAACCCGGTCGACGACCCGGTTGGCGTGCACGCCGCCGTACAGCTTGGCCATCGACTGCGCCTGGCGTGAGTCGACACCGTGGTCGACCTGCCACGCTGCGGTCAGCACCAGCCACCGCAGTGCCTCGATCTCGACCGCGGAGTCGGCGATCATCCACTGGATCGCCTGTCGGTTGGCGATCGGCTCGCCGAACGTGACCCGGTTCCTCGCCTGCTCCATGGCCATCTCGACCAGCCGCTCGCAGGACCCCAGCGCACGGGCCGGGAGGAGGTAGCGGCCCTTGCCGATCCAGCGCATCGCGAGCTCGAAGCCGCGCCCCTCCTCACCGAGGATCGCCGAGTGCGGCACGCGCACGTCCTGGAACGACAGGGAGGCCGGGCCCCACTCCCCCATCGTCGGGATCTCCGCGGAGGTCCAGCCCGCGTCGCGGTCGACCAGGAAACAGGTGACCCCGCCGTCGGCGCCCTTCTCCTTGTCGGTCACCGCGAAGACCATCGTGAAGTCGGCGACGTCTCCGCCGGTGATGAAGGTCTTCTCCCCGTTGATCACCCACTCGTCGCCGTCCCGCACCGCCGAGGTCCGGAGGTTGCGCGCGTCGGACCCGGCACCGGGCTCGGTGATCGCGAAGCAGCTGCGCCGGGTGCCCTCGATCGTGGGCCGGAGATAGGCGTCCTTCTGCTGGTCGTCGGCCTCGAAGAGGATGTTGTCGGCGTCCCCGCCGAACTTGAACGGCACGAAGGTGCGGCCCAGCTCCACCTCGAGCAGCGCGTTCATCACCGCGCCGAGACCCATCCCGCCGTACTCCTCCGGGGTCTGGATGCCGAAGAAGCCCGACTGCCGCGCCTTGTCCTGCAGCGCCCCGACCTCGTCGAGCGTGACGCCCCGCTTGCCGTCGCGCTCCCGCTCGAGCACCTGGGGCTCGAGCGGCATCAGCTCCTTGGTGACGAACGTCCGGACCCAGTCCCGGATCTCGAGTTCCTCGTCGGTGAGCGTCAGGTCCATGCCTCGACCCTAGTTCTCCTGCCCATGGCGCCCGGCCGAGCTCGTGGCTCCGACCACCGCCGCGACCGGGGGAGGCGCGGGCGTCGCGATCCGAGCCGGGGTACGGCGCCGTCCGAGCCACAGGCCGCTTCCGGCGATGACCAGCCCGAGCACGGCGACCCGTCCGACCGGCTCTCGGATCAGCACCCAGCCGATCAGAGCCGTCACCGCGGGCACCACGAACAGCAGGCTCGTGCCCCGAGCCGGACCGTGGCGTGCGATCAGCGCGAAGAGCATCAACGGTCCGGCGACGCCGGCGAGGGCGAGCCAGGTGAACGACACCCACGGGCTCAGGTGCGCCGGGATCGTCAGCGAGCCGACGAACGGCGCCCAGACGGCCGCGACGACCGCGCCCGCGGCGACCTGGACCGCCGTCAGGGCCGTCGGCCCGCCCTTCCCGATGAGCCGGCCCTGCAGCAGCGAGCCACCGGCGAGCCCGCCGGTGCCCAGCAGGACCCAGCCCAGGGCGACCAGGCTGGGCGGGCGGCCGAGGCGGTCGCTCACCGTCACGACGACGCCGATGACGCCGAGCGCCACGCCGAGCCACTGCCGGATCGAGAGCCGGTCCCAGCCCAGGGCGGCGCCGGCGACGGCGACCAGGAGCGGCGATGAGCACGCGAACAACGCCACCGTCGCCGCCGGCGTCCCGTCGGCAAGTGCCTGGTACAGGGCGCAGAACTGGATGGCGAAGGCCACGACGCCGGTCCCGACGGTCAACACCAGGTCCCGAGGCGTGCTCGGCCATCGCTCCCGCCGCCACCAGGCGATCGCGGCCAGCACCGCGGCAGACGCGACGAACCGCCACAGGGTCACCGTGAGCGGCGCGATGTCCCGGGTGGCGACGGAGCCGACGACGTACCCACTGCTCCAGAGGAGCACGAAGGACGGCCCGAGCAGGTCGACGGAAGAGGTGTGTAACGTTTTCACTCGTTACACACTGCCAGAGCATGCGGTAACGAGTCAATGCGTTACACTGTTCGGCATGGACGAGACGTTCCGCACCGGCTACGGGCGCGACTGGCTCGACTTCGCGGTGACGCTGATCAACCGGTACGCCGCGGTCAGCCAGGACCTCGTGGCGAAGCCGGCTCAGCTCCGCACGTGGTTGACCGAGTGGGGGCTGGCCCCGGAGGGGCCGGTCACCGAGGACGACGTAGCACGCGCCCGGCGACTCCGCGAGGCACTGCACGGGCTGGCGAAGGCTGCCGCCCTGGGACGGAGGCCCGCGGAGGCCGACGTGCGGGTGGTGGACGAGGCCCTGCACGACGACGTGCCCGTGGGGCTGCGACGCCGGGGCGCGACCGTGGTCGCGAGCCGACCCGCTACGACGCGCCAGGCCCTCGCGCGGCTCGCACGTCAGGCCGCCGACGACCTCACCGGAGTCGAGCCGGTGCGGCTACGGGCCTGCGGCGACGACGAGTGCTCGGGGATCTTCCTGGACCCGACCGGACGTCGGCGGTGGTGCTCCGACGAACGGTGCGGCGTGAAGGCTCGGGTGCGCGCCCACCGCGCACGGGCCCGGGAGTCGCGGGGTGACGCCAGCTGACGGGGGCCAGGGTCAGCCCAGGAAGCGGCGTACGGCGAGCGCCAGCCCGCGGGCGTACGTCGCGCGCCCGGCCCGCGAGGTCATCCGGTGGGCATCGCTCGGGTTGCGCATGTTGCCGAGCTCGACCATCACCGTCGGCATGTTGGACAGGTTGATCGTGCCCAGGTCGGAGCGGTGGTCGAGCCCATCCCCGCCCGCGATGTAGTTGGCCACCCGCAGCCCGACGCGACGAAGAGCGGTCCGGGTGTCGAGGGCGAGCCGACGCGAGGGCCTGAAGATGTCGTGGGTCCAGGGTCGCCGGTCGGTGGGTGCGATCACGTGGAAGCCGCGAGCGCCGGCGGCGAACGACCCGTCGCCGTGGATGCTGATCTTCAGGTCGGCCTTCTGCTTGTTGCCGTCGCGCCCGCGGACGTTCACGCAGGGGCCCCACCGGTCCTCGCGGTTGGAGTGCCGCGTCATCAGCACCCGCGCGCCGAGCCGGACCAGCCGGGCGCGCAGCAGCCGGGCCACCTGCCAGGTGAACGTCGCCTCGGGGTACCCGCCGTTGGTCGCGGTCCCGGTCGTGTTGCACGGCTTCCGGAATCCCCCGGCCGGCACCATCCGGTCGATCTGACGCGGGAAGTTGTGGTTGCCGAGCTGGTGCCCTGGGTCGATCACGATCGTGCGCCCGCCGAGGGGCGCGTTGCCGCCTCCACCGTCCGGAGAGGGGTACCGGAAGTCATGCGTGGCATGCGCCGGCCCGGCGACGCCGAGGGTCACCACGGTGCCGAGCACGGTGGCGAGCACGGTGGCGAGCACGGTGGCGAGCGGGGTGGTCGCGATGGCGCACCGGCGCGACATGGGTCGGCTCACTCGTATCCCAGGACCGCGAGCCGCTGGTCGGCCCAGGCCAGCGCCGACGCGATGCCCTCGTCGAGGGTGAGCTCGGCCCGCCAGTCGAGGAGCTCGTGGGAGCGGTCGACGTTCGCGAACGCGCCCACCGCGTCGCCGGGGCGAGGTGGCGCCTCCGAGATCTGAACGGCGCGCCCCGAGACCCGCTCGAACGCCGTCACCAGCTCGCGGACGGTCACGCCGTCACCGCGACCGACGTTGATCACCACGCTCGGCGAGCCGACCGCCTCGATCACCTCGTCGAAGCGCTCGACGGCGCGGACGTGGGCGCGGGCGAGGTCCCAGACGTGGAGGTAGTCGCGGATGCCGGTGCCGTCCCGAGTCGGCAGGTCGGTGCCGGTGATGGTGAACCCCGGCTTCTGCCCCCGGGCCGCCATCACCAGCTGACCGAGCACGTGCGACGGCTCCTTGGCGTAGATGCCGGACTCGAGGTCGGGGTCGGAGCCGATCGGGTTGAAGTAGCGGAGCATGATCGCGCGGAGGTCGGTCGCGACCGCCATGTCCTCCAGCACCTCCTCGATCATCCGCTTCGTCCGGGCGTAGGGCGACGAGGGGTCGAGCGGGTCGTCCTCCCGGACCTCGAAGTCGTCCTTGACGGCGTACAGCGACGCCGAGGACGAGAACAGCACCCGCGGCTTGCCGAGCGCGACCAGCTGGTCGAACAGCTCCAGTGACTTCGAGACGTTGTCGCGGTAGTACTCGTAGGGCTTCTCCACCGACTCCGGTACGACGATCCGCGCGGCCATGTGGATCGTGGCGTCGAGGTCGGGATGCTCCTCGACGACCCGGCGCACCAGGTCGCGGTCGCCGATGTCGCCCTCGTAGAAGATGCGGTCGCGCACGAACACCTGCGGCCCCGTCAGCAGGGAGTCGAGGACCACCGGGACGTGCCCGGCGGCCTCGAGCGCCTTGGCCGTGGTGGAGCCGAGGTAGCCCGCCCCGCCGGTGACCAGGATCTTCACCCGGCCAGGGTAGCCATGCCGCTGGGCGATGCCGACATCGTCCTTGCGCCGGGCGGGTTCGGGGGCTCGCGGACATCACGACGCCCGCCGGCGGCGGGGCGCCGGCGGGCGCCGAGAGGCATCCGTACGGGCATGGGGTCCCCCGGATGCCGGCCCCCCTAGCAAGGCCAGGACCAGCCTATGAACACGACCGGGACGGCTCATCGCCTGAGTTGAGGAGCGCTGGGCAAAGCCTCGGGCCGGTCGAAGACCTCAGCGTGGCCGAGCAGGGGGGCGCAGGCGGCGTCACGGATCCTCGAGCAGCGAGCGGAGGTAGTCGCCGTACCCGCTCGACGTCAGCGCGTCGGCCCGCTGCAGCAACCCCTCGTCGTCGAGGAACCCCATCCGCCAGGCGACCTCCTCCGGGCAGCCGATCTTGAGCCCCTGCCGCTCCTCGATCGCCTGGACGAAGCTGCCGGCCGCGATCAGCGACTCCACCGTCCCGGTGTCGAGCCACGCCGTGCCGCGCGGCATCACCTCGACGTAGAGCCGGCCGGCCTCGAGGTAGATCCGGTTCAGATCGGTGATCTCGAGCTCGCCGCGCGCGGACGGGGTCAGGGTGCGCGCGAGCTCCACCACGTCGGGGCCGTAGAAGTACAGCCCCGGTATGGCGTAGTGGCTGCGCGCGTGCTCGGGCTTCTCCTCCAGCGACGTGGCCCTGCCCTCCTCGTCGAAGCTCACGACGCCGTACGACGAGGGGTCGGCCACGCGGTAGCCGAAGATCGCGGCCCCGTCCACGTCGGCGAACCGGCGCAGCTGCAGGCCGAGACCAGGTCCGTAGAAGATGTTGTCGCCCAGCACGAGCGCCACCGGCTCACCCCCGATGTGCTCCTCCCCGATCAGGAACGCCTGGGCGAGCCCGTCGGGGGCCTGCTGCACGGCGTACGAGATGTGCACGCCGAACGCCGAGCCGTCACCCAGGAGTCGCCGGAACGCCTCCTGCTCGTGCGGGGTGGTGATCACCAGGACGTCGCGGATCCCGGCCAGCATCAGCGTCGTCAGCGGGTAGTAGATCATCGGCTTGTCGTAGACCGGCACGAGCTGCTTGCTGACCGCGAGGGTGATGGGGTGCAGCCGCGAGCCGGTGCCCCCGGCCAGGATGATGCCGCGCATGGCCCGACATCCTAGGTGGGTGGCGCACCTAGGATGCGGTCCATGCCAGGCCTGAAGCGCGTGCTCGTGACCGGGGGCGCGGGCTTCATCGGCGCCAACTTCGTGCGGCATCTCGTGACGCACACCGGCGCAGAAGTCACGGTGCTCGACAAGCTGACCTACGCCGCGAGCCCCGAGGCGCTGGCGGACCTGCCAGCCGACAGGGTCACGCTGGTGACCGGGGACGTCGCCGATGCCACGACGGTCGAGCCCCTGGTCGCGGCCCACGACGCGGTGGTCCATCTCGCGGCCGAGTCGCACAACGACAACTCCCTCGACGACCCCGAGCCGTTCATCCGTACGAACGTGGTGGGCACCTACGTCCTGCTCGAGGCGGTCCGCAAGGCCGACGCACGGCTCCACCACGTCTCGACCGACGAGGTGTACGGCGACCTCGCGCTCGACGACCCGAAGCGCTTCACCGAGGACACGCCGTACCGCCCGAGCAGTCCGTACTCCGCCGCCAAGGCCGGCTCCGACCACCTCGTGCGCGCCTGGGTGCGCAGCTTCGGCGTGCGCGCGACCATCTCCAACTGCTCCAACAACTACGGCCCCTGGCAGCACGTGGAGAAGTTCATCCCGCGCCAGATCACCGAGGTGCTGGACGGCCGGCGGCCCCGCCTGTACGGCGACGGGCGGCAGGTGCGTGACTGGATCCACGTCGACGACCACAGCTCCGCGCTGTTGGCGATCCTCGAGCGGGGGCGGATCGGCGAGACCTACCTGGTCGGCGCCGACGGCGAGCGCACGAACCTCGACGTGGCCCGGTCCCTGCTCCGGCTGATGGGCCGCCCGGAGGACGACTACGAGCTGGTGGCCGACCGGGCCGGGCACGACCAGCGCTACGCGATCGAGTCCGGCAAGCTCCGCCTGGAGCTCGGCTGGCGGCCGCGGTTCGACGACCTCGACCGCGGGCTCGTCGAGACCATCGAGTGGTACCGCACCCACCGCGACTGGTGGGGCCCGCACAAGGCCGCGACCGAGGCGGCGTATGCCGCGAAGGGCCACTGATGACCGGACCCGCCGTTGCGACCACGCCGATCCCCGGGCTGCTGGTCCTCCGGCTCGACGTGCGCCGGGACGAGCGCGGGTGGTTCGAGGAGGCGTGGCAGCGCGAGCGGATGACCGCGCTCGGCCTGCCCGACTTCGGTCCGGTCCAGGCCAACGTCGCGTGGAACCGGGACCGCGGCACCACCCGCGGGATGCACGCCGAGCCGTGGGACAAGCTGGTCACGGTCGTCTCCGGCGGCGCGTACGGCGCCTGGGTCGACCTGCGCGCCGGCCACGCCTTCGGCACGACGTACGCCATCCGGCTCGAGCCCGGCGTGGCGGTGTTCGTGCCGCGCGGGGTCGGCAACGGCTACCAGACGACCGCGGACGCGACGGCGTACTCCTACCTGGTCAACGACCACTGGCGCGCCGACGTCCCGTACGTCGCCGTCGACCACGCCGATCCCGAGCTCGCGATCGACTGGCCGATCCCTCCGGCCGAGCGCATCCTGTCCGAGCGCGACCGCAGCGCGCCGCGACTCGCGGACGTGAGCCCGGTCCCGGTGCGCACCCCGCTGGTGATCGGTGCCGATGGCCAGGTCGGCCGTGCGCTCCTCAGGGCGTTCCCCGACGCTCGCGGCGTCACGCGGGCCGAGCTCGAGCTGACCGACCTCGAGGCACTGGACGAGTGGCCGTGGCACGAGCACGACGTGGTGATCAATGCCGCGGCGTACACCGCCGTCGACGCGGCCGAGACGGCCGAGGGCAGGTCCGCGGCGTGGACGGTGAACGCCGCCGCCCCGGCCGCGCTGGCGCGGGTCGCGACCCGGCACGCGCTCACCCTGGTCCACTACTCGACCGACTACGTCTACGACGGCACCGCCGCCGAGCACGACGAGGACGAGCCGGTCTCACCGCTCGGCGTGTACGGACAGAGCAAGGCCGCGGGCGACGTCGCCGTCGCCACCACGACCCGCCACTACGTCATCCGCACGTCGTGGGTGGTCGGTGAGGGGGCCAACTTCGTGGTCACGATGGCCCGACTGGCCGACGAGGGCGCCACGCCGACGGTCGTCGACGACCAGGTGGGCCGGCTCGGCTTCGCCGACGAGATCGCCCGGGCGACCCGCCACCTGCTCGACCGGAGCGCGCCGTACGGCACCTACCACGTGAGCAACGGCGGACCACCCACCTCGTGGGCGGACGTGGCGCGCCAGGTGTTCGCGTTGCGGGGCCGCCGGGCGGAGGACGTGCGACCGGTCACGACGGAGGAGTACGCCGCGGGACGCGCGACCGCGCCGCGTCCGGCCAGCAGCACGCTCTCCCTGCGCAAGCTCGAGGCGACCGGGTTCCAGCCGGTCGACGCGCGCGAGGCGCTCCGGGACTACCTGGCCAGGCTCCCGGCGTCGCGACCGTAGTCGTCGTCCAAGCGGACGATGTCGTCCTCCCCGGTGTAGTCGCCCCGCTGCACCTCGATCAGCACCAGGTCCTCGTCGTGCAGGTTGGCCACCCGGTGCGCGGTACCGATGCCGACGTCGGTGGACCCGCCCACCTCGACCTCGAAGGTCTCACCGTCGAGCGTGCACGTGGCCGTGCCCTGGACCACCGTCCAGTGCTCCGACCGTTGCTCGTGGACCTGGTACGACAGCCGCTGGCCGGGTCGAACCTCGATCCGCTTGACCTTGTAGCCGCGGCCTTCGTCGAGCACGTGCCAGGCCCCCCATGGGCGCTGCTCCGACTCCATGCGCACAGGATCGCACGCACGCGGTCGACGCGGGCCCGACTGCCCGCCGGCGGCCCGGCGCTCGGTCCCGAAATGACACCCGCCCCCGGGAGCAGATGCGTCCCGGGGGCCGGCGGTCCGGTGCCGCACCGGCAGGCGGCTTCGATCAGTCGCCGAGCTTCTGCGCCGCGTCCGTCGTGGCCTGAGCCGCGTTGCTCGCCGTCTTCTTGGCTGCGGTGGCGGTCGCCTTGGCGCTGCTGCGCGCCGGGCTCTTGGCGGCCTTCTTGGTGGTGCGCGTCGCCGACTTCTTGGCGGTGGTGGCCGTCTTGGTGGCCTGCGTGCGCGTGGTCTTGGCCTTGGCCGTGGTCGTCTTCGCCGACTCGGTCGTGGCCGTGGTCGACGGCTGACGGCGGATGCGCACGACCAGGGTCTCGCCGCGCTTGGCGAGCCCGTCGAAGGTGCTCCCGGCGGTGGCGACCTGGTCGTCGACCAGCTTCTGGAGGCGGACCGGAAGGCCCTTGGCCTCGGCCTGGACGTCGGCGAGCCGCTTCTCGACGACCCGGCGACCGGCGCGAGCGTCCTTGCCGAGGGCGTCCACGCGGGCGGTCACGGCCTGGGTGGCCTGCTGGCGCAGGGCCTGCGGCTGGTAGTCGATGCCGGAGACGGTCTTCTGGACGTCCTTCTGGACCTCGGCGGCGCGCTTCTGCATGTCGGCCAGCACGACGCGGAGGACCGCGACCATGCGGTCGGTGACGCCGATGCCCGCGTGGATCGGACGTGCGACGCTCGGGGGGAGCTGGGCGGGGATGTCGAACCTGGCCTTCGCCATTGATGTTCTCCTTCTGATGGGTGATGGTCCCGGCCGAGCCGGGTCGATCAGGGGGTGTCGCTGCCCGCGTTGAGGGCGAGGAACGACCCATACACGTCGAGCAGGGTCTGCTTCTGCCGCTCGCTCAGCTTCGGGTCGCCGAGGACGGCGAGCTCGACCGAGCCGCCGACCTTCTCGTCGAGGCTGACGATTCCGGCGCGCAGGTACAGCTGTTCGGCGGAGATCCGCAGCGCCTTGGCCAGCTGCTGGAGCACCTCGGCCGAGGGGCGACGCAGTCCGCGCTCGATCTGGCTCAGGTAAGGGTTGGACACGCCCGCCTGCTCGGCAAGCTGTCGCAACGAGAGGCGCGCGGAGACCCGCTGCTCACGCAGGTAGTCACCGAGCGTCTCGACGGCGTTGCCGACCTTGCCCTTGGCCATACCCCCATCCTGCTAGCAACTGCTAGCAAACACCAA
>Ga0105246_10001374_pt1 | contig 14351 bp, 12 predicted proteins | sample KBSM64metaG_FD_99694 | JGI IMG/M metagenome (GOLD analysis project Ga0105246, IMG submission 99694) | Miscanthus rhizosphere microbial communities from Kellogg Biological Station, Michigan, USA - KBS M6-4 metaG | ecosystem: Host-associated > Plants > Roots > Rhizosphere > Soil | place...
CAGGTGTTCCTGCGGGGAGGGAGGGGCCGTGGCCGAAACGGAGCAGGAGCCGGCGGAGGCTCCACAGGAAGTTTCCTTGGATGACGTGGACCGGGACATCATCACCGAGCTCACGCGCGACGGACGGATGTCGGTCACGCAGGTGGCCGGCAATGTGCACATCAGCCGAGCCCACGCCTATTCCCGGATCGGGCGCCTCACCGGCGAAGGGGTCATCACCAAGTTCACGGCCGTGGTGGACCCGGTCAAGGCCGGGCTGAAGTCCTCGGCCTACGTAACGCTGAAGGTGCAGCAGCATTCCTGGCGGACCCTTCGCGAGCAGCTCCGGGCGATCCCCGAGGTCCAGCACATCGCGCTGGTAGGCGGCAGTTTCGATGTGATCCTGCTTGTACGCGCCACGGACAACGTCCACCTGCGAAGGGTCATTTTCGACCAGCTCCAGTCCATGCCGGGAATCATTGATACCCAGACTTTCCTCGTGTTCGAGGACGTGGACACCCGCTAGGACTCCAGCAGCCCCAGCAAGTATTTCCCGTAGCCGCTCTTCATCAGCGCTTCGGCGCGGTGGCGCAGGTCATCGGCAGAGATGTAGCCCTGGCGCCACGCGATTTCCTCGGGAGCGCCGATCTTGAAGCCCTGCCGGTTTTCCACCGTGCGCACAAAGCTGGAGGCATCGTTAAGGTCGGCGAAGGTTCCGGTGTCCAGCCAGGCGGTCCCGCGGGGAAGCACCTCCACGTGCAGCTTTCCGTTCTTGAGGTACGTCTGGTTGATGTCCGTGATTTCCAGTTCGCCGCGCTCGGACGGGCGCAGCCCCTTGGCGATGTCGATGACGTCGTTGTCGTAGAAATAGAGCCCGGGAACCGCGTAGTTGCTCTTCGGGTTCGCCGGCTTTTCCTCGAGCGAAATGGCCTGGCCGGCGTCGTCGAACTCGATCACGCCGTACGCCCCCGCGTTCTGCACCCAGTACGCAAAGACCGCACCGCCGTCGACGTCCGTGAAGCGCTCAAGCTGCTGGCCCATGCCGGGTCCGTAGAAGATGTTGTCGCCCAGCACCAAGGCCACGGCGTCGCTGCCGATGTGCCGCTCCCCCAGGATGAACGCCTGGGCCAGGCCGTCCGGCGAAGGCTGCTCGACGTAGCTGAGGCTGATCCCGAACTGGGAGCCGTCGCCCAGCAACTGCTGGAACTGCCCGGCGTCCCGTGGCGTGGTGATCACCAGGATGTCGCGGATTCCGGCGAGCATCAGGGTGGACAGCGGGTAATAGATCATCGGCTTGTCGTAGACCGGCACCAGCTGCTTGCTGATCCCGAGGGTGATCGGGTGAAGCCTTGAACCCGTCCCCCCGGCCAGGATGATCCCGCGCATACGCCAAATCATGTCCTCCCGGCTTTGCTTCCGCAAGGCTAGAGTATGGATCCATGGAGAAGATCCTCGTTACGGGCGGGGCCGGATTCATCGGGTCCAACTTTGTCCGTTACGCCGTGGCCCACACGGATTACGAGATCACGGTCCTGGATGCCCTGACGTACGCGGGGCATCTGGAATCGCTCGCGGGGCTGCCGCCGGAGCGGTTCCGTTTCGTGCATGGGGACATCGCCGACGCCGGCCTGGTGGACGGGCTCATGGCTGCGGTTGACGCCGTGGTCCATTTCGCCGCCGAAACCCATAACGACAACTCGCTCCACGAGCCGCGGCCGTTCCTGGACACCAACGTGACGGGCACCTACACCCTGATCGAAGCCGCGCGCCGGCACGGGACCCGCTTCCACCACATCTCCACCGACGAGGTCTACGGAGACCTCCCGCTGGGCGATCCGGAGCGGTTCACTGAGACCACCCCGTACAACCCGTCCAGCCCGTACTCCTCCACCAAGGCCGCCTCCGACCTCCTGGTCCGGGCATGGGTGCGTTCCTTCGGGCTCCGCGCCACGATCAGCAATTGCTCCAACAACTACGGGCCGTACCAACACGTGGAGAAGTTCATTCCCCGCCAGATCACCAACGTCCTGGACGGTGTGCGGCCAAAGCTCTACGGCGCGGGCCGGAACGTGCGGGACTGGATCCATGTGGACGACCACTCCTCCGCGGTGCTGGCCATCCTGGAGAACGGGAGGATCGGCGAAACCTACCTGGTGGGCGCCGACGGCGAACGGTCCAACAAGGACGTGGTGGAACTGCTGCTCGAGCGCATGGGCGAGGACCCGGGCGCTTACGACCACGTGCCCGACCGGCCCGGCCACGACCTGCGCTACGCCATCGATTCCGGGAAGCTGCGCGCGGAACTGGGCTGGACGCCGTCGTACTCCGACTTCGCCGCCGGACTGGACGCCACGATCGCTTGGTACCGCGACAACCAGGACTGGTGGCGGCCGCAGAAGGAGGCGGCCGAGGCCCGCTACCTTGAGCAGGCAAGGCGCCTCCAGGCACACGGCGCACAGGAATCCCTGTGAGCCCGCAACTGGCGGTCCGGGAGACACCGATCCCCGGTCTGCTGCTTGTGGATTTGCCCGTGCACGGCGACAACCGCGGCTGGTTCAAGGAGAACTGGCAACGCCGGGCCATGACCGCGCTGGGGCTGCCAGACTTCGGGCCGGTCCAGAACAACGTCTCATTCAATGCCACGGCGGGCACCACGCGCGGCATCCACGCCGAGCCGTGGGACAAGTTCATCTCCGTCGTGGCGGGCCGGGCCTTCGGGGCGTGGGTGGACCTTCGCGAAGGGCAGGGATTCGGCCGGCTGTTCACCGCGGAGCTGGACCCGGCCACGGCGGTGTTCGTGCCCCGCGGCGTGGGCAACGCCTTCCAGACCCTGGAAGACAACACCGTGTACTCCTACCTGGTCAACGAGCACTGGTCGCCCGAGGCCGAATACACGCTTCTGAACCTCGCCGATGAAACCGTGGCCGTGCCGTGGCCGCTCCCGCTGGACAGCGCCGGACCGCACCGCGCCGAGGTCTCGGAGAAGGACCGCGGGCATCCACGGCTGGCCGGGGTGGTGCCGGTGCCGCCGCGGCGGACCCTGGTGCTCGGGGCGGACGGCCAGTTGGGCAGGGCGCTGCGGGCGGTGTACGACGGCGAGGCCGCCGTCGAGTTCGCCGGGCGGGACAGCTTCGACCTCGCTTCCCCGGAGGCCTTCGGCTCGCGTAACTGGAGCGACTACGAAACGATCATCAACGCCGCCGCGTTCACCGCCGTCGACGACGCCGAAACAGCAGAGGGCAGGCGCGCCGCCTGGAAGATCAACGCCGCCGCCGTGGTGCGGCTGGCGCGCACCGCCGTCGAGCACCGGCTGGCCCTGGTGCACGTTTCCAGCGATTACGTCTTCGACGGCGGTTCTTCGCTCCATGACGAGACGGCACCGTGGTCACCGCTCGGGGTGTATGGGCAGTCCAAGGCCGCCGGCGAGGCCGCGGTCGGCGTCGTGCCGCGGCATTACATAGTGCGCAGCAGCTGGGTCGTGGGCGAAGGCAGGAACTTCGTCCGCACCATGGCCTCCCTCGCGGCGCGCGGCATGAAGCCATCCGTGGTGAACGACCAGACCGGAAGGCTCACCTTCGCGCAGGACCTTGCCGCCGGGATCAGGCACCTGCTGGACTCGAAGGCTCCCTACGGCAGCTACAACCTCTCCAACAGCGGACCCGCGCAGAGCTGGGCGGAGATCGCCGCGGATGTCTTCGAACTTTGCGGCCGGCCCCGCAGCGACGTCACCGGGGTGTCGAGCGCCCAATACTTCAAGGACAAGCAGGCTGCCCCGCGCCCCTCGAACAGCATGCTTGACCTCGGCAGGATCGAGGCCACCGGCTTCTTCCCGCCGCCGGCTGCCGGGCGGCTCAAGGAGTACGTTTCACGCTTGGTTGATTGATCCGAGGAACTCCACCACGTCTGCGGCCACACGTTCGGGGCATTCCCACAGCACCAGGTGCCCGGTGCTTTCGTAGATCACCAGATGGGCGCCGGGAATCCGGGCAGCGAGGGTTTCCTGCTGCCGCCGCGGCAGGAGGGAGTCGTGGACGCCCCAGAGGATGAGAGTTGGCGCCGTGATGAGGCCTTGTTCCGTAGGCGGGACAGCCTGGCACAGGCCGTCCAGGATTCCCTTACAGGCCCGGGCGGGCATCGCCACACCGTCCCGCACCCGGTCCTCGATGTACCACGCGGGCACGGCGTGCAGCAGTCGGAACCAGGACAGCGAATCCCGCACCCATAGCTCGTCCACGGGATCACTCAGCCGCTCGACGTCAGCCGCGACGGCCGGCCGGCTGCGGAGGCTGAGGGGCGCGCCCACGAGGATCAGCGAAGCCACCAGCTCCGGATGGTCAACGGCCAGCTGTTGGGCCAGGTAGCCGCCGCTGGAGGAGCCCAGCACGCATGCCGTGGCGACGCCGAGGGCCTCAAGGAGGGCGGCCACGTCGTCCGTCATCTGCGCGAGCGAGTACCCGCCGTCGGGCTTGTCCGCGGCTCCCTGGCCCCGCAGGTCCGGCGCAATAACAGCGGTCGACGGCGGCAGGAGCGGCAGCAGGCGGTCGAAGGTCCGGCGGGACTCACCCCAGGGGTGCAAGAGCAGCAACGGCACACCGCCGCGCGGCCCCGCCAGCAGCGTGGGCAACGTGACGCCCGTACGGAGGGCCAGCCTGCGGACCTCGGTTTCCACAGCGCCAGAGTACCGGTGCCCGAAGCGGAAGTCATTGCGGCGGCGATGCTCCTATGAGCCTCAAATTGAGCATGGTTCCTTGATTTAGGGATGGGCGTGACGGGTGGAACCGAGACCAATAGGTGCAGCCGGCAGCGGTGATGGAGTCGATGAGGGAAGTGACCTGGGACTCCTGGGAACAAGCAAAGAAAATTGTTGACAATTGACAGTTGGGCATTTAGATTCATAGAGAATCAAAAACGTTCAGCCGCAGCTCACCGACAGACGGCTGACAACCCCAAGGCCCAATCTCCTAGCACAATCCTTGAAGGGACTAATCATGGCTCCGAATAATCTCCGGCCGAAGTACATCTCTTTCGATATCTACGGCACCCTGATCAACTGGGACACGGATGCCACTACCCGCCGGCTGCTGGATGGCCGCCTGCCTGAAGAGCAGTGGCCTGCGTTCAAGAAGGTGTTCCGCGGTTACCGCTTCGACGCGGTCCTTGATTACGCGCCGTACGAGGAGATCCTCCAGAGCTCGTTCGACCGCGTCTGCAAGTACTTCGGCATTGGGCCGACCCCGGGTGCGGGCGCAGAATTCGCCGACGCTGTACGCAGCTTTGGCGCCCACGACGACGTGCCGGCTCCGCTGAAGCTCATGGGCGATAACTTCAAACTGGTGGCCCTGTCCAACGCCGACGACAGCTTCCTGGAAATCAGCATTCCCAAGCTTGGCGCCCACTTCCACGCCGTGCTGACCGCCGAGCAGGCCCAGGCCTACAAGCCGCGCTACGAGGCCTTCGAGTACATGCTCGACACCTTGAACGCCAAGCCGGAGGACTTCCTGCACATCGCCTCGCACACCCGCTACGACATGCACCCGATGCACGACATGGGCTTCCGGAACCTCTGGGTACTGGACCGTGGCTACGACCCCATCGGCCCGGGCTACGACTACAACGTCGTCAAGTCCCTGGACGAGATCAACAAGCACCTGGGTCTCTAAGGCCGGCTTCCTGAGACTCCCCGCCCACGGCACGCGAACATGGCCGCGAGCCGTGGGCGGGGACACCCACTTGTTCCGCAAGCAGACCAGGCCAAGCGGGCTTTCCTAACTCCCTTTGAAAGGGTGACATGAGCATTACCCCCAACCCCGCGACCAGCGATTCCGCCTTCATCGACGCCGTCGCAGCAGAGAGCGGCTTGCTGGGCGGGCATTCACACATGCCGGACTTAACACTCCTGGATCTGCTTGAGGAGTTCTATGGCTTGACGGGGAAGCTGGTTCGGATTCCCACCGAGAAGGATGACACGTTCAGGCTCCGGGATGGTGCGGCCACCTACCTGGTCAAGGTGTCCCCGCCGGATGAGGATCCCATGATCGTCCACCTTCAGACCGCGTGCATGCAGCATCTGGAACGGACCGCACCCGAGCTTCCGGTCCAGCGCCTCGTGAGTAGCGTTGACGGGAAACCCGAAGTCCACATCCCCAGTCCGCACGGACCCTACGACCGGGTGCTTCGCGTGATGCGCTTCATGCCGGGAAGCCTGCTGGCCAATCAGTCAGCATCGGCGGGGCAGCTTCAACTGGTGGGCTCAAGCCTCGCCCGCCTTGGCCTGGCGATGCAGGACTTCGATCACCCACGCGCAGACCGCATGCTTCTATGGGACCTGAAGCATTTCCACCGTATGCGGCCGCTGCTTGACCACGTGGACGAAAGTTCCAAACGCTCCCTGGCGGAGGACATCTGCGACCGCTTCGACGAGCAAGTGGTTCCGCTTCTTGGCAGTCTCACGTCCCAAGTGGTGCACGGGGACTTCAGCCCGTTCAACCTTGTGGTCGATCCCGACGCCCCGAACTACGTGACCGGGATCATCGACTTCGGGGACGCGGTGCGGACTCCCCTGATCTTCGACATCAGCGTCACCATGGCCAACCTCCTGGGAACAGATCCGGACAGCCCCTGGGAGCATGCCCTCAATGTGGTGGCGGGCTACCAGAAGGTTCGCCCCCTGCCTGTTCGGGAGCTCGCGGCCCTGACAGCGGCCGCGCCCGCCCGCCTCCTGCTGCGCGCCCTGATAACGCAGTGGCGGGCAAGCCAGCTCCCCGAAAGACGCGATTATCTCCTTTCCCACTCCAAGCCGGACTGGGACCGGCTCGCAGCCACGGCCGCGGCCCCCGCACCGAAACTGCCTTTCAATCCCGAATCCAAGCTTTAAGGAGCCAACGATGGAAACTTCCCAAATCCGTAGACCGTCCATGCCCATGGTCAATGGCTTTGATCCCAACCGGCTCAGCGAGCTCCCTGAGCAGATGCAGAAAAGCATCCGGCGCCGGGACACGAGTCTCGGACCTGGCTACCGGCTGTTCTACAACACCCCGGTGGAAGTAGTGCGCGCCAAGGGCGTTACCCTGTTTGACTCAGACGGAAACGAATACCTGGACGTTTACAACAACGTCCCCTCGGTTGGTCATTGCCACCCGCGCGTCGTCGCCGCTGTCCACCAGCAGATGCAGACCCTGAATACCAACACCCGCTATGTGCAGGAATCGATTCTCGACTACTCCGAACAGCTGCTCTCCACGTTTCCCTCGGAGCTTGGGCACGTCATGTTCACCTGCAGCGGCTCCGAAGCCAACGATCTTGCCATGCGGGTGGCGAAGTACGTAACGGGAAACCAGGGCATCATCGTCACCTCCGGCGCGTATCACGGGTTGACGGCAGAAGTCGCATCGTTCTCGCCGTCCCTGGGGGTCGGTGTGCCGCTGGGCGCCAACGTGCGGGTCATCGACGCGCCTGATGCCCTGCGCTACTCCTCGGATGGAAAGCCACTCGCGGAACACCTGCGGGACCAGGTGCGTGCGGCAATCGCCGACCTGCACCGCCACGGCGTCGGAGTAGCGGCCTTCATTGCCGACAGCATCTTCTCCTCCGACGGCGTCTTCGACGGCCCGGCCGGCTTCCTCCGCCCGATTGTTGAGGAAATCCAAGCCGCAGGCGGCCTATACATCGCTGATGAAGTCCAGCCCGGCTTCGGCCGGACCGGCGAGGAATGGTGGGGCTTCCAGCGCCACGGAATCGTTCCGGACATTGTCACCATGGGCAAGCCCATGGGCAACGGCATCCCCATCTCCGCGGCGGTGTTCAAGCCCGAACTGCTCGTGGAATTCGGGAAGAACATCCGCTATTTCAACACCTTCGGCGGGAACACGGTTGCCATCGCCGCAGCACAGGCCGTTCTGGATGTGATCCGCGAGGAATCCCTCATGGAAAATTCCCTCAAGGTAGGTTCGAAGATCCAAAGCGAACTTCGACGGATCACCCAGGACCTGGACCAGGTCGCTGAGATCCGCGGTAGCGGCCTTTTCATCGGAGTCGACCTCGTCACCGACCGCTCCAGCTTGACCCCGGACGGGAACCTCGCCAGCTTGATCGTGAACAGGCTCCGCGAAGAGCGGATCCTGATCTCTGCCTGCGGAGCCCAGGGCAACGTCCTGAAACTCCGCCCGCCGCTGCCATTCTCAATGACCGACGCCGACCGTCTCATCGAGGCCATGGACCGCGTATTCCAAGAACTGCGCTAACTCGACACAAGCATCTGCACCCTACGTCGACATTCCGCACCGCAAGGGCCTGGGCACGGTATCGCACCGCGCCCGGGCCCTTGGGCTATATCGAGACTGAGTTCCAAGGTCTCGCAGCAGGAAATCCCAGAAAATTGTTGACAATGTCACCATTTACATTCATGATGAAAATTAATCAGTGAGACGCCCGACACACAGGGTCGAACTCAAGCTCGAGAGGCCAGTATCGCTCGCCCAGTGGGCCCAAGGCTACAAATCCCCATGTACTGAACCAGCCGACCTCCCCAATGAATTACTCGGCGGTGACCAATTGAAGGGAACACCCATGAAGAGCATTACCAAGATCCATGCTGCCGCTGCAGGGCTTGCTGTCCTGCTGGCCGTGACGGCCTGTGGCGGCGCGGTAGCTGGCGGCCAGCAGACGGAAATCCCCAAGACGCAGAACACCCGTGACATCTCGGAGGGTGTCCAAGCGGATCCGGCCGCGGTGGCGCTGCTGCCCGGATCCTACAAGGCCAAGGGTGAACTAACCGTAGCGATGGATCTGAGCTCCCCGCCGATGACGTTCCTCGCCGAGGATAACGTGACGCCGATCGGCGTGAATCCGGACCTCGCCCGCCTGGTTGCCAAAAAGCTGGGATTGAAGCTGAAATTCGTAAACACGGCGTTCGACACGATCATCCCCGGCATCGACGGCGGCCGCTACGACTTCACCGCCACCACCATGTCCGCCACGGAAGAGCGGCTCAAAGTCTTGGACATGATCAACTACCTCAAGGGCGGCTCGGCCGTGGCAGTACCCGACGGCAACCCGCAGAACCTGAGCAACGACTCCCTGTGCGGCAAGAACATCGCCGTCACCAAGGGCTCCACCCAGCAACTGAAGCACTTGCCGAACGTTTCGGAGTGGACCTGCACTTCCCAAGGCAAGCCGGCCATCAACGCGGTAACGCTGCCCAACGTCCAGGAGGCCCTGACCCAGTTGGACTCCAAGCGGGTCGACGGTGTTTTCTACGACGCCAGCGGCTTGGCCTGGGCGCAGGCGCAGCAGCCCGGCCACTTCACCGTCCTGACGCCGAGGATCGACACCCGCACCAACACCAACGTCGCCATGGGGCTGAAGAAGGGATCGCCTCTGACGCCGGCACTGCAGAAGGCCATCCAGTCCGTCCTCGACAGCCCCGAATACAAGGAATCCCTGGAGTACTGGGGCCTGGGCGAATCAGCCATCACCGACGCCACCATCCGCTAGGACCACTTGGCGCGCCGACGCCCACATTGAGCCGTACGCCCGGCAGTTTGTTGCCCTGCCGGGCGTACTGGCCGTTGGCGGAACCAGCGATTACCGATGAACGCGCAACGAAAGAAAACCATTAACCCCATCAACGAATACCGGGCAACCCCACACGTCCCGGTTTAGGTCTGGACTCTCATTAAGGTAGTGCTATGAGCAGCATCCCCACGGCACGTGACTACACCAAGGCGTCTGTCCTTGATGCGGTCCTTTCAGAGGCGCCCTTGACGCGCAGCAGGCTGATCGAATTGACACGTTTAAGTCAGGCAACGGTGTCCCGGAAGGTGGATGAGCTTCTTTTTGACGGTTTCCTCGTTGAGCAGGGAGTCGATGCCGTTGTGCGCCGTGGCCGACCCTCCACGTTTCTGGATGTCCCCGGCACGGCGGGGCACATTGTCGGTATCTCCTTCGGGACGCGAACCACGTGCGTCCTCGTAACTGACCTGAGAGGTCGCGAGGTTAGTCACATCATTGTTCCCAGCTTCGAGGGGGGCGATGTTGGAACCACTGCCGAGTGGCTGGTGGACTTGATAGTGGAGACCAGTGATTCCGCAGAGGGACCATTGCGCCAAATCGTCGCTGCTTTGCCCGGCCGTGTCCCGAATGGCACCAACTGGTCCGGGACACCAGAATCAAGGACGATTTTCCTGGCTTCACGTCTCCAGAGTGCCATTGAAGAACGGTTGAAGGCTCCCGTGACCGTTGAGAGCGATGCCAACGCATCCTTACGGGGGATCCTGAAGGATGATGCAAGCATAGGAAATGCTGCTTTGTTCATGCTCAGTACGGTGCTGAGCTTCGCTGGTTGTACTGATCATGAGATCGCCAAAGGGCGGAGCCCTGCCTTCGGTGATCTGGGTGGTGTTCTCTTCTCCGGCGTTGGCAACGAGACCCTCGACGGACTGTTGAGCACAACGGGCCTCCTCCAATTCGCCCAAGGACGGGGATTGGACCTGGAAGGCATCGAAGCCCTGTGGTCACAGCCGCAGGAAACGGCGTCCCGTGCGGAAGTGGCGGAGGCATTTACGACGGCGATCGTGACCGCCGTCGGTGCCGTTGCCGTTACGCTGGACCCGGAGTCCGTCTATTTTGTGGGTCGCCTGAGTCCGCTCGTGGACGAAGTCCTTCCCGAGGCGCGCAGGCGACTGGCACAAAGCCTTCCCACCGTCCCGGAGATCAGGGTCGTGCCCCAAGTGATCGGACTATCGGTGGCCCGGGGAGCGGCGCAGGCCGGACTGGCCCTGGCCCAGTCCCGGCTCCGTGAATCGATGCTCGAGGCCCGTAGCGAGGGCCAAAGCCTGTAGCAGGTGAGCCGGCGGACAGATCGTCGGTAAGACAGTGCCGCCCGGCACGTCAGCTTTTTTTGCTGGGCCACGCCGGCTCAAGACCTTTTCCAGTATTACCGTCTTTTGATCCCACCAAGTGCGGCGTAGCCTTGAACCGGCATCGCACGCCCAAATGCGTCGGGACCGCCGATGCCGCTTTGAAGGCGCAAAGTCCTCGGATTGCGCGCCATGTTTTGCCCATGTTACTGGGGGACAGCGGACTGATGTCGGACAACGACACCGCCAGTTGCTGTCCGACGGAGTGCCACGTTTGCGTGGCAAGATATTGACTCCAAAAGGCCAGTCATGAACAAGATCCTCAAGCAAATCATCATGCTGTGTGCAGCATTCCTGCTCGTTTTCACGGCCGGGGTGTCGGCAGCCCAGGCTGCCAGCCCGCACTTCAAAAAGGGCGGCGAACCCGTCTGTACCGTGAGTATCAGCGGATCCACAGCCACCACCACCTGTAGGGCCGTCCTAGCTGGGCTCGGAAACGACGACCTTCTCGCCACGGTTAGTGTGTCCGGCTTCGCCGTCTATCAGTGCAAGAACCAGGGCGGAAACGTCGCACCGGGACAGAACAAGGTCCTGATCGGCCCCGCCGTGGCACCCACGCTGATTGACAGCGACGCCATCAAGAACGGGAACCTGACGCTGAACACCAATCCGGCAGTATTGTCGGCCCCGGGTACGGTGACAGCGACCCAGGCCGGATGCCCGAACAGCAACTGGACCGGTGTGAACCCGGTCTTGACGGTGACGTCGATTTCCCTGGTGATTGAGCAGCCCGTAGGAACAGTGATCTTCAGCTGCTCGAAGTCCGACCCGAACGGTCTGAGCAGTCCAGTAGCCCTTAGCTGCTGAACGGCACAATCCTGAGGCGCGGGCCTCAGCCCTTGAAGGCCGGGGCCCGCTTCTCCTGGAAGGCGCGGAAGCCTTCCGCGTAGTCCTCGCTCTTGCACAGCCGGGCCTGCTCGGTGTTCTCCTCCGCCATGGAAGCCCAGAGCCCCAGTCGCTGGTCGCGGATGTGCGCCACGAGTTCCTTGCTGGCGTTGAAGGCTCCGGTGGCTCCGGTGGCTACCCGCTCCACGATGGCCCGGGTCGCGGAAAGAAGCGAATCGTCCGGCATCGCCCGGCTGAACAGGCCCTGCGCCACGGCTTCGCTGCCGCTCATGAGCTCCGCGGTGTAGATCAGGTCCAGGGTGCGGTGCATGCCCAGTCGCTCGGTGAAGTACCAGTGCCCGCCGGAATCCAGTGTGGCGCCCAGCTTGGCGAAGGGCGAGCCGAACTTGGCGTTCTCCGCCACGTACACCACGTCCGTGGCCAGCAGCAGCCCGAGCCCGACGCCGAGGCAGGCCCCGTGAGCCGCCGCGAAGGTCGGCGCCGGGAAGGCCGCCATCTTCTTCAGGAGGGGCTCCACCAGACCGCCCAGGTAGGCCTGGGCGTCGTCGTCCTCCGGGGTCACGCCGGCGATGTCCCGGCCGGCGCAGAAGGCGCGGCCCTCTCCCCGCAGGAGCAGCGCCCGCACCTCCCCACGGCCGGCGGCGGCAGCGGCGTCGTCGTACGCCCTGTCCAGTTCGGCGAGCGCCTCTTCGTTGAGGGAGTTCAGCTTCTGGGGCGCGTTCAGGACGATTTCGGCGATCCCGCCGGCGATGGAGAGCTCAATCATGCTGGGTTCCTTGGCTGTCGGTGGGGCTGTCAGTGGGCTGTCGGTGGAGCTAGACGTCGAAGTCGACCGTGACGTTTTCGCTGGTGGGGTGGGACTGGCAGGTGAGCACGTAGCCCTTGTCCAGCTCATCCTGCTCCAGCGCGTAGTTTTCGTCCATGGTGACGGTGCCGCTGACCAGCTTGGCGCGGCAGGTGCCGCAGACTCCGCCGGCACAGGCGAACGGCACGTCGGGGCGGACGCGCAGCGCAGCATTGAGGATGGATTCGCGGGCGTGGGTGGGGCTGGCGACGTCGCCGGTGAGTCCGTCCAGCTTGAAGGTGATCTTGAAGGTGTCCTGCGAGTCGTCCTCGACGACGGGACGCCCCGCGTTGCCTTCCGGACGGTCCGGGCGGCCGGTGGTGAACAGCTCGAAACGGACATGTTCGGGCGCAACCCCGCGGGCAGCCAGCGTGTCGCGGCACAGCTGGACCAGTTCGAAGGGCCCGCAGAGGAACCATTCGTCGATGTCCTCGGCGTGGATGGCGGAGGACAGCAGGGCCTGCAGCTTCTCCGAGTCGATCCGGCCGGTCATGAGCGGCGCGATCCGCTGCTCACGGGAGAGCACATGGTGCAAGGCCAGCCGGGACGGGTACTTGTCCTTCAGATCCGCCAGTTCCTCAAGGAACATGACGTCCATGGCGGCTTTGTTGGCATAGATGAGGTCGAATCGGGTGTCCGGGTTGGCGGCCAACAGGGTGCGCGCGATCGCGATCACCGGGGTGATGCCGGATCCGGCGGCAATGGCCACGAAGGAGCCCGGCTCCCCCGCCAATTCCTCCGGGTTGTTCATCGAGTTCATGACGTTGTACTGGACCGCCGCGCCGTCCTTGCCGTGGCGGGAGATGAACGCGCCCTGCGGGCTCATCACGTCCAGGGTGTCCCCCGCCTCAAGCTCGGCGTTGGCCCACGTGGAGAAAATGCCGCCGAGGTCCTTCTTGATGGCCACCCGGATTTCGCTGCTGCCGTCTTCGAAGCTGCGCGGCTCTGCGCAGATCGAGTAGCTTCGGCGGACCTCATGCGGTTCGCCGGATTCGTCCGGGAGCGTGGTCCGCAGGGCCACGTACTGGCCGGGGAGGTAGTCGTACTGTCCCGCCAGTTCCGCCGGAACGGCGAAGGTGACTTCGATGGCGTCCTCGGTCAGGCGCCGCACCTCGGAGACGGCGAGGCTGTGGAAGGACGCACGACGGCGGCTGGCCGTGGGGGTTTCGGTGGTCATCTGGCTTCCTTAGAGGACTTTGAAGTAGTCAAACGGTTCCTTGCAGTCCTGGCAGACGTACAGCGCCTTGCAGGAGGTGGAGCCGAAACGGGTCAGTTCCTTGGTGTTCAGCGAAGAGCATTGCGGGCATTTCACTGCCAGGCTCAGCCGGACGGGACCGGAGTGGCCGCCTGCCCGGGAATTGCCCGACGGCGGGGCGATGCCGTACTCCCGCAGCTTCGCCTTGCCGGATTCGGTCATCCAGTCGGTGGTCCAGGCCGGTGCCAGCACCAGGTTCACGCGTACCTCGCCGTAGCCGGCTTTGGCGAACGCGGACTTGAGGTCGTCCCTGATCGCGTCCATCGCCGGGCAGCCCGAGTAGGTGGGCGTGATGGTGAGTTCGACGGCGGGCCACCCGGCGCCGCCGTCCGGGGCACCGCCGTCGGAGGCGCCTTCCAGCACGCGCACCGCGCGGAGGATCCCGAGGTCCTCGATGGTGAGCACCGGGATCTCGGGGTCGCAGACCGTAGCGGCGAGCGCCCAGGCTTCCTGCTCCGCGGGGCTGCGCTGCTCGGCGGGGCTCAGTGCGGTTTCCACGCTGGTCACCAGC
>Ga0105246_10001377_pt1 | contig 14341 bp, 11 predicted proteins | sample KBSM64metaG_FD_99694 | JGI IMG/M metagenome (GOLD analysis project Ga0105246, IMG submission 99694) | Miscanthus rhizosphere microbial communities from Kellogg Biological Station, Michigan, USA - KBS M6-4 metaG | ecosystem: Host-associated > Plants > Roots > Rhizosphere > Soil | place...
CCTGGGCCGCGAAGGCGATGACCTGCGCCTGCTGGCCGCCACCATCGAATTCCTGCACACCGCCACCCTGCTGCATGACGACGTGGTCGACATGTCCGGCATGCGCCGTGGCCGCGAGACCGCCAATGCCATGTGGGGCAACGCGCCAAGCGTGCTGGTGGGCGACTTCCTGTACTCGCGCTCGTTCGAAATGATGGTTGAACTGGGCTCGATGCCGGTGATGAAAATTCTTTCACAGGCCACGCGCATCATCGCCGAAGGCGAAGTGCTGCAGCTGTCGAAGGTACGCGATGCCAGCACCACCGAAGAAACCTACATGGAAGTGATTCGCGGCAAGACCGCGATGCTCTTCGAAGCCTCCACCCACAGCGCCGCGGCACTGTGCGGCGCTACCACCGAACAGGCCGAGGCCCTGCGCACCTTTGGCGATCACCTGGGCGTGGCGTTCCAGCTGGTGGATGACCTGCTCGACTACAAGGGCGACGCCGAAACCCTGGGCAAGAACGTCGGTGACGACCTGGCCGAGGGCAAGCCGACCTTGCCGCTGATCTACACCATGCGCGAAGGCACGCCGGAACAGGCTGCACTGGTGCGCAAGGCGATCCAGAAAGGCGGCATCGAAGACCTGGAGGCCATCCGTGCCGCCGTGGAAGCGTCAGGCTCGCTGGAGTACACCGCGCAGTTGGCGCGTGATTATGTCGCCCGTGCGATCAAGTGCCTGGACGCCCTGCCCGCCAGCGAATACCGGGATGCCCTGGTGGAGCTGAGTGAGTTTGCGGTCGCCCGCACTCACTAAAGCACCAGCGCCACAGGACCCTGTGGGAGGGGGCTTGCCCCCGATAGCAGTAGCTCAGCCAATGTATAAGGTGGCTAACAGACCGCAATCGGGGGCAAGCCCCCTCCCACATTTGAATTTCATACAGCCTGCAAGGCCACAAAACCCTATATAATGTGCGACTTTTAGCCATCCTGACTCTCAAGGAGCTTTAGTGAGCACGTTGCCACCCTGCCCGAAATGCAATTCCGAATACACCTACGAAGACGGCACCCAGTTGGTCTGCCCGGAATGCGCCCATGAATGGTCCGCCACTGGCGAGGCCGAAGCAGCGGGCGATGAAACCGTGAAGAAAGACTCTGTGGGCAATGTCTTGCAGGACGGCGACACCATCACCGTGATCAAGGACCTCAAGGTCAAGGGCACCTCCCTGGTGGTCAAGGTCGGCACCAAGGTCAAGAATATCCGCCTGTGCGACGGCGACCACGATATCGACTGCAAGATTGACGGCATCGGTCCGATGAAGCTCAAGTCCGAGTTCGTGCGCAAAGTCTGAATCTGTTGCATCCATCCCGCACCCGCTGCGGGATGGCGCTTTGCCCTCCCGTTGACCTGTCTCAAATACCCACACAAAAAATCGCAAACCGCCAATAGACACTTGCTATTCTACGAATAAGAATTATTCTCATTGAAACCCATCAAGGAGAACGACCATGACTTATTTGATAGATGCCTGGCTGGACCGCCCACATCCGTACCTGCGAATCCTGCATCGGGAAACCGGTGAAGTCTGTGCGGTGCTGGAAGAAGAAGCGCTGAGTGAGCTGCAGGACCAGGGCGACCTGGACGTAAACGGCCTGAGTTCAAGTGAACCCGGTGTGCTGAAAGAGGTGGTGCGTAACTTGTTTCTGTTCTGCTATGCCCGAGCGTTGCGCCCGGCGACGGACCTCAATGGCAAGTTTCACCCATGAGCCACCGCGCAAAACCCGGTTGGGGTGAACAGGTTCGCCCCAACCGGTAATCAGCAGGTCTTACAGAACGTCGAGCAGCTCGACGTCGAACACCAGAACGCTGTGCGGCGGGATGCTGCCAACGCCTTGAGCGCCGTAAGCCAGTTCGCTCGGCACGTACAGGCGCCATTTGCTGCCGGCATTCATCAGTTGCAGGGCTTCGGTCCAGCCGGCGATCACGCCGCCAACCGGGAATTCTGCAGGCTGACCGCGCTCGTAGGAACTGTCGAACACAGTGCCGTCGATCAGCGTGCCGTGGTAGTGAGTGCGCACTTGATCTTCACGGGTTGGCTTGGCGCCATCACCGGCCGTCAGGACTTCAAATTGCAGGCCGGAAGCCAGTGTGGTGATGCCGTCACGCTTGGCGTTTTCAGCCAGGAATGCCAGGCCCGCACCTGCGGCGGCCTCTGCCTTGGCAGCGGCTTCGGCTTGCATGATTTCGCGGATCACCTTGAAGCTGGCCGCCATTTGCTCTTGGTCAACACGGCTTGGCTTGCCTGCGAACGCATCGGTCAGGCCGGCCAGGATCGCGTCCAGGCTTACGCCCGGTGGCGGGTTGTCGCGCAGTTGGTCGCCCAACTGACGGCCGATACCGTAGCTGACGCGGGTTTCGTCGGTGGACAGATTAACTTCGGACATGAAGAGGCTCCGCTGTAGGACAACGCTGTTTACTGCGCCATCCAAAACTAAAAGGGCCCGCAGACTAGCACACAAGTCCGACGCGTGATGAGCCCCGCACACCCGCTTCCATTACCGCACCTGCAACGTTTTTTCACTGCGCCGATAAAAGTATTTCAGATTCACGCCCTGCCGCCGATACAGCGCTACACACTTTGGCTGGCTCCAACAAAACAACATCGTCCAGCGAACAGACATCACTCTTGCGGAGCATTAGATGAACAGCTGGTTCGGTAACATCAGCGTCAACCTCAAACTGGGCCTGGGCTTTGGCCTGGTGCTTGTCCTCACCTCGATCCTGGCACTCACCGGCTGGACCAGCCTGGGCGGCCTGATCGATCGCAGCAACTGGATGAGCGACATCACTCAGCTCAACGCCTCACTGACCAAACTGCGTATTGTGCGCCTGCAATATATGCTGGCCAACGGCGATGAAGACGTGGCGCAGAACGTGCAAACCAGCCTTGACGCCTTTGCCGACAAGCAACAAAAGCTGCTGGACAGCTTCAAGAGCCCTGAAAACGTCAAGCTGCTCAATCAACAGAAAGCCGTCATTACGGCGTATCAGCAGTCGTTGAACAAAATGCGCGAGGCCTATCGCAACGGCAACGCTGCACGCCAGGTCATGGGCGACAAGGCCGACATCGCCAACGCACAAATCAATGCACTGGACACTAGCGTGCAGCAGATGCCCGACAACCCGGAACGTTTCGCACAGTTCCAGGCCGTGTCCAATGCCAAGGAAGAGTTCCTGCTGGCGCGCTACGAAGTGCGTGGTTACACCAACAACGTCAACGCAGAAAACGAAGCCCGTGCCGCCGCACAAATCGAAAAAACCATCGCTGGCCTGAAAAGCCTCAATGCCGTCTTCGGCAGCAGCCAACAGGCCGCGCTGAGCGCGCTGGAAACCGCACTGGGTGCCTATCGCAGCGCGGTACAAAGCTATAAAGCCGCCAACGCCAACATCGTGGCCGCCCGCGCCGAAATGACCACTCAGGGCGCCGATATCGTCACCATCAGCGACAAGCTCTACGACATCCAGCTGGACCGCCGCGACGCCGAAAGCGCCCAGGCCCGCAGCCTGCAATTGATCAGCACGTTGCTGGCCCTGCTGGTGGGCATCATCGCGGCCTGGGTCATCACCCGCCAGATCACCCGCCCGCTGCAAGACACCCTGGCTGTCGTCGAGCGCATTGCCTCCGGCGACCTGAGCCACAACATCCAGGTCACCCGCCGTGATGAACTGGGTGTGTTGCAACAAGGCATCCAGCGCATGGGCACCACCTTGCGTGAACTGATCAGCGGCATTCGTGACGGCGTGACCCAGATCGCCAGCGCGGCCGAGGAACTCTCAGCCGTGACCGAGCAAACCAGCGCCGGCGTCAACAGCCAGAAGATCGAGACCGACCAAGTCGCCACGGCGATGCATGAAATGACCGCCACCGTGCAGGAAGTGGCGCGTAACGCCGAACAGGCTTCCCTGGCCGCTGCCGATGCTGATGGTCAGGCCCGCGCGGGCGACAAGGTGGTGGCCGAGGCCATCGCCCAGATCGAACGCCTGGCGGCCGAAGTGGCACGCTCTACCGACGCCATGACCCACCTGCAACAAGAGAGCAACAAGATCGGCAGTGTGATGGATGTGATCAAGGCCGTGGCCGAACAGACCAATCTGCTGGCCCTCAACGCGGCGATTGAAGCAGCCCGTGCCGGTGAAGCCGGTCGTGGGTTCGCCGTGGTGGCCGACGAAGTGCGTGGCCTGGCCCAGCGTACGCAGAAATCCACCGAGGAAATCGAAGGCCTGGTTGCCGGCTTGCAGAACGGCACCCAGCAAGTGGCCAACGCGATGAACAACAGCCGCAGCCTCACCGACAGCAGCGTGGACCTCACGCGCAAAGCCGGCGCATCCCTGGAAAACATCACCCGTACAGTGTCGAACATCCAGTCGATGAACCAGCAGATTGCAGCGGCCGCCGAACAGCAGAGCGCCGTGGCCGAAGAGATCAGCCGCAGCATCGTGAATGTGCGCGATGTATCCGAGCAGACCGCTACGGCCAGTGACGAGACGGCCAAGTCGAGCGTGGAATTGGCGCGGCTGGGTAGTCAGTTGCAGCAGATGGTCAGTCATTTCCGGGTGTAAAAAACAAAAAGCCGCCTCGATCTAAACCGAGGCAGCTCCACTTCATTAGACCTTAAAGGTCATCGAAGCTGTCCCGTAGGAATTTCCAAACATGATAAACATGCACGGCATTCACTACGAGGTTCCACGCACGTCGTGCAAACTTAGACATACTCGGCCCTCCGTGAGTCAGGCCTTACCTCCAGCACACTTACCGGAACATGTGGGCCTTCGGATGCAGGTCAATGCATCTTTGAGGCGGCCGGGTTGATGGGCCTCCCGCTTGAATCCGGCACGGATTACTAGCCCGTGGCGGTCGGTCCAAAAAATCGCGCGCGTACCCGGCGCACCTGAAAGCGACAAACTCAGAACGAATGGAGCCTACCCAAAACTCCGCGGGAAGGTGTGACAAGCGGTGGGCAAATACTCAGTATTGTTCGGGGGATCTATTGCAAAATTTTGCGACAGGGATCATTCCTATGGAGTCCCATAAAGAAGGGGGGGCAGGACATCGTTCAATCTTGCGTGATGATAAGACCAGGGTTAATATCCGCCTGCAGGTCAATGCATCTTTGATGATAGCAATCCAGCCACTAACTGGATTGCAAAAAAAAACCGCCCTACTAAGGCGGTTTTTTATTGCCTGCGATTTACCTCAGCCCTCCCCTTCCTCGACAAACACCACCCGATTCCCAAACGGGTCCTTGATGCTCATCTCCCGCGAGCCCCAGGGGGTCTGCTCCACATCAGGCTTGGCGTAACGGTAGTTCCTGGCCTGCAATTGCTGCTGATAAGCGTCTATTCCTTGCGCCTGTATCCGCACCGCAGCGCCCGGCGACGCATCGCCATGATGCTCGGACAAATGCAGCACACACTCACCCAGCGACACCTGCAGGTACAACGGAAAATTGGCCTCGAAGCGATGCTGCCAGTCCACTTTGAACCCCAGGAAGTCGACGTAGAATTCCAACGCCTTGGCCTCGTCGAAAATCCGCAGGATGGGGATGACTTTTCCTAAGTGCATGTGACTCTCCAAGTCCAGGTAAACACTGTTCGCTACAGGCGAACATCCACCCTAGCTCAACAGACCGCCAAAATGAAACACACTCAGTGACGGGAAAGCCTGGTGATCCTCGCGCTGGACAACTGATCATTGTCCACATGCACTTCATCGAACTGATAAGCATCGTCGGCAAACTCGCGCAAGCGGCCTTCGTTGCGCAGGCGTTCAATAGTGCCTGACGCCACACACTGGCGCGCTTCGACGAACTGGGGATTGGCATCGATATTTTCATTGAAGGACACGACGGGAATGCCACGACTGTCGATTTCGTAAAGGTTGTATTGGCCGCCGAATTCGGTTTCACCAAAGTACTTCGCCGCCTCCTTTGAGCGGGAGGCGACCACGACGTTGCCATCCATCATTTTTTCCGGACCGGAAAAGAAATTCGAATCGCGAAACCCCGTATCTTCCGGATCGCCCCGACGCTCTACGCGGTCGGCCTTTTCGACGCGATACAACTTCGGCACGTCAGTGCGCTCAATCATGCCACGACTGTTGAAATACCCACCGGCAGGCAGGCTGACGCTGGCTTTGAACGGATTGGTCTTGAGCACGCTGTCATCGTCATACGCCTCATACTCCCCGGATGATGTGGCGTTCGAGTCGACGGAAGAAGGCGAGCGTTCATCGTCCGACAGCTCGGTTTCCGACTCGTCAATTCTCGGTTTCTTGGCCGTGATCGGATCGTCTGCCACTATTTCATAGGTGGGCTGTACCCGGGGACGCTTGGATCCGGGCTGCAGGTAGATGTCCATGGATGAATCCCATAAGGGGTTCACTTGGCCCTCCTGCACGGCGGGTAATCGAGGAGGCTGATTGGGACTCATCAGCACACCGATTTGCCCGTTTACCCGCCGATAGTTGAAAAACGGTTTATCACCGCGCGCGCCGTCGGTTTCACCTTGCGTCGTCTGTGCGCCTGCCTGGCCAGTGGAGTCGCCCTCAGTGGGGGCGGCCTTGCCCAGCGCATGGAAAAACGCCATGGTCGCAACATCCGTGACGGCGGCATGCAAACCGCTTTTGCGCTCGGCCTGGGTGTCGCCTTCAACGGCCTGGTCGATTTCCATGCCCACTTGAACCCCGTATGAGGTAGCGCCCAGGGCGAGGCCAATCGGACCGAGCAATGCCATGGGAATGGAAAACACCGCGTTGCCCGCTTGCAGCATGCCTAACGCATCGTCCTTGTAGACTTCGGCGTTGGACTTCATTTCAGTGTCTGCGTCGTCGTTGATACGCTGACGTGTCTGATTGGCCATGAAGGTGAACACATCGCCGCCAATCGGGACGTTGCGGGTGTTGATATGACTGTCATTGGCCGCCATCGCGCCCGTGCCGATCTTATTCAAGGTACTGTCTACGCCGTTGACACTCAGGGCACCGAATACACCCTGCTGGCGATCACGCAACGCAAAATGCTCTTCCAGCGCCGCTGCCTTGACAGGGTCCCTGCTCTGCTCCACCACCCATTGATCCACCGCGGCGCGGTCCTTGAATGTTTTGAAGGCAGGCTTGCCCCCTGGAAAACACAAGGTTTCAGCGCCATCCTTGGTCACAAAACGCAGGATGTCGTTGGATCGATAGCCATTGATGTCGAAGCATAACGCCTTGACGTCCCCCTCTGGCGCGGCCTCTGCCTGCAACTGCGCTTTCGTGACCGGCCCTTCGAGCGGCACGTTGGGCGCGGCGGCCTTCATGACACCGGCGTAGGCCTGCGGGCTGAGCCCCTGACTGGGATCCTGCTGGTTGAGGGCCCGCGCAGCACGGGCTTCCATCACAAACTGTTGCTTGGCCAACGCCCGCCACTCACTGCCATGCTGCGTCCAGAATTCATCCAGCCTGGCGGTCACTTTCTTCTGCAGATCGCCCTCTCGGACCAGTTTCAATAACTCACTGGGCTTCATTCGCAGTTGATTGTCCGCATCGTACTTGCCCTTGCCCGGGCCATCCAGGTAGAGGCCATAGACTGAATCCAGGTCCCGCCACGTCTCCCTGGCATTGGGCACATCGTCATGAATTTTCGAATAGAGATAACCCGGCCCCGTTCGATCCAGCACCAGACGGCCGAGCCGGCTGAAAAAATCCGGCACACTCTCGCTGTCGAACAGCGAAAACGGACTGGTGTTCGAAGACATGAAGTGCGCCACGGCCTGGGCCTTGCCGGCCACCCCGTAGCGTTCGGCCGAGAAAAAATTACTGGCGACGGCCTCGGTGAGTGTCATCGACGACTCGGGCCTTGCACGATGCTCCCAGCCCGTTACGGCACCGCCGTTGCGGGTACTGGCGGCGGGTGAGAAACGATGCAGGTAAACCTTGTCCGGATCGACCCATTGATTGGTCTCGTTCCAGACTTTTTCCTGGATCCAGCCTTTGAGGGTATCGCGGGGAAAGGGGAACGCCGATACCGCATCGGCGCTCGAATTCAGCGTGGCGCCAGGTGCGGCACCGGTGGTCGAAGCAGGGACAGAGACAGGAAGGTTACCGACATGACTGGAGCTTATGGATTGAGTATTCATACGGATTCTCCGGAAGCGACCTGCTCATCTTAGAGAGCGGTTGCGCATACTCAATCCGCTTTTTGTAAGCGCTCATTGGGCATATTCCGACACGTTATCCACCGCAGGAAAACGTTAATTCATGTGCCCGACGCCAGCCCGAAGCCTTGACGCAAATCCCCGCTGCGCACCAAAAAACGCCCCGCCCGCTGCGCCGTCGCCTGCCCCTGGCGATAGCTCAACACCCCGTTGACCCAGACGCCCTCGATCCCCTCGGCTGCCCGCTGCGGCGCCTTGAAGTCCGCCCTGTCGCGCACCCGCAGCGGATCGAACAACACCAGGTCGGCCCAGTACCCTTCACGGATTTCGCCACGCTCAGCCAGGCCGAAGCGCGCCGCTGACAGCCCGGTCATTTTGTGCACAGCGGTGTGCAACGGGAACAATCCGACATCACGACTGAAATGTCCCAGCACCCGTGGGAACGCGCCCCACAATCGGGGGTGGGGAAACGGGTCTTCGGGCAACCCGTCGGAACCTATCATCGATAGCGGATGCGCAAGAATACGTCGCACATCCGCCTCATCCATTCCGTAATACACCGCACCGGCGGGTTGCAGGCGGCGGGCGGCGTCCATCAGCGCCATGCCCCACTCGGCGGCAATGTCCTGCAAGTCACGCCCGCCCATTTCAGGATGGGGTGTGGACCAGGTGATGGTGATGCGGAACGCGTCAGTGACCTGCTTGAGGTCCAGGGTCGACGAGCTGGCCGCATAGGGATAACAATCACAGCCCACCGGCTGGGTTTTCGCCGCCGCCTCAAGCGACGCCAACAGTTGCGGGCTGCGCCCCCAGTTCCCCGCACCGGCGCACTTGAGGTGAGAAATAATCACGGGCGCCCGGGCATGTCGGCCGATTGAAAACGCTTCGTCCATTGCCTCCAATACCGGCTCGAACTCACTGCGCAAATGCGTGGTGTACACCGCGCCATAAGCGCTCAGCTCTTCGCTCAGTTGCAGCACCTCCTCGGTCTCTGCATTGAATGCACTGGCGTAGGCAAGGCCTGTGGATAACCCCAGGGCACCGGCGTCAAGGCTCTCCTGTAATTGCATGCGCATGGCCGCGATTTCATGCGCCGCAGCCGTGCGGTGCAGGTCGTCCATATGATTGCTGCGCAGTGCCGTGTGGCCGATCAGTGCGGCGACATTGACTGCGGGGTGGGCGCGTTCGACCGCCGCGCGATAATCGATAAAGCGCGGGTAGGCAAACGCCTCGGCATCGCCCAACAGGTTCATCGGATCGGGGGGATTGCCACGCAGGCTCACAGGTGAAGCGCTGATGCCACAGTTGCCGACAATCACCGTGGTCACGCCCTGGCTGAGCTTGGGCAGCATCTGCGGATGGCGGATCACCACGGTGTCGTCGTGGGTGTGCACATCGACAAAACCCGGCGCCAGTACGTAGCCGGTGGCGTCAACTTCATGCACGGCCGTCGCCGCCGACAGGTCGCCGATCGTCTCGATACGCCCGTTGCGCACCCCCACGTCGGCGAGGTACCCAGGCGTGTTGCTGCCATCAATGATCAGCGCCTGGCGAATCAGCGTGTCGTACGTCATTTCAGTCTCCAAGCGGCAGGCTGTCAGGGCCGCCGCGATAATCGTCCAGGGCGAGTTTGATCCGGCGCAGGCGCTCCTGGTTGGCGTCGGGCATAGCCAGCGCCAACTCGGTGGCCAGCAGGTCGATGGCCAGCAGCATGCCGTAGCGCGCAGCCGTAGGCTTGTAGATAAAATGGGTTTCAGCCGGTTGCAGCGGCAGCAGCACGTCCGCCAGCCCGGCCAGCGGCGAATCGGCCAGGGTGATGGCGACAACGCGCGCGTCGTAGTTGCGCGCCAGCGTCACCACATCCAACAATTCTGGAGTCAGTCCGCTCAGCGAGCAGACGATCAGCACCTGTTCCGGCCCCAGGGTCGCGGCTGTCACCCGCATCATCACCGGGTCGTGGCAGGCCGCAATCGGATAGCCCAGGCGCACCAGCCGCACCTGCAATTCATCGCTGCACAGGCTCGACGGGCCGCCCATGCCGAACGCGTGGATCATCCGTGCCTTGCCCAGCAGGCTCACCGCATCGACAAAGCTGTGCTGATTGAAGCCAGCCAGGTGCTGGCGCAACGTCGCTTCGATATCTCCGAGAATCTGCCGATGAAATGCCGATTGTTCCGGCAGCCCCGCCGGGTCCAGGAAGCGGCTGCCAACCCCGCTGGCCTGGGCCAACTGCAGGCGCAGGTCACGCAAATCGCGGCAACCGACACTGCGCGCAAAGCGCGACAAGGTGGCGGTACTGACCTCGGCCCGTTGCGACAGCGCTTCCAGGCTGGCCGACGCGGCAAAGCCCACATCGTCGAGCATCAGCCTGGCGATACGCCCTTCGCCGGCGCTGAAAGAGTCCTGGCGGGCGCGGATCTGGTAGAGGATGTCCATGGGGCTCCCGTTTACAAAAGGCAGGACAGACCGTAGGTCAGACCGAAGGCCACCACCGAAATCAGGGTTTCCAGCACGGTCCAGGTCTTGAAGGTCTGGATCACCGTCATATTGAAGTATTCCTTGATCAGCCAGAAGCCGCCGTCGTTGACGTGGGAAAAGATCACCGAACCTGCACCGGTCGCCAAGACCAGCAATTCAGGGTGGGGATAACCCATGCCCAAAGCGACCGGCGCCACCACACCGGACGCCGTGGTCATGGCCACCGTGGCCGAGCCCGTGGCGATACGCATCAGCGCGGCGAACAACCAGCCCATCACCAGTGGCGACAGCTGGAACGCATGGGCCAGGCCGAGGATTTCGTTAGTGACGCCGGCATCCACCAGGATGCGGTTCAAGCCACCGCCCGCCCCCACCAGCAGGGTGATGCTCGCCGTGGGCGCCAGGCATTCATTGGTGAACTTGAGGATCGACTCACGGTTGAAGCCCTGGGCCAGGCCCAGCGTCCAGAAACTCACCAGGGTCGCCACCAGCAGTGCGATTACCGAGTTGCCGATAAATAACAGGAACTGGTTGAAGCCGGTGCCAGGCGTGGAAATCACATTGGCCCAACCGCCGATCATCATCAGCACGACCGGCAACAGGATGGTGCCCATGGTCAGCGCGAAGCTCGGCAAACGGGTACGCGGTTCGCGCTCGATAAACTGGCGCTCCAGCGGGTTTTCCGCCGGCAGGTGAATGTGCGGCACGATGAATTTGGCGTAGACCGGGCCGGCGATGATCGCCGTCGGAATACCGATCAGGATCGCATACAGCACGGTCTGCCCGACCGAGGCGTTATACGCCAGCACCGCCATCATCGCCGCCGGGTGCGGAGGCACAAGCGCATGCACCACCGACAGGCCGGCGACCATCGGCAGGCCGACCATCAGGATCGACACGCCCACGCGCCGCGCCACGGTGAAGGCGATCGGCACCAGCAACACAAAGCCCACCTCGAAAAACAGCGGCAACCCCACCAGGAACGCGATGCAGACCATGGCCCAATGGGCATTGCGCTCGCCGAAACGGTTGATCAACGTACGGGCCACCTGCTCCGCGCCACCGGACTCGGCCATCATCTTGCCGAGCATGGTGCCCAGCGCCACGACCAGGGCGATATGCCCCAGGGTCTTGCCGACGCCCGCCTCGTAAGAGCCCATGATGGTGTCCGCCGGCATCCCGGCCATCAGCGCCAGGCCAATGGACACCAGGGTGATGACGATAAACGGATTGAGCCGGTAACGTGCGATCAGCACGATCAAAGCAATGATGGCGATGGCGGCGTATGCCAATAGCCCGAAGCCCGGTGATGCGGCCATGCGGTACTCCTCGGAAAGGGTCACGTCGAATACGTTGTGAAACTCATAAATCATTACCGAAGAGGGTTTTCAAATTTTATGAAAGTAATTACCGCGCAGGGATAAGCGCTGTCGCGGTGGGATATGCCCGACGCCGCCGCATGAAAATTCAGGGGGTGTTCTTACATGACCTTCAGATAAAGGTCGGAAACTCAGCGTGCGTCGCCGAGTCATACACTGCACACCCATCGATGCCAGGAAAAACACAGATGATTCGCACAACGCTCGCCGCCGGCGCCCTGCTTCTTGCCATCTGCGGCACTGCCGCCGCCGCCGATAACCCGGCGCTGAACAAATGCATGGACGGCGCGAACACCACCGCCGATATGGTCGGCTGCAATGTCAAGGAGGCCAAGGTGCAGGATGCGCGGCTGAACAAGGCCTACAAGACTGCGCTGGCCGCCCAGGAAGGCAACCGCAAGCAGCAACTGCAGGATCTGCAGCGCCTGTGGATCAAATACCGTGACGCCAATTGCGCCTTTGCAGGCAGTGCCACCGGCGGCACCATCGATCAGGTCAACGGCTCCGGCTGTGTGCTGGACATGACCCAGACCCGTGCGCAGGAACTCGAAAACCTGGTCGGGCCATAGGCTGCTGCAGGTCAGTCGTGCTGAACCCTGGCACGCTTGAGCAGCTTCTTGCAACGCTCCGAGAGGTGCAGCACGCGCAGATGCTTGCCCGCTTTGCTGTAGCGCTCGCGCAGGGTCATCAGCGCGGCAATCGCTGAATAGTCGACGAAGCTCAGGTGACGGCAGTCGAGCGTTACCTGGGCCGGGTCGTTGGCCGGGTCGAATTGATTCAAGAACGGCGTGGTCGAGGCAAAGAACAAGGTGCCGTGCAGGCGATACAGTTTGCTGCCGTCGGCTTCCAAGTGTTCATCGGCATACAGCTCACGCGCCTGTTGCCAGGCGAAATTCAGCGCAGCGATGACGATACCGCACAGCACGGCGGTCGCCAGGTCGGTGAACACGGTGATAACCGTCACTGCGATGATTACCAGCACGTCATTGAGCGGCACCTTGTTGATCACCCGCAACGACGCCCAGGCGAACGTCTGCTGGGACACCACGAACATCACCCCCACCAGGGCCGCCAGCGGAATCCGCTCGATCAGCGGCGACAGAAACAGAATGAACAGCAGGATCATCACCCCGGCAAACACGCCGGAGAAACGCCCACGCCCGCCGGAACTGAGGTTGATCACGGTCTGCCCGATCATCGCGCAACCACCCATGCCGCCGAACAGGCCCGATACCATATTCGCAGCGCCCAGGGCCACGCTTTCGCGGTCAGGGTAGCCACGGGTCTCGGTGATTTCGTCGGTGAGGTTGAGCGTCAGCAGGGTTTCCAGCAGGCCGACCATTGCCATCAGGAACGCATAGGGCGCGATGATCCCAAGGGTTTCCAGGGTCCAGGGGATCTGCGGCAGCGCGAAGGTCGGCAGGCCGCCTGCGATGTGCGCCATATCGCCGAGGGTGCGGGTAGGCAAGCCGAGCAGGTACACCGCCAGGCCCACGCCGAGGATCGCCACCAGAGCGGGCGGCACGGCGCGGGTCAGGCGTGGCAGCAGGTAGACGATGGCCATGGTGGCCGCGACCAGCGCGACCATCACGTACAGCGGTGTACCGCTGAGCCAGGCTTCACCCCTTTTGAAGTGCTCCAACTGCGCCAGCGCAATGATAATCGCCAGGCCGTTGACGAACCCCAGCATCACCGGGTGGGGCACCATGCGCACCAGCTTGCCCAGGCGCAGCAGGCCGAACGCGAGCATGATCAAGCCGCCCAGCAGCACGGTCGCCAGCAGATATTCCACGCCGTGTTGCACCACCAGCGCCACGATCACCACCGCCATGGAACCGGCCGCACCGGACACCATGCCGGGCCGGCCGCCGAACAACGCGGTGAGGGTGCAAATGATAAAAGCGCCGTAGAGCCCCATCAGCGGGTTGAGATGGGCCACCAGGGCGAAGGCGATGCATTCGGGCAACAATGCAAATGACGTGGTGAGGCCGGCCAGGGCGTCGGCGCGCAGACGGGTGAGCTTCATGGAGTACCAGGGAGTTGCGGGGGATAAGGCGGGGAATGGTACGGAATTGAGCGGGGCGGGGCTAGCCTCGAAGACCGAGGCGACCCCAATCGGGGCATAGGTATCTACACAACTCTGTAGCGCTCAACCGTAACCACGATGCGAAGCGAGTCGCTCTTGATCTGCTTTTGATCTTAGGCGCCCCGTTAAACCACGCTGGCCGAACGCAGGCTTGAATCCGTGGGTAACCCGGCAGGACGCCGGGTTAGCCGCACTGGGCCATGGATGGCCCATTGCGGCGGCCCA
>Ga0105246_10001378_pt1 | contig 14338 bp, 13 predicted proteins | sample KBSM64metaG_FD_99694 | JGI IMG/M metagenome (GOLD analysis project Ga0105246, IMG submission 99694) | Miscanthus rhizosphere microbial communities from Kellogg Biological Station, Michigan, USA - KBS M6-4 metaG | ecosystem: Host-associated > Plants > Roots > Rhizosphere > Soil | place...
CCGCGCGAGTAATCGTGACTGGCGCTGGTGAAGCGCTTGTCCTCGTACGGCTCACCGCCAAATGACTTCACGAGGCGAATGCCGCTCACGACTTCCTGAAGGACGCTCGTGATCTCGCCGTACTCGTTGCGAAGCCGGCGATGTCCGCGCCGCAACTTGCGGAGAATGGGCTGGAGCGTGAGGGTGAGCAGCGGGGCGATGACGAGCGACAACAGCGTGAGTCGCGGCGACAGGGCGACCAACGCCACGACGGTTGTCAGCACGGCGGCGCCATTCTGCACGGTCTTCGTCACCAGCTCGGTGATGAGCGCTTTCGTCTGATCGGTGTCGTTGAGAATCCGCGTGAGGATCTGGCCGACTTTCGTGCGGTGGAAATACCCCAGGGGCAACCGCTGCATGTGGCGGAACACGCTGTCGCGCAGGTCGCGCGTGACGTACTCCTGGAGCGAGGCGCCCAGCTGCCCGGCGAGCCACATGAAGAAATTCTTGACGAGCACGATCGCCACGATGGCGATCATGATCACCTTGAGCGTGCCGAGACGATCGGTGGTCGGGCCGACGAATGGATCGATGAGGCGGCGCTGCAATTCGCCGAGCCACCCCTTCGTCGAGATCAACGTGTCCTTGTTGAAGATCTCGTTCTGAAAAGGCATGAGCAGCGTGAACACGAAGGTGTTCAGCGCCGCGGCGATGACGTTGCAACCGACATTGCCGGCCATGCGCCACCAGTGCGGCCGCAGGAACTCGAGCAGCCGCCTGTAGTCGGCGAACGCGCGCTTTTTGCCGGGTGGTACGGACACCGAAACCGGTTCGGCCATGCTCAGCGTCTTGGCGTGAGCAGCGCGACCGGAAGAATGCACTCCTCCGGCGTTACGCCGCCGTGTAAGAACGACCCGCGGTAGCGACTCTGATACTCGCGCAGCTTCGTCGGATAAACGAAGAACGAATCACCGGTCGCGAGCAACGTGTTGGCGCCGAGCCCGCGCCGCGGCAGCCGCAGCGCGTCTTCGTTCTTGAACAGCAAGCCGAGCTCGGGATTCTCGGCGCGGAGGTCTTCGCCGAACTTGTAGCGCAGATTCTGTGTCGCGTCGCGCTTGGCGAAGACCGTGGCGGGCGTGCGGCAGTGGATCGAGCCGTGGTCGCTCGTCACGAGGACTTTCACCCTGCGGCGCGCCGCTTCCTGCAGCACCGAATACAACGCCGAGCGGCGGAACCACTGCATGGTGAGCTGTCGCAGCGCGATCTCGTCGCGCGCCACCTCGTAGAGGATCGCCGACTCGGAGCGCCCGTGTGTCAACAAGTCGACGAAGTTGAAGACGAACGCCGAGATGCCTTCGGGGGCGATCACGCGCGCCAATCGTCGCTCGACGTCGTCGCCCTCGGCGGCGGTAGAAATCTTCTCGTAGCGAACCGGAATCGAGAGCTTGAGCTCGGCGATCTGCGCCTCGAGCAGATCACGCTCGTGCGCGTTGAGCGTTTCGTCTTCACGCTCGCCCCACCAGTCTGGAAAACGCGCCGCGATCTCACCGGGAAAGAGCCCGCTGAACAATGCATTGCGCGAGTACGGCGTCGCCGTCGGCAGAATGCTGAAGTAGTGTGTCGTTTCGACGTCGAATATCTGCGCGACCGTCGGCTCGAGCGCGCGCCACTGGTCGAGGCGCATGCAGTCGATGACGATGAAAATCGCCTGCTTGTCCGTCTTGAGGATCGGCAGCAGGAATTCGGGCACGATGTCGATCGACAGCGGAGGACGATCTCCCTCGAGGTCGCGCAGCCACTGCGGGTACGCCACTCGAATGAACGACGCGAACTCGCGTCGCAAATCGGGATAGAGTCCTTGCAGCGACTCGTGCAGCCCGGTCTCGTTGGCGCCGACGAGGTCGAGATCCCACCGCGTGAGCTCGGCGAACCGGTCGATCCACCCGCGCCAACCGAGGCCGCGAATCGGTTCCGTCTGGAGCTCACGGAATCGGTCGACGAAGTGCCGCGCGATGGCCTGTTGTCGGATTTTGGCGCCGTCGAGCAGGCGCGTGATCGCGGCGTAGACCTGGCGCGGGGTGACCGGCTTCACGAGGTAGCCCTCGAGCGCGGCGCCGATCGCCTCCGTCATGGTCGAGTCTTCCTCACTCTTCGTGACCATGACGATGGCGACATTCGGGTCCGCTTCGCGAAGCTCGTGAAAGGCCTCGAGCCCGCGCTTGCCGGGCATCTGCTCATCGAGCAGAACCAGGTTGAACGGACGGCGTCGAACGAGGGCAACGGCGTCTTCGGCGTTGGTGGCCGTTTCGACCTCGAAGCCTTTGTCTCGCAAGAACATGCGATGAGGTTCGAGGAGCTCCGCCTCGTCGTCCACCCAGAGTACGGATTTCGCCGGTTGCGCCATGGCGGAAATATACAGCACGAGGCTGCGCGGCCGTCGCGTTCGTTTCCGACTTCCGGGCCGTCGAGCACCCGCGCAGATTTTTGCCGTGCTCCTCGCCTCGCCTCCGTACGCGCTCGCACCGACGAACTTCCGCTTCCCCGCCCTCGCGTCACTCGCGGGCCGCGCGCCACTCGGCGGGCAGCGCGAGGTGGTGCTCGGGGCCTACGTCGCCGCGCGCCTGGCGCACGACACGCTCGCCGAGCGTGGTCTGTCCACGGAGACGAGGGTCGACCGCGCCGCGCATGCTCGAACGTGGCTCGCGACGCTGGCCCTTCCAGCGGCGGCGCGAGCCGCTCTCCAACGCTCGATCGATGCCTCGGCCGCTGATCCGCGCGCAGTCGCCGAAACGGTCGGCGGAGTCGTCAAGGCAATCGATAACTATCTCGATCCACCATCACGCCTCGAGCTCGCGCAGCTCGTCAGCGTGCTCTCGGCGACCGCTTGATCGTCGTATCGACGGTCAGCGAATCGGAGCGACCGTCATGACACGAAGCACCGACATTTCCCCACTGTCGCTCTTGCTCGCACGCGTCGACGCTGTGAGCGACGGACAGCCGTCGCCCGGCACCATCTCGTGCGGCTTCCCCAGCATCGACCGGCTGCTCGGGGGTGGATTTCGCCGCGGCGATCTGGTGCTGCTTGGTGGGGACACGGCGAGCGGCAAGTCAGCGCTCGCGCTTGCCTTCGCGATTCGCGCGGCCACGCGCGGACAGCGCAGCGCTTTTCTCACGGCGGAAATGACCCGTGAAGGCGTGCTCGAGCGAATTCTGGCGATCGAAGCGCGAGCGCAAATCGACGATCTTCGGCAGGGGACGTTGGACGACGAGGAGCGAAGTCGCGCCGGCGCCAGCGCGTTGCGTCTCCGCGATTGCCTTCCAATCATCGAACGCCTCACGGCGCGCGACATCGCCGGCCTTGGTTCAGTCGTGCGCGGAATGGGTGACGTCGAGCTCGTGATCGTCGACCCAATCTCGACCTTCCTCCAGCCAGGTCAGGCGCTCGACGACTCGCTGGCCTTCGCCGCTCGCGATCTCAAGGCGCTCGCTCTCGACGCGAACGTCGCGCTCGTGGCGACGACGTCACTCCCCCATCTGCCGCCGCGCGCCGATCGTCGACCCGTTCTCGAAGACTTCGGCGGATCGAGCGTGCTCGCCGAACACGCGGATGTGGTGCTGGCTCTTTACCGGGAAGAGATGTATCAGCCCGGCCGTGACATCGAGGGAGCTACGGAGCTGATTGTTCGGAAGAATCGGAACGGCGCGAAGGGATACGTCGATCTCTACTTCTATCAGAAGTGGGAGCGGTTCGAGGAAGTAATTGATCCGGAAACGCCCTGAGGACTGACTGCGCAACGGCGACCGCGCGCCTGCCGAACGGCGCGGCCGCCGAACAGCGCGGCCGCCGAACAGCGCGACTGCCGAGAGTCGCATGGGCGCTTCGCGCCTGCTGTGGACCGTGTCCAAGGTGACTGGGCGTACGGGCTTTCCTCGGCGACGCGCCGTTAACCGCGTTGGATTCGATTTGGTTCCCCCCCGCCGAAGGCGCATGCGCCTCTCGGGAGTCGCGCCTTTCGGGAGCCGCGCTCTCTGGCAGCCGCGCCGTTCGGCAGGCGCGCGGTCTGCGTTTCGCGCGGTTCGCCTTTCCAGACCGTATATTGTACCTGTCCTTTGCCTACCTGCTTATGGCTGGTCATAGTAAATGGAAGCAAATCAAGCACTACAAGGCGGCAGCTGACGCCAAGCGTGGTGCGCTGTTCACGAAGCTGATTCGTGAAATCACGATGGCCGCCAAGATTGGCGGCGGCGATCCGTCCGGGAATCCGCGGCTTCGGCTCGCGATCGATACCGCGCGCTCGAACTCCATGCCCAAGGAGAACATCGAGCGGGCGGTCAAGAAGGGAACCGGCGAGCTCGAGGGTGTCGATTACCACGAGGTCACCTATGAGGGCTATGGCCCGGGTGGCGTCGCGTTGCTCATCGACGCGGTGACCGACAACCCCACGCGTACCGTCGCCGAGGTCCGCAGTAAGATGTCGCGTCTCGGCGGCAACCTCGGGACGCCAAACTCCGTGGCGTGGATGTTCGAGAAGAAGGGACAGCTTTACGTCGACGCGTCGAAGATCGAAGAGGATGCGCTGATGGAAGCCGCGCTCGACGCCGGCGCCGAGGATGTCCAACGCGAGGATGACCGCTTCCTCATCTCGACGACGCCCGCCGACTTCCACGTCGTGCAGGAGGCGCTCAAGGGAAAAGGCGTTCAAGTTGTCGAGGCCGAGCTCGCCATGGTGCCCAAGAACACCGTCCAGGTGGCGGGCAAAGAAGGCGACTCCCTCCTCAAGCTCCTCGAGACGCTCGAAGATCTGGACGACGTGCAGAAGGTCTGGGCGAACTTCGACATGGACGTGAGCGAGATGGCGAGGGCGGACGGATGATCTGCGCCCCGCGACCCGCGCGGCGGGCCGCAGCCGCGTGATCGTTCTCGGAATCGATCCGGGAACCGCGAACACCGGATACGGTGTCGTAAAGGGAGACGGGCTGGGGGGCGGGCTCGTCTCCCTTGTCGAATGTGGCGTGATTCGCACGAGACCGCGCGACCCGCTACCCGATCGGCTATTGGAGATCTTTGAAGGCGTGTCCGAGCTGCTCACACGGCATCGGCCGGACGCGCTCTCCGTCGAAGACGTGTTCTACGCCAAGAACGTGCGCACCACCGTCGTCCTCGGGCATGCACGCGGGGTCGTCTTGCTCGCGGGACGCCAGGCGGGCGTCGACATTCACGAGATTCCCCCCGCCGAGATCAAGAAAGCGGTGGTCGGCACGGGAGCGGCGACGAAGGAGCAAGTGCAGTTCATGCTCATGCGGCTGCTCAAGCTCAAATCGGTGCCGCAACCGTCGGACGCGGCCGATGGCGTCGCCGCGGCGCTGGCCTGTCTGACGAGCCTCCGCGCGCCGTCGATCTCCGGAATTCGCGCCCAAGCCGCCAGACTGTGATCGCGCACGTCAGCGGCACGCTCCTCAGCAAGGATCTCGATCGTGTCGAGGTAATGACTTCGGGCGGCGTCGCGTACGAGCTTGCCATTCCACTCGGCGTCTACGAGTCGCTGCCACGGGCCGGCGAGACGGTGTCACTACACACCCATCTCGTCGTGAAGGAAGACGGGTGGCTGTTGTTCGGCTTCGCCAACGCATTCGAGAAGCGCGTTTTTCAGCGGGTGCTGAACGCGAAGGGTGTCGGCCCGGCGCTGGCGCTGGGCCTTCTTTCGACGCTGACCGCCGAGCGGCTCGTTCGGGCGCTGCGCGACAAGGATATCCCAACGCTGCAGAGCGTCCCGCGCGTAGGTCGAAAGAAGGCCGAACAGCTCATTTTGGACCTCGCCGACAAGCTCGACGACCTACAAGTTTCTGGTCCCGGTCCGAGGGGTACCCGGCCCGACGGCGCCGGCGCCGAGGATGCGATTCGCGCGCTCGTCTCGCTCGGTTACTCAACGGGCGACGCCGAACGTGCGGTGCGCCAGGCAATCGATGAAGCGGGAACAGGCTCGGGTGCCGCGGAGTTGATCCGTCGCGCACTCGGCAAAATCAGAGGATAGAACAGTGCTTGCTGCTCGACGAACCGCGACGTTCACCGAATCCGTCATCCGCGAGATGACCCGCATCGCCTCCATGCACAACGCGGTGAATCTCGCGCAGGGCTTCCCGGACTTTCCGATGCCCGACGTCATGAAAGACGCCGCGTGCACCGCGATCAACGCCGACATCAATCAATACGCCGTCACGTGGGGCACGCCCGTGCTGCGCCAGGCGATCGCCGAGAAGTACCGGCGCTGGTACAACATGGAGGTCGATCCCGACGCGAACGTCACGGTGACGTGCGGCGCGACGGAAGCGATGGCGTCCGTGTTCATGGCGTTGATGGAGCCGGGCGACGAAGTGATCGTGCCCGAGCCGTTTTACGAGAACTACGGCCCCGATGCGATCCTCGCCGGCGCGAATCCCGTGTTCGTCCCGTTCGACCGGCCGAATTGGACGCTCGATCCCGCGAAGTTGCGCAAGGCGTTCACCTCGCGGACGAAGGCGATCATCGTCAACACCCCGCACAACCCGACGGGCCGCGTTCTGACGCGCGACGAGATGTCGCTCATCGCAAACCTGTGCATCGAGCACGACGCATGGGCGATCACCGACGCGCCGTACGAGCACATGGTGTACAAGGGACACCATCACGAAATCGCGACCTGGCCGGGGATGCGCGAGCGGACCATCACCATCTCGTCGCTCTCGAAGACGTACAGCTGCACCGGCTGGCGCATCGGCTGGGTCATCGCGCCGCCGGCGCAGACGAGCCCGATCCGCAAGGTGCACGACTTCCTTACTGTCGGCGCGCCGGCGCCGCTGCAGACCGCGGCGGCCGTCGGCTTCGCCTTCGGCGCCGATTACTACAACCAGTTCGCGGCCGGCTACAAAGCGCGGCGTGACTTTCTCTGCGCCGTGCTCAAGGAGCAGGGCTTCGAGTTCGCGCTCCCCGAGGGCTCGTACTTCGTGCTCGCCGACTTCTCGCAGCTGAGCGACCTGGACGACGTGACGTTCGCCAAGTGGATGACGCAGGAGATCGGCGTGGCGACGGTTCCCGGCTCGAGCTTCTACTCGAAGAAGGAAGATGGGCGGAATTTCACTCGATTCGCCTTCTGCAAGAAGCAAGAGACGCTCGAGGATGCGGCGGAGCGACTCTCGAGGTTGCGCGCGGTCGTTTGATCCGTCGCGCCGAACCGCGCACCAAAGTAGGGTCAGACCCTATTTAGAGCTTTCTAAATAGGGTCTGACCCTTTTTAGATGACCCTTTTTAGAGATTACGAACCGGTCGACGTGTAGTGCCGCACGCCGAAGCCCCAAACCCAGAGCGCCACGCCGAGAAACGCGAAGCCGAACAAGGGCGCGAAGGCGTACGGCGTGTAGCTCACGCGCCCGAGCACCACGCTGACCGGGAAGTACGAGATGCACCCGATCGGCACCACGTAGACGAGAAAACCGCGGAACCATCGCGCGTAGACGTCGAGCGGATATTGGCCGGCTTCGACACCGCCGTAGGTCAGCGTGTTGGCGATCTCCAGACTCTCGACCGTCCAGAAGGCGAGCGTCGCCTGAAGAATGAGAATTCCTGAAAACAGGGCGATACCGCCGGCGACGGCGAACGCGAGGATGATCCACGAGGTGAGTGGCCACGCTACGCTGGAGAGAGAAACCCCGACGCCCCAGGCGACCAACCCCTGTGCGAGCCGACCGATTCGCGTGACGCGAAGCTCATAACCGAGCAGTTGGAGAACGGTCGACCGTGGTCGAACGAGGAGACGATCGAAATCTCCCGTCTTCACAAACTGCTCACCGAAGAGATCGAAGCCGCGCGTGAGACTGTCGGCAAGCGCGAACGCGACGCTGACCACGCCGTAGAGCAGCGCGACGTCGCCGAATTGCCACCCTTCGAGACGCCGAAAGCGCGCGAACAGCGCCCAGATGCCGATGAAGTCGGTGATCGTAGACGCGAACGCGCCGACGGAAGTCGCGATGAACGACGCCGGATACTGGCGTTGCGACCGAATCGAGGTCGCGATGTAACGGCCGTACAGCCGGAGCGCGTTCACGCTTACCCGCCCTGCGTCTGAAGCCGCGTCATCACGCGAGCCATGAGCGCGCGTCCGATCATCACCAGCGCGACGATCCAGACCACCTGGCGCGCCAGGGCCAACAGGGCGTTCCTGCCGGCAAGGTGGCCGCTGTAGATCCGGAACGGCGTGTCCATCAGGCCGGCGAACGGCTGATTGCGCAGGATCGGCTGCGACCAGTCGGGAAAAAGCGGAAGCGGAACGAGGCTTCCCGAGAACACGATGATCAACGGACCGATGAGCAGCGTCACACCGCGCTCGGACAACGTCGCCACCGTGAGTGTGTCCATCAGCGCGGAGACAGCAGCCGAGAGTCCTATGACGAGGGCGATGGAGGCGGCGAAGAGCAACGCTGCCTCGACGCCGGACGGTGCGCGCAACGCGTATGCGGACCAGCCGATCAGTCGAAAGAGGACTCCGGCGGTGAGCAGCATCGGGATCGCGCGAAGCGTCGGATTCGCCGTTCGCCTCGCCACGGCACGCGAGTACCAGAACGCGTAGGTGTCGAGCGGTCGGAGTCGCTCGTACGCTACGTCACCCGTGCGAACCATTCGAGCGACGTCCGGATCCCCGGACCACGGAAGCATGGTGAACAACGCTTGCCCCAGCCACACGTAGTCGATCGCCTGCGGCAGCGTCATCGGTGTGCTCGACGACGCGGCAAAGAACGCTGTCAGCACCATGACTTTGATTCCGCCCCACCAGCACTGCGTCAGAAAGCCGGCCACCGCCGCGGCGCGGTATTGCAGCAGCACGCTGAATCTTGCGCGCACGACCGCGACGTACGGGCGGATGGCTGCCGTCATCGCGCCTCGAGCGCGTGACGCGCGTAGAACTGCGCCACGACCTCGTCGATCGGCGGCTCGTCGACGTGAACGTCCTCCACGTCGTACCGCGCCGCGATGGTGGCGATGAGTCCGTGGGCCGGCGTCTCCCGCGGATCGAACGACAGCTCTACCGAGCGCCCGGACCGCTGGCGGATCTTCGCGCCGGGGACATCGAGGTCGGAGACATCCTCGGCGAACTGCACACGCAAGCGACGTTCGCCGAGGACGTCCCGCCGCAGCGCGGTGAGAGTTCCGTCGGCCAGGATGCGTCCGTTCCCGATCACGATGACACGCTCGGCCAACGCCTCGACATCGTGCATGTCGTGCGTCGTGAGAATCACCGTCACGCCTCGATCGCGATTCAGCGTTCGCACAAAATTGCGAACGGCCAGCTTCGCTACGGCATCGAGACCGATCGTCGGCTCGTCGAGGAAGAGCACGCGCGGACCGTGAAGCATGCTCGCGGCGATCTCGCACCGCATCCGCTGGCCGAGCGAGAGCTGGCGCACCGGCGTCGTGAGCAAGCGCTCGAGATCGAGCAGCGCGACCAATTCGTCGAGATTGCGCCGGTAATCCTCCGGCGCCACGCGATATATGTCGCGCAGCAACACGAAGCTGTCGGCGACCGGGAGGTCCCACCAAAGCTGCGTGCGCTGTCCGAACACGGCGCCGATACGCGCCACGTGTCGAATACGCTCCTTCCACGGGACGACTCCGCCGACCTCGCAGCGGCCACTCGTCGGCTCGAGAATGCCGCAGAGGATCTTGATTGTCGTGGACTTCCCTGCTCCGTTCGGCCCGATAAGACCGAGGAGTTCTCCCTCACGCAACGAGAAGCTCACGCTCTGGAGCGCGTGCACGAATCGCGACCGCCTCCGCAGGAATCCCGTGGCACCCTCGCGGCGCTCGGCAACGCGGAATTCCTTCGTCAGGTCCTCGACGATGATCTGCGTCATGGGACTGCGTATTCTAGCCGCTCGAACTTTCCAAGAACCCGAAATAGGGTCAGACCCCATTTCGCGTTATTGAAATGGGGTCTGACCCTATTTCGGCGTCTTTTCGGTATATTGGGAGCGCGGAACCCGCATTGGCCTTTCATCCCCCGCCTGGTAGTGTGAAGCAATGTCTCGAGCCGAGATCACCACCCCGGAAGTCATCGCCGAGGAATCGGTCGTCGAGCTGTCGCTGCGTCCGCAGCGGCTCGCCGAGTTCATCGGACAGCAGAAGGTCAAGGAAAGTCTCCGCATTTACATCGACGCCGCGCTCGCCCGCCGCGAACCGCTCGACCACACGCTGTTTTTCGGTCCGCCGGGACTCGGCAAGACCACGCTCGCCGAGCTCATCGCGCGCGAGCTTGGCGTCAACATCAGAACGAGCTCCGGACCAGCGCTCGAGAAACCGGGCGACTTGGTCTCGACGCTCACGAATCTGCGCGCCGGCGACATCCTGTTCATCGACGAGATCCATCGCCTGAAACCGATCATCGAAGAATTTCTCTATCCGGCGATGGAGGATTACAAGATCGAGATCCGGCTCTCCGAAGGTCCCAAGGCGCAGACGATCACGATGCAGATCGAGAAGTTCACGCTCATCGGCGCTACCACCCGACTCGGGCTGCTCACGGCGCCCATGCGCGCGAGGTTCGGCATCGAGCAGCGCCTCAACTTCTATCCGGCCGAAGATCTCGAGCTGATCGTGCGGCGAACCGCCGAGGTGCTCAACGTCGGCATCGACAGCGCGGGCGCGGGCGAGATCGCGCGGCGTGCTCGCGGGACTCCGCGGGTAGCAAACCGGCTGCTGCGGCGCGTACGCGATTACGCGCAGGTGAAGGGCAACGGCGTGATCACGCTGGAGATCGCGAACCAGGCGCTCGCTCTCCTCGACGTCGACGCCTTCGGGCTCGACGACATGGACGCGCGGATCATCAAGACGATCATCGAGAAGTTCGACGGCGGCCCCGTCGGCATCGGGACGATCGGCGCCGCGATCGCCGAGGATCCGAATACGATCGAGGAAGTGTACGAACCGTTTCTCGTCCAGCATGGCTTCTTGCAGCGGACACCGCGCGGGCGCGTGGCGACGGCGCAGGCGTACAGGCACTTCGGATTCACGCCGCAGACACCGCAAGAGACACTGTTCTGACCGCTGTCGTCCCGAGCGACCCGTTGTCGCCCTGAGCGACCCATTGTCATCCTGAGCGAAGCGAAGGATCTAGTTTCTTCATCTAATTACTAGTTTCGGAGAGTAGGTCCTTCGTCGCCGCGCTCCTCAGGATGACAGCCATGGTTCGACTGACCGGGTTTTCCGCTCTCTTTCTCGCAGCCATTTCTTGCGAGACGTCCACCAAGTCGCCGAGCACGGACTCATCGCCGGGCACCACGCCACCGGTCGTGGCGAACGGGCACGACTGGATTCGCTTCAACGTCGACGAGGGACGGTCCGGCGTTTTTCCGTCGCCCGTCGGAATCGTCGCCGACTCATTGGCATCGATGCGGCGGCAGCAGGTGTCGCTCGACGGCACTGTCGATGCGTCGCCGATCTACCTGCACGGCGTCACCGTCAACGGAGCGGCGCACGACGTCTTCTTCGTCACGACGACATACGGCAAGACGATCGCGATCGATGCCAACGACGGGTCGATTCTCTGGGAGTTCACGCCGCCGAACTACTCATCGTGGGCCGGTTCCTATCGCATCACGACGGCGACGCCCGTCGCCGATCCCGACCGTAGCGCGATCTACGCCGCGTCGCCGGACGGTAAGATCCAGAAGCTCGCCGTCGCCGATGGACACGCGCTGTGGAGCACCGCGATCACGTTGCTGCCGACCCGCGAGAAGATCGCGTCCGCGCTGAATCTCTCGCGCGGCCACGTCATCGCGGTCACCGGCGGCTATGTCGGTGACGCGCCGCCGTATCAGGGGCACGTAGCCCTGCTCGACGCGGCCGGCGGCTCGCTGACGCGCGTCTGGAACTCGCTCTGCAGCGATCGCTCGACGCTGATCGACCCGTCGTCGTGCAGCTCGAGTGGCTCGGCGATGTGGGGGCGTGCGGGCGCGGTCATCGACACGACGACCGGAAATATTCTCGTCGCGACGGGCAACGCGCGATGGGACGGCCAGACCAATTGGGGCGACGCGGTCCTCGCCCTCGATGCGAGCGGGTCACACCTGGTCGCCAACTACACGCCGACCAACACCGAAACGCTCAACTCGACCGACGCCGATCTCGGTTCGACATCACCCGTGATGCTCGACGCAACCCACGCCGTGCAGGGCGGCAAAGACGGCCGGCTTCGCGTGCTCGACCTTCGATCGCTCGGCGACGGCACAGCGCATCGCGGCGGCGAGAGCCAGAGTGTAGCAACGCCTTCGGGTTCCGCGCTCTTCACCGCACCGGCGATCTGGCGGCGGGGTGACACGGTTTGGGTCTTCGCCGCCGACAACGGCGGCACCGCGGCGTACACCTATCGAGGCGGCGCGCTTACGAAAGCCTGGTCGGCGACCACCGCCGGCACGAGTCCCGTCGTCGCCGGTGGAATGCTGTTCGTGTACGATCCCGGCGGAACGCTCCATGTCTTCGAGCCGACGACCGGGAAACCGCTGGGTCAACTCTCTGCCGGCGGCGGACACTGGAACAGTCCAATCGTCGTTGACCGGCGCATCGCGCTTCCTGAGGGAAACGCGAACTCGCACAGCACGAGCGGCATTTTGAACATCTGGCGAATGCCGTGAACACCCGCGCGGGATGATTAGGGTTCTTTTATGCAGACGCTGCTTGTGCTGTACGAAAGAAGCAGGATGTAGGCCCGAAAGTGGCGCAGGCCAACGAGGATCAATGGCCGCGTCTTGACGTCCGGGAGATCGCCGAAGGTGGCGTCGGAGATGATCACCGAATCGGGGGCCAGCGTTCGGCCTCCGACTCGAAACGCCAGACCTGTCGCGCTGTGGTTGGTTTCCGTGTCCGGCGCAGCCGGAGTCCGATCGAATCGGTACGAGAATGCGGTGAGCCGCCCACTGTTGACGGGTCGGACAGCGATGCTCGCCGGCGTCAGGCCGAGCGCGCGAGCCGCGGCCCAGTTCATGATCGTCAGCCCGCTTCCCGAGTCGAACATGCCCTCGAATCGGTGACCGTTGACGACGAGCGGCAGCCGGAGCTCTTCCTCGTCCCACATGCGCCGGCCCCACTTGGACTGCAACTCGGCCTTGTCCGTCGAGTCGAGCGCGGTCGTGTCGACACCGGCGTGCGGGATCATGGTCGCCGGCACACAGTCGCGCCCGCGCACGCCCGGCGGGACCGACGACCGACCGTCGAAGGCGCGGCGCGGATAGAGGCGAATCGTGTGCGCGGGCATGTCGAACTCGAGATCGAACTGCGACAACAGGTCGCGGCCGACGAGGCCGGCAAATGGGCTCAAGGTTATGGCGGCGACCTCGTCTCCGATGAGGAGACTGTCCTGCCGAGTCCCGGCGAACCGCACCGAATCCATGATGTGCGGCTCGAAATCTCCCCAGTACTCGAAGAGCGAGTCGCCACGAAGGATCGTCACGTCCGCTGTGGAGTCCCGTCTCAACTCGGTCGCACCCCGTTTGACGAGGGTGTCCATGCGAGTCGCGGTGGCATACCAGTGGGGCAGCCCGAGCCGCTCGATCGTCGAGTCGGTGAGTAGCGTTACGGTCGAGCCATGGTCGACCAGCATGCGAAAGACGCGGCCGTGGATCTCCATGGGAAGAACGAATCGAACGTCCGCGCTGTCGATCGAACCGCTGTCGCTCATCACGACCATCGGCCCCTCGACCAGCGGCGCCTGGCGATCGCCGGCCACCGCTGGAGCGCGGGTCAGCGACCCGCATCCGAGCGTCGCCGTCACGGCGAACCACCAGGCTTTCGATAAGTTCATTGCTCAGGTGCTTTGCACGGTCACATGAAGCTAGCGTCCGATCACAACGAAAACAGCACACGCCGCGGCACTCGAACGTCGGATTACGACTTTGAGTTACCCGCCGACCGTATCGCGCAACGTCCGTTCGAGCGGCGCGACGCGAGCCGGTTGATGGTCGTCCATCGCGCGTCTGGAACCATCGAGCACCACGCCTTCACGGACCTCGCGGCGCTGATCGATCCGCGCGACGTGTTGGTCGTCAATCGCACGCGCGTCATACGCGCGCGATTGCTCGGCATTCGCGCGTCGGGGGCGCCGGCCGAGGTCCTTTTGCTCAAATCGCTCGGGGACGGGCGTTACGAGGCGATGGTGTCACCCGGCGGAAAGCTCAAAACCGGCCGACGCGTGACGATCGCACCGGATTTCGCGGTGGAGATTCTCGAGGTCACCGAGCGCCGGACGCGCATCGTCCGTCTGGAAAGTGCATTGCCGCTCGACGACGCGATCGAGCGCTATGGCCATGTGCCGCTTCCGCCGTACATCGACCGCGCGGA
>Ga0105246_10001379_pt1 | contig 14334 bp, 9 predicted proteins | sample KBSM64metaG_FD_99694 | JGI IMG/M metagenome (GOLD analysis project Ga0105246, IMG submission 99694) | Miscanthus rhizosphere microbial communities from Kellogg Biological Station, Michigan, USA - KBS M6-4 metaG | ecosystem: Host-associated > Plants > Roots > Rhizosphere > Soil | place: Michigan...
GCCGGCGCCACGGCGTTTGCGCGGTTTTGCTTCAGTCACGGAGGGCATCCAGTAAAAAACCAAAAAGAATATAAAACTAATTTTTTAGTATTTGACGCTCTAAACGCGAGCCTTCAATAATATCGATGTTAGCGCTAACAACGCGCATTGTCTGCTACTCGCTCGAGCGAATGCCCAAGACATCCACACAGGCGCTGGCGGTCGCAGAACCGCAGCGGACCAGGGCACTTTTCGAGCGGGCATCGCATGCACACTTTTCCACGGCACACCCATTTACTGCTTCTGGCTGGCCTGAGCGCCCTTCCCGTCGCCGGCGCTTTTGCCGGCGACGAACCGGAACTCACGCTCAAAGCCGTTACCGTCACCGCAACCCGGCGCGAAGCGTCGCTGCAGAAAGTCCCGGTGGCGGTCTCGGTGCTCGACGGCGAACAACTGGAACGCGACAACCGCAATGGCGTGGCGAGCATTGCGCAGCAAGTGCCGTCGCTGAATTTCCGCACCGGCGCTTCGAACAAGGACACCTCGTTGTTCGTACGCGGCGTGGGCACCATTTCCACCTCCCCCGGCGTCGAACCGACGGTGGCCACGGTCATCGACGGCGTGGTGTACGCCCGCCCCGGCCAGGCCACCCTCGACCTGCTGGACCTGGAGCGCATCGAAGTGTTGCGCGGCCCGCAAGGCACGTTGTTCGGCAAGAACGCCTCGGCCGGGGTGCTGAATATCACCAGCAAGGCGCCGACTGAGCAGACCCATGGTTTTATCGATCAGTCGTTCTACAGCGGCAATGAAAGCCGCACCCGCTTCGGTATCGGCGGCAGCCTGGTGCCGGAGGTGCTCAAGGGCTCGATCAGTACCTTGTTCGGCAGCTACGAGGGCAACGTCGACAACCGCCACAATGGCCAGGAGGTCAACGGTTACAACCACAAGGGCATTCGCGGCAAGCTGGAATTCACGCCCGATGACGACGTGAAGCTGACCCTGATCGCCGACTACATGCAGTCCCACGATGACGCACCCAATGGCGTGGTCAGCCAGTCCCTGAGCCCGGCGTTCGGCAACGCGTTGAGCCCGGTGCGCGCCTCCAGTGACAACCGCGACATCAACACCGATACCCGCAGCCATGTGCAAGACACCAACAAGGGCCTGTCGGCCCAACTGGACTGGAACCTGGGCGACTACACCCTGACGTCGATCACCGCCTGGCGCGGCTGGGACAACACCCAGTATCAGGACGGCGACCGCCTCGGCACGGTCAGCGCCGCCTTCCCCGGCACCGCCGACAAGGGCGACCTGGCGTTCGACCAATATTCCCAGGAACTGCGCCTGGCCTCCCCCAAGGGCGAGTTCCTCGAGTACGTGGGTGGCCTGTTCTACATGCATGGCAAGGACGAGGAAACCTACCGGCGCACCCTCACCACGACTACGCGCGTCGACCGTGGCATCGCCGACTACAGCACCACCAGCGACAGCTACGCGGCGTTCGGCGAGACCACCCTCAACTTCACCTCGCGCTTTCGCGGTATCGCCGGGTTGCGCTATACCCATGACGACTTGAAGTACGACCACCGTCGCGTGTCCACCTCGGCCAGCACCGTCAGCGGCATTCAACCGGCCACCGCAAGTTCGGGCTCGGTGGACGAGGACGGGTGGTCGGGCCGCCTCGGTGTGCAGTACGACCTGAGCGACAGCGTCACCAGCTACCTGACTTACTCGCGTGGCTACAAAGGCCCGGCGTACAACGTGTTCTTCAACATGCAGCCGCGTGACACCGAGGCGCTCAAGCCGGAAACCTCCAACACCTGGGAAGCCGGGATCAAGGCCAGCGCGTGGAACAACCGCCTGACCACCAACCTGGCGGTGTTCCACAGCGACTACGACAATTACCAGGCCAACTTTTTCGACACGGTCGCAGGCCAAGTGGTGACGCGCCTGATCAACGCCGGCAGCGTCAGCACCGAAGGGGTCGAGCTCGATTACGCGCTGCAGGCCACCCAGCAACTCAAGCTCTCCGGCGCCCTGGCCTATACCCGTGCGCGCATCGACCAATTCGCCTGCCCGCCGGGCGCGGCGGCCACCTGCAACGTAAATGGCAAACCCCTGCCGTACAGCCCGGACTGGAAAAGCTACGTGCGCGCCGACTACAGCATCCCCCTGGATAACGGCCTGGATATCGAACTGGGCACCGACTACAGCTGGCAGAGCGAAGTGCAGTACGACATCAGCCAGAACCTTGATACCAAGCAAGGCGCGTATGGCATCTGGAACGCCAGCGTGGCCCTGGCCGACTACACCCACGGCTGGCGCGTGGCGCTGCTGGCGAAGAACCTGGCCGACAAGTCCTACTCACCCCTGCTGGCCAGCGGCGGCAACTACATCTACCGCGCCGTGCCCCGTGACGATGAACGTTACGTCGGCGTGCAACTGCGCAAGGATTTCTAGCATGAGCCGTCAACTCAAACTCGGCGCGTTCCTGATGGCCACCGGGCACCATGTGGCCGCGTGGCGCCACCCGGATGTGCCGGCCAATGCCGGGCTGGATTTCGCCCACTACAAGCACTTGGCACAGGTAGCGGAAGCGGCGAAGTTCGACGCCCTGTTCGTGGCCGACAGCATTGCCGCCGCCACCGGTGAGGTCGCCAGCCGGATGGCGCGGTCGGATCATTTCGAACCGCTCACCCTGCTCTCGGCGCTCAGCGCCGTGACCGAGCATATCGGCCTGATCGCCACCGCCACCACCAGCTACAACGAGCCCTACCACGTGGCGCGCAAATTCGCCTCGCTGGATCACCTGTCAGGCGGCCGCGCAGGCTGGAACCTGGTGACCTCGGACAACGCCGCCGAGGCGCTGAACTTCGGCCGCGATGAGCATCTGGGCCATGCCGAACGCTACCGCCGCGCGCGCGAGTTTCATCAGGTGGTGACGGGGCTGTGGGACAGCTGGGACGACGACGCCTTCGTGCGCGACAAGGCCAGCGGGCGCTATTACGACCCGCTCAAATGCCATGTACTGGACCATGTGGGCGAGCATTTCCGGGTCAAAGGCCCGCTGAACGTGGCGCGCTCACCCCAGGGCCAGCCGGTGATCGTGCAGGCCGGCTCTTCGGAAACCGGCCGTGAACTGGCGGCGCAGACCGCCGAGGTGGTGTTTACCGCACAGACCTCATTGGCCAATGCCCAGGCGTTTTACCGCGACCTGAAGGGACGTATGGGCCGCTATGGGCGCGAGACGGACTCGCTGAAAATCATGCCGGGCGTGTTGGTGGTGGTCGGGCAGACCGAGGCCGAGGCCCGGGCGAAATTCGACACGTTTCAGGAACTGGTCGAGCCCCAGGTGGGTGTGGCGTTGCTGGGACGCATGCTGGGTAATTTCGACCTGTCCGGCTACCCGCTGGATGGACCGTTGCCGGCGCTGCCCTTGACCGACAGCGGGCAACGCAGCCGCCAGCAACTGTTGAGCGAGCTGGCCCATCGTGAACAACTGACACTGGCGCAACTGGGGCGGCGGATTGCCGGCGGACGCGGTCACTACAGCCTGATCGGCACGCCGGAGCAGATTGCCGATGAACTGCAGCACTGGTTCGAAAACGGCGCGGCGGATGGTTTCAATATCCTGGTGCCGCACCTGCCAGGCGGGCTGGAGGACGTGGCCCGCTGGGTGGTGCCGGAACTGCAACGGCGCGGCGTGTTTCGTCGCGAATACAGCGGCACTACACTGCGGGAAAACCTTGGTTTGGCGCGGCCCGCAAATCGTCTTGGCACTACTCGATCCCGGGCGCTATGAGATCAAATGTGGGAGGGGGCTTGCCCCCGATGGCGGTGTATCAGCCACATAATTTATAGCTGACAGAAAGCCATCGGGGGCAAGCCCCCTCCCACAGGTGGATGTGTGTTTACATCCCTCAGAAATCGGCGGTTGCCGACAACAGGCAGGCACTACACTGCGGGAAAACCTCAATTTGACGCGGCCCGCAAATCGTCTTGGCACTACTCGATCCCGGGCGCTATGAGATCAAATGTGGGAGGGGGCTTGCCCCCGATGGCGGTGTGTCAGCCACATAATTTATAGCTGACAGAAAGCCATCGGGGGCAAGCCCCCTCCCACAGGTGGATGTGTGTTTACATGCCTCAGAAATCGACGGTGGCCGACAACAGGTAGGTACGCGGTGTCGACAGGGTCAATCCCGGCTCGCTGTCATCGGAGGCGCCGGCCGAACTCCAGTAGCGCTTGTCGGCGACGTTCTCCACATTGGCGCGCAGGGTGATGTGCTTGTCATCGACCTTGAACGCGTAGCGCGCGCCCACGTCGATGCGGTTCCAGGCGTCGATCTGCTTGACGTTGGACTGGTCAAGGTACTGTGAGCTGGAGTAAATGCCGCGACTGGTCAGGGTCAGGCCTTCCAGCGTCGGCACGTCCCACTCGGCGCCCAGGTTCACGTTGTACTTGGGCGTGGCGGGCGCGCGATTGCCGTCGAACGTACCGTTGGTGGTGTGGGTCAATTCGCTGTCGATATACATCACCCCGCCGAGCAGGCGGAACCCCTTCAGCGGTTCGCCGAACACGCTCAATTCCACCCCATTGTTCTGGCGCTTGCCGTTGGGGCCGAACACCCGCGAGGTGGCGTTGGTCTCATACGCCGGTTGCCTGATACGGAACACCGCGGCGGTCACGGCAAAGGCACCGGCGTCGTACTTGGCGCCTGCTTCGATCTGGCGGCTGATGAAGGGCGGGAAGATTTCGTCCTCGTTGATCGAGGTGGACGGTGCGACCTTGCCCTGGCTCAGACCTTCCATATAGTTGGCGTACAACGACAGCTTGTCGGTGGCCTTGAACAGCACGCCGCCCGAGGGCGAGACCTTTTCTTCATCGTAGGCGGTGGCGCCTTTGACGTTGTCGGTCCAGTCATCCACCTGCACCCGCTGCCAACGCGCGCCGAGGGTCAACAGCAAGCGGTCGTCGAAAAAGCCCAGGGTGTCGGACAAGGCCACGCCGCTGAAGGTGTTTTCGGTATAGACCTTGGAATCAAAGCGCGTCGGCCGCGAGGGCACCCGGGTCTGGACCGGGTTGTAGAGGTTGCTCGGCGCCGCGGCATACCGCGCGCCGCCGTTTTCAAAGTCCATGTAGAAGTAGCTGGCCGCCAGGTTGATTTCATGACTGACCGGCCCGGTGTGGAACCAGCTGCGCACGCCGGCAGTGGCGGTGCGCACGTTCTCATCGCGGGTAAAATCACGCGGCAGCACGCTGAAATCCCCGGCGTTATTGGTGACCGACACCGCGTGGCGCAGGAAGTCATGGTTGCTCTTGCGCGCGCCTACCCCGCCGTACAGCATCACACTGTCGCTGAGGTCGAACTCGCCGTTGACCGTGCCAAAGGTATCGTTGGTACTGGCCTTGCTCCAGGACTGCGCGTAGTTGCGTCGCACGTCATTGGCGCTCGGCACCCTGGCATTGGCGCCGACCTGCACACGCTCCTGGGGCGCGTCGGTGTCGCGCTCGGTACGGCCGATATCGGTGGAAAGGCGCAGGCGCTCGCCGCGAAAGTCCAGGCCGAGCACCGCCATTTCGCGATCAACCGACTGATGGTCCCACTCTGTGTCCCCGGCCTGCTTCACCCCGTTGAAACGGATGCCGAATTTGTTGTCCTCGCCAAACCGACGGCCGATATCCACTGCGCCACCGGCCTGGCTGTCGGACGCCCAACTGCCGGTGAACGAATTGATGTCCTTGTCGGTAGCCCGCTTGGGCACCACGTTGATTCCGCCGCCGACACTGCCGCGTGGGGAGATGCCATTGATCAACTGCGTTGGGCCCTTGAGGATATCGACGCGGTCGGCCATTTCCATATCGATGGTGTAAGTCGGCAACACACCGTACAGGCCGTTGTAGGCCACATCGCTGTTGAACAGGCTGAACCCACGGATGGTGAACTGCTCATAACGCCCACCGGCCGGGTTGGTGGCGCGCACCGAAGGGTCGCTGGCGATCAGATCGCCGAGGGTACGCGCCTGCTGGTTCTTCACCGCATCGGCGGTGTAGGTGGTCATGCTGAACGGCGTCTCCATGAAGTCCCGCGCGCCCAGCAGCCCTTGCGAACCACGACGCGCCACCTGACCACCGGCATACGTGTCGCCGTCGGCCTGCCCCGTGGTGCCCACGATCGACGTCGGCGCCAATTGCAGGCTCGCGCCCTCCGGCACCGCCACCAGCACATACGCCTGCTCCCCCATCGGTTGCAATTGCAGCCCGGAGCCTTGCAGCAACCGCGCGAAGCCTTCCTCCACGGCATAATCGCCGGACAGGCCACTGCTGCTGCGACCGCTGACCAACGCCGGATCGACCGACAGGTTGACCCCCGCCAGCCCGGCGAAACGCGTCAGCGCCGCGCTCAAACTGCCGGCGGGTACCTGGTAGCTGCGACGGGCGCCGGCGTCTTCGGCGTAACTGAACGGGATGAACAGCGGGCTGGTGCTGAGGCTGAGCATCAGGCTCAGTTTCAGTAAGGGACGCAAGGACAGGGCGGGGACTGCGGGCATGGGAAGGCTCTCGATTTTATTCACTGCCTGGAATGACAGGCGAGGTGAAAAAAAGGGACAGCCTGCAGTTGAATAATTATTCCTGGGCGCGATGAGATAACCACCCAGGTATCGCCGCCGCCTCCATCGGCCTTGCGATCAAATATCCCTGAACCTCATGACACCCCCACCCACGGACAAGCTCATACGTTTGAAGGGTCTCAACACCTTCAGCCACAACGCGGTACCCCAGCGAATGGGCAAGTTTGATAATTGTGCGTACCAGGCACTGACTCCTGGACTGCTGAACCAGGTTTTCAATCAGTGAACGATCCAATTTAACGACACTGGCGGGCAGCCGTTGCAGGTGGGACCAGTTACTGTAGCCCGTTCCGAAGTCATCAATGGCAATCTCGATACCCAACGCACGCAGCTGATTGAGATGGAGCAGCACACTATCGAAGTCACCTATGCGGGCGCTTTCGGTCAACTCCACTTCCAGTAACCGAGGATCGAAATCAGCCTGTCGAACCCTATGGACCAGCGCGCTTATGAATATTGAAGACTCAATATCCTGCACCGTGACATTGATCGACACCTTGAAATTCAAGCCCTCACGCTGCCACTGAGCCGCCTGGTCGATCGTGTTGCGCAAGACCCACAGACTGATCTGCCCCATCAACGCTGTTTTTTCAGCCAGCGGGATGAACTCCGAAGGTCCGATTGCCCCCAGAAGCGGGTGCTCCCAGCGCAGTAGCGCCTCGACCGACGTGCATGTTCCGCTGCCTATATCAATACGAGGCTGGTAGACCATTCGAAATTGTTCATCACTGGCTATAGCCGTTGCCAGCGAGCTCAGGATAATAAAAGTGCGCTGCTGTGCGGCGTCCAGTTTATCTTCGTAGTAACCCCAGCCAACCATTCGATCCCGGGCATCATCGGCGGCGCTGATCGCCAGACGCAGACACTCGTGCGACGACTTGCCTGCCCCCTCAAGTTTCAACAAGCCCACGCCGACGGTCATCTGCAAAGGAATGTCGTGGCACAGTACCGGCGTGATGTAGTCATTGATAATGGCTTTGCTGACAGCTTCCCCGATGGGGTAAGGCACAATAAGGCCAAACCGTGTAGGGCTGATTTTGTAAAGCCGCGATTCGGATGGGACAATCCCTAACAGGCGCTCCTTGATAGCCAGCATCAATTCCAGGGAAAACTCATAGCCCAACGTCTTGACCACCTCGTTCAAAAAGTCGGGAGAAATCACATCAATCACGACGATACTGCAGACTTCTGCGCGGTTCTGAGCATTGCCGATGTCGCTCTCAAACCGAGCGCGGTTGTACAGGCCTGTGGCAGGGTCAACATAGTTTTCTGATCTGAGCGCAATGATTCGACTCATCACCAGTCCAGCCAAATGCCTGAGCATTGAGGCATCTTGCTCACTCATCATTGGCCGGGTGACGGTGTCGATCACGCACAGAGCGCCAAGACCCAAACCGTCGTCAGTGGTCAGGGGCGCGCCCGCGTAATAGCGGATGCCTGGAAGCCCGGTGACCAGGGGATTGTCCTGGAAACGCAGATCGAGCGTCGCGTCCAGCACCTCGAGAAGCTCATGGGAGTACAAGGTATAAGCACAGAAAGATTCGCTGCGGGGCGTTTCATTGATGCTCACGCCGACCTTGGCGCGGAACCACTGTTTGTGTTCATCCACAATTGAAATGAGCACGATGGGTGCCCGGAAGTATTCAGCACAGAGCGCAACGATTTGATCAAACGTACCATCGCGCTGATCGTCGAGCAGACACAGCTCTCGAATACGCAGAAGACGACGTTGCTCAAGGGTTGACAGATCTTCAGCGTGTTCCATCAGACTCTCAACGAAGGTAATGAGATAGAGGACGATTGTTCGACGTCGAATGCATACGCAGTGCGACCGACGATTGCTGCGCGACCTAAGCCACTTGAGTCGCGAACCTGCCCACCGCCTCGACGACTCTCTTGGCGCCATCCTGAATTTCAACAATGACCTGGCCTGCCTGCGTGGCAAGTTCAAGGCCTTGCTCCGCCTGGGACTTACTGTTTGCCATCTCAGCGACGGTTTGTTCCACCAGCTTCTGGTTCTGCAACACAACCGATGCGATTTCTTCAGTCGCGGTACTGGTGCGGCCAGCCAGTTGTCGAACTTCATCGGCTACCACAGCGAAGCCTCGCCCCTGCTCACCTGCGCGAGCAGCTTCAATCGCCGCATTCAATGCCAACAAGTTGGTTTGCTGCGCAATGCTGCTGATCGTCTGAATGATCGAGCTGATCAACAACGACTGCTTGCCGAGCGCCTCTACCCCGCCGGAGGCAGCCTGCATATCACCCGCGACTTTACGCATGGTGTGCATCGTATCGTTGACTACGACGGCTCCTCGCTGAGCAGTCACATCCGTCTGCTGGGAGATCTCAAATGCCGTTTGGGCTGCTTCACTGACGTCCTGTTCACGCGCAACCTGGTCGGTGATAACCGTCGCAAACTTGACGACCTTGCAGAGCGTTCCTTCGGTGTCATAAACCGGGTTATACGTCGCTTCCAGCCATACCGTCCTACCGCTGCTGTCAACACGCTCAAATCGCCCGGCGACAAATTCACCCTTATTCAAGGTAGACCAGAACTCTTTGTATTTCTGCGACGACGCTTCATCCGGCCTGCAGAAAATACGGTGGTGACTGCCCTTTGCCTGGCTCAGGTTGTAGCCCATCGCTTTCAGGAACTGCTCATTGGCCATGAGTACATGCCCGGAAAGATCGAACTCGATCACGGCCGTCGAACGAAGTAATGCATCAATAAAGGATGTATTTTCCGACGCTTGTTCCACGCGCGAAGTGATGTTCGTGGCATGGCAGGTCACATGGCTCAACTTGCCACTTTCATCCTTTACCGGTTGCCAATGTGCGTGAAGCCACACCAGGGAACCATCGGCGTGCAGGTATCGGTATTCATCAGAGATGGACTTACCCGCCGCTACCGCCGCTCGAAAGTTGTGGAAGCATGGGAGCTTGGATACGTACTGCGGAACAACATCAGCCATGGCGCGACCCAGGAGCCGATCCTGGTCGTAGCCCAAGGCGCCTGCGAAATGTTCGTTGCAGGCGATAATTTTGAATGCCGGGTCGATACTCATCGTCAGCATTTCGCGGTTCAGGCCATCGCGCAGTTGGCGCAGCTCCAACAGCTCTGCCGTCTGAGCGTGAAGCTGGTTCTTGAGTTTGGTATTGAACATGGAAAACCGCCTATAGGGTCATAACAAGTCTATCGGCACCGCCTGCATGATATTGAGGCCGTTCGACGCAGATAAATGATGGGACGTTAAAGTACCGACCTGCGCCCCCGACGTGTCAACGACGCCGTCCTGCGCCAACCTGGCGCCCTAAGCGGCCGTGAAGAAAGCCACTTTCGCCGTAAGGCGATCCGCCAGCTGCGAGAGTTCCATGCTGGCGGTTGCAACCTGATGCGAACCGGTGGCTGATTGCACGGTGGAGCCGTGAATACGGTTGATGTTTTGAGCGACATCATCGGCCACGCCACTCTGCTGTACGGAAGCGCTGGCAATCTGGGCGTTCATATGACTGATGGCGCCAACCTGCTCGCTGATCCTGGCCAGCGCACTCTGCGCGCTGCGGGTTTGTGTGACGGTTTGGCTTGCCAGCTCGCAACTGTTGCGCATGGTTTGCGAAGCGGCTTCTGTCCCCAATTGCAGCGTGCTGATCATCTCCCGAATTTCCTCGGTGGACTGCTGGGTACGGTTGGCCAGCGAGCGCACTTCATCAGCGACCACCGCAAATCCGCGCCCATGTTCTCCTGCCCTCGCCGCTTCAATAGCAGCGTTCAGCGCCAGCAGATTGGTTTGAGAAGCGATGGAGTTGATGACATCGATCACTGACCCGATATTTTCACTGTATTTGGATACCTGATTTACGGTACCCGTGGTTTGATCCAGCATTATTGCCAGTTGCTCAATGGCAACGGCAGTGCTGGCAACCAACCGATTACCGTTTTCCACTTCGATGTCGGCCAGGCGGGAAGCATCAGCCGCCTGCGCGGCATAGCCGGATACTTCGCTGACCGTCGCGGCCATTTGCGTGATGGCCGTAGCCACCTGCTCGGCTTCATGGGTTTGCAGGTTGATCTGGTCATTGTTGGTCGACGAGGTGGCCGACAATTGGATGGAGGAATGATTGACCTCCTGGGCTGCCCCGCGCACTTGTTGAATAGTCTGCGCCAAGTGCACTAGCGCGTCTTTGAGCACCCCCATCACGCTCTTGGGGTAATCAGTGGAAATCGTCTGGTTCAGATCACCCGCCGCCAGACGCTCAATGGCCAATGCCACCTCAGTGGGCTCCGCGCCCAATGTCGATTTAACGAAGCGAATAATCACCGCCGATAACGTGATGCTCAGCAGCAGGGCAATACCGGTCGCGATCAACATCAGGGTACTGAACTGGCTGGCCGTTTCCTGCACCGCGCCGAGCTTGGCCTTGATGGATGCCTCTTCATAGTCAATCAGCGCATTCACGCGCTTTAACCACTCGCTGTAATCCAAAGACGCTTGACGCATCAGCAGCGCCTGGGCTGCGGGAATGTCCCCCGCTCGGCGCAGTGAAATGACCGCCTGGGTGGATGTGAGGGTTTGTTGTTCAATCTCTTTGATTGCGGTCAGCAGTCGAAGCTCTTCGCCCGTCACGCTTGCGCGTGTGAACAACTGATCCATCGGCGCCGCCGAGTCGGCGTAGGCTTGCTCCAGGGCTTTGATCTGCGACAAGTATGTGTCCAGATCATGGTCGCTGGTCACCAGCACCGCATCCCGGATAGCAATGGCGCGGTTATGCACGCTGCCACGAAAGTTGATGGCGTAGCGCTGCACCTTTGCCGCGTTTTCACCGACATCGCCCAACGTGGCATCGATGAAGCCAACACGCTGAATGCCGATGGCAGTGATCATCGTCAGAAGCGCCAGGATGGCTGCGAAACTCAGCCCTATGCGTGTGGCCAACGAAAGCGTTTTCTTCATGGCTTACTCTGAAATATGCCCGTCATGGGACTGGATTGATGCGGATGACGCGAGGGGCGCGGTGAGCCAATCACGCTGGGTGGGTTGAAGATACGTTGATGGCGGATACCCAAGCCATTGAGTATTACGCACTGCATTGATAGCTCAGTGCTATCACGCGGAATCTAAGTAAAACGGCGACTGAGGACCCCGCCAAGGGCTCACGCAATAGCCCTGTATATCACCGGCCTTGGCCTGATTGGGTAGTTTCAGCCAATCAATGACTTCCTTGCCGAGGCCCCTTATGGCACCGACTCACATCGCTTGCGCCTTTCTGTATGTCCTATTGCTGAGCACTGTCTGGCCCGGCCACGCCAGAGACCTGGCCGAGGGCCTTACCGAACAGTCACCTTCGGTGGCACTTGAAAATAAAAACCAACGGTACCCGCAATGGACCGGCATCGGTTCACTGAAAAACGCCTTGGGCCAGACCTGCAATGCCGTTCTGCTGGACACGCGCAATCGCCGGGGTAAGGCCGTCGGCCCGGCGTATGTGCTGACCAGCGGGCATTGTGTGTTCTACAGCTACGGTACAGCGCGCATCCGCCAGGCGTTCAACGCCGATGTGACCTTCAATTACTTTCATGACACCCCCGAACGGCATGCCACCTACGCCGTCAAGACAGCACATTGGAGCAGCATGGCGGGCACTGACCTGGCCGTACTCGAACTGGATACGTCACTGGCCGCGCTGGTGGCCAGCGCGATCATGCCACTCAAGCTGGCTTCTCATCGTCAGACATCGGATCGAGAAGTGATCAACGTGGGCGCGCCGACCGGTTTTCTGAAAAAGGGCCTGCGCATGAGTGTCTGCGTGGAGTCGCCCCTGAACAGTTTTGCCGAACACCCCGGCGTGTTTCCCAGCGCCTTGCACAACCGCTGCAACGGTCTGCGCCCGGGCAGCTCCGGCAGCCCGATGCTGGACCGCAACACCAATGAAATCACCAGCATCATCAGCAAGGTCGCGTCTGCCATTCAGAAGGACATTCTCAACAGCTGCCAGAACAACTCGGCGTGCGAAGCGGCCAAATTCAACTACAGCTATCCCGCCAACGACGTGTACTACTGCTTTGTAGACGGTGTCTTCCGTAACGACACTCCAACCTGCCAGCTCAAGGCCGTTGACATCACGCTGGACGAGCCGTGGAATCTGAAACCGTATGTGCACTTGCAACGTGACGCCGCCGACCAAATTACCCGTCCGACCTGGAACCTGAGGTTCTCGATCCAGGAGCCGTTCTACCGATTCAAGGCCGTGAATGACATCAGCGATTGCGCACGCACGCACGGCTACCAAGTCGCTGCCGGCTCTGACGAGGCCTATATCGACCAGCCCATCGGCCCAGCGCTGGGGCCGCATGTGTTATGCATACTCGGCGTGCAAAAGGCCGAGCAGCCGCTGACCGAAGCATTGCTGCGCAATGTGTTCACCCATTCGGTATTCCTGACCAACCCGGCACCGGCCCCGCAGCTCAAGCACCGCTATCACATCGCCTGGGAAAACCAGCACAACGGTTTCAACCGGCATTACTACTACAGCGTGAACCCGGCGATCAGCACCCTCTGTGGCGATATTGACGACGATCGCTACACCCTGGCCACGGATGGCATTTTTCTTGATATAGCCGAGCTGCCGATCACGCTATGCAGCTACGCACGCAACAGCGCCGGGCAACCATCGGCCATTCGTACAGACGTGATCAAAGGTGCAACGGACGGTTGAAGCCTTTGACCCGTCTTGCATCCGTAAAGGCTTGCGCGACGACACTGAGTGACCGCCCGGGTGTAGCGAATCAGATTTGTGCCAGACCGCCGTCGACGGCAATCTCACCGGCGGTCATAAAGCTGCTGTCCTGCGACGCGAGAAACGCGGCTGCCGCGCCGGCCTTCACCGCCGCGTAGAGTTGATCGAGGTCGGCCACGGCGGCGTCGAGCGCTTCCTGGCGGCGGCCGAAGATGAAGACGAAGGCCCCCTCCTCGATAAAGCGTTTTGCTGCGGCAAGGCCGATACCGGTAGCGCCGCCGGTAGATAGTTTTGCGCAGGTTTTACGCAGGCACAAAAAAGCCGATCTGGCTGATCGGCTTAGTGTCTGATTTTAATCAGGAATAATGGTCGGGACGGAGTGATTCGAACACTCGACCCCTAGCACCCCATGCTAGTGCGCTACCGGACTGCGCTACGCCCCGACTAGGCGTGTTACTGGGTTTGCTTCTTAACGAAGCGAATCGGAATATACCGCAAGCTTTTGAAATGTGGAAGTATTTTAAAAGCCTGAATCACTTTTTCAACACCACCAGCACATCTTCGAGTTCGGAGATCATCTGGCGGATCAGTTGCTTGTATTGGGTGGTGTCGTCTTTGGCTTCATCACCGGACATGCGCTGGCGCGCGCCGCTGATGGTGAACCCTTGGTCGTACAGCAACGCGCGGATCTGTCGGATCATCAGCACGTCCTGGCGCTGATAATACCGACGGTTCCCGGTGCGTTTGACGGGGTTGAGTTGAGGAAACTCCTGCTCCCAATAGCGCAGCACGTGCGGTTTTACCGCACACAGCTCGCTGACTTCACCGATGGTGAAGTAGCGTTTGCCTGGGATGACGGGTAGTTCGTCGTTATGACTTGGTTCCAGCATAAGCCTCAACTCGGGCCTTCAACTTCTGCCCTGGACGAAAGGTGACCACACGGCGAGCCGTGATCGGGATTTCTTCTCCCGTTTTTGGATTGCGGCC
>Ga0105246_10001381_pt1 | contig 14332 bp, 13 predicted proteins | sample KBSM64metaG_FD_99694 | JGI IMG/M metagenome (GOLD analysis project Ga0105246, IMG submission 99694) | Miscanthus rhizosphere microbial communities from Kellogg Biological Station, Michigan, USA - KBS M6-4 metaG | ecosystem: Host-associated > Plants > Roots > Rhizosphere > Soil | place...
AGCGCTATTTTTGCGGAATCGCGCCGCTTCCATCGCCTGCTGGACATTCATCCCGTAGTCGACCACGTTCGAGACGAACTGCGCGTGCGCCATGGCCTGGTTGGATCCGCCCATGATGCCGAAGCCGATATGTTGATCGCCCTTCTCCATAAAGCCGGGAATGATGGTGTGCGAAGGACGCTTCCCGCCGGCCAAGACGTTCGGACTTCCGGCTGCGAGCGTGAAATTCTTGCCGCGGTCGTGCAGCAGAAAGCCTAGGCCTTCCACCGTTACGCCGGAGCCGAAGTAATCGTACAGGCTCTGGATCCAACTGGCGATGTTGCCGTCCTTGTCTACCGTGGTCAGGTAGGTGGTCTCGCCGAACACCGGTGCGCCGGCCGCTACGGTGCAGTTGGCCTTTGCCGGATCGATGGCGGCGGCCCGCTTGCGCGCGTAATCTTTCGACAAAAGCCCGCGCACTGGGATGTCGGCGAATCTTGGATCGCCGTTGTACCGCAGATCGGAATAAGCCAGCTTCATGGCTTCGATCCGGCGATGCAGTTCGTCGGCTGTGTAGGGACTGCCCTTGCCCGCCGGACTGACTTCCATGATGTTCAGCATCTCGAGCGCCGCGATCCCTTGACTGTTGGGAGGCAGCTCATACACACGCCAGCCGCGGTAATCCGACGAAATGGGCTCCACCCATTCGGATGAGAATGCGGAAAGGTCCTCCGCGGTCATGGTCCCGCCCAAGCTCTTCGACGTTTTGAGAATCGCGTCCGCAATTTCGCCTTTATAGAAAGCGTCGCGACCTTTTTCGGCGATCACGCGCAGCGCCCGGCCCATCTCGGGGTTCTTGAAGGTTTCGCCCACGCGCGGTGCGCGGCCTCCCGGCAAATACACACGAGCGCTTTCAGGCTGAGCTCGCAGCGATCCGGCAGATCCGGCCCAATAACGTTGGGCATCCTCGGTTACCGGGAAACCTTCCTCGGCATACGCGATCGCCGCCTGGAAGAGGTCCTTCCAGGGCAGCTTGCCGAAGCGCGCATGCATCTTGGCCCAGCCGTCGACGGCTCCCGGCACCGTGACGCTGTGAATACCGTCCGGAATCGTCTGGAACCCTTGCTTGGTCAGGAAGTCCGCGCTCAGCCCGCGCGGCGCCGGCCCCGACGCATTCAGTCCCGTCAGCTTCCCCGACTTCGCGTCCCAATAAATCACGAACAGATCACCGCCGATGCCGTTCATCATCGGCTCGACTACGCCCAGGACGGCGTTCGCAGCGATGGCCGCATCCACGGCCGAACCACCTTTGGCCAGGATCTGAGCGCCGGCTTGCGACGCCAGCGTGTGGCTGGTGGCGGCCATGCCCTGCTGCGTGATCACCATCGATCGCCCGTAATCGCGAGCTTGGCCGAAAATACAGGCGGCGCCGAAGGTCATCAGCGAACACTGTAGCCGGAGGCTCATCCCCATGACACTATCACGCCGGGATGTTATTGTGATCGGGGATATCGAATATGCGCCTTTTCAAACAAATCGGGATTCTAGCGGCGGTGGCTTTCGGGCTGTTCTCGGCCTTGCGCGCCCAACAGAAAGAAACTTTTGCGTGGGCCCCGCTGCCGGTCCAGGCTAACAGCTGGGTGGCACCGAACCAGCCCATCTGGAAGATCTCCGAGTTGCTCGCCAAGCACAAGGGTCAGCCGAGCTGGAGCCAGACCGTGGTCGACGACAGCACGCTGCACGCCGATTATGTCTCCATGGCGCCGGGTGCGAAGACGCCGCGCCAGTTCCATCCCGATACTCGCGCCTGGTGGATCGTTCAAGACGGCCAGATTCGCTTCAGTATCGAAGGGCAGGAGCCATTTGTCGCATCCAAGGGCTACCTTGTGCAGGTGCCGTATCGGAATGTCTTCAGCATGGAAACGGTGGGCGATAAGCCGTCGCTGCGGCTCGAAGTCAACATCGCAGGGGCGAAAACGATGTATCCGATTGATGAAAAACCAGCGCCGATGCCGGGCTTCAACTTCGTCAAAGTGCGCATCAGCGGCAAAGGCAAGTACGATCAAGGCAACAAGCCTTATATCGACTTCAACGCCGTTGTGGCGGGAACCGAAAAGCAGCGTCGTTTCATCGCCGACGATCGCGCCGTGGCCAACATCATCATCGGCGATCCGAAGACGCAGCGACCCGCGCCCGATACCGACTGGGGCCATTTTCACCTGGAGTCATCGGAGTTCTGGTTCATCCTGTTAGGCAAGATGGAGTATAAGATCGGATCGTTGCCCATCTTCATTGCCGACCAGGGCGATATCGTATACACGCCGAGGGAAACCTGGCATCGCGCGCGCTTCGCGGGAACCGAGATGGCCTGCAGGCTGGCGATGAACGGATATCAAGATTTGCTGCACAATTATCAACCGCCGGACTAGGCCACTCCATAGCTGTCGCGGTTCAGTGCGCCGATGCCGGCCATTAGTGTGAAATATCGCGCCGGGCGAACAAAACGTAGGCCGCCGCGAATCCGGTTAGCGCGATCGCTCCGAGAACTAACAGGTTTTTGAGCGGCAGCGCATTCCCTGTGATCAGATCGAACGGGTTGTAGTACCGGAACGGCGATATCCAGGCGATCTTCTCGGCCGGCTGCCACAAGCGCGCGATATAGTCCAGAAGGAAGGTTGCCAGCGCCAGCAATCCCGCGGCTCCGCCGGCCACACTGCGGCGGCTGGATGCTGCGCCGATCGCCATCGCCACACCGCCCCAGCACAGCGTCAGCATCCCAAGGTTGATCGCCAGAGAATTGATGAGTGTCGCCGACGGCCATTGGACGCCACTCGGGGCGAACATCCGCAACCCGGCCCACGTGCCCGCCACCATCAACGCCAGCATAAAGGCCGATACCAGCGTGGTCAGGACGATGGTGCGCGTGATGATCCAGTGCCGTGCCAGCGCACGCGCCAGGATCAAATCCATGAACCCGATCTCGACTTCTGAAGCCGGAACGGTGGCGAGCGTGACCGCTAGTGCGATCAATGCTCCCATGACGGCCAGCTCGAAATATCCCAAGCATACGATTCCCGAGAACGACATCATCGTCACCACGGCCGGACCGAGGAGCTGGCGCGCAAAGGGCGGCAATAGCGAGCTGAGCTGTTCGAAGCCCCCCGAGGTCTGGATTGCCCCCGCGACGAAGATCAGAACCAGTTGGAGCGCAGCGAGCAGAAGCCCGGTGGTGATCACCAAAGTTCGTACGCGCTTGAGCGAGTAAGCGAACAACAGCGCGGCCGCTCTCACTCGGCACCATCGCGATAATACTTGAGAATTACGTCTTCAAGCTTCGCTTCGGCGATTTCGATATCGCGCACTGGTAACGTGGCGATCGCACGCAACAGCGGCCCTAGCGGCCCTTCGACTTTCAGGTTCCACGAGCGCGGGCTGGTTTCGACGATCTCGTTGCCCGGCGGCAGACTCGCTGCGATCGGCACGTCTTCGGCGAACAGCACTCGCACCGGACGCGCTGCCAGCTTCCGCAAGTCCTCGATGTCCGACAGCAATACCAGCTCGCCTTTCCGAATGAGCGCGATGCGGTCGCACACCCGGTCGACTTCGGAAAGCACGTGCGAGGACATGAACACCGTTCGGCCGCGCTGCTTCACGTCCACCAGGAGTTTGTAGAACGACTCCTGCATCAGGGGGTCGAGTCCTTCGGTCGGCTCATCCAGAATCAGCAACTGAGGGTCGGATTGAAACGCCTGGATCAGCCCGAGCTTGCGCTTCATGCCGGTGCTATATTCCCGCAGGCGGCGGCGCAGGTCGCTCTCGGAAAATTCGAGGCACTGCTGCAGCTCGCGGCGGCGCGACACATTCACGGCATGGCCGTTCAAGCCCGCGAGAAGATCCAGGACTTCGCGCCCCGTGAGATCGGAATAGATTCCCATCTCTCCGGGCAGATACCCGATATTCAAGCGCGCCCGCAGTCCATCGGACTGGCAATCGTGTCCCAGGATGAAGGCATTCCCGCCGTTGGGGCGAAGCAGATCGAGCAAGATGCGAATGGTGGTGGTTTTGCCGGCGCCGTTCAGTCCGAGAAATCCGAGGATCTCCCCTGGGACCACTTCGAGGCTCAGATTATTGACAGCCCGAACGTTTCCGTACTGCTTGGTGAGTCCGCAAATAGAAATAGGCGCCACACATGCATTTTAGTGCTTGCGTGGCGCCTAACGATTCGAGTCTGGCTGCGCTGCCGTTTAGTTGATGCGCAGCTGTGCCGATGCGGACTTGGTGCTGGTTCCGTCCTTCCCGGTTACCGTGAGCGTGGTATTACCCTTCTTGGCGCTGGATGTCACCGTTACCGTCAGCGTTGCGGATCCATTGCCACCGGAAATCGAGGCTGTAGACGCCGCTATCGACACGCCGGTGGTACCGCCGCCGAAGGACAGCGTTACGCTGCCCGTGTAGCCCGCGGCTGCGGTCACCGTGGCCGTGTAGCTAGTCGATACACTGCCGTTTGCGGGCCGCTTCACCGACTGTGAACCCGGTCCCATGCTGATGCTGAAGGTTGGCGCTGCCGGGACCGAAACCACCAGGGTGGCCGATGTAGTATGCGTCAGTGAGCCATCGGTGCCCGAAATCGTGAAGCTGTAGCTGCCTCCGGGCGTGGTGCTCGCGGTGCTAATGGTGATCAGATTCCCGCTGATGTTCGCGGATGCTCCCGCAGGTAATCCTCCGGTCACCGAGTAGGCCACCGATTTTGACCACCCATTCAGTGGTGCTGCCGTCACGGTGTAGGTACCCGTGGTTTGACCCGGCGTGACCGTTTGCGAGCTGGGCGATACCGACAAACTGAAGTCTGGCGTCCCGACGTAAGATAAACCGCAATATCCGCCACCCGCATTGACCCAGTTTTGCTGAATCATGTAATTTCGCGAGCCGATTATCATATTGGCTTGTGCGCCATTCGACGTCGTATAGGTAGTCCCGAAAGTCCAAGCGCACTTGTCGGCGTTCTCCGCGCCCGTAGAATCGTACCAGGCGGTCAATTCGGGATCCGTAGCCGCTTCTTCCAGTTCATGGGCGATCACGGAGACCATCCCGTCCGCCTGCGCGTCGCCGTTCGGACCCATGGATTGGATGGCACACGACCCCAGTGAAGCCGCGGCATTGCCTACGAAGGCGTACTTAATGGTTGTGCTGCCAAAGTAGTTGGCAGTGTGCCAACCGCAGTACTGCGAGAGAAAGCCGGACGTCTCCGCAACATAGGGCGCCGTAAGAACAAAATACACACCGTTCGGATCCACCGGCAACGTCTTAAGGGCGTTGGTCACTATCGTCCAGATACTGCTATCGCTCAGAGAGGTGCCCAGCGAACCCGGGTCGGATACCGCGCCCGCATAGCGGACCGTGGCGGACGTGTTCGGGACGTTCCCGGTAGTGTCGCCATAGGTGGTGTTGATGTTGAAGTAGGGGGAACCGCCCACGAATTGGGCATAATTTGTCAGGATCGAGTTGGCGGCGGGATCCTGGGACCAATCCCCGTACCAGATGTAGTAGATGTTGACACCATTCCGCATGACGGGGCCGTTGTGGTAGCTGATCCCATTGCCCTGGACCACTGAGCCGCCAGTCCCCGACTGTCCCCGCGGGGGCAACTGACGTACCCGGTTTCCGCGGCCATCCGCCGGGGTGTCCAAGCCCGGGCCGTGGTTGACTTCGTTCTGGGCCAGCGCCGTCATCGGCGCCAGGAACACTCCTAGCATCAATGAGCTAGCAGTAAAATGTAAAATCTTGGCTCGCATCGATCCCTTTCTTTTCCCAATCCCAGTAGCAGAATCACACGTATAGTCCGTTCGTACCATTGGCGATCGTCTTACTTTCTATGCAAAATTTCGCCTACGACTATTTCGTCGCCTGGTCGTAAGGTGCCTTCAGCTTCTAGAGGGCTTATCAACTAGAAGGCTTATCGACCAAGTCCTGGCTTCCAGCACTCGCTTGTGGTAATTTTTCAAGAGTTGGTCCAGGGCCGGGGGGCCTATTATGAATCGCACTCTTATTCTTCTTGTTCTTGCCGCAAGCTCCGCTGCCTTCGCGCAGACTCCTTGCGAGCAACTACAGTCGCTGAAATTGCCTGACACGACCATCACAATGGTCACGACCGTCCCTGCTGGGGCGTTCAAGAATCCCGCGCCACCGCCGGCTCCGCAGCCGGATGCGATCGATCCGCCGCCGCCTCCTCCCCCGGCGAACGCGACGCCTCAGATGCTGCCGGCATATTGCCGCCTCTTTGCGACCCTCAAGCCATCGCCCGATTCCGACATCAAGATCGAAGTGTGGCTCCCGATGGGCGCCGCGTGGAACGGAAAATATCAAGCCGTCGGCGGCGGAGGGTGGGCCGGAGTGATCAGCTATCCGGCGTTGGCGAACGCGGTGCAGGAAGGCTACGCGACGTCCTCTACCGATACCGGCCACGAAGGCGGCAACGCCAAGTTTGCCGTGGGCCACTCGGAAAAGATTGTCGATTTCTCTTATCGCGCCGTGCACGAAATGACGGTGAAGGCGAAGGCCGTGATTACGGCTTTCTATGGCCGCGGTCCGCGGCTGTCTTATTGGAATGGATGCTCCACCGGCGGACGCCAGGGATTAATGGAAGCGCAGCGCTACCCGGACGACTTTGACGGTATCGTCGCCGGTGCCCCGGCTAATTTCCAGACCCATCTGCACGCCTTCGACATCGTACTGCAAACGGCAGTGCGGCAGCCCGGTGCTGCGGTTCCGCCAGCCAAAGTGGCCATGCTGGGCAAAGCAGTGCTGGATGCCTGTGACGCGGCCGACGGAGCCAAAGACGGCTTTCTGAACAACCCGCACAAGTGCGACTTCGATTACAACTCGCTCCTGTGTAAAGGCGCCGACACGAACGACTGCCTCACGCCAGCTCAAGTCGATTCTGTGAAGAAGGCGCATGGTCCGCTGATGAATGCCAAGGGCGAGTTAGTGTATCCCGGATACGCCAAGGGCAGCGAAGGCACCTGGCGTTTGTTGTCGGCTGCCAATGGCCCTGCCCCCACGGCGCTTTCCCTGGGAAGCTATCGGGAAGTCCTGCATCAGGATTCCAACTGGGATTGGAAGACGTTCGATGTGAACAAGGACGTTCCGGCGGTGGATGAGAAGTACGGCTACATCAATGCGGTGAATCCGGATCTTTCGCAGTTCAAGGCGCACGGCGGAAAACTTATCACGTATCACGGCTGGAACGATACGGGAATTTCGCCCGAGAACAGCATCAACTATCGCGAGAGCGTCCTCGCTAAGATGGGCTCGAAGCAGGACAACTGGTATCGGCTGTTTATGGTGCCCGGCATGGGGCACTGCCAGGGCGGCCCTGGTCCCAACCAGTTCAACCTTATGGGCGCGCTGGAGCGGTGGCGGGAATCAAACGTCGCTCCGGAGCAGATAACCGCTTCGCACGTTGCGAATAACCGCGTGGACATGACGCGTCCGCTGTGTCCGTATCCGCAGGTGGCGACGTACAAGGGCGTCGGCAGCACGAACGATGCTGCCAACTTTGCTTGTAAGGTTCAGTAGAGCTTATTTCGGCGGTCCCGCCGGACCCTGCAGGTGTTGCGCGTCCTGCTGGTTCTCCTGGCAGATGTACTCCATCAACTCTTCGCCGGGGCGGAGGGTGGCGGAGAACTTAATCTTGAACGGTTTGGTGTATGCGACCGGGTCGATGATCTGCGTTTCGATATCCAGCGCACCCAGATCCGGCCGAGTAATGCGTTCGATGGTGTGAAGCTGCTCGGAATGCGGGTGCCCGCTGAAATCGAACCAGAATTTGTCGTTGTATGCGATGGTGTCAACGACAAGCGTGTCGCCATCCCAGGTTCCAATGGAATCGCCATACCAAGTGGGATCCGCATCCTTCAGATGTGGCCGCCCGTCGATGAAGATTTGCCGGAAGCTGTGGATGTTGCCTTCAAATAGATAAAAGATGTGGGTCTGGGTCTGAAGGATCCGCCAAGGGTATGGAGCGATGCGCGGTACGCCGGTAGGCAGGCAATTCGCTTCCGGATCATCCTTCGTCAGCCGCGTGTCCATGATCTTCTTGGACCAGGGGGTCAAGGAAATCTCTTCGCCCGGCATCAACCCCTGGGCGATATCGCCGATAGGTCCGCCGCCATTCCAGATCCCTGAGAAATCCGGCTTGCCGTCGGCCATCCGAGGTGTAGGACCGGTGGGCCGAGCCTTGCCCTTGCCTTTTCCCTTGCCGCCGCCCTTGGCGGGAGCTTTGGCGTCGCCTGCGGGAGCTTGAGAATCCGCCGGTCCTTGCAACAGCAGCAGAGCGGCTGCCAACGCCATGACGGTCATGGCCGCGCTAACAAAATTTTTCTTCACGGCTAGTTTCCGTCCGCCGTATTGGACCCGGCGAAGAGGCGCTTGCCATCGGGGCCTACGACGGTTTGAGCGTGGCCCAAACTTGCACCGTCTTTAGCGGCCGTCCCGATCACGGTGACCTTGTCGCCCTCTTTGAGAGTGTTTTTGGTCCAGCCGTTGCGCTTCAAGACATTCGGGCTCGCGAGCTCGAAATTCCAGTTGGTCACTTTCCCGTTGGCATCCTTCACATCGACATAGAAGCGCGCGTGCGGATTGGTCCATTCAAGCTTCGTAACTGTGACGTTTTCGAACTTGAGCGGCTTCTTTTCGTCGTACTCCGACCCGAATGAATGATGCGCCAGCATCGGAACGGTCATGAGAACGCCGAGAGATGCGGCGAGAATAAGAGCTTTGGCTGCCATCGAATAACCTCCAGCTTCGTATTTTGTCATAGAAAACACTAGCGTGCATGGCCCGTGTAGAGCCTGAATAGTGTAGCCGCCGCTAGGCTGGGCGGTAGCATGGAGTTGTGATTGCCCCAACCAGTTCGGTTGCGTTCCACGACCGTGCGAAACAGGTGCAGCGCGGACTGCGGCTGGAATACGCAACCATCGGTTACAACAGCCTGGAAGGGCTGATCGCAATCATCTCTGGCCTGTTCGCCGGCAGTATCGCTCTGGTGGGGTTCGGAGTAGATAGCATCATCGAAGTGACCTCAGGACTCGGCCTGGTTTGGCGTTTGCGCTCGGACGTGATTCCAGCCAGACGGGAACGAGCCGAACGGCTCTCCCTTCGGATTGTGGGCGTCTGTTTCCTAGCGCTGGCAATCTATATCGGAGCCGACGCGGTTATGTCGCTAGTGCATTCCGAAGCCCCCAGCGAGAGTATTCCAGGCATCGCCCTGGCAACCGGATCGCTCATCGTCATGCCCCTGCTGGCTCGCGCCAAACGCCGCGTGGCCGCGCGAATCAACAGCCCTGCACTGACAGCCGATGCGAGGCAAACGCAATTGTGCACCTATCTTTCGGCTATCCTGCTGGGCGGCCTCCTACTGAATGCTGTTTTCGGGTGGTGGTGGGCGGACCCGGCAGCCGCACTGATAATGCTCCCGATAATCATCCGTGAGGGCGTAGAAGCCTTACGCGGACGGACTTGCTGCGCCTCCTGCTGACCGCGACTAGCGTCCCACGCCCCTTTTCAGGCTCGACCCTGGCCGGCGATTCCTCGAGGTGAAGGCTAGATTAAGCGTGGAACCAGCTTCTTCCGAGGATGTTCTAAAAGGCAGGGGATGCAAATGAAACGAACACTTGGATTGGCTGTGATACTCGGTGGACTTTCCCTGGCGGGATGCGTGGGGCGCGAGGGCTATGCGTATTACGCGAACACGCCTCCACCTCCGGTACGAGTGGAAGCGCGAGGCATCGCGCCCGGGGCCGGATACGCATGGATCGATGGCTATTGGGGCTACAACGGCGGGCGCTATTCCTGGGTTGCGGGACGCTGGGATCGTCCACCGCGCGCTCGCGCCAGATGGGAGCCGGGACGCTGGGAAACTCGCCGCGGCAAGTACTACTATCGCAATGGCCGCTGGCGCTAGGCGAACTCGGGGTAATTAGGCCGACGCAGGAGGAGGAGTGCCATTGCCCCCTTCGGGCTTGGGCTTTTCCTTCTCTTTCGGGGCGTGGGGCTTCTCGACCTTAACCGGGCTCAACAGGACGTGCGCATTGCGGCCTTCCAGCCGCGGCTGCGATTCCATGCTCCCGTACTGCGACAGGTCCGCGGCGAACCGCAGCAGGAGCTTGCGCCCAAGATCCGTGTGCGCTATTTCGCGGCCGCGGAATTGGACCACCGCCTTCACACGATTGCCTTCGGTCAAGAATCGAATGGCGTGGTTCTTTTTGAAATCGTAATCGTGATCGTCGGTGTTGGGGCGGAACTTAAGTTCCTTCACCTGGATGATGTGTTGCTTGCGCTTGGCTTCGTGCTGCTTCTTTTTGTTCTCGTACTGCCACTGCCCATAGTCCATGGCTTTGGCGACGGGCGGCTCGGCCGTGGGAGCAATGAGAATCAGATCGAGTCCGAGGTCCTGCGCCTTGCGAATGGCCTGCGGAGTGGGTAGCACCTCCACGGTGCCATCGGGGAAAACGGCGCGAACTTCGCGTGCGCGGATCGCCTCGTTGACGTTCTCACGAATTCTGGGACGGCGGGGTGGGAATCCTCTCGGAATCATCGGCACTTCGGCCTGAAGACAGCAGGCGACACTATCATGACCTGATAGTATCAGATTCGTTACCCGCCAAAGGCAGGCGTGTAGAATAGTTGTCCGTGGACCGGATTCTCAAAGGGCTGTCGCGATTCCAGAAGAACGTGTATCCCAAGCACCGCGATTTGTTTCAGAAGCTCGCCCTGGGTCAGCGGCCGGAAGCCCTGTTTATCACCTGCGCCGATTCCCGCATCGATCCCTGCATGCTGACGCAGACCAAGCCCGGCGATCTGTTCATCTGCCGGGTCATCGGCAACGTGGTTCCTCCGTACCCGGACGCCATTGGCGGCGTTTCGGCGACCATCGAATACGCGGTGGGCGTGCTGGGCGTTCCGGACGTGATTGTGTGCGGGCATACCGACTGTGGAGTCATGAAAGGCGTGGTGAATCCCGAGCCTTTGGAACCTCTGACCAGCGTCACCGCCTGGCTGAATTACGCCCAACCCGCGCGCCAAGCCGCCGCAGCGCAGGAGCAGAAGCTTGCCGACCTGGACTTCCTGCTGGCCGTGACCGAACGCAACGTCGTCGAGCAGTTGGGCAATCTGCGCACGCATCCCTCCGTGGCAGCCCGTCTGGAACAGGGCGATCTGCGGCTCCATGGATGGCTCTATGACTTAGGCGAGGGGATGGTCACGGCGTACGATCCTGACAGCGAGGCATTCGCGCCGCTGGAATCGGCCAAGCCCAAGCTCCGGGCCGTCCGCCGCCCCTGACCTGACGGGTCCAGCCCTGATAGGATAGGTGATTCTTATGAGCACCCCAGTCGCTGCGCCCCCGCCCGTTGCCGTCTCCGGTCCCACCGCCAGTAAGTGGATTTGGCTGGCCGTCGCGATCGTGGTCGGCCTGGTCCTCGCGTTTTCTCCCACGCCTCAAGGCTTGACGCGCATGGGACAACTCGTACTCGCAATCACCGCTGGCACGGTGATCCTATGGGCCACGGAAGTGATGAACAACGGCGTCGCATCCGTGCTGATGATGGCGTTGCTGATTGCAGTGAAAGTTCCGCCGCCGCGCGCTCTGAGCGGTTTCGCCGATCCGGCATTCTGGACGCTGCTTGCGGTTCTCTACTACGGCTTCGCGATGCGCAAGACGGGTTTGGCCGAGCGGCTGTCCTATTACATCCTTACGTTGTTCCCGGGCAGCTACGCCGGAATCTTGACGGCGTTCTTCGTGATCGGATTTGTACTCGCGCTGGGCATTCCTTCGATGACGGTACGCACCGCGATCATGGCGCCCATCGCCTGGGCCATGGTACAGTCGCTGGGCCTCGCGCCGCGCAGTAAAGGGTCGGCGCTGATCATGCTCACGGTCGTCGAAATGGCCGTCGTGCCCGGCCTGGCCTTCGAACTCGGATCGTTGAATGGTCCGGTGGTTCTCAAGATGTTCGCGGACAAGCATCTGCCCATCACCTGGGGCGGCTATGCGCAGGTGATGGCGCTGCCGACGTTGATCTTCTGCGGGCTCATCCTGGGACTCAACATGCTGCTGTTGAAACCCGAAACTCCGCTGCGCGCTTCCACCGACTTTGCGCGAACGAAACTCGCCGCACTCGGGTCGGTCAAGCGCCAGGAGATGATCACGGCGCTGGTGGTCGGGGTGTCGATTTTTTTGTGGGCTACCAACGGCACGCTGCATACGCTTCCAACCTTCGCGGTGGGGATGTTCGCCATGGCCGTCTTCGCGCTTTCCGGGATTCTCGGCGATTCCGACATCGCCACCGGCGTCTCCTGGACCCTGCTGCTCTTCTTAGGCGGGATCTTTGGACTGGGCAACGTGATCGTGGATACGAAGGTCACCGACTGGATGGCGGGGTTGATGCTGCCGCACGTCGCGGGCTTGGTAGCTACTCCGATCCTGCTGCTGGTTGTGGTTTTGCTGGCGATGCTGGCGTTGCGATTCCTGGATCCCACGGCCTTCATCGCCATGCCGCTGATCTTTTTGCCCCTTCAGGAACCTCTGGCCAAGGCGGGAATCCCGCCTCTGGTTCTAACCGCGCCGCTCCTGCTCGCCTCCGCCCCGTTTTGGCTTCTCTATATGAACTTCTGGATGGCGCTGGGCGATAGCGTCACGCAGAAACAGGGCTTCACCAGGATGCAGATGTTCAACGTCGCGAACATTTATGCAGTCTCGGCGATTCTGGCGTGCATCGTCGGCGTGTTTTACTGGCGGATGATCGGGATTTTTTAAAAACGCCGGTGGGTCGGGCATGCCCGACCCCTACAACGGATTTCCATTGTAGGGGCGAGGCACGCCTCGCCCGGTTACCGGCGCCAGCGCAGCTCGAAGCGCTCCCGGCCGCTGGCCGACATGGCGATATCGGTCACACGCTCGCGCCCGTTTAGCCGGATCTCCATCGATCCGCGTACGCCCCGGCCGGACATATCCGCGACGATCAAGTCCCGGTCGAAGCGCGTGAGGCGTCCGTTGAACGTCAATCGCGTCCGGCGGGCGGTCTGGAACGTAACCGTGACGGTTCCACGGCGATCCACCGTGACATCGCAATCGTAGAGCCTGTCGTCAGGGCCGCGAAAATCATTGAAATTGCCGTCGCCGCGTCCGGTGAAGCGCAGATCGTCGTCCCACCGGCCGTCGCGGTCGCGGCGGAACCCACCGTCATCCCGGCCTCGGTCCACGATGGGTGGATCGATAGGACGACCTGGACCATCGGGGCGATAACCACCGCCGCCACCCCATTCGATGTCGAACGTATAGCCTTCATGCCCACCCTGGGGATCCTCGATGCGGACGACCGCAACCCCGCGATTGCTCGACGGATCGCGCAGCAGCGTCTGCCTTCCGCGGCCGTCGACGCCGCTGAAACGGAATCCTTGCGGATTTGGGGGCAGAGGCTCGTTGCATTCCATGCGGCGCCAGCCAGAGGGGTTTCCCGACAACGTGCGCATCCGGCCCTGGTCGCCCTGGATCTCGATTTCCGCGACGCCATCCACATCGACTTCGATGGTGCATTTGCCATGGTCGCCGCCGCCCCGGATTTGGGCGCGATAGGCGGCCACCTGCTGGGCGAACATTGTGGTGCACAAGGGCGCGGCCAGCAAGATCCCGCCGGCCAAGCCTATCCTGAACGAGTTTTTCGATTTCATTTGGTTTGTCCTCCGCTACATGCTGGCCCAATTATATCCACGCCAGCCATCGGCTGTTATCCTGAATAGATTAATGCTTCGAGTCCGCTTCGCCCCGTCGCCCACGGGGTATCTCCACATCGGCAGCGCCAGGACGTTCATCTTTAACTGGCTATACGCCCGCCGCAACGGCGGCACGATGATCCTGCGCATCGACGACACCGACGTCGAGCGGAATACCCAGGAATCGCTGGATTCGATCTTCGAAGGGCTGAAGTGGCTTGATTTGAGCTGGGACGAATTCTACCGGCAATCGGAGCGCGGCGAGCTGCACCAGAAGGCGGCGGAAGCGATCCTCGAGAAGGGCCTTGCGTATCGGGACTTCGTCGAAATGGACACACTTGTTCCTGAGGACGCTGACGCGAACGCGTCGCATTACCCCAAATTCAATCCGCAGATGCGGGGGATGTCGAAAGAGGAAAGCGACCTTCGTGCCAATGGGGGCGAGCCGTTCGTGCTGCGCTTCAAGGTGCCGCGGGAATCGCGCAAGGAAGTGACCTTCCACGATCTGGTGTATGGCCCGCAGTCCAAGGCCACCGAGGATATCGAGGACTTTGCGCTATTACGGAGCAGCGGGGCGCCGACG
>Ga0105246_10001383_pt1 | contig 14316 bp, 9 predicted proteins | sample KBSM64metaG_FD_99694 | JGI IMG/M metagenome (GOLD analysis project Ga0105246, IMG submission 99694) | Miscanthus rhizosphere microbial communities from Kellogg Biological Station, Michigan, USA - KBS M6-4 metaG | ecosystem: Host-associated > Plants > Roots > Rhizosphere > Soil | place: Michigan...
ATATAGATAGCTGGCCGTTGGTTTTTTGATCTGTTTTCGGCGAGGGTTGCTCGTGATTGTTAGTCCCTGTAATGCACCAAAATTGTCTGCCAAACGGTTACGAAACGCACTGGTGACGGGCTCTGCCCTGTTCTGCCTGTTCGGCGCGGGTCAACTGTGGGCATTCAGTCTGGACGATGTATCGGCCAAGGCAAAAGAGCTGGCCGGGCAGAAATACGAAGCTCCGCGCAGCAATCTGCCGAACGAATTCCGCGAAATGAAATTCGCTGACTACCAGAAGATTCGTTTCCGCAACGAAAAAGCCGAGTGGGCCGATCAGAACACCCCGTTCAAGCTGTCCTTCTATCACCAGGGTATGCACTTCGATACGCCGGTGAAAATCAATGAAGTCACCGCCGACAGCGTCCAGGAAATCAAGTACGACCCCAATCGTTTCGATTTCGGCGACGTGAAGTTTGATCCGAAAGCCACCGAACAGTTGGGTTATGCCGGCTTCCGGGTGCTGTTCCCGATCAACAAGGCCGACAAGCAAGACGAAATCATGACCATGCTCGGCGCCAGCTATTTCCGCGTCGTTGGCAAGGACCAGGTGTATGGCCTGTCCGCCCGTGGCATGGCGATCGACACGGCGCTGCCGTCCGGTGAAGAATTCCCGCGTTTCACCGAGTTCTGGATCGAGCGTCCGAAGCCGGGCGACAAGCACCTGGTGATCTTCGCCCTGCTCGATTCGCCGCGTGCGACGGGCGCCTACCGCCTGATCCTGCGCCCGGGCACCGACACTGTGGTCGACGTCAAGTCCCAGATGTACCTGCGCGACAAGGTGAGCAAGCTGGGCGTGGCCCCGCTGACCTCGATGTTCCTGTTCGGTGCCAACCAGCCGTCCAAGGTCCTCAACTACCGTCGTGAACTGCACGATTCCAGCGGCCTGTCGATCCATGCCGGCAATGGCGAGTGGATCTGGCGTCCGCTGAACAACCCTAAACACCTGTCGGTCAGCAACTTCAGCGTGGAAAACCCGCGTGGGTTCGGCCTGCTGCAACGCGGTCGCAACTTCAGCCACTACGAAGACCTGGACGACAACTACGACAAGCGCCCAAGCGCCTGGATCGAACCTGAGGGCGACTGGGGCAAAGGCACCGTCGACCTGGTAGAGATTCCGACCGCTGACGAAACCAACGACAACATCGTTGCCTTCTGGAGCCCGGCCGAACTGCCGGAAGTCGGCAAGCCGCTGGATGTGTCCTACCGCCTGCACTGGACGCTGGACGATGCCGCCTTCCATTCGCCGGACAGCGCCTGGGTCAAGCAGACCCTGCGTTCCACCGGTGACGTGAAGCAATCCAACCTGATCCGTCAGCCGGACGGCACCGTGGCCTACCTGGTGGACTTCGAGGGCCCGGCCCTGAAGAAACTGCTGCCTGACGCCCCGGTACGCAGCCAGGTCAGCGTTGGCGACAACGCTGAGCTGGTTGAAAACAGCGTGCGCTACAACGAGCACACCAAAGGCTGGCGCCTGACCCTGCGCATGAAGATCAAGGACGCGAGCAAGCCGACTGAAATGCGTGCGGCGCTGGTGCAGGAAATTGCACAGGCCGAGCCTGAACAGGTCTCGACCCACGTGCTCAAGGCTGACAAGGTCCTGGCCAAGCAACACGAGAAACAGGCCAAGAAAGACGCCAAAGAGGCGAAGGACAAGGACGCCAAGCAGCCAGAAGCTGCACCGGCCCCTGTCACGCCGGAGCCGGCCAAGACCGAACAAGTCCTGACCGAAACCTGGAGCTACCAGTTGCCCGCCGATGAGTAATTCACAAGTCAAGCCGGAAACTCTGACCGAGTATCTGGCGCATCTCCCCATGACGGCTGAGCAGCGCGCCGAGCTGGCGGGCTGCAGCTCCTTCAGCGAGCTGCACGAACGCCTGTCGTCCGCCACCTTCGACGCACCTGCCGACGCCGCCCAGGCGTCGGTGGGCCGCAGGCTGACCCTCAGCACGGCCGAAGAGCTGCAGGACGCGGAGATGCTGGCGCTCGACGCCAGCGGCCGCGTGTGCCTGAAGGCCACGCCGCCGATCCGTCGGACCAAAGTGGTGCCCGAGCCTTGGCGCACCAACATCCTGGTACGCGGCTGGCGCCGGATGACCGGGCGTACCAACCCGCCGAAGCCGCCAAAGGACGAACGGGTACTGCCCGCCGCGCGCTGGCGCACCGTGGGTTCGATCCGCCGCTATATCCTGCTGGTGCTGATGCTGGGCCAGACCATCGTCGCCGGCTGGTACATGAAAGGCATCATGCCGTACCAGGGCTGGTCGCTGGTCGACTTCGACGAGATCCGCAACCAGACCCTGCTGCAAACCGCTACCCAGGTACTGCCTTACGCACTGCAGACCAGCATCCTGATCATGTTCGGGATTCTGTTCTGCTGGGTGTCGGCCGGTTTCTGGACCGCGCTGATGGGCTTCCTCGAGCTGCTGACCGGTCACGACAAATACCGTATCTCCGGTAAAAGTGCCGGCGACGAGCCGATTCCCAAGGATGCACGTACCGCGCTGGTGATGCCGATCTGCAACGAGGACGTGCCCCGGGTGTTTGCCGGTTTGCGCGCCACGTTCGAATCGGTGGCCGCGACCGGCGACCTGGACCGTTTCGACTTCTTCGTGCTCAGCGACAGTAATGAAGCGGATATCTGCATTGCCGAACAGCAAGCCTGGCTCGACGTGTGCCGCGAAGCCGGTGGTTTCGGCAAGATTTTCTATCGCCGCCGTCGCCGTCGCGTCAAGCGCAAGAGCGGCAACCTCGACGACTTCTGCCGTCGCTGGGGCGGTGACTACAAGTACATGGTGGTGCTCGACGCCGACAGCGTGATGAGCGGCGAATGCCTGACCAGCCTGGTACGCCTGATGGAAGCCACGCCGGATGCCGGGATTATCCAGACCGCGCCGCGTGCGTCGGGCATGGACACCCTGTATGCGCGCATGCAGCAGTTCGCCACCCGCGTTTACGGTCCGCTGTTTACCGCCGGTCTGCACTTCTGGCAGTTGGGTGAATCCCATTACTGGGGCCACAACGCGATCATCCGCATGAAGCCGTTTATCGAGCACTGCGCCCTGGCGCCGTTGCCGGGTAAGGGCGCGTTTGCCGGTGCGATCCTCTCTCACGACTTCGTTGAAGCGGCGCTGATGCGCCGCGCCGGCTGGGGCGTGTGGATTGCCTACGACCTGCCGGGCAGCTACGAAGAACTGCCGCCGAACCTGCTGGACGAACTCAAGCGTGACCGTCGCTGGTGCCACGGTAACCTGATGAACTTTCGCCTGTTCCTGGTCAAGGGCATGCACCCGGTGCACCGTGCGGTGTTCCTGACCGGCGTGATGTCCTACCTGTCGGCGCCGTTGTGGTTTTTCTTCCTGGTGTTGTCGACGGCCTTGCTGGCGGTGAACACCCTGATGGAGCCGCAGTACTTCATGGCGCCGCGCCAGTTGTACCCGCTGTGGCCGCAATGGCATCCGGACAAGGCGGTGGCACTGTTCTCCACCACCATCGTGCTGCTGTTCCTGCCTAAACTGCTGAGCATCATCCTGATCTGGGCCAAGGGCGCCAAAGAGTTCGGCGGCAAGTTCAAGGTGACCTTGTCGATGCTGCTGGAGATGCTGTTCTCCATGCTGCTGGCGCCGGTGCGCATGATCTTCCACACCCGTTTCGTACTGGCCGCGTTCCTCGGCTGGGCTGCGACCTGGAACTCGCCGCAGCGCGACGACGACTCCACGCCGTGGAGCGAAGCGGTCAAGCGTCACGGTCCGCAGACCTTGCTGGGCTTTTTGTGGGCGTTGCTGGTGGTGTGGCTCAACCCAAGCTTCCTGTGGTGGCTGATCCCGATCGTTGGTTCGCTGATGCTGTCGATCCCGGTGTCGGTGATTTCCAGCCGGGTCAAGTTGGGCCTCAAGTCCCGCGATGAGAGCCTGTTCCTGATCCCCGAGGAATACAATCCGCCGCAGGCACTGCTGTCGACCGAGAAGTACACCCACGAAAACCGTTGGCACGCGCTCAATGACGGGTTTGTGCGTGCGGTGGTCGACCCGCAGCAGAACGCCCTGGCCTGTGCCCTGGCGACCTCGCGTCACCGCGAGGCGGAGCCGATCGAGTACCTGCGGGTGGAGCGCGTTCGCCACGCGTTGAAAGTCGGCCCGGCCGGCCTCACCAACAGCGAGCGCCTGGCCCTGCTCAGCGACCCGGTAGCCCTGGCTCGCTTGCATGAACAGGTGTGGAGCGAAGGCCACGCCGAGTGGCTGGATGCTTGGCGTGCTTCGATCAAGGCGGATCCGCACGCGCCGTTGCTACCGTTGCAACCACTGTCGTCCCAGGCTCAACCGGCCTGATTCAGACGCCCCCGAGGGCTCACCTCGGGGGCGTTTCAAGCGCTGGTCCTACAGCGTTTGGCGCCGCTTCCTTTCCTCCCTAACTCCTTGTTATTTCGAAACAAAAGACCTTCGCTCGAAGCGTATTGCCGTGCCTGTGGCTGGGGTAGCATCGCCCCCCAAATTTGACGCGCCACGGGGGCACACATGTTCAAAAGGTATTGTTCGGCACTGCTGATAGGTGTTGTCGCATTGCTTCACACCGGCTTGCTCTCTGCCGGGGCGATTGACGACGCTGTGCGCCGTGGCGTGCTGAAAGTGGGCACCACGCCGACTTACGTACCGTTCGAAATGACGGACAAGCAGGGACGCATCATCGGCTTCGAGATCGACCTGCTCCAGGCGATGAGCCGCGCGCTGGGGGTAGAACTCGAACTGGTCGCGGTGCCTTACACGGAGTTGCTGTCGGGGCTGATGGCGGAGAAGTTCGACCTGATCGGCAGCGGCATGACGGTCACCCAGGAGCGCAACCTGTACCTCAACTTCAGTGACTCTTTTATCGTGGTGGGCCAGTCGGTCCTGCTGCACCCGCGCCTGGCCGGCAAAGCATCGAGTATCGAAGACCTGGACGAGTCTGGCTATCTGATCGCAGTGACCGAAGGCACCACCGGCGAGGCAGCGGCGCAGCGCTTCCTGGGGGCGGCCCGGCTCAAGCGTTTCACCACGCCGGAGGAGGGCGTGCGCCACGTGGTGGAGGGCAAGGCCGACGCCTTTGTCTACGATGCACCCTACAACCTGATCGCCATGACTCGGCCCGAGAACAGCGCATTGTTGACGCTGGAGCAGCCGTTTACCTTTGAGCCCCTCGCGTTCGGCCTGAAGAAAGGTGACTACGACAGCCTCAACTGGATCAATCATTTCCTCAACCAGGTGGCCCAGGACGGCACCTACGATCAACTGCATGACAAGTGGTTCAGGGACACTGCCTGGATGGCGGAGATCGACTGATGGTCATAACTACTTACACATCAACTCATTAGCGAGTCTGCGCGTCGACCCGTCCAGGCGTTTAGTCAGGCGCAGCGCCGTAGTGTTTCTCTTACCTGCGTCGATAACATTTAGTCGTGAAACCTTTGTGACGGGCAGCGAGTGCGTTAGGATCGCACCCCGAAATGGCGCAGCCCATACTGCGCCGGCCTTACAAAAAACGTTCAGGGGTCTTGATGATGAAAAAGTATCTTTCGATGCTGATGCTCGGCGTCACCGCACTGGTGGCGGCGACTGCGGCCCAGGCTGGCGCCATCGATGATGCGGTCAAGCGCGGCACGCTGAAAGTCGGCATGGACCCGACCTACATGCCGTTCGAAATGACCGACAAGCGCGGTGAAATCATCGGCTTTGAAGTCGACATCCTCAAGGCCATGGCCAAGTCCATGGGCGTCAAGCTGGAGCTGGTGTCCACCGGCTACGACGGCATCATCCCGGCCTTCCTGACCGGCAAGTTCGACATGATCGGCAGCGGCATGACCCTGACCCAGGAACGCAACCTGCGCTTGAACTTCAGCGAACCCTTCATCGTGGTCGGCCAGACCCTGCTGATTCGCAAGGAGCTGGAAGGCACCATCAAGTCCTACAAAGACCTGAACGATGAAAAATACCGCCTGACCTCCAAGCTGGGCACCACCGGTGAGATGGTCGCCAAGAAGCTGATCGCCAAAGCCAAGTACCACGGCTACGACAACGAGCAGGAAGGCGTGCTGGACGTGGTCAACGGCAAGGCGGACGCCTTTGTCTACGACGCCCCGTACAACGTGGTGGCCGAGAAGAAAGTCGGTAACGGCAAGCTGGTGTTCCTGGAAGAACCCTTCACCTTTGAGCCCCTGGCGTTCGGCTTGAAGAAAGGCGACTACGACAGCGTCAACTTCATCAACAACTTCCTGCACCAGATCAGGAACGACGGCACTTACGATCGCATCCATGACAAGTGGTTCAAGAGCTCCGAGTGGCTCAAGGACATGGAATAAGGCTTAAGACCGAGTTGCCTGTATCGGGGGCAATCCCCCTCCCACAGGGAAACGCATTCCAAATGTGGGAGGGGGCTTGCCCCCGATGGCGGCCGACCAGGCAACACCTAAGCGGACAGTGAAATGAAACAGAAAAAAGCCCAATGGCCCTGGCACCTGCTGACCGTGGTCGTGCTGGTCGGCCTGGCCGGCGCCTTGTACTACGCCACCTCGCTGATGTCCTACGAATGGCGCTGGAACCGCGTGCCGCAGTATTTCGCCTATCAGGCCGAAGAAGCGCAGCGTGCAGCCGATATTTCCACCGTCATCGAGCTGGTTCGCAAGGGCGATGTGGCCGAGGTGACCCTGCGCAGTGATGCCGGTGCCGAGCAGAAGGTGAAGGTCGCCGACAACAGCCTGCAAGTGGCGCGTGGCGATGATGTGGCTGAAGGTGACGTCATCGGTGTCAACCGCCATTGGGCACTGGGCCCGTTGATGTGGGGCCTGTGGACCACGCTGTGGTTGTCGGTGGTGTCCGGCATCCTGGGCCTGGCGATTGGCCTGGCCACCGGCTTGTGCAGGCTGTCCAGCAACCCGACCCTGCGCGACCTGTCGACCATCTACGTCGAACTGGTGCGCGGTACGCCGCTGCTGGTACAGATCTTCATTTTCTATTTCTTTATCGGCACGGTGCTCAACCTGTCCCGGGAGTTTGCCGGGATCGCGGCACTGTCGCTGTTCACCGGCGCCTACGTGGCGGAAATCGTGCGTGCCGGTGTGCAGTCGATTACCCGTGGCCAGGACGAGGCCGCGCGTTCCCTGGGCTTGAGCGCCAGCCAGTCGATGCGGCATGTGGTGTTGCCGCAGGCGTTCAAGCGCGTCCTGCCGCCGCTGGCCGGTCAATTCATCAGCCTGGTGAAAGACACCTCGCTGGTCTCGGTGATCGCGATCACCGAGCTGCTCAAGAGCGGGCGCGAAGTGATCACCACCTCGTTTTCGCCGTTTGAAATTCTGTTCTGTGTGGCAGGCCTGTACCTGCTGATCAACCTGCCGCTGTCGAAGATGGCCAGCCGGCTTGAGCGGAGGCTCGCGCAAAGTGATTGAAGTCCGCGATCTGGTAAAAGTCTTCGATACCCGTGGCCATGTGGTGCGCGCCGTGGACCATGTCACCACCCACGTAGCCAGGGGCGAAGTGCTGGTGGTGATCGGCCCGTCCGGTTCCGGCAAGTCCACCTTTTTGCGCTGTCTTAATGGGCTGGAGGAATTCGACTCAGGTTCGGTCAGCATCGACGGCCTGCAGCTGGCCGACCCGAAGACCGATGTGAATGCCTACCGCCGTGAAGTCGGCATGGTGTTCCAGCATTTCAACCTGTTCCCCCACATGACCGTGCTGGAGAACCTGTGCCTGGCGCAAAAGGTCGTGCGCAAGCGCGGCAAGCGCGAGCGTGAGGCCAAGGCCCTGGCATTGCTGGAAAAGGTCGGTATCGCCCAGAAAGCCAATGAGTTTCCGTCGCGCCTTTCCGGAGGCCAGCAGCAGCGGGTAGCGATTGCCCGAGCCCTGGCAATGGAGCCCAAGGTGATGCTGTTTGACGAACCGACCTCGGCGCTGGACCCGGAAATGGTCGGCGAAGTGCTCGACGTCATGAAGACCCTGGCCCTGGAAGGCATGACCATGGTCTGCGTCACCCACGAGATGGGCTTTGCCCGTGAGGTGGCGGACCGGGTGTTGTTTTTCGATCACGGCAAATTGCTGGAAGACGCGGCGCCGGCCGAGTTCTTCGATGCACCCAAGGACCCGCGCGCCCAGGCTTTCCTGCGCCAGGTTTTATAAATGTGGGAGGGGGCAAGCCCCCTCCCACATTTCAGAACTTGAATTTGCCGACCAGCGTCTGCAGATCCACGCTCAACCTCGTCAATTGAACACTCGCCGCCGCCGTTTCCTCGCTGGCGGCTGCGGTCTGTTCCGACACATCCCGCACTTTCAATACGCTGCGATTGATTTCCTCGGCCACCGCGCTTTGCTGCTCGGCGGCGGCGGCAATCTGCGGGTTCATTTCCTGGATCACCGCCACCGTGCGGGCAATCGCCGCCAGGGCCTCGCCGGCGTCGCGGGTCAGGGCAACGCTGTTGTCGGTCAGGGTGCGGCTGCTGTCCATGATGTCGGCTACCTGCTGGGTACCGTTGTGCAGGCCGAGGATCAGCCCTTCGATTTCTTCAGCCGATTCCTGCGTGCGTTGGGCCAGGCTGCGTACTTCATCGGCGACCACGGCGAAGCCTTGGCCGGCAGTGCCCGCGCGCGCCGCTTCGATCGCGGCGTTCAGGGCCAGCAGGTTGGTCTGCTGGGACACGGACTTGATAACGTCCAGCACGCTGGCGATCTTCTGGCTTTCCTGCTGCAGGGTCAGCATTGCGCGGCCGGACAAAGCCATTTCACTGGCCAGGTTGCCGATTTGCTCAACGGCCTGAGTGACCACCTGCTCGCCGGCGCCGGCCTGCTGATCTGCTTCGTTGGCGGCAACGGACGCGCGTTCGGCATGGCGCGCAACCTCCTGGGCGGTGGCGAGCATTTGATTCATCGCCGTTGCCACTTGGTCAGTTTCATCTTTCTGCTGGTTGAGCCCGTTACGGGTCTGCTCAGTGACGGTGGACAACTGCGTCGCCGCACCGGCGATCTGGCGGGCGCTGTCACCGATACCGCTGATCAGGCTGCGCAGGCTGCGGGTCATTTGCCCGATGCTGTGCTGCAGTTGGCCCAGCTCGTCGCGACGCTCCACCTGGATGTCGTGGCTCAAGTCGCCCTCGGCCACACGGTTGGCGGCGATCAGGATGCCACGCAACGGCGAGGCGATCTGCCGGGCAATCCACCACGCGGCCAGCGCTCCCAATACCAGCGCAGCCAGAGTGACGCCGATCAGCAATGTATGAGTCTGGGCCGCCTCCTGATTGCGCTTGGTGTTCTGGCTCTGGCTCAGCAAGTCGCTTTTCTCGCGCAACTCGTTAAGCTGCTGCTCGAAGCGGTTTTGCACGGTTTCGACGCTGAGTTGGGCTTCCTTGAGCTTGACCAGTTGTGCGCGGTAGTTGGCCAGGTCGGTTTTGAGCAGTGTGGAGTCCACCGGCAGCGTGGTGACGGCGGCCTGTGCGGCATCCAGTGCGTCCAGCGTCTGGTTGGCAGCCTCGGTATAGGCTTGCAATGAGTCGGCCGCCCAGGCGGGGTTTTGGGCGCGATCCTCAGCCTGCTCCATGGCTTGGCGCAGTTGCTCGATGGCATCGAGCGCCTTTTCGTCATTCTGGTCGGGCAAGTCGCTGGCGAATTGGGCCAGGGTGTCACTGGCTTGCAGGGCAGATGTCTTCAGCGCCGGGCGGATGTTCTCGCGCTGCTCGATCAAGGCCGGTAGCTGCGCCAGCGCCGTCTTGAAGTCGGCTACCAGGCTTGCCGCCTCTGCAATGCGTTGCAGATCGACCGGGTCTATCAGGCGCTGTGAAAGGTCTGTCAGATGCTGGTCGATTTTCTCGATCTTCTGCGTCATCTGGTCCAGGCTGGCCTTGTCCGCCAGGGTGCGGTACACGATGCGGTCGGCGCGCATGGCCTGCGCCTGGACGGCCAGTTCGCCCAGGCTCGTCAGGCTGTCGGAGCGATAAAGGATGGCGTTCAAGGCCTGCCAGCCCGTTGCAGAGATGATGAAGCTGAGCATCAGCACTTGGCCAAAACCCAGCGCGAGCTTGAGGCGTACGCTGGCGTTCGCCAGCATGCGGGTCAGCCGAGATAACATGGCGCACCTCCCATTCAAAAAAAGCGTTTCGCGACAGATGAACGCTAATTCGAATTGGAGTGAGGGCGGGCTGATAACCGTGTAGGAAATTTCACAAGATGCGGCAGCCGCAATCGGCTGCCGCGCAAGTTCGGTCAGATGCGGAAGCGACCGACCAGGGTTTGCAGGTAGATACCCAGGCGCGCCAGCTCAGCACTGGACGCCGCCGTTTCTTCGCTGGCCGAAGACGTTTGCTCGGAGACATCGCGCACATTCAACACGCTGCGGTTGATCTCTTCGGCAACGGCGCTTTGCTGCTCGGCGGCGGTGGCGATCTGCGAGTTCATCGCCTGGATGGTCGACACGGTGCGGGTGATGCTCTCCAGCGCGCTGCCGGCCCGGCGCGTCAGTTCGACACTGCTGTCGGTCAGGCCGCGACTGTTGTCCATGATGGTCGCCACCTGCTGCGTGCCGTTTTGCAGGCCGACGATCAGCTCCTCGATCTCCTCGGTGGACTTCTGTGTGCGCTGGGCCAGGCTGCGCACTTCGTCGGCGACCACGGCGAAGCCACGCCCGGCTTCACCGGCACGCGCCGCTTCAATGGCCGCGTTAAGCGCCAGCAGGTTGGTTTGCTGGGCCACGGACTTGATGACGTCAAGCACGCTGCCGATCTTGTCACTTTCGCGCTTCAGATCGCCCATGGCGATCGTCGAATTGCCGACTTCGGTGGCCAGGCGTTCGATCTGGGCGATGGCTTCACCGACCACTCGGTCGCCTTCGCGGGCCTGCACATCGGCGGCCACGGCGGCTTCCGACGCTTCTTCGGCATTGCGCGCCACTTCCTGCACGGTGGCGGCCATTTCGTTCATGGCCGTGGCGACCTGGTCGGTCTCGACCTTCTGGCTGTTGACCCCGGCGCTGGTCTGCTCGGTAACGGCCGACAGTTGCTCGGCGGCGCTGGCGATCTGGGTCACGCCGTCGCTGATACCACCGATCAGCTCGCGCAGGCCCACGGTCATGCTCTGCATGGCGCGTTGCAGTTGGCCCAGTTCATCCTGGCGGGCGGACTCCAGGTTGTGGCTGAGGTCGCCCGAGGCCACGCGCTCGGCGACCTTGAGGGTTTGATTGAGCGGGATGATGATCTGGCGGGTGATGGCCCAGGCGGCGACGAGGCCAAACAGCAGCGCCAGCAGGGTAGACAGCAGCAACAGCTGTTTGGCTTGGGCAGCGTCGCTGTCGCGGACCACGGTTTGCGAGGCAGTGAGTTTGCTGCTGCGGTCCAACAGAATGTCGCCCTGGACGTTCATGATTTTCAGCGCGGCGGCGCTGGCCACCTGCGAGTCACGGTACTGGCTGACAGCGGCGCGGTAGGCTTGCAGCGAGGTGCCGGCCTGTTGCAGGTTGGTGGAAAATTGATCAGGTAGCTGGCCGTTGAGCGCGGCGATTTTCTTCAGGGCATTATCGATGGCATCCAGCGCGGGCTGCTCGGCTTCGACTTTGCCGCTGTAGGTGTAGCCGCGCACTTGGAACCGCGCCTGCTGGATCAGCTTGCTCAGGTCGACGATGCTGTTGAACTGGCTGACGCTGTCGCCCTGTAGCAGGGTCTTTTCCACTTCGCCGACTTTGAGCACCGCATTGTCAGCAGTATCGCCGAGCTTGCTGCGCGCGTTTTCGCGATTGGCACCGGCCTGGACCATGGCGTCGAAGGCGCGCTTGTACTGGTCAACGGCGGCGAGTTGGTCATCGACCAGCGCGATATCGGCGGGCTGTTCAATCAGCGCCCGGGCCGTTTTCAGGCCGCTTTCCAGCTGGCCCAGAAATCCGTTGACTGCCCCCGGGCCCTGCTCGCCACGGCGCATTTCAAAGTCCAGGCGCGCGATGCGCAGTTCCTTGCTCAAATCGTTGAGGCTGGCGATGTAGCCCAGTTTGTCGCCACGGCTGATCACGCCCGAGAGCCCGGCCCAGCCGGTGAGTGTGATGATTAATGTAAGCAGCAACACCAGGCCGAAGCCGACGCCCAACTTGGTTTTGACGCTGACATTCCCCAGCTTTTCGGCTAACCAACGATACATGCTGCAAACTCCCCTGGAACAAGGCTTGGACTTATTCCGGGGTTATCGGCATGTGTATGAAATTCTGAAGCGACGCAGTACCCCTGTGGGAGGGGGCTTGCCCCCGATAGCGGTGTATCAGCCACTGAATGTGGCGACTGATACTCTGCCATCGGGGGCAAGCCCCCTCCCACATTAGAACAAGCGGGCGAGCAGGGCGGTCACGGCGGTTTCAACCCGCAGGATGCGCGCACCGAGTTGCACCGGCTGCAAGCCGGCCTTGCTCAGCAATTCGACTTCATAGGGTATCCAGCCACCTTCCGGCCCGATTGCCAGGGTCACCGGTTCATCCAGGCCGCGGGGGCAGGGCGGGTAGTCGCCGGGGTGGCCGATCAGGCCAAGCGTGCCGGTGGTCATGGCCGGCAAGCGATCTTCAACGAACGGCTTGAAGCGCTTCTCGATAATGATCTCGGGCAATACCGTGTCCCGCGCCTGTTCCAGGCCGAGAATAAGCTGCTCGCGAATCGCTTCAGGCTCCAGGAATGGAGTCTGCCAGAAGCTTTTTTCCACGCGGTAGCTGTTGACCAGTACGACCTTCGGCACGCCCATGGCGGCCACCGTTTGCAGCACCCGACGCAGCATCTTCGGGCGGGGCAGGGCCAGCAGCAGGGTCAGCGGCAGTTTGCTCGGCGGCGCCTGGTCGAAGCTGACGTGCAGCTCGGCTTCCCCGGCTTCCAGGCGCAGCAACTGAGCATTACCCATCAGCCCGCCAATGCGGCCCACACGCACGTTATCGCCCACTACGGCGCGGTGCACCTCCTGCATATGCACCAGGCGTCGATCACGCAACACCACCCGGTCGGCCGCGATAAAGTCGGCGTCTTCCAGCAGCAGCAGGTTCACGGCTGGGTCGCTGGCGGCTGGTCGTCGTCGGCAGTCTGGTCGTCCGGGTGCTCGCCACGCTTGCTGATCAAGCCGCTGAACAGGATGCCGATCTCGAACAGCATCCACATCGGCACGGCCAGCAGGGTCTGGGAGAAGATGTCCGGCGGGGTAAGGATCATGCCGACCACGAAGCAGCCGATGATCACGTAGGGGCGGATTTTCTTCAGGTAAGCCACGTTGACGACGCCGATCCACACCAGCAACACCACCGCCACCGGAATTTCGAAGGCTACGCCGAAGGCGAAGAACAGCGTCATCACGAAGTCGAGGTAGCTGGTGATGTCGGTCATCATTTCCACACCGGCCGGGGTGGCGGCGGCGAAGAATTTGAAGATCAGCGGGAACACCAGGAAGTAGGCGAAGGCCATGCCGGTATAGAACAGCAGGATGCTCGACACCAGCAACGGCACGGCGATGCGCTTCTCATGCTTGTACAGCCCCGGCGCGATGAAGCCCCAGATCTGATGCAGGATCACCGGGATCGCCAGGAACAGCGAGACCATCATGGTCAGCTTCAACGGCGTCAGGAACGGCGATGACACGTCGGTGGCGATCATCGTCGCGCCGGCCGGCAGATACTGGCGCAGCGGCGTGGAGACGAAGGTATAGATCTGCTGGGTGAAGGCAAACAGCCCGGCAAAGATGATGAAGATGGCCGCTACGCAACGCAGCAGGCGGGTACGCAGCTCGGTGAGGTGCGAGACCAGCGGCATGTGCTGGTCGTTTTCCGGTTTATCAGCGCTCATGGGGCTCGCGGCGGCAATGTAGGGTCATGGGGCGCGGGCGACGCAACGGGCGTCGGCGCAGGCTCTGTTGGCGCGGTCGGTGCCGGGGGGGCGGCTTCAGTCGCCGGCGCGATACTGTTCTGGGCCACAGGTTCCACCGGTTTGGCGGGCTCCTGCACGGGCGACAGAATCTTGCGCGTCTCCTGCTCCAACGACAGGATGTGCTCGTTGTGCAATTGCCGGCGGATCTCGTCGGCCCCGATTTCCCGCTCAACTTCCTGTTTGATCGCGTTGAAACTGCGTTTCAGGCGCCCGATCCACAGGCCGGCCGTGCGTGCCGCACCGGGCAGGCGTTCGGGGCCCAATACCAGCAGGGCCACGAGGCCGACGAGCAGCAGTTCAGAGAAGCTGATACCAAACATTAGTCAGTGCTCACGAGTCTTTGCGGGTCGGCTCTTCGACTTTTTCAGCCTGCACGTCGAAGGTACGACGCTCGG
>Ga0105246_10001385_pt1 | contig 14310 bp, 14 predicted proteins | sample KBSM64metaG_FD_99694 | JGI IMG/M metagenome (GOLD analysis project Ga0105246, IMG submission 99694) | Miscanthus rhizosphere microbial communities from Kellogg Biological Station, Michigan, USA - KBS M6-4 metaG | ecosystem: Host-associated > Plants > Roots > Rhizosphere > Soil | place...
CTCTCGGCGCGATCCGGGTCGAACACCACCTGGGCCAGACCATCACGATCACGGATATCGAGGAAGATCACCCCGCCGTGGTCGCGGCGACGGTGAACCCATCCGCAAAGGGTGATTTCCTGACCTTCCAGGGTCTCGTTCAGTTGGCCGCAATAGTGGCTGCGCATCATGGTAGTGGTTTCACTTCTCGTAATTCGAAATTCGGTGGCAGGCCTGCCGCTTCACCGTACATTAAAGCAGGGGACGGATAATGCAGGAGCCTGCGCGTAGAGTTCAACTCAGTCTGCTTTGTCGCCGCCCGCCAGGTTCTTCTTGGCGCCGGTCTTGAAATCGGTCTCGTACCAGCCGCTGCCGCTCAGGCGGAAGCCCGGCATGGACAACATCTTTTTCAACTCAGGTGCCTGGCAGGCTGGGCAATCGACCAACGGCGCGGCGCTGATCTTCTGAATGGCTTCCAACTGATGACCACAGGAAGCACATTGATAGTCGTACATGGGCATGGAGATGTCTCGGCGATCAGATCGTAACGGCGCCACGCCCTGCCGTCGTGCATATAACCCGGCATGCGCAGCAAAGCGCGGGATTATATCTGGTAAATCGAGGCAGCGCAGCCGGCTTTCTGCCCGAGGCCCGGCCCGCCGCAAGCATGGGCCGGGCCCTGGCGCCCTGCAGTCAGACTGACCCGCAGGTGCCAACGCGATCTTTCAACAGGTGAACGACGCACACCACCCGTACCAGCCCGCTGAAGTTCTTCACACCGCCATAACGCAGATGCACTTCGCGGTCGACGTAGGACAACAACGCACTGACCGAGCAGGTATTGATCCTGGCTATTTCCGTCAGGATGTTCCAATAGATCTGTTCAAGCCGCAGGCACGTGGAAAACCCGTTGAGGCGCACCGACCGCGATAAGGGTTTGGCGAGCCCCATGTCGAACCCTTTCGCGAAAGGGTCAACCTTTATCTTGTGAAAACCTGCGGTTTCCACGCCCTTACCCAATCCACACGACATACACCTGACACTCCCTTGCCAAACATCGGTCCATGGGTTTGTCCCATTGGACGGTAGGCCTATAAAACCGCAGGAAGCGATGGGCAGCCAGAAGACGCGGGAGTTGGGCGTCGTAGGACAACGCCAGGAAACACAGGGAAACAAGTGGGTGGCGGCATGAAGACGCCACCCAAGCTTGACGGTTACTGGTTTTCGAGCAGCGAGCGCAGCATCCAGGCGGTTTTTTCGTGCACTTGCATACGCTGGGTCAGCAGGTCGGCCGTCGGCTCATCGCTGACCTTGTCGAGCAACGGGAAAATGCCCCGCGCGGTGCGGGTGACGGCCTCTTGGCCGGCCACCAGTTGCTTGATCATCTCTTCGGCGCTCGGCACACCCTCTTCTTCCTTGATCGAAGACAGACGGGCGTAGATCGAGTAGGCACCCGGCGCCGGGAAGCCCAGGGCACGGATACGCTCGGCGATGGAATCCACCGCCAGCGCCAGTTCGTTGTACTGCTCCTCGAACATCAGGTGCAGCGTACGAAACATGGGGCCCGTGACGTTCCAATGGAAGTTGTGGGTCTTCAGATACAGTACATAGGTATCGGACAGCAGCCGCGAAAGTCCGTCGACGATGGATTTACGGTCTTCTTCACTGATACCAATATCGATTGCCATGTTTTTTCCCCTTCAATTGATGAGCATTCATTGATCAGGTGCAGGACCACTCTAGCAAGAGTGTCGCTCACGTGCAGCCCGGCACGTCCAGGCGATGTGCGGCAAATCGCCCCGCATCGCTTGCGAGGCAGCGACCGGCGAGCCTGTGTCCTGTAGGAAAAACGCTCGATAGGCCGCTTAAATTAGCTGCACCCGTCTAGGACAAGCCTTCGGCGCAAAAATGCCACCGCGATTGCAACACCCCGAAACGCTTGATTTGAGTAGGCACAGCCTTTGCTGTTAAATAGGCGCCGTGTGGCTGCCGTTCATTTCTGCGGCACGTCACATAGGCTGATACCCGCGCACGTGCTCAACGCCTCCCATTGTTCAGAAGCGAACCGTGCCAGTCAGCTCTTCCTTGTGATCTGTCTTAACGTGAGTTAATCAAAATGTTGAAAATCGTCCACCTGCTGACGGGCGTTGCGGCTTTGCTGCTGTCCTTTATCCCGAGCCTGCAGCCTGAAAGCCTGCCCTACCTGCAACAACACGACGCTCTATACCTGGCCTTGTTCGGCCTTCTCAACCTGACGCTGGCACCGGTAATCCCTTACTGGAACAAAGGCACGCGTCATCAACTGCAAAACCTGGTCAGCGCGCTGCTGGTACTGACCGTTGTCGTTCAAACCCTCACCCTGCTGGCACCCATGCCTGAAGTGGGCGGCCACCCGGCCATCCTGCTCAGCCTGGTGATTGCTGTGGTCGCCATCGTTCTTCACCTGGCCATCAGCTTCTACCGTTCGTCCCCAGCGGCCACGTCGCAAAACTACGACATGACCAACCGGGATACCGGGACCGTCAAGTGGTTCAACACCTCCAAAGGCTTCGGCTTCATTTCGCGCGACTCGGGCGACGATATCTTCGTCCACTTCCGGGCTATCCGCGGTGAAGGCCACCGCGTTCTGGTCGAAGGCCAGCGCGTGGAGTTCTCGGTGATGAACCGCGACAAAGGTCTGCAAGCTGAAGATGTAATCGCTGCCCTGCCGCGTCGCTGATTCCAGACTGCGCTGCAAAAAAAACCGCGATCCGGCGTTGACCGGATCGCGGTTTTTTATTGCGCGCGCATTCAATAGTGCGGCGGCGGTGCTTCTTCTTCCGAGGTTTCGAACTGGCCGCCCATCTCTTCCTGGCGCTTGAGCAATGCGTTCATCTGCAATTGCAGGCGCTCCACGGCGTGCTGCTGGGCGACCAGAATGTCATTGAGGGTTTCGATGGTGTCGTCCTGGAAAGCCAGGCGGCTTTCCAGATCGGTGACGCGATCTTGCAGGTCCATGGTTCAGTCCTGGGTAAAAATGAAGTCGGCAGGCAGTAATTCACGCAATCGGCCGCGGATCGCCGCCACCTGCTCCGGGCTGTAGGGAACGGCCGGATGCCTGCCCCACACCGGCGCCGGCCAGGCTGCGTCATCGCGCTTGCGCACGATGACATGCACATGCAACTGGCTGACGACATTGCCCAGCGCGCCGATGTTCATCTTGTCGGCGCACAGGCCTTCGTTCAGCAGTTGGGCGAGGGTCGTCGTTTCCTGCCACAACCGCTGTTGATCGGCGACATCCAGCTGAAACACTTCGCTGATACCGTTGATACGCGGCACCAGGATGAACCAGGGGTAATTCGCATCATTGGACAGCAGCAGGCGACAGAGCGGGAAGTCCCCAATGGCCAGAGTGTCTTGTTGCAGGCGTTGATCTAAAGCGAACACGTGGGCACTCCGTTCGGCAGGTCAATTTCAGGTGCCCAGCATAACGCCGAATGCTCACGGCTTCACGGTGAATGCGCAGGAAGCCTTGAGGCAGACGGATCGCATCCACGCACCCTTTCGAGGCAACGGGACGCTTGAACCACGCTAAGTCGGGCTTCGAAGGGATGCACCAAAATGACCCAGCCGTGCCTCAAAGAGGTCCAAGGCTACCCACTGGAGGGTCGATCGGTAACGTTTTGCTCAGGTGCGGATGTTGCGGACCACCTGAACGGGGGTAACAGCCGCATGCCAAGTGAGAACCAAACGGCTTAAAGGGCCCGTGTTTATGCGGTTTTTACATTCCCGTAACGTTTTTCACGAAAAAATGACATTCGATCAGCGCTTTGTGCACGCTTGTTGCATTCACCTCCTTATCGTCGGCAACGACACCTGGAGGGATGCCAGGGTTTCGCGATAGGAAACAGTAGCGTTTCAATGTGTATCAGGGACGAGTTTCAAACTTTTAAACCGTTTGAAGAGAACATTGAAGTTGTCAGCCGGGTGATAGCCGGGCTGTGATTTGCGACACGGAGCTAGCAATTTACGACAGCCTCGTAAAGAAGCTGAAAGGATAGTTGAGTAAGTATCGTCAATAGCGCCGGCGTGAGATAACTTTGCGCCGACACAATAAAGAAAGAGCCGCCCAGATAAAAATACAGGTGGGACGGCAGTACTCTTCCTAAAACCAAAGGAGCAAATCACGATGCGCGTGATGAAGTGGAGCATGATCGCCCTGGCTGTTTCAGCAGGCACCTCGCAGTTCGCAATGGCGTCCGCCCAGGACGATTCCAAGGGCTTTGTTGAAGACAGCACGTTCAGCATCAATACTCGCGCTCTGTACTTCAGCCGCGACTTCCGTAACAACCCGTCGGGCCCCGGCTCCAAAAGCCGTGCCGAAGAAACCGGCCTGGGCTTCAACGCGTTGTACGAATCGGGCTTCACCCAGGGCACCGTTGGTGTCGGTGTCGACGTGATCGGCCTGATGGGCCTCAAGCTCGACAGCGGCAAGGGCCGCGCCGGCACCGGCCTGTTCCCTACCGGTTCCGACGGTCGCTCGCAGGACGATTACTCCAAAGGCGGCGCCGCCGTTAAGTTCCGCATCTCCAATACCGTGCTGAAAATCGGTGACCAGTACACCACAGCCCCTGTATTCGCTTCCGATGACAGCCGTCTGCTGCCCGAACTGCCACAAGGCATTTCGATCACCAGCAACGAAATCAAGGGCCTGAAGCTCGAAGGCGGTCACTTCACTTCCAGCGTCGCGCAGAACCAGACCTTCCATGACAGCCTTGGCCTGACCAAGACCGACTTTGTCGGCGGCGTCTATGCCTTCACGCCTGAAGTCACCGGCAGCCTGTACTACGCGAAAACCGAAGATTACTTCCGCAAGTACTACAGCAACCTGAACTGGACCCACGCCCTGAGCGATGACCAGTCGTTCGCGCTGGACTTCAACATCTACGACACCAAGAGCGAAGGCGCCGGCCTGCAGCGCGCGGCGAAAGACGGCGTGACCAAGCTCGACAACCGCGCATTCAGCCTGCAGGGCGCGTACACCATCGGCGCTCACACCTTTACCCTGGCTGCGCAGAAGGTTACCGGCGACGGCGACTACGGCTATGGCGTAGATGGCGGCGGCACCGTGTTCCTGGCCAACTCCATCGCCCGTTCCGACTTCAACGCCGAAGGCGAGAAGTCCTACCAGGCGCGTTACGACATCAACATGGCGACCTTCGGCATTCCCGGCCTGAGCTTCATGACCCGTTACGTCACCGGTAGCGGCGCCAACACGGCCACCACCAGCAACGGTAAAGAGTGGGAACGTGACATCGAAGCCAAGTACGTGATCCAGAGCGGCCCGGCTAAAAACCTCAGCCTGCGTCTGCGTCAAGCGACCTATCGTTCCGGTGATGGCGTTTACTACGGTTCGCCTTCAATCGACGAACTGCGTCTGATCGCGAACTACCCGCTGAACATCCTGTAATCGCGAAAGCCCTTACAACGATGACTTAAGGTTTCGACCTTGAATAAAAAGCCGCTCCCCTGTTTGCAAGGGAGCGGCTTTTTTATTGCAGTTATATGTCAACGAAAAAGTAACTAGCAAGCTAAGTAACTATTCAGTAAGACAGCCAATAACGATAACTCACTGTCGCGTTTAAGCTGACCTTTCGGCCAACTTAAAGGCAACACGGCTTTATCACTTCACCGGGGCTTCCTGCATCACGCGAATAACGCGCTGCGGGAACGGAATATCAATGTCCGCCGCTTTCAAGCGGTCGCGCGCCAGTTCATTGAGCATGAACACAACATCCCAATAATCCGCAGTGTTGGTCCAGCAGCGCAGGGAAACGGTGATGGAACTGTCGCCCAGGGTCGATACCACTGCGGCGGGCGCCGGGTCCGCCAGCACGCGCGGGTCCTTGGCCAGTTCCAGCAACACTTCACGGGCTTTCTGCAGGTCAGCCTCGTAGTCCACGCCCACATCGAACACGACCTTGCGGGTCGGCTGGCGGTTGGTGTTGGTGATGATGCCGTTGGACAGGATGCCGTTCGGCACGATCACGGTCTTGTTGTCGCCGGTACGCAGCACCGTGTGGAAAATCTGGATACTGTCGACGGTGCCCGAGGTGCCCTGCGCTTCGATCCAGTCACCGATACGGAACGGACGGAACAGCAGGATCAGCACGCCGCCGGCGAAGTTGGCCAGGCTGCCTTGCAGTGCCAGGCCGATAGCCAGGGTAGCCGCACCGATGGCGGCGACGAACGAGGTGGTCGCCACGCCGATCATCGACGCCACGCTGACGATCAGCATGACTTTCAGCGCAATGTTCGCAAGGCTGGTGATGAAGTGCTGCAGCGCCAGGTCGGCGTTACGCAGCGCCAGCAGGCGCCCTACGCGGTGGGTAAACACGTTGATCAGCCACCAACCGATGGCCAGGGTGATAACGGCCAGCAGTACCCGGCTGCCGTATTCCATGATCATCGGGATCCAGGACTGCGAGGTCTTGATCAAGTGATCCACTTCTGCGTTTAAATCCATGTAGCTTCTCCTGTCTTAGCGGATATGCGGCTTGATTGACTGCCTGAAAACGCAATTGAGCCCCGTAGGACTCAATTGTAGGCGCCGATTCTGGGCCGTGGGACGTCAAAAACACCCATAGGTTCCGCAGATGGCCATCAGTCGCGGAAGTTATTGAATTGCAGCGGCATGTCGAACGTCTTGGCGCGCAGGGCCGCGATGGCCTCTTGCAGGTCGTCGCGTTTCTTGCCGGTGACGCGCACCTGCTCGCCCTGGATGGCCGCCTGGACTTTGAGCTTGGCATCCTTGATGTGCGCGACGATCTTCTTCGCCAGCTCCTTGTCGATGCCTTCCTTGAGCACGGCTTCCTGCTTCATCAGTTTGCCGTAGGCGTAGGCGTCCTTGACTTCAAGGCACTGCACGTCGATCTTGCGCTTGACCAGGGCCAGCTTGAGGATTTCGATCATCGCTTCCAGCTGGAAATCGGCTTCAGCGGTCAGGTTGACGGTCAGTTCCTTTTCCTTGAATTCGAAGCTGCCCTTGCCTTTCAAGTCATAGCGACGGTCCAGTTCCTTGACGGCGTTTTCGACGGCGTTGGTGACTTCGTGTTTGTCCAGTTCGGATACCACGTCGAACGAAGGCATGTCATTTCTCCAATATAAGGGGCGGGCTCAGTAGAGATGGAGCGCGCCCGAGCTAAAATGCCGGGGCATTATAGCGGTTCTTTCGCCGCGTTCACCGCTGGCGACCCCAAGGAGCACACACTGATGGCGACCACCTGGCATATTCTCGGCGCCGGTAGCCTGGGCACCCTCTGGGCCACGCGTCTGGCGCGGGCGGGCGTGCCGGTGCGGCTGATCCTGCGCGATCAGGCGCGCCTGGCCAGCTATGCGTCGGGCGCGGGCCTGACCCTGGTCGAACAAGGCGTTGCGCACACCTACCGGATCACCGGCGAAACGCCCGACAGTCCCGAACCGATCCACCGCCTGTTGGTGGCGTGCAAAGCCTACGATGCCCAAAGCGCTGTCGCACAGTTGCAACATCGCCTGGCGCCTGACGCGGAACTGATCCTGCTGCAAAACGGCCTCGGCAGCCAGGATGCCGTGGCCGCGCAGGTGCCGCAGGCGCGTTGCATCTTTGCCTCCAGCACCGAAGGCGCGTTCCGCGATGGCGAGTGGCGCGTGGTATTTGCCGGCCACGGCTACACCTGGCTGGGGGACCCCGCGCGCCCGACCGCGCCGCTGTGGCTGGAGGACTTGCAGGCCGCCGCCATTGCCCATGAATGGAGCACCGATATTCTCACGCGCCTGTGGCGCAAGCTGGCGCTCAATTGCGCGATCAACCCGCTGACCGTGCTTTACCAGTGCCGCAATGGGGGACTCCAGGCCCATCAATGCGAAGTCGCCACCTTGTGCGCCGAATTGAGCGAACTGCTGGAGTGCTGCGGCCAGCCTGCGGCAGCGCAGGACTTGCTCAGTGAAGTGCAACGGGTGATCCAGGCCACCGCGGCCAACTACTCGTCCATGTACCAGGACGTGGCCAACGCGCGGCGTACCGAAATCAGCTACTTATTGGGCTACGCCTGCGAGGCGGCGGCTCGTCATCAACGGGTGCTGCCGCATCTGCAGCAGGTGCAGGCGCGTTTGATCGAGCACTTGATTGCACGCCGATTGCCCCACGACTGAGGCACGCGCTACCCTGCCTTATATCTATTGCCTGCGAAAAACCTGATGCCACTGCGCCAGCGTCTTGAAAACTTACCGGTAGGGCAGAAATTGCTGGCCGCCCTGCTGGTACTGCTGACCACCGTATTGCTGGTGGCCAACCTGACCTTTATCAGCGCCGCCTACTGGATCTCCCAGGAAAGCATGGCGCCCCAGGCGTTGCAGGCCATCGGTCGACTGGTGTCCAACCCGGCACTCGCCGCCGAGGCCCTTCAATCCCCGGACAAGGCCGACGCCCTGCTCAATGAGCTGACCAGCTATTCACCGTTGCGCGCCGCCGCCCTGTACGACGGCGAGGGCAATCGCCTGGCGCAGATGCAACACGGCGACCGCCTGCACCTGCCCGACAATTACCGGCATGTCGAAGCCTGGCGCCTCACCGAGTTTCGCAGCAACCAGATCATCACCCTGCCCCGCCCCGGCCAGCCTTCGGGGCATCTGCTGCTGGTGGCCAGCAGTGAGCTACCGGTGGCGTTCTATACCGGCACCCTGACCGCGAGCCTGGGCATCCTGATTTTCAGCGTCTTGCTGTGGCTGGTGATTGCCCGGCAGATCAAACGCTTGATCACCCGCCCCATCCATGAGCTTGAAGAACTGTCGCGCCAGGTGACGCGAGAAGAGAACTACGCCCTGCGCGCAGGCCCCGGCAACCGTGACGAAATCGGCAGCTTGGCGGAAGCGTTCAACACCATGCTGTCGCGCATCGAGGCCCGTGAACAACAGCTCAAACGTGCGCGGGATGATTCCCAGGCCGCCTACGACCAGGCCCAGGGCCTGGCCGAGGAAACGCGCCATACCAACCGCAAGCTGGAACTGGAAGTCCAGGTGCGCAGCAAAATCGAGAAAAAACTCACCGGTTTTCAGAATTACCTCAACAGCATTATCGACTCAATGCCTTCAGCGCTGATTGCTCTGGACGAACAGCTCTACGTCACCCAGTGGAATCAGGAAGCCACTGCGCTTTCCGGCACGCGCCTGGATGAAGCCCTCAATCAGCCGATCTTCCTCGCGTTCCAACCGCTCAAGCCGTACTTGCCGCAAATCAAGGCCACGGTGGAACAGCACACGGTGGAGCGGATCGAGCGGGTCACCTGGATCAAGGATGACGAGCCAAAGCACTACGCCCTGACGTTCTACCCGCTGATGGGCGGCGCCGGGCGTGGCGTGGTGATCCGCATCGACGACATCACCCAGCGCCTGTCCCTGGAAGAAATGATGGTGCAATCGGAAAAGATGCTCTCGGTCGGCGGCCTGGCGGCCGGCATGGCCCATGAAATCAACAACCCGCTGGGCGCGATACTGCACAACGTGCAAAACATCCGGCGACGCCTGTCACCCGACCTTCCCAGGAACCTGGAACACGCCGAACAGGCAGGTATCGAACTGGAAACGGTCAACCGTTACCTGCAAGCGCGCGAAGTCCCGCAATTACTCGACGGCATTCAACAGGCAGGCGCGCGTGCAGCGAAAATCGTCACGCACATGCTCAGCTTCAGCCGACGCAGCAACCGGCAAATGGCGCCCTGCGACTTGCCGGCCCTGATCGACCAGGCCGTGGAGATCGCCGGTAACGATTTCGACCTGGCCATCGGCTTTGACTTCAAGGGCCAGGCAATCATCCGCCAGTTCGATCCGCAACTGGGCCCGGTGCCGGGCACGGCCAACGAACTGGAGCAAGTGCTGCTCAACCTGCTGAAAAATGCCGCCCAGGCGATTCACTTGCGTGAAGACGACAGCGAACCGGGGCGCATCATCCTGCGCACCCGCCTCAACCCGCCCTGGGCCGAGATCCAGGTGGAAGACAATGGCATCGGCATGAGCGAAAACGTGCGCAAACGCACCTTCGAGCCGTTCTTCACCACCAAGGAAATAGGCCAGGGCACCGGGCTCGGGCTGTCGGTGTCGTATTTCATCATTACCAATAACCACAAGGGCCAGATGGAAGTGCACTCAACCCTCGGCCAAGGCACGTGTTTCACCTTGCGCCTGCCGCTGGCCGGCAGCCAATTATCCCCTGCTGAACTCACCCGACTGGAGCAATGACCATGGGCTTTCGCCTGTCAAAGATCTACACCCGCACCGGCGACCAGGGCGAAACCGGCCTCGGCGACGGTCGCCGCGTGCCCAAGGATCACCCCAGGGTCGAGGCCATCGGCGAGGTGGATACGCTGAACAGTCAGTTGGGGTTGCTGTTGGCCAATCTGGAGGAACAGAGCGGCAAGCACCCCGAATTGAATGATGTCATCGAAGTGCTCACGCCCTGTCAGCATCGATTGTTCGACCTCGGCGGCGAGCTGGCGATGCCGGTTTACAAGGCGTTGACTGCAGCGGAAGTGGATCGGCTGGAAGCGGCAATCGATCGCTGGAACGAAGAGGTGGGGCCGTTGGAGAATTTCATCCTGCCCGGTGGTTCAGCGCTGATCGCCCAGGCCCATGTGTGCCGCAGCTTGGCGCGCAGTGCCGAACGTCGCTGTCAGCACTTGAATGCGGTGGAACCGTTGGAGGGAGTGGGGTTGGCGTATATCAATCGGTTGTCGGACTTGCTGTTCGTGGCGGCCAGAGTGATTGCCAGGCGCCAGGGGGTTGCCGAGGTGTTGTGGCAGGCTGCGGCCAAGCCACACTGATGTTTCACGGGCGACCGACAGGGCCTCATCGGGGGCAAGCCCCCTCCCACACTTGATTTGTGAACGCCTTCAAAATGTGGGAGGGGGCTTGCCCCCGATAGCGCCCGTCAAAGCAAAATCAATCCCCGGGCCAAAACGCCCGAATCCCAGCCACACCCTGAGCCCCAGTCTCCCAAGCCTGCTCACGCTGCGCAGGCCCAACTCCGCCCAGTAGAAACACCGGCTTGCTGAACCCACGGATCAGCTCGGCCGCCTGCTCCCAACCCAACGGCTGGGCCTCGGGATGGGTCTGAGTCGGCTGAACCGGCGACAGCGTGACGAAATCCACGTCCATCATTTCCGCCAGCGCCAGCTCCTCAGCGTTGTGGCAAGAAGCCGCCAGCCAACGATCCTCAGGCAGCGGACGGCCCTTGCTTGCATATTTGCGCAACTGCGCCGAGGTCATGTGCCAGCCGGCTGCGGGGAAATCCCCCAGCCATTCGAACGGCCCCTTGATCATCAATTGCGCCTTGCCGGCACACAGGCCCACCGCATCCACCGCCAAATCACGGTATTTGGGGTCGTAGCCGTTGGGTGCGCGCAGTTGAACCAGCTTGATGCCACCCGCGATAGCCTTCTGGATGCCACGCAGCAGCGTCGGGGTTTCCAGCTCGCCAGGGGTGATCAGGTACTCGGCGGGCAAGCGCGCAGCAGCGACAATCGGTGTATTCGCCGCCGGGAACGCATAGTTGACCAGGTCCCGTGGCGTCACCCATTCCAACGGCTGCCCTTCAGCGCCGTGGGGTTCGCCGGTGAAGGCCGAGACCTCCCAGACATCCAGCAGCACCTGCTTGTCCGGGTAGTCATGTTGCACCTGGATCAACGGCCGCGCGGTGGTGACCTGGATACCCAGCTCTTCCTGCAATTCGCGGGACAAGGCCGTGGAGACCGACTCATCCGCCTCCACCTTGCCGCCGGGAAATTCCCAGAGGCCGCCTTGATGTTGAGTATCGGCGCGGCGTGCCAGCAGGATCCTGCCATCGACACCGCGGATCACCGCTGCTGCTACATGCACTCGTTTCACCGCCACTGCTTCCTCTCGTTATAACCCTTGTAGGAGCGAGCTTGCTCGCGAAGAACGTCAACCATAACGCGTACACCCTGGATGAACGCGGTGGCGTTGAGTTTTTCGCGAGCAAGCTCGCTCCTGCCTTCAGGTGCGATATTCCGCGTTGATCTTCACGTATTCGTGGGACAGGTCCGTGGTCCAGATGGTTTCGCTGCACTCGCCGCGACCCAGCTCGATGCGGATGGTGATTTCTTCCTGCTGCATCACTGCCGAGCCCTGGGCTTCGGTGTAGGTTTCGGCGCGGGCGCCACGGCTGGCAATGCACACGTCGCCGAGGAACACGTCGATCTTGCTCACGTCCAGGTCAGGCACCCCGGCGCGACCAACGGCTGCGAGGATGCGGCCCCAGTTCGGGTCGGAAGCGAACAAGGCGGTCTTGATCAGCGGCGAGTGCGCCACGGTGTAACCCACGTCCAGGCATTCCTGATGGTTGCCGCCGCCGTTGACTTCAACGGTGACGAACTTGGTGGCGCCCTCGCCGTCCCGCACGATGGCCTGGGCCACGTCCATGCACACCTCGAATACCGCCTGCTTCAACGCGGCAAACAGCGGGCCTTCGGTGGAGGTGATTTCCGGCAGGTTGGCCTGGCCGGTGGCGATCAGCATGCAGCAGTCGTTGGTGGAGGTGTCACCGTCGATGGTAATGCGGTTGAACGACTTGTTGGCGCCGTCCAGCATCAGGCGCTGCAGCACATCGCGGGAGACTTTGGCGTCAGTGGCGATATAACCGAGCATGGTGGCCATGTTCGGGCGGATCATGCCGGCGCCCTTGCTGATACCGGTCACGGTGACGGTGACGCCATCGTGCACGAACTGACGGCTCGCGCCCTTGGGCAAGGTGTCGGTGGTCATGATGCCGGTGGCCGCAGCCGCCCAGTTATCCACAGACAGGTCATCCAGCGCGGCTTGCAGGGCGCCTTCGATTTTCTCAACCGGCAAGGGCTCACCGATCACGCCGGTGGAATACGGCAGCACCTGGCTGGCGTCTACATCGGTCAACTGCGCCAGCTTGGCGCAGGTGCGCGCAGCGGCGACCAGGCCAGGCTCGCCGGTACCGGCGTTGGCATTCCCCGTGTTGGTCAACAGGTAACGAATCGACCCGGCCACACGCTGCTTGGCCAGGATCACCGGCGCAGCGCAAAAGGCGTTGAGGGTGAACACACCGGCGACGGTCGAGCCTTCGGCGCAGCGCATCACCACCACATCCTTGCGCCCTGGACGCTTGATACCGGCCGAAGCGATACCGAGTTCAAAACCGGCGACCGGGTGCAATGTGGGCAAAGGACCAAGACCAACAGCCATGTATGCGCTCCTTGAGAGAGAGGATGTGTATGCCGTCACTGTCGACGGGAATTAATGGCAAAACGCCGCGACGGCTGATGCCGGTCGCGGCGCAGGATGTTGCAGCGTCAGGCGAAAATCTTATTCGATCTGGCCGTGGCAGTGTTTGAATTTCTTGCCCGAACCGCAGTAGCACAGCTCATTGCGGCCCAGCTTCTGATCATTGCGTACCGGGGTTTGAGCCAGGGCCACATCGACCTCTTCGCCCAACACCTCAGGCGCGTCCAGGCCAGGCGCTTCGTCATGCTGGAACTGCATGCGCGCAGCCAGTGCCTCGGCTTCCTGACGCAGGCGTGCTTCTTCCTCGATCGGGTCTTCGCGACGCACCTGAACGTGGGACAGCACGCGAATCGAGTCGCGCTTGATCGAATCCAGCAGCTCGGAGAACAACGTGAACGACTCGCGCTTGTACTCCTGCTTCGGGTTCTTCTGGGCGTAGCCACGCAAATGGATACCGTGGCGCAAGTGGTCCATGGTCGACAGGTGGTCTTTCCACAGGTCGTCCAGCACGCGCAGGACAATTTGCTTCTCGAAGGTGCGCAGTGCTTCGGCACTCGCCTGCTCTTCTTTCTCGTTGTACGCGGCCAGCAGCTCGGTCATCAGCTTCTCGCGCAGCGTCTCTTCGTACAGGTGATCGTCCTCGTCCAGCCACTGCTGAACCGGCAGGTCGACGCCGAAGTCGCTTTTCAACGCGGCTTCCAGGCCGGCCACATCCCACTGTTCAGGCAGCGACTGCGGCGGGATATGCGCGCTGACGGTCGCGTTGAGCACATCCTGGCGGAAGTCAGCGATGGTTTCGCCAATGTTGTCGGCGGCCAGCAACGTGTTACGCATGTGATAGATCACTTTACGTTGTTCGTTGTTGACGTCATCGAACTCGAGCAATTGCTTGCGAATGTCGAAGTTACGCCCTTCGACCTTGCGCTGGGCCTTCTCGATGGCGTTGGTCACCATGCGGTGTTCGATCGCTTCCCCGGACTGCATGCCCAGGGCCTTCATGAAGTTCTTCACCCGATCCGAGGCGAAGATACGCATCAGGCTGTCTTCCAG
>Ga0105246_10001386_pt1 | contig 14308 bp, 12 predicted proteins | sample KBSM64metaG_FD_99694 | JGI IMG/M metagenome (GOLD analysis project Ga0105246, IMG submission 99694) | Miscanthus rhizosphere microbial communities from Kellogg Biological Station, Michigan, USA - KBS M6-4 metaG | ecosystem: Host-associated > Plants > Roots > Rhizosphere > Soil | place...
ACGCCCACGGCTCGGCCATCATGTTGCGCGCCGAAAAGGAAGGGATCACCCCGGAACAACTGATCGCCAATGTGCAGGCTGAACACAGCGCCGACTTTGCCGAGTTCCTGGTGGAGTTCGACAACTTCCATTCGACCCACTCCGATGAAAATCGTGAGCTTTCGAGCCAGATCTACCTGCGGTTGAAAGACGCCGGGCACATTGCCACGCGTTCGATCACCCAGTATTTCGACCCGGAAAAGAAAATGTTCCTGGCCGATCGCTTCATCAAGGGCACCTGCCCGAAGTGCGGCACCGACGACCAGTACGGCGACAACTGTGAGAAATGCGGTGCCACCTATGCACCCACCGACCTGAAGAATCCGAAGTCGGCCATCTCCGGCGCTACCCCGGTACTCAAGGATTCCCAGCACTTCTTCTTCAAACTCCCGGATTTCCAGCAGATGCTGCAAACCTGGACCCGCAGCGGCACCTTGCAGGATGCCGTGGCCAACAAGATCGCCGAATGGCTCGATGCCGGCCTGCAACAGTGGGACATTTCCCGCGATGCGCCGTACTTCGGCTTTGAAATTCCGGGCGAGCCGGGCAAGTACTTCTATGTCTGGCTGGACGCGCCGATCGGCTACATGGCCAGCTTCAAGAACCTTTGCGACCGCACACCGGAGCTGGACTTCGATGCGTTCTGGGGCAAGGATTCCACTGCCGAGCTGTATCATTTCATCGGCAAGGACATCGTCAACTTCCACGCGCTGTTCTGGCCGGCGATGCTTGAAGGTTCGGGCTACCGCAAGCCGACCGGCATTGCCGTGCACGGCTACCTGACGGTGAACGGGCAGAAGATGTCCAAGTCCCGCGGCACCTTCATCAAGGCGCGCACCTACCTGGACCACCTGTCGCCGGAATATTTGCGTTATTACTATGCGTCCAAGCTGGGTCGTGGCGTCGACGATCTCGACCTGAACCTGGAAGACTTCATTCAGAAGGTCAACTCGGACCTGGTCGGCAAAGTGGTCAATATCGCCAGCCGTTGCGCCGGTTTTATCCACAAGGGCAATGCGGGTGTGCTGGTCGCTGAAAACGCCGCGCCGGAACTGACCGACGCCTTCCTGGCCGCCGCGCCGAGTATCGCCGACGCCTATGAAGCCCGCGACTTTGCCCGCGCCATGCGCGAAATCATGGGTCTGGCCGACCGCGCCAACGCCTGGATTGCCGACAAGGCGCCATGGTCGCTGAACAAGCAGGAAGGCAAGGAAGCTGAGGTCCAGGCGATCTGCGCCACGGGCGTCAATCTGTTCCGTCAATTGGTGATCTTCCTCAAGCCGGTGCTGCCGCTGCTGGCCGCCGATGCAGAGGCGTTCCTCAACGTCGCGCCGCTGACCTGGAACGACCACGCCACGCTGCTCGGCAACCATCAGTTGAACGCGTTCAAGCCATTGATGACCCGCATCGACCCGGTGAAAGTCCAGGCCATGACCGACGCCTCGAAAGAAGACCTGGTCGCCAGCCAGACCGATACCGGCTCGACCGCGCCCGCCGATGACAGCGAGTTGGCCAAAGACCCTATTTCCGAGGAAATCGAGTTCGACGCTTTCGCCGCCGTGGACCTGCGGGTTGCACTGATCGTCAAGGCCGAAGCCGTGGAGGGCGCCGACAAGCTGTTGCGCCTGACGCTGGATCTGGGCGGCGAGCAACGCAATGTGTTCTCCGGCATCAAGAGCGCTTACCCGGACCCGTCCAAGCTCGATGGTCGCCTGACGATGATGATCGCCAACCTCAAGCCACGAAAAATGAAATTCGGCATCTCTGAAGGCATGGTGATGGCGGCCGGTCCTGGCGGCGCAGAAATCTATCTGCTCAGCCCGGACAGCGGCGCCAAGCCAGGTCAACGCATCAAGTAACCCCTGCAGGATGCCCCGGCGTTTCGACGCCGGGGCTTTTTTCAGCCCGCCCACATCGGCGGGCCGGGCGTCAACGCAATGATCAAAGCATGAACCTGATTCAACGTATCGACGCGCTGCTACCGCAGACTCAATGCGGCAAGTGCGGGCACCCGGGCTGCAAGCCTTACGCCGAAGGCATTGCTGACGGCGAGGCGATCAACAAGTGCCCGCCCGGAGGCCAGGAAACCATCGCCGGGCTTGCGCAATTGCTGCGCGTGCCGGTGCTGGCCCTGGACACGAGCCGCGGCGACGCGCCGGCCCAGATCGCCTACATCCGTGAGGCCGAATGCATCGGTTGCACCAAATGCATCCAGGCTTGCCCGGTGGACGCCATCGTGGGTGCCGCCAAGTTGATGCACACGGTCATCGTCGACGAGTGCACCGGTTGCGACCTGTGCGTCGCGCCCTGCCCTGTCGACTGCATCGAGATGCGCCCACTTGCTGAAGTCCTGCCGATTGTGGGCGACCTGGCGCGCAGCGATGACGAGCGGCGCGAACGTGGCCTTAAACGCGACCGGGCACGTCGGCGTTTCGAACAGCGCAACGCACGCCTGCAACGTGAGCAAGCCTGCAAACACGCCGAACGCGTGGCCCGGGCCAAGCGCATTACGCCCGTGGCAGCGGCATCAGCCGATAGCCATCAGGCCGCTCAGGATGCAGCAATCAAGCAAGCCAAAATCAGTGTCGCCATGAGCCGTGCGCAGTTGCTCAAATCCCTGAAGGCGTTTGGTCACCCCCCGACCTTTGAGCAACAGTCGCAATTGATTGTCCTGCAAAGGCAGTTCGAAGCCTCGGAGCAGGCGCTTGCCGCGCTGGAGGTCAACGTCCAGCCACCGCTGCCGACAAGCAAAAGCGCTGAACTCAAGCGCGCGAAGATCCAACTGGCAATGCGCCGGGCCGCATTGAAAAAGGCCGAGGATCAACAGGCTGACGAACAGCAACTGGCAAACTTGAGTGCCGCGCTGGACGCCGCCGAGCAGACGCTGCATGACGCCCAGGCCACTTGCGACACCAGCGCCAACGGTAACGCCTGACCCACAACCGACGCTGCGTTGTGTATTGCTACAATTACGTCGATAGCCTGCAAGGAAACGTCCCTCCCTATGAACGCTGCAAAACGCCTGGAAATTTTCCGCAGATTTCACGAAGACAACCCGGAACCCAAGACCGAACTGGCCTACTCCTCGCCGTTCGAACTGCTGATCGCAGTGATCCTGTCGGCCCAATCCACAGACGTCGGCGTCAACAAGGCCACGGCCAAGCTGTTTCCGGTGGCCAATACGCCGGAGACGATTTATGCCCTGGGTGTGGAAGGGTTATCGGCGTACATCAAGACCATCGGCTTGTACAACAGCAAGGCCAAGAACGTGATCGAGACGTGCCGCCTGCTCATGGAACTGCACGCCAGCGAAGTACCGCAAAGCCGCGAAGCTCTCGAAGCATTACCCGGCGTGGGCCGCAAGACCGCCAACGTTGTACTCAATACGGCGTTCCGGCAGCTCACCATGGCGGTGGATACGCATATTTTTCGCGTCAGCAACCGTACCGGCATCGCTCGCGGAAAAAATGTGGTGGAGGTCGAGAAACAGCTGATGAAGTTCGTGCCCAAGCCCTATCTGCTCGATTCCCATCACTGGCTGATTCTTCACGGGCGCTATGTTTGCCAGGCGCGCAAGCCTCGGTGCGGCAGTTGTCGGATCGAAGATCTATGTGAATACAAGGACAAGACCTCCGACGATTGAGGGTTGTCGGGGTTTGCCTATGAATCGATTGAAAAAATCTTTTTTACGCGTCCGTGGATTATCGCTATAAGGAGCGCCAATGGCAGTCTTAGCCTGGAGTGAACCTTATGAGCACTGGCAAAGAACAACTGGAAGTAGATGACGAACCGGTGGAGCTGGAAGACGATGAGGCGCCAGCGCCCGTCCCGGAGGTGGCCAAGACCAATTTGAGCAAACGCCTGATTATCGACAATCTCCTGGAAGAGCGACGCTTGCAAAGACAATTGGCCGATTACGACTTCGACCTCTGACCATCCGGCAGCCAGCCGGAAGCCTCCCTGACGGAGGCTTTTTTGTGCCGGATTTTACAGCGGCTTCAGAATGGTAAACGTTCCCTCCTCACACCAGACCATTGCGCTGGGCCAGCTCTATCAGGTCGACGAGTGACCGGGCATTGAGCTTCAATAACAGGCGCGTCTTATAGGTGCTGACGGTCTTGTTGCTGAGGAACATACCGTCGGCAATCTCCTTGTTGGTTTTGCCACGAGCCAGCTGTTGCAGCACCATCATCTCCCGCCCCGATAGACGCTCGACCATGTCTGCCTCACTGGCGTTGCCCATGGTGGAGCGCACCGAGTTCAGCGCCTGGTTCGGGAAGTAGCTGTAGCCGGAAAGCACCGCTTTGATAGCGCTCAACAACTCGGTCAGGTCCTGCTGCTTGCACACGTAGCCGGCGGCTCCGGCCTGCATGCAACGCATGGAAAAATGGCCAGGCGCCTGGGACGTCAGCACCAGCACCTTGAACGATACGGCTTGCTTGGTCGAGGCCAGCCGGCAAATAACTTCAAGGCCATCGAGTTTAGGGATGCCAATATCCAATATGACAATGTCCGGCGTATGCTCGCGCGCAAGTTGCAGCGCATCGACACCGTTATCAGTCTCGGCAACAACCTCATAACCATGACGCTCCATTAGCATGCGCACAGCAAGCCGAATGACGGGATGATCATCCACGATCAGCACTTTATTCATGAGAAAGTCCAATTTCGCTGTTCGAATTATTTAGAGAAAGCACAATAGCCTAGTCGCCTGCTAGTTGGCATAGCGTGCCCCCCCGAGCAACAGCAGGCAGAGACCCAACCCACAACAAGAAAGGAATTGGCCTACAAAAATTCGCCAACTTTAGTGTATTGGGCTTTATGGAACCCTTCAGACCTTTCCCTGCTCGTACATATTTTGAGTGAAATATCCTCATCCCAAGGCCTACGCAGTAAACGTGGCGCACAGGCCTCTCAGGAAATACCCCTTGCTTGCCATTGCGGTTTATACAAAGGGCTGAAAAAATCGCACCTGTTTCAGTTCCATTTAACATATTTATATACACCCAATTTTCCTACAGAAAATTCCACAAATTACAACTCCCTTGCGCCTTCATGAGTGAAATTTCTGTAAGACATAGTTCCTATCCGGGTGTAAAAAACCTTTCCTCAGGAAGATAATTTTATTGAACTGAAAAAATTCAAAAAAAACTTGAGAGAACTCTTAAACGCATACCAAACATTTTTAAACGTCGCCCCCCCCTGATTTAATGCTTGTATGGGTATATACAGAGCAAAAAAAAGCCCCTTGCATAAGGGGCCTTTTTCACAACAAGCAAACACTCAGAACAACTTGCGTCCCTTGTTGGCCGCGATGCGCATGCGCAAGGCGTTCAACTTGATGAAGCCGGCCGCGTCCGCCTGGTTGTAGGCACCGCCATCTTCCTCGAAGGTCGCGATGTTGGCGTCAAACAGTGACTCATCGGACTTGCGACCGGTCACGATCACATTGCCCTTGTACAGCTTCAGGCGCACCACGCCGTTCACGTGGACCTGGGAGGCGTCGATCATCTGCTGCAGCATCAGGCGCTCAGGGCCCCACCAATAGCCGGTGTAGATCAGGCTGGCATACTTGGGCATCAGCTCATCTTTGAGGTGGGCCACTTCACGGTCCAGGGTAATGGACTCGATGGCGCGGTGAGCACGCAACATGATGGTGCCGCCCGGTGTTTCGTAGCAGCCACGGGACTTCATGCCGACGTAACGGTTCTCGACGATGTCGAGACGACCGATGCCGTGTTCGCCCCCGATACGGTTCAGGGTCGCCAGCACGGTGGCGGGTGTCATCTCGACACCATCCAGCGCGACGATGTCACCGTTGCGGTAGGTCAGTTCCAGATACTGCGGCTTGTCTGGAGCATTCTCCGGGGAGACGGTCCATTTCCACATGTCTTCTTCGTGCTCGGTCCAGGTGTCTTCCAGCACGCCGCCTTCATAGGAAATGTGCAGCAAGTTGGCATCCATCGAGTACGGGGACTTCTTCTTGCCGTGACGCTCGATCGGGATCGCGTGCTTTTCAGCGTAATCCATCAGCTTTTCACGGGACAGCAGGTCCCATTCACGCCAGGGCGCAATCACTTTCACGCCGGGCTTGAGGGCGTAGGCGCCCAGCTCGAAACGCACCTGGTCGTTGCCCTTGCCGGTGGCGCCATGGGAAATGGCATCAGCGCCGGTTTCGTTGGCGATTTCGATCAGGCGCTTGGCGATCAGCGGACGTGCAATGGAGGTGCCGAGCAGGTACTCGCCTTCATAGACGGTATTGGCGCGAAACATCGGATAAACGAAATCGCGGACGAACTCTTCGCGCAGGTCGTCAATGTAGATCTCTTTCACGCCCATGGCTTGCGCCTTGGCACGTGCAGGTTCGACCTCTTCGCCCTGACCCAGGTCAGCGGTGAATGTCACCACTTCACAGTTATAAGTATCCTGCAGCCACTTGAGGATCACCGAAGTGTCCAGGCCGCCGGAATACGCGAGAACGACCTTGTTTACGTCGGCCATGCCATCACTCCACGGGGTTGTACGGAAAGGCAACGATTCTACCGATCAAAACCGCGAATTTACAGGGGCGCGACAGCAAATGAAGATAAAGCGACAGATTATGTCGAACGAGCGACCGATGATCGCGCCTTACGAGGTCGCAGCCGAATTGCTCGGAGCTGCGGCCTGGGGTGCCGGTTTCTCGGGCGCCGCCACGCGTTCGAGCTGCACGTTGACCCGACGGTTGCGCGCTCGATTGGCGGCATTGGTGTTGGGCGCCAAGGGGTAGCTTTCACCATGGAAACGCATCGTGATCTGGGATTCCGGGATGCCGTTGGCCTTGAAGTAGTCCACTACCGCCAAGGCACGGCGTCGTGAGACATCACGGTTGGTCAGGCGGTTGCCGCTGTTATCCGAATGGCCGTTCAGCTCGATATGGTTGACCGTGGGGTCGGCTTTCATGAACGCGACAATCACTGACAGTTTCTTCCTGGCCGCTGCATCCAGTTCGATGCCACCACCGGGGAAACCGACCTCCGTCTGTTTGACCTGATCGTAGTTCATCGGCAACAGCTTGGTAGTACACAACTGATAGTCGTTGTAGGCCTTGGAGAATTTCACCGGCAGCAGGCGAATTTCCGAATAACCGCCTTCGCGTCCGTAGTGCCGCACGGTCGGGCTGCGGCCTTCGAGCAAACCGGTGAACAGACGCCCGGCCTGGGCGTGGGAGCTGTTAAACAGCACATCACCACTGCCGACGCGTACCGCACCGAGGTTGATGTCGCCACGGCCCGGTTGCCAGGGCGCGGCGGCGGCCAGCAACGTGGCGGAGCCGGCACCGAGCGAACCACTGTAGGCTTTCAGGCGAAAGGTCGCCTGCTCGCCCGCCCGGCGCACAAACTCACCCGAGCCGAAATCAGTGATCGGCTGGGTCAGGCGGCACTCGAACTGATCGCCCTCCACTTTCCACTCAATATTCTCCAGGCGTGTCTGGAACGTGAGGGCCATCGCGGGCAGGCTGGCGAACACACTGAGCAGGGCTAGATAATGCTGGCGCACGGGAGGCTCCACTGGTTTCTACAACACTTCAAGGCGTCATACATCGTTAAGGCATACCCAGTGCTATCGGTTGCATCCTGCAAAACTTGATAGCGAGTGCCTGCACGAGTCTTTTCCGGTAGCATTCCCACCAGATTGACCCGCCTGGAATCCCCAATGTCCGACCGCCTGACCCTGCTGCGTCCCGACGACTGGCATATACATCTTCGTGATGGTGCTGTGTTACCCCACACCGTGGCCGATGTCGCGCGCACCTTTGGACGCGCCATCATCATGCCTAACCTGGTACCTCCGGTGCGTAACGCCGAGCAAGCCGATGCCTATCGCCAGCGTATCCTCGCTGCACGACCGGCCGGCAGCCGCTTCGAACCGCTGATGGTGCTCTACCTCACCGACCGCACCCAGCCTTCGGAGATTCGCGAGGCCAAGGCCAGCGGTTTCGTGCACGCCGCCAAGCTGTACCCGGCCGGCGCGACCACCAACTCCGACTCCGGCGTGACCAGCATCGACAAGATACTGCCGGCCATCGAAGCCATGGCCGATGTGGGCATGCCGCTGTTGATCCACGGTGAAGTCACCCGTGGCGATGTCGACGTGTTCGATCGCGAAAAGATCTTCATCGACGAACATATGCGCCGCGTGGTCGAGCTGTTCCCGACCCTCAAGGTGGTGTTCGAACACATCACCACCGCAGACGCCGTGCAGTTCGTCACCGAGGCTTCGGCCAACGTCGGCGCGACCATCACCGCACACCACCTGTTGTACAACCGCAATCACATGTTGGTGGGCGGTATTCGGCCGCACTTCTATTGCCTGCCGATCCTCAAGCGCAACACCCACCAGGTGGCGTTGCTGGATGCCGCGACCAGCGGCAACCCGAAGTTCTTCCTCGGCACCGATTCCGCGCCCCACGCCCAGCACGCCAAGGAAGCCGCCTGCGGTTGCGCGGGATGCTACACCGCGTTTGCCGCCATCGAGCTGTACGCTGAAGCGTTCGAACAACGCAACGCCCTGGACAAGCTTGAAGGTTTCGCCAGCCTCAACGGCCCGCGCTTCTATGGCCTGCCGGCCAATACCGACCGCATCACCCTGGTTCGTGAAGACTGGACCGCCCCCGCCAGCCTGCCGTTTGGTGAGCTGACCGTTATCCCGCTGCGCGCCGGTGAAACACTGCGCTGGCGCCTGCTGGAGGAAAGCAAGTGAGTGAAGACCATTACGATGAAGACCAGGAACACGGCGGTGGCGGCGGTTCGCGCCACCCGATGGCCGAGCGTTTCCGCGGCTACCTGCCTGTCGTCATCGATGTAGAAACCGGCGGTTTCAATTGCGCCACCGACGCGTTGCTGGAAATTGCCGCGACCACCATCGGCATGGACGAGCAGGGCTTCGTGTACCCGGACCACACCCACTTCTTCCGCGTCGAGCCGTTTGAAGGGGCCAACATCGAAGCGGCGGCCCTGGAGTTCACCGGCATCAAGCTCGATCACCCGCTGCGCATGGCGGTGAGTGAAGAAGCGGCGCTGACCGACATCTTCCGTGGCGTACGCAAGGCGCTGAAGGCCAACGGCTGCAAGCGTGCGATCCTGGTGGGGCACAACAGCAGTTTCGACCTGGGCTTCCTGAACGCCGCCGTGGCGCGGCTGGACATGAAACGCAACCCGTTTCATCCGTTCTCCAGTTTCGACACCGCCACGCTCGCCGGCCTGGCCTATGGCCAGACCGTGCTGGCGAAAGCCTGCCAGGCAGCCGGTATCGACTTTGACGGCCGCGAAGCTCATTCGGCGCGCTACGACACCGAAAAGACCGCCGAGCTGTTCTGCGGCATCGTCAATCGCTGGAAACAGATGGGTGGCTGGGAAGACTTCAGCGACTGAGACTCTGCGCCCATAAAAAAACCGGCCCTCACAGGCCGGTTTTTTTCTACCTTGAATCCGGCTTACAGCTTGCCGGCGTTCTCGGTCAGGTAAGCCGCCACACCTTCGGTGGAAGCGGTCATGCCTTTGTCGCCTTTTTTCCAGTTGGCAGGGCAGACTTCGCCGTGCTCTTCGTGGAACTGCAGCGCGTCGACCAGGCGAATCAGCTCTTCCATGTTACGGCCCAGCGGCAGGTCGTTGATGATCTGCGAGCGCACAACGCCCTTGTCGTCGATCAGGAACGCGCCACGGAAAGCCACACCGCCTTCGGACTCTACGTCGTAGGCCTTGGCGATATCGTGCTTCATATCGGCAGCCATGGTGTATTTGACTTTACCGATGCCGCCATCGTTGATGGCTGTGTTGCGCCAGGCATTGTGGGTGAAGTGGGAGTCGATGGAAACGGCGACCACTTCAACGTTGCGTGCCTTGAAATCGTCCATGCGGTGATCCAGAGCGATCAGCTCGGATGGGCAGACGAAGGTGAAGTCCAGCGGGTAGAAGAACACCAGGCCGTATTTGCCTTTGATGGCTTCAGACAGTTTGAAGCTGTCTACGATTTCGCCATTGCCGAGGACGGCAGGTACGTCGAAATCCGGGGCTTGTTTGCCGACGAGTACGCTCATTGGATATCTCCTGATGAAGGGGTGACGATTGAAGTAACAGGACCAGCATCGAGTCTGCCGTGTAGTGGCGACAGACCTGTGACGCGGTCACGCTTCGTGAAGACCGACCATCATACACCGAAAAAACCGTTCGTCAGCGCGTAGGCAATACCCAAGGGACAGTCGACGAAACTATTTTGACAATCATTCTCGTTAACATTAAGATCCATCGTACTTAAGCCCTAAACCCGCGACGGTTCTCCTTATGTATGTGTGCCTCTGTACTGGCGTCACCGACGGACAAATCCGCGAAGCAATCTATGAAGGTTGCTGCAGCTACAAGGAAGTGCGTGAAACCACCGGCGTTGCCAGCCAGTGTGGAAAATGCGCATGCCTCGCCAAGCAAGTGGTGCGGGAAACCCTTACGCAGTTGCAGACAGCTCAGGCCGCGGCACCGTATTCAGCAGAATTTACACACGCTTAAATAGGCGTGTTTTAAAGAACCGGACCCTGTGTCCGGTTTTTTTATGCCTGCAATTCAATTAGTTAGCGTCAAGACGCGGAACACAAACATTCTTATTCCGATTAATTTTCATTTATTATTCAATAACTTAGGTTTGACACCAGGATTGTCGCCGCTCAAACTCCGCCCATACACAGCTATTACAGGGCAGGACCCCAGTCATGAAAGGCGACATCTCAGTCATCCAGCAACTCAACAAAATCCTTGCCAATGAACTGGTCGCGATCAATCAGTACTTTCTGCATGCACGCATGTACGACGATTGGGGCCTGGAAAAGCTGGGCAAGCGCGAATACAAAGAATCGATCAAGGCCATGAAAGACGCCGATGTGCTGATCAAACGCATCCTGTTCCTGGAAGGCCTGCCGAATGTGCAGGACCTGGGCAAGCTGAATATCGGCGAGCACACCCAGGAAATGATCAGCAGCGACCTGGGCTTTGAACGCAAGAGCCACAGCGACCTCAAGGCCGCCATCGCTCACTGCGAAGCCACGGGCGACTATGGCAGCCGCGAATTGCTGGAAGATATCCTTGAAGATCAGGAAGAACACATCGACTGGCTGGAAACCCAACTGGGCCTGATCGACAAAGTCAGCCTGGAAAACTACCTGCAATCGCAGATGGGCGAATAACCCCAAGCGTTCAGGTACAAAAAAGCCCCGCTCTCTCACGAGAAGCGGGGCTTTTTATTGCAAGCCAATCAAGCGTCGGTCTTGGCCGCTGCGTTTGCTGCTGCGTCTTTGATCAGCGCCTGCAACGAGCCATCAGCTGCCATTTCAGTGATGATGTCGCTACCGCCGACCAGTTCACCGGCTACCCACAGCTGCGGGAACGTCGGCCAGTTGGCGTACTTGGGCAGGTTCGCGCGGATTTCAGGGTTTTGCAGGATATCCACGTAAGCGAACTTCTCGCCACACTGCATCACAGCCTGGGAAGCCTTCGCGGAAAAACCGCACTGGGGAGCGTTTGGCGCGCCTTTCATGTAAAGCAGAATGGTGTTGTTGGCAATCTGCTCTTTGATCGTTTCGATGATATCCATGGAACACCTCTGCAGGAACTTTGCGACTCACGGGTCGGCACGGTGGCGCATTGTAACGCAAAAAACCTGCAGGATGCTCGGACGCACCGACAGCCAACCTCAAGCTGCCGAAACGTTCACCGGTACGCCGTTGAGCGCCGCATTGCCCGACAGCTCGTCCAATTGCCGCTCGTCGGTCAAGTCGTTGGCACTCGCCCCGGGCTGGCCGCTGGCGATGCTCATCTGCACACCCGGGCGCCCGTGCCCCCAGCCGTGGGGCAGGCTGACCACGCCTGGCATCATGTCGGTGCTGGCCACCACCTCGATTTCGACCATGCCGATGCGCGAACTGACCCGCACCCGCTGACCGTCGCTCAGTTGCCGACTGGCCAGGTCGTCGGGGTGCATCAGCAGTTGGTGGCGCGGCTTGCCCTTCACCAGCCGGTGATAGTTATGCATCCAGGAATTATTACTGCGCACATGGCGACGGCCAATCAGCAGCAGTTCGTCAGCCACCGGTTGTGGTTGCGCGGCAAAGCGCGCCAGGTCAGCCAGGATCACCGCCGGCGCCGCCTGCACCTTGCCGTCGACGGTTTTCAGCCGCTCGGCCAGGTTGGGCTTGAGCGGCCCCAGGTCCACGCCATGGGGATGATCGGCCAGCATCGCCACTGACAGCTTGTGCGCAGAGGCATCGCCGTAAGTCCCGGCGCGCAGTCCAAAGTCGATCATCTGCGCGGGCGCCATCGTTGGTTTGAGCACCACGCCGGTATGCGCCGCAAACGCCTTGGCCAGGCCGACGAAAATTTCCCAGTCGTGCAGCGCCCCGTCAGGCTTGGGCAGGATCGCGCGGTTGAAGCGCGTGACATTGCGCACCGCGAACATATTGAAGGTGGTGTCGTAGTGATCATTCTCCAATGCCGATGTGGACGGCAGGATCAGGTCGGCATAGCGCGTGGTCTCGTTGATGTAGAGGTCGACACTGACCATGAACTCCAACCCCTCCAGCGCCTGCTCCAGCTGACGGCCGTTGGGCGTCGACAGTACCGGGTTGCCGGCCACCGTCACCAGGGCGCGGATTTGCCCCTCACCTTCGGTGAGCATTTCCTCGGCCAAGGCAGACACCGGCAGCTCGCCGCCGTATTCAGGCCGCCCGGATACGCGGCTTTGCCAGCGGTTGAAATGCCCGCCTCCGGTCGACGCCACCAGGTCCACCGCCGGCGTGGTACACAAGGCGCCGCCCACGCGGTCCAGATTGCCGGTGACCAGATTGATCAACTGCACCAGCCAATGACACAGCGTGCCGAATGCCTGGGTCGAGACGCCCATGCGCCCGTAACACACCGCCTTGTCCGCTGCGGCGAAGTCACGCGCCAACTGGCGGATCTGTTCGGCAGGCACCGCGCACTGACGGCTCATGGCCTCGGCGGTGAACCCGGCGATCGCCTGGCGCACACTTTGAAGCCCCTCAACCGGCAAATGGCTGTCGCGGGTCAACCCTTCTGCAAACAGCGTGTTGAGCAGCCCGAATAACAAGGCCGCATCGCCGCCGGGGCGCACGAACAGATGCTGATCGGCAATCGCCGCCGTCTCACTGCGGCGCGGGTCGACCACCACTACTTTACCGCCTCGGGCCTGAATCGCCTTGAGGCGTTTCTCAACATCGGGCACGGTCATGATGCTGCCGTTGGAGGCGAGCGGGTTACCGCCCAGGATCAGCATAAAGTCGGTGTGGTCGATGTCCGGAATGGGCAGCAAAAGGCCATGGCCGTACATCAGGTGACTGGAGAGGTGATGGGGCAGTTGGTCCACCGAGGTTGCGGAGTACCGGTTACGAGTCCTCAGCAGGCCAAGAAAGTAGTTGCTGTGGGTCATCAGCCCGTAGTTGTGCACGCTGGGGTTGCCTTGATACACCGCCACCGCATTCTGCCCATGCCTGGCCTGGATGCCCGCAAGGCGTTCGGCGACCAGCGCAAACGCGTCTTCCCACGGGATCGGTTGCCACTCGCTGCCCACGCGCAACATGGGCTGGTGCAGGCGGTCCGGATCATTCTGGATATCCTGCAATGCCACGGCTTTGGGACAGATGTGCCCGCGACTGAAGGTGTCCAGCGGGTCACCCTTGATTGAGGTGATCGACAGGTCGCCGTCGTCGTCTCGGGTGGTTTCCAGAGTCAGGCCGCAGATGGCTTCGCACAGGTGGCAGGCACGGTGATGGAGAGTCTTGGTCATGGCCAGTCTCTTTTATAAGGGCTTTGTTCAACTATGGGCCGCGCCTGCGCGGTGCGCCAGCAACGTTCGCGCGGTGAATCGGCGGCTATAGGCCAGGGCATGGCTAAGCGTGAGCAAATGTTTCAGAAACTTCCCACAGGCGCCGTAAACCGATACAACACGCGCTGCACGCGCGCCTGCGCATTGCCAAAGGTCTCGGGGCCAGTGTACAAATGGGCCGCTGCTGTCAGGAAACAGTCTTCAAACGCGCTTCGGCGCCCAGCTTGAACACCTCTAAAAACCGTAGCCCTATTGGTAAGACGCGACATTTAATGTCAATATCGCGCCTTCCCCTATTTCGTCGCCCCGTGCGGCTTTCGCCGCAGGTCTCGCCCGTTGTCACAATAAACAAGGCTTTGAGTATCTGCGGTCTGTTGCAAAAAGGTAGTTAATGATGAGCGCA
>Ga0105246_10001392_pt1 | contig 14288 bp, 11 predicted proteins | sample KBSM64metaG_FD_99694 | JGI IMG/M metagenome (GOLD analysis project Ga0105246, IMG submission 99694) | Miscanthus rhizosphere microbial communities from Kellogg Biological Station, Michigan, USA - KBS M6-4 metaG | ecosystem: Host-associated > Plants > Roots > Rhizosphere > Soil | place...
ACCGCCCTTTCACGGCGGTAACAGGGGTTCGAGTCCCCTAGGGGACGCCACGATTACCCGCTCTGCGGGATTTTTAAGGGTCATTCAATTATTGAATGGCCCTTTTGTTTGTCTGGCGTTTGGCCAATTCTTTCTCCACCTCCTTTCTTCTGTTCTGACCAATGGTCATGCTTGTCGCTTGCGCAATATTATTATGGTAATAATATTCAACCCATGAGAGACGGAGGCTTTGATGAGCGATAAAAAAGCGCAAACGCGCGAACGCATCTTGCAGGCCGCCAGCGCGGCATTGATCCAGCGTGGCCCGGCTGAGCCGAGTGTCGGCGAAGTCATGGGGGCGGCGGGGCTGACGGTCGGTGGTTTTTATGCGCACTTTGAGAGCAAGGATGCGCTGATGCTGGAGGCCTTCACTCAGTTGCTGGCCAAGCGCCGCGCGGCGATAGAAGACCTGGACACGCAACTGCCCGGCGAAGAGCGCCGAAGCCTGGTGGCGGCGTTTTACTTGTCGCGCAAGCACCGGGACTCCACCGGCGAGGCGTGCCCGCTGCCTGCGACGGTTGGCGAAATGGGCCGTTTGCCGGATGCGTTCCGCCAGGCACTGAGCGAACATTGCGAGCTGATGGCCGCCCAGCTGGCGGCCACCCCGGAAGATACCGACAAGGCCCTGGCCGACATGGCGCTGATGGTCGGCGGCCTGACGCTGGCGCGGGCCCTGGGGCCCGGGGAGCTGTCCGATCGTGTGCTGCGCGCCGCCAAGTCGGCGGTACGCTGAAGAGGGTTCAGGGCATGGGCGGCTTGAATTGGGTTCGTGGTTTCAACGGCACGGTCGGCCGACTCGCGCCGCAAACGGTGGCCAACCGGATGCGCCGCACCTTCATGACGCCCCGTGAGCTACCGCCACGGGCGTGGGAGCTGCCGGTGCTGGCGCAATCGGAGCGCATCACCTTGCGGTTCGGCCTCTCGGCGCTGCGCTGGGGGCAAGGGCCGGCGGTGTTGCTGATGCACGGCTGGGAAGGCCGGCCTACGCAATTCGCCAGCCTGATCACGGCGTTGGTGGAGGGCGGCTACTCGGTGATTGCCCTGGATGGCCCGGCCCATGGGCATTCGCCAGGGCGTGAAGCGCATGTGCTGCTGTTCGCCCGTGCCATGCTCGAGGCGGCGGCCGAGCTGCCCCCGCTGCAGGCGGTGGTCGGCCACTCCATGGGCGGTGCCAGCGCGATGCTGGCGGTGCAGTTGGGGTTGCGCACGCAGGCGTTGGTGAGTATCGCCGCGCCCTCGCGGTTCCTCGATGCGCTGCGCGGTTTCACGCGCATGATGGGGTTGCCGCCGCGCGCACGTTCGGCGTTTATCCAGACGGTGGAGCTGGCATTCGGCATGCCGCTCAAGCACCTGGATGTCGCGCACTACCAGATGAACCTTCCCGGCCTGATCGTGCATGCCGAAGACGATACGTTCGTCCCGGTCAAAGCCTCGCAGACCATCCACGAGGCCTGGCCAGGCAGTCGCCTGATGCGCCTGGAGCAGGGCGGGCATCAGAAGGTGCTGGCCGATCCACGGGTAATCGAAGGCGTACTCGCGCTGTTGGCGAGCGGTCATGTACAGGAGCGCCAGAGCGCCTGATACACTGCGCCCGCCGACATCAATCGACTGGAGCAAGGCATGGGCTGGGATCTGGCAACGCCGTTCATCATCGACCTGCAGGTCGCCGCTGAAGACATCGACGGCCTGGGGCACGCCAATAACGCGGTGTACGTGTCCTGGCTGGAGCGTTGCGCCTGGCGCCATTCCCAGCGCCTGGGGCTGGACCTTGCCGAGTATCGGCGCCTGGACCGCGCGATGGCCGTGGTGCGTCACGAGATCGATTACCTGGCGGCCGGCTACGAAGGCGATGAGCTGCAACTGGCCACGTGGATCGTCGATTGGGACCAGCGCCTGAAGATGACGCGCCGCTTTCAGCTGGTACGCCCGCGTGACGGTGCGACCTTGCTGCGCGCGCAGACCACCTTCGTTTGCATCGAACTGTCCAGCGGCAGGCCCAAGCGCATGCCCGCCGAGTTTATCGAGGGGTACGGGCCTGCGCTGACAGGGGGTTAACGGTTGTCGTGGGAAACCCAGTAAACTGCGCCACGATTTTTGTTGAGTGTTTTCCATGCAAATTGCTTTGGCGCCCATGGAGGGGTTGGTCGACAACATCCTGCGGGACGTGTTGACCCGCGTGGGCGGTATCGACTGGTGCGTGACCGAATTCATCCGCGTCAACGACCGCTTGCTCACCCCCGCCTATTTTCACAAGCTCGCTCCGGAACTGCTGCAGGGCGCCCATACCGCCGCGGGCGTGCCGCTGCGCGTGCAATTGCTGGGGTCTGACCCGGTCTGCCTGGCGGAAAACGCCGCCCTGGCCTGCGAATTGGGCTCGCAGGTGATCGACCTCAACTTCGGCTGCCCGGCCAAGACCGTCAACAAGTCCCGCGGCGGTGCGGTGCTGCTCAAGGAGCCGGAGTTGCTCAACCGGATCGTCGAGCATGTGCGCCGTGCGGTCCCGGCGCATATCCCGGTCACCGCCAAAATGCGCCTGGGCTTCGACAGCCCGGATGGCGCATTGGTCTGTGCCACGGCGCTGGCCGAAGGCGGGGCCGCGCATATCGTGGTGCATGCGCGCACCAAGACCGATGGCTACAAGCCGCCCGCCCATTGGGAGTGGATTCCGCGGGTGCAGGAGGTGGTCAAGGTGCCGGTGTTTGCCAATGGCGACATCTGGAGCGTCGACGATTGGAAACGTTGCCGCGAAGTCAGCGGCGCCGAAGACATCATGCTTGGCCGTGGACTGGTGGCGCGTCCTGACCTGGCGCGGCAGATCGCGGCGGCGCGTGCAGGGCAAGAGGTAGTGGAAATGACATGGGCGCAGATGCAGCCGATGCTCCAGGAATTCTGGACCCAATCGGTGGCGCAATTGACCGAGCGCCAGGCACCCGGCCGCTTGAAGCAGTGGCTGGCGATGCTGACGCGCAACTACCCCGAAGCGGTGGAGCTGTTTACCGCCTTGCGCCGCGAGACCGGCCTGGAGCAGGTCAGTCGCCTGCTGGGGATGCCCAACCCTGTGGCTGTCTGAAGCGAGGCAATCGAACTTTTGCCATTGATTTGCATAAAGGCGCCACGGCAGGCGCCTTTTTTACGCGTGCGAGTTAACACAAACCAGAGGCAAGTAAACACGTGGAATGTTATCGACGAGTGACATGCCTACAGAGTATTAGCGCGTGTGACCACACTTTTGTAGCGACAAAGCCATAAATCAAGGCTTCGCGCAAATTGTCCATGAGGCAAAGTCTGATAATGCATGTTGGTTTCCTTATATGAACTGCGATTCGCGGAACTCGATAGCTCAAGTTCCCACGAATGGAGGGACTGAAGCAGCGCTGTTGTTGTTCAGTCAATAAAACTATCACTCCCTCCGGCCGTTAAACGGTCGGGTTGTATGAAATAAAGGAACGTGCGTATGTCTATGTCGATTAACACTCCGCCATTGGTTAAAGTCGATACATTTGTTACGGAACAACAAACGGTTTCGGACAATAAAGTTACTCCCCAGCAAACCGGCAAGTCTTTGGGGACAACACCGCCTCAAACGTCCCTGCGTCCCGATAACACGGCAATCACCCCCGAGACCGCGCTAAGGCAACTGTTCGATATGCTTGAAGGTATCTTCAGGGCCATGCGCGACATATTCTCGGGTAAAACACCGATCAAACCTGACTCAGGCAAATTACCCATTGCACCGGATAACAGTAAGGAACTGGTCAAACCGGATGCGGGCAAGTCGCCGGTAAAACCGGATACCCCCCAGGCGCTGATCAAGCCGGATGCAGGCAAGCAGCCGGTGAAGCCTGATACCCCCCAGGCGCTGATCAAGCCGGATGCAGGCAAGCAGCCGGTGAAACCGGATACCCCCCAGGCGTTGATCAAGCCGGATGCGGGCAAGCAGCCGGTAAAACCGGATACCCCCCAGGCGTTGATCAAGCCGGATGCAGGCAAGCAGCCGGTAAAACCGGATACCCCCCAGGCGCTGATCAAGCCGGATGCAGACACGCTGCCGGTGAAACCGGATACCAACAAAGAGCGGGTGAAACCGGACGCAGGCATGCGGGTGCTGCCACAACCCAATGATCCCTTGTTCAACGTGCCGGGGAATAAACCGCACCCCATGCCGCTCCACCCGACGGTGCCCAAGCCCGAGATCAGCGTGGACAATGACCCCAAGACGAACGTAAATGTGAATGTGGTTGTTGGCCATTGCCACTGCCCTGATGGAAAAGTCTTGCCGGATCGCCTGCCGCCATCCAGGGTTTCCACGGATACCAAGCCCCAACCCCCTGTGCTTCCGGGGGGCTTCCCAAGGCCTAATGTGCCAACGGATACCAAAACGCAGCGCCCCATGTCGCCGGACGCCAAGCCAACGCCATTGCCCGACGCTCCCACTCCGGACCTGACCAGTCCGGGTCCTGTTGAAGACCGAACGGCTGACAGGCATGGCCGCTTTAATCGGCTAAGTTCCAGGTTTTAAACACCGTCATCGCGTTTTGGTCTTTTTATAAGTACAGGCATTTTTTCGAGCATGTATTTCGAAGAGATGCCTGTATAGGGAGAACTCTATGTCACGCTTTCCAATTAATAACATTGCGCGGGTCATTGATGTAAGGCAGTCATTAACGATCGATGCACTCAGCGCAAGTAATGAAGCCACCATTAAACCAGGTGCTGGTCTGGCGCCGCTCAGTGCGACGCCTGATATAAAGTATGGAAATATATCGCAGCGTTCGGCGGCTGTCGGGAATGACACGCGGTCGATCAACCCAGTCATGGCTTTATTCGCTTCGTTTTTTATTCAGTTGCTTGCCCTGGTAACCGATAAAAAAGAAGAGAGTAAGCCTGACGCTGTTCCTTCACCTGTTGTTCCGCAGGTAACCCCCCAACCGGTGTTGCCGAAACCGGATGCCGCAGCTGACATTCCGGGGTTGTCCAACAAGCGCGGCGGCGCGAAGCCCGACAATATCTGGAGTGGCTTTCGTCAGGGCCCGGATGGTAACTGCGTGACGGTTTCGGCCATCAAGGCTGCAATGCACCGATTCGGACAAAGTCCCACGGATATTTTCCAGGAAGTGGCCAAGACCCATGACGGATACCATGTTGTCATGCGCGATGGCTTCCGGCTCACGTTGACTGACCGCGAATTGGCCGAGGGCTCCCGAGGCGCCCAGTTCAACGGTCCCGACAAAGGCATGCTCAAGGATGCGCAATTTCTGTTTGCCGTCAGCGCCAAGCGTGCACAGATGGAAGATAACGATCGCACGGCCGGTCGCAGTTATCAGCATGCGATTCGTAGTCTGAATAACGGAGAGGATGAAAGCGGTCCGGGAGAAGGCTTTCTGCGCCTTGGCTTGAAAAACCACATGAAGAGAGTACCGGTGCGTGAGCTTGCCCGAGGTCAGTTGGGCATGTGCAACCGTACCGGGCATTCGGTGGCGGTCATCAACGGCCGCGAAGAGTTATGGGGAAAACAGGGGCGAACCCCCACGCATGGTCAGGCCGTTGCACTGATTTGACCGTGGTGCACCTGGGCAGGGATAACCCAGGGTGCATTTTGTTTCAACGCTGCGTTTCAGCACATGGCTATTCCAGCAGCTGCCTGAACCCCTCTATCGGCAATGGCCGGCTATGCAAATACCCCTGATACAAATGACAGCCGAGCTTCTGCAGGAACGCCAGTTGTTCCACGGTTTCCACGCCTTCGGCAATCACCTCCAGATTCAAGCTGCGGGCCATGGCCACGATGGCACGGATGATTTCCGCGTCATTGGGATCGTGAGTCGCATCGCGCACAAACGACTGGTCGATTTTCAGCGCATCCACCGGCAAGCGCTTGAGATACGTCAGCGATGAGTAACCGGTGCCAAAATCGTCCATCGCAAAGCTGACGCCGAGTTTTTTCAGGCGCCGCATCTTCATCACCGTGTCGTCCAGGTTCTGGATCACGATGCCCTCAGTGATTTCCAGCTTCAGCAAACTGTAGGGCAGGTGGTGTTGCGTGAGGCTGCGCTCGACCCGCTCGACAAAGTCGTTCTGGCGAAACTGCCGCGGGCTGATATTCACGCACAGGCTGAAATTCAGCGGGTCCACCAGGCCTTCGGCAATCAACTGCGCCAGTGCGCTGCACGCTTCGTCGAGAATCCAGGTGCCCACCTCCAGGATCAAGCCGCTGTCTTCCAGCACTTTGATGAATTCCGCCGGCGACTGCGCACCCAGTTGCGGGTGCTGCCAGCGCACCAGGGCCTCGGCGCCGACGATCTTGTTGCCGCGCGCATCCACCTGGGGCTGGTAGTGCACGCTGAATTCACCGCGCGACAGGGCCAGGCGCAGGTCGGTTTCCATACGCAGGCGCTCGCTGGCGGTTTTCTGCATGCTGGTGTGAAACATCTGGGTGGTGTTGCGCCCCGAGTCCTTGGCGCGGTACAGGGCGATGTCGGCGCGCTTGAGCAGGTCGGCGGGGGTGGTGCCATGGTCGGGGATCAGCGCCACGCCGATGCTTGGCGTCACCTGCAAGCGGTGGCCGTCGAGGAACATCGGTTCGGAGAGCAATTCGCGCAAGGTATCAGCCAGCGCCTGCACCTGGCCGCTGACTTGTATGCGTGAGCCCTCCAGGCCGCTGAGCAGCACCACGAACTCGTCACCGCCCAGGCGCGCCACCGTATCTTCTGTGCGCACGCTGGCTTCCAGGCGCGCGGTGACGATTTTCAGCACGGTATCGCCCACCGGATGACCGAGGGAGTCGTTGATGTGCTTGAAGTGGTCGAGGTCGAGGAACAGCAGGGCGCCGCGCAGGTTGTGGCGCTTGAGCAGGGCGATCTGCTGGCTCAGGCGGTCCATCAGCAGCGCACGGTTGGGCAGGTTGGTCAGCGGGTCGTGATAGGCCAGGTGGCGAATCTGCGCCTGAGCGTTCTTCAGCAGGCTTACGTCACGTGCGGTCAATAGCAGGCACGGCGTTTCATTCAAGGTAATCGGCTCGACCGACACCTCCACCGCCAGCACCTCGCCGCGCTTGTTGTGCCAAAGCATTTCAAGGTGATGGATGCGCCCCTTGATCTGCAATTCGGCCAGCAGCGCGGTGCGCTGGTTTTCATCGGCCCAGATGCCAATCTGGTACAGGGTGAGGCCGATGGCTTCTTCGGCGCGGTAGCCGGTCAGGCGACAAAACCCATCATTGACCTCCACGTAGCGACCCGTGTCGCGCTCGGTGATCGAAATGGCGTCGGGGCTGGAATGGAAGGCCTTGGCGAACTTCTCTTCGCTGGCCTTGAGCGCCGCCTCCGAGCGTTGCTGCTGGGTGATATCGCGCAGGGTCGTGACGATGCACGGCTGCTCATTGACCTTGACCAGGCGGCTGGAAATCACACAGGTCAGGCTCTGGCCGTTCCTGGCATGCACCACGATGGCCACATTGCTCAATGATTGTTCGCGAATCACCCGCTGGATGCGTTGCAGGCGCTTGCTCGATTCATCCCACAGGCCGATCTGCTCGGCGCTCTTGTCGATCACTTCGGCGGCCGTCCAGCCAAACGTCTGGGTGAACGCCGGGTTGATCTCGATAAACTCGCCACTGTCCAGGCCGGTGACGCAAATAGGGTCGGGACTGGCCTGGAACAGGCTGGCGAATTTCTCTTCGGACGCGCTCAGGCGCTGCTCGCGTTCCACCTGATCGGTGATATCGAGCAGGGTGCCGGCCATGCGCAGAGGCTTGCCGGATTCATCGCGATACAGACGTGCGCGGCTTTCCAGATAGCGCACGCTGCCATCTTCGGCGGGTACGCGGTAGGTCAACTGGTAGTTGCCGTCCGCGCCTTCGCGCAAGCTGCGGTAGGCATGGCGCATGCCCTCGCGGTCCTGATCGGACATGCCTTCAAAAAACGCATCGAAGGATTCGTGGAACGGTTCGCTCGGCAGGCCATGGAGCTGGGCGGCACGGGCCGAGCCGTAGAGCATGCCGGTAGGAATGTGCCAGTCCCAGGTGCCCAGTTGTGCCGAGTCCAGCGCCAGGTCCAGGCGCTCCTGGCTGTCCTTGAGCGCTTGCTCGGCGTTTTTGCGCTCGGTGGTGTCGAGGAAGGTGCTGATCAGGTAGGCCTCACCGTCCAGTTCGACCTTTTGCGCACTGAGCGTGCCATCGTGGATCTGGCCGTTGCTGGCGCAGAACTGTACTTCCATGATGATGGATTCACCTTTGCGCTGGGTCGCCTTGACCAGATGCGTGCGTTGCTCCGGGTGACGCCACAGGCCCAACTCCAGCGTGGTACGGCCAATGACTTGCGCCACCGGCCAGCCGAACAGCAGTTCGAAATGGTGGTTGGCCTCGCTGATCAGGCCGTCGGCCTGGCGCGTCAGCAGCACCATGTTCGGGCACAGGTGGAAGAGCGTGGCGAAGCGTTTTTCAGAGTGGCTGAGGGCGTGTTCCCGCTCGCGCTGGTGCGTGATCTCGCGGACCACCCCAATCATTCGGCGCCTGCCGTTTTTGTCCGGCACCAGGCTGCCGTTGATTTCCAGCCAGTGCAGGCTGCCATCGGGCCATTGGATGCGGTGATGCATGGCCTGTTCGACCGGTTCGCCGGCCAGCACCGTATGAAATGCCCTGACGACCCGGGCGCGGTCTTCCGGCGCCAGGAGGTCCAGGTAATTGAGGTCATTGGGCAGTGGCTGGCGCGGATCGTAGCCAAACAATGCCTGAGTGCCACGGGACCAGCTGATTTTCCCGGTGTCGATTTCCCAGCACCACGCGCCCAGTCGCGCGGCATTGAGCGCCGACAGCAATTGCGGGGCGCTGTCCCAGTGTTGTTCCGCCTCCTGTGGGTCCAGGGCGTGGATGCGGGGCAGCGGTGGCACGGAATCAACGGGGTTGGGCATTATTCAAAGGGCCTTGGCTCGATGGGAAGACAGCGCGGTTGCTTGAAGCCCTGGGCCGCACAAACTCACGCCGGTATCCCTGGCGGATCGACCTGTGCATCCAGCAGGCTCATGAAAGCCCGCGCAGCGTTCGACAGCGTCCTTTCGGTGTGCACGATATAGCCTAGCTGGCGACGCAGCTGTATGCCCGGCAAAGCGATACTTGCCACCTGATCATCCAGCATGGTGCGTGGCAACACGCTCCAGGCCAGGCCGATGGACACCATCATCTTGATGGTTTCCAGGTAGTTGGTGCTCATCGCGATGTTCGGCGTCAGGCCCTGGGCCTCGAACAGGCGGCTGACGATATGGTGGGTAAACGTGTTGCCGCCGGGAAACACCGCGGGGTGCCCGGCGATATCGGCCAGGCTGACCGAGCCGTTGTTGATCAGGCTATGTTCGGGGGCCACCACGAAATCCAGCGGGTCATCCCACACCGGTGTCGCGCGCACCAGGTTGTGCGGCTCGGGCGCCAGGGTGATGACCGCCACTTCGGCGCGACCGTGGAGGATTTCTTCGTAGGCCACTTCCGAATCGAGGAATTGAATATCCAGCGCCACGCTGGGGTATTGCCGAGTGAAGGTGCGCAGGACCGGCGGCAGGCGATGCAGGCCGATGTGGTGGCTGGTAGCCAGTGTGAGGCGCCCGCTGACTTCCCCGGTCAGGTTGGTCAAGGCGCGACGGGTGTCATCCAGCACATTCAGGATCTGATAGGCACGCGGCAGCAAGGCCCGCCCGGCTTGGGTCAGGCCCACTTCACGGCCCAGGCGATCGAACAGGCGTACCTTCAATTGTTGCTCCAGGCCGGCAATGCGTTTGCTGATGGCCGGTTGGGTCAGGTGCAGGCGTTCACCGGCGCCGGAGAAGCTGCCGGTTTCGGCGATGGCGATAAAGGCATTGAGGTTGGCCAGATCCATGGTGCTATTCCAGTTGGTAATCCAAAGCATAAAAAATATGAATTTGAGTTATTTAATGTAGCGCCATACCATCAGCCTCACAAGCCAAAGGGTTATTGAAAGCCCGGCATATAGAAACACCGCTGATGAGGACCGACTGATGGCCGGCAAAACGCTTTACGACAAGCTTTGGGATTCCCATGAAGTGAAACGTCGCGATGATGGATCGTCGCTGATCTACATCGACCGTCACATCATCCATGAAGTGACCTCGCCTCAAGCGTTCGAAGGCCTGCGGCTGGCCGGGCGCAAGCCATGGCGCGTCGACTCCATCATCGCCACCCCGGACCACAACGTGCCAACCACCCCGGAGCGCAAGGGCGGGATTGACGCCATCGCCGATACGGTGTCGCGCTTGCAGGTGCAGACCCTCGATGATTACTGCGATGAATATGGCATCACCGAATTCAAGATGAATGACGTGCGTCAAGGCATCGTCCACGTGATCGGCCCGGAGCAGGGCGCGACCTTGCCGGGCATGACCGTGGTCTGCGGCGACTCGCACACCTCCACCCACGGTGCGTTCGGCGCCCTGGCCCATGGCATCGGCACCTCCGAGGTGGAGCATGTGTTTGCCACCCAGTGCCTGGTCGCCAAGAAGATGAAGAACATGCTGGTGCGCGTCGAAGGCACTTTGCCGTTCGGTGTGACCGCCAAGGATATTGTGCTCGCGGTAATCGGCAAGATCGGCACCGCCGGCGGTAACGGCCATGCCATCGAATTCGCCGGCAGCGCCATTCGCGACCTGTCCATCGAAGGCCGCATGACCATCTGCAACATGTCCATCGAAGCCGGTGCCCGCGTGGGCATGGTGGCGGCGGACGAAAAGACCGTCGAATACGTCAAAGGCCGTCCATTCGCTCCGCAGGGCGCCGATTGGGACGCCGCCGTCGAAGCCTGGAAAGACCTGGTGTCCGACGCCGACGCGGTGTTCGACACCGTGGTCGAACTCGACGCTGCGCAGATCAAGCCGCAAGTCAGCTGGGGCACGTCGCCGGAAATGGTGTTGGCCGTTGATCAAAACGTGCCGGACCCGGCCCAGGAGGCCGATCTGGTCAAGCGCGGCTCCATCGAGCGCGCCCTCAAGTACATGGGCTTGAAGGCCAATCAGGCGATTACCGATATCCAGCTGGATCGCGTATTCATCGGCTCCTGCACCAACTCGCGCATCGAAGACCTGCGCGCCGCTGCCGTGATCGCCAAGGGTCGCAAGGTGGCGTCGACCATCAAACAAGCCATCGTGGTGCCCGGTTCGGGTCTGGTCAAAGCCCAGGCCGAGGCCGAGGGCCTGGACAAGATCTTCCTCGAAGCCGGTTTCGAATGGCGTGAGCCGGGCTGCTCCATGTGCCTGGCAATGAACCCGGACCGCCTGGAGTCCGGCGAGCATTGCGCGTCCACCTCCAACCGTAACTTCGAAGGTCGCCAGGGCGCCGGTGGGCGTACCCACCTGGTCAGCCCGGCCATGGCTGCCGCCGCCGCCGTCAACGGTCGTTTCATCGACGTTCGCGAATTGATTTGAGGAATACCCGATGCGTGCTTTTACACAACACACAGGTTTAGTCGCGCCGTTGGATCGTGCCAACGTGGACACCGATCAGATCATCCCCAAGCAGTTCCTGAAGTCGATCAAGCGCACCGGTTTCGGCCCCAACCTGTTTGACGAATGGCGCTACCTGGACGTGGGCTATGCCTACCAGGACAACTCCAAGCGTCCGCTGAACAAGGACTTCGTGCTCAACGCCGAGCGTTACCAGGGCGCCAGTGTGCTGCTGGCCCGGGAAAACTTCGGGTGCGGCTCCAGCCGTGAACATGCGCCGTGGGCCCTGGAAGAATATGGCTTTCGCAGCATTATCGCGCCGAGCTATGCGGACATCTTCTTCAACAACAGCTTCAAGAACGGCTTGTTGCCGATCATCCTGAGCGACGCCGAAGTGGATGAGCTGTTCCAGCAAGTGGAAGCCAATGTGGGCTACCAGTTGACGGTGGACCTGGCCGCACAGACCGTGACCCGCCCCGATGGCAAGGTGTACCACTTCGAAGTGGACGCCTTTCGCAAGCACTGCTTGATCAATGGCCTGGACGATATTGGCCTGACCTTGCAGGACGGCGATGCGATTGCGGCGTTCGAGAGCAAGCACCGGGCGAGCCAGCCGTGGTTGTTTCGCGATGCCTGATCTGCGGTAAGCAGGACCGCCGTCATCGGGGGCAAGCCCCCTCCCACAGGAAAACGCATTCCAAATGTGGGAGGGGGCTTGCCCCCGATGAGGCCAGTGTTAACAACACAAAAAACCAAGGAAAAGCCCCATGACCACCGCCCACACCCACGTCGTGCAAAAGCAATTCGGCGAACAGGCCGCCGCCTACCTGAGCAGCGCCGTTCACGCCCAGGGCACCGAATTCGCGCTGCTCCAGGCCGAACTGGCCGGGCAGGGCAGTGCACGACTGCTGGACCTGGGGTGCGGCGCCGGCCATGTCAGTTTCCATGTCGCGCCGCTGGTTAAAGAAGTGGTGGCCTACGACTTGTCCCAACAGATGCTCGATGTGGTGGCCGCCGCTGCGCAAGATCGCGGTTTCACCAATATCAGCACCGTAAACGGCGCCGCCGAGCGCCTGCCGTTCGCCGATGGCGAGTTCGACTTCGTGTTCAGCCGTTATTCGGCCCACCATTGGAGCGACCTCGGCCTGGCCCTGCGCGAAGTGCGTCGGGTGCTCAAGCCGGGCGGCGTGGCGGCGTTCGTGGATGTGTTGTCACCCGGCAGCCCGTTGCTGGACACTTACCTGCAAACCGTCGAAGTGCTGCGCGATACCAGCCATGTGCGTGATTACGCCGCTGCCGAGTGGATGCAGCAACTCAGCGAGTCCGGTCTGCATGTGCGTAACAGCCTGCGTCAACGCCTGCGCCTGGAGTACACCTCGTGGGTCGAGCGTATGCGCACGCCAGAGGTGCTGCGTTCGGCCATCCTTGAGCTGCAACAGGCGATGGGCCAGGAAGTGCGCGATTACTACGACATTCAGGCCGACGGCACCTTCAGCACCGACGTGCTGGTGGTTTTCGCCCAACGCTGATTGATTTTTCCCGACCGGCCCCTGGGCAGGTCGCTCGATGAAATGAGGAACCCATGAGCAAGCAGATTCTGATTCTCCCTGGCGACGGTATTGGCCCGGAAATCATGGCCGAAGCGGTCAAAGTGCTGGAATTGGCCAACGCCAAATACAACCTGGGCTTCGCGCTGAGCCACGACGTGATCGGCGGCGCTGCCATCGACAAGCACGGCGTGCCCCTGGCCGACGAGACCCTGGACCGTGCCCGCGCGGCCGACGCCGTGCTGCTGGGCGCGGTGGGCGGCCCGAAATGGGACAAGATCGAGCGAGATATCCGCCCTGAGCGCGGCCTGCTGAAAATCCGGGCGCAACTGGGCCTGTTCGGCAACCTGCGCCCGGCCATCCTCTATCCGCAACTGGCCGACGCCTCGAGCCTCAAGCCGGAAGTGGTGGCGGGCCTGGATATCCTGATCGTGCGTGAGCTGACCGGCGGTATCTATTTCGGTTCGCCGCGCGGCGTGCGCGAGCTGGAAAATGGCGAGCGTCAGGCCTACGACACCCTGCCGTACAGCGAGAGCGAAATCCGCCGCATCGCCCGTGTCGGTTTCGACATGGCCCGCGTGCGCGGCAAGAAGGTCTGCTCGGTGGACAAGGCCAACGTACTGGCTTCCAGCCAACTGTGGCGTGAGATCGTCGAAGAAGTCGCCAAGGACTACCCGGACGTCGAGTTGAGCCACATGTACGTCGACAACGCCGCCATGCAACTGGTGCGTGCGCCCAAGCAGTTCGACGTGATCGTCACCGACAACCTGTTCGGCGACATCCTGTCCGACCAGGCGTCGATGCTCACCGGTTCCATCGGCATGCTGCCGTCGGCCTCCCTGGACACAAACAACAAGGGCATGTACGAGCCGTGCCACGGTTCTGCACCGGACATCGCAGGCCAGGGCATTGCCAACCCGTTGGCGACCATTTTGTCGGTATCGATGATGCTGCGTTACAGCTTCAACCTGAGCGATGCGGCCGATGCGATCGAGAAGGCCGTGAGCCTGGTGCTGGACCAGGGCCTGCGCACCGGCGACATCTGGTCGCAGGGCTGCACCCGCGTGGGTACGCAAGAAATGGGCGATGCTGTAGTCGCCGCGCTGCGGAATCTGTAATCTCTCGGGCCCGCTTGCAGTTGTCGCTGCAAGGCGGCCCACTTTTTAACAAGGTGTAGTTGCGATGAAACGTGTAGGTCTGATCGGTTGGCGCGGTATGGTCGGTTCCGTGCTCATGCAGCGGATGCTGGAAGAGCAGGATTTCGAT
>Ga0105246_10001394_pt1 | contig 14281 bp, 14 predicted proteins | sample KBSM64metaG_FD_99694 | JGI IMG/M metagenome (GOLD analysis project Ga0105246, IMG submission 99694) | Miscanthus rhizosphere microbial communities from Kellogg Biological Station, Michigan, USA - KBS M6-4 metaG | ecosystem: Host-associated > Plants > Roots > Rhizosphere > Soil | place...
GCCGGGACACTGCCTGACTTGGCGGTGCTCGTCTCGGGCTTGTCCTGAGTGGCCATGGGGGTGTCCTCTCGTTAGGGCGTAAACGTGGACAGGCCGGCTCGCCGCGAGGCGGAACCGGCCTGTCTGTGGCGCCAGTATTGGTTGTGCGGCGGCTGCCGGTGCTGTCAGGTGTTCTGGACGTGGTCTTTGGCGTCCGCTGCCCTGTCTTTCACATCTGCCGCCGCCATCTGGCCTTCTTCCTTGACGTGCTCAGCGGCGTCGGCGGCGGTTGCCTTGACGTTTTCCATGGCTTCCTGCGCCGGCTCCTTCAGGCCCTGCGCCATGTCCTTGGCCGCTTCAGTCAGTTCGGTAGTCAGCGGTTCGGCGGCGGTCTTGAGGGAGTCCGCTGCTTCGCGTTCCTTTTCGCTGGGCGGGATCAGTGAGGACAGCAGCAGACCGGCGCCGAAGGCAATGAGGCCTGCGGCCAGGGGGTTTCCCTGTGTTTTATACATGACCTGCTGGGGTGCCTCGCCAATGGCGGCGCCCGCATCACCGAGGGCGTTACCCGCGCTGCCGGTGCTCCTGTGCATGCGCGTGGTGGCGTCGTCTGCTACTCCCATGACTTTTTCCTTCACTCCGAAGACGGCGTCCTTCACCTTGTCCGTTTGGCGGTGGACGATGTTGGAGGGGGTGACTTTGTCCGCCACGGCATCCACATTGGTGCCCAGGCGGGCGCGGGTTGCTTCAATGTCTGAACGGATCGCGTCCGGGTTGTCGCTCATCGGTTTACCTCACCGGGTTTTAGGGTTGGGGGGATTTCAGAGAGTGTTTCGGTGGTTTGGGGCATGCCCTTCACCGTTTTGAGTTCCTTGCGCCCCATGGAGGCCAGGACGGCTGCGATGATGGCCCAGATCACGGCCACCACGACGGCGGACCATCCCAGCCCCATCAGCATGCCCAAGGCGTACCAAAGGGCGATGGAGAGGAACAGCAGGACGAAGTGCCCCGCCACGCCGGCTCCGGCGAGCATGCCGCTGCCCCTGCCGGCCCTGGTAGCGGACTGCTTCAGTTCAGCTTTGGCGAGCTCCAGTTCCTGACGCATCAGCGTGGACAGGTCGCGGGTGACCTCGCCCAGCAGATCGCCCAGGGAAGTGTTGTCCGCCTTGGCGTGGGCAGCTTCCCCGGGGGTTTCGGGCATCTGGCTGCTCATCACGGCCTGCCAGTCTGGCCGTCCGCGGAGCGGTCCCGGGTGAGGGGGTCCGTGCCCATGGGGTCATCAGCCAGCGCTTGGTCGCCCAGGGGGTCGTCAGCCATCCGGTTGCCGGACCGTGTCTCCTCTACCAGTTGCGGGCTGTCCAGCGGACTTGCCGTGCTGGTTGTGTCGGCATAGCTGCTTCCCGGAGCGCCGCCGTCGAACCCTGCCGTGGTGGTGGCCGGCCCGGGGAGCTGAACCGGGGGTGGCGGGACTGCGCCGCCAGCGGGGGTATAGCCGCCCGGGCCCGTCTGGCCTGCACCGTACTGTTCCTGGCCCGCACCGTACTGTTCTCCGGTGTACTGGCCACCTGCGTTCTGCTCTCCGGTGTACTGGCCGCCGCTGTACTGCTCTCCCGTGTACCGACTGCCGGTGTACTGCCCGCCGGTGTATCCGGAAGCGGAGGAGGCGGAGCCGGGAGCGCCTGCGCTCAGGCTGCGGCCGAGCCGTCCGGCGAGGACGCCGGCGCCGGCTGCAAGAAGCAGGAAAGCGCCGGGACGCCGCCGGGCGAAGCTCTTGACCTCGTCCAGGAGTGAACCGGGGTCCCTGCCGTCCAGCCAGGAGGCGACGGAGGACGAACGTTCCGCAGCCTGGCGGACAAGGTCGGAGGCTACGCCAGGCTGGTCTGACGCCTGCGCCATCTTGTGCAGTTCGTTCGAGACTGACCTGAGGCCGTCAGCAACCTTTTGCTGCTGGGTACCTGCCTGATGGGTGAGGTCGCTGCGCGCCTGGTAGAGGAGGTCTTTTGCGTTTGCCTTAACTTCCGAGGCGACGTTTGCCGCTTCAGCCTTAGCAGTCTCGGCAACGTTCTGCGCCGAATCCGCCGCCGTCCGGGCAACATCACCGGCCTCCTCCTTCACAGCATCCTTGCGGGAAGTTTCGTAGGCGCCGCCTGTTGGTGCAGTCGCAGCGGACGGGAAGGTTGTTGCACTGCGCTCTCCCATTGCCCCTGAGGTGGTCGGAGGAACCGTGTAAGCCGGGTCCTCGGGCCATTGGTTCTCTGTCATCTTTGCTCTCTCTTTCCAAGAAGGCCGGTTTTTGATCAAGAACCAGCGATACTGGCCGTAAAATAGTAAGCATGATTACTAACAGAAGGTAAGTACCCTTGCTAAATTACTTTCAAACGGATTCCGGGGCGGCTGCCGTCCTGGCATCAACCCGGATCCGGCCGTAGCGAAGTGGAAAGAGGTGGGCAGCGTTGGATACAGCAACGTGGGTTTGGGTGGTTGTCGGAATCATTGTCGTGGTCCTTATTGTGCTGCTGCTGACGGGTCAGCGCCGCAAGGCAATACAGCAGAAGCGCGATGAGTCGCGCCGGGAAAAGGCCGCTGAAATCCGGCAGAAGGCGCAGAATATCGAGCTGGATGCACGCGAAAACGAGGCCCGAGCCACCCGCGCCCGCGCCGACGCTGAGCAGGCGCAGGTGGAGGCCGCCAGGCTGAAGCAGGAAGCTGACCAGAAGGCTGCGGATGCCAACGCGCTTCGTGAAGACGTTGCCAGCCACAGCAGGAAGGCTGATGCCATTGATCCGGACATACCGTCGGGCAGGGATGGCCGGATGGATGCCCGGACCGACGCGGCCCGAAATGATGCGGCCCGAAACGACGCCGCCCGGAATGATGCGGCCAGGAATGACGCCGCCCGGACAGGTGACGTCCGGACCGGCCGGGATGCCGGGGCTACGGACGTCAGGACTGACCGGGACAATCCGCGTTCAGGCGCCTAGCGCTGCTACCCGGGCGAGGGGCGCTTAGCTCCTCGGCTTCAGGGCGGGGGAAGGGGCAACTCCGGCCCCCGCTCCGATTCCTTCCAATACCTGGGCTATGGCGTCCACTGACGTAATCCTCGGCTCCCAGGCCAGGACCCGGCGCGCGCGGCCGGTGTCCATAACCGGCGAGCCCGCAGCCATGTCCACCCATCCGGAGTCTGTTGGCTGAATGCGGAGCCGCCACGTAAGTCCGGCCACTGCATGCAGCAGCGCCATGGGAATGGGCAGGATCCGTTTGGCGCCGAGGAGCCGGGCCAGTTCCTGTGGCGTGACTACCGGTTCCGCCGCGATGTTAAAGGCGCCGGACTCGCCGCGGTCCAGTACCTGCCAATATGCCTCTGCAGCATCGTCAGCGTGGAGCGCCTGGAAAATCAGGTTGTCTGGTGCCGGGAGGACCGGTGTCCACGGCCGCCGCGGCAGCAGCCTGGCCAGGAGCTGGCCCAGAAAGTACCGTCCGATCTCGCTCCCGGCGTCCCGCTGGAAGATCAGGCCCGGCCTGAGCCGGGCCACTTTGACCGCCGGATGCTCCGCCTCGAACCTGTCCAACAGGGCTTCCTGTTCTGCCTTGTGCCGGCTGTAGTGTGAGGTCTGGATACCACCGGCGGGCCAGGATTCATCCGTCCTCCGGTCCTTCGGCGCCTGGCTGTAGGCGCCTACCGATGAAGCGCACACGATGTGCCCGACGCCTGCCTGCCCGGCCGCTTCCAGGACATGCCCGGTGCCCGTGACGTTGGTCCTGTGCAAGGCATCCAAGTCGCGGTTCGGCTGCACCTGCCAGGCCAGGTGGACCACCGCGTCCGCCCCTGCCAGGGCCGAACGCAGTCGAGGCATATCGGCGTCCAGGCCCACGTCCAGCGTGTGCCACTCCACCCCGGCATAGGGAGGCATCGCGATGTCCGGGAGCCTGCGACTGATGCCCGCCAGCTCCAGGCTTCCGGGTCTTTCCGCCAAGCGTGATTGAAGATTTCGGAGCAGTGCTGTGCCGACATTTCCGCTGGCTCCTACGATGGCGATGCGCATCATGGCGACTCCTTCACCCGAACCGGTGGTTCCACCTGCACGTCAGCCTATATCCGGAAAGCATTGTTTTATAAGCAGGCTTATGGTGTCCTACTTCTAAGTCTTGCCGCAGGCTTTCGGACCCCCGACCCGAAGGAACCACCGACAATGCCTGATTTTCTTGCTGCACTTGCCATGGAAACTTCATCAGTCCAGTCGCTCCCGCCGGCGCTTCCCCAGCAGACATCAGCACCCAAAAACGGCCGGCTGCGACAGACATTCGAAAACGAGCTGGTCCTGGGCTACCTTGATCTGGCTGAGGCTCTCGCCGCACGTTTCGAAGCCCGCGGCCGGGAGCGGGCCGACCTCAACCAGGTGGCTTATCTGGGCCTGGTGAAGGCAGCACGTGGCTTCGACCAGACCAAAGGTGACAGCTTTCCCGCTTATGCCGCTCCCACCATCACCGGCGAACTGAAGAGATATTTGCGGGACCGCAGCTGGGTGGTCAGGCCGCCGCGGCATATCCAGGATCTCCGCTCCCGCATTTTCCGTACGGAACCGGAACTGGCGCAGACCCTCGGGCGGATCCCGAAGGTGAGTGAACTGGCCCAGCATCTGGGAGTGGACGCCGCGGAAGTGCAGGAGGCCATCTGCGCGTCCAGCAGCCTCCACCCGGACTCGCTCGACGCCGTCAATCCCCACGGCGACTCGCCGCCCATAGTGGAGGTCCTTGCTTCACCCGACATGCCCATAGAGCGGCTCGAAGAGCTGGCGTGCCTGCGCGAGGCGATGCAGGAACTGGACCCCGCTGACCGGGAGCTGCTGTACCGCCGGTACTTCTGCGAGGAGACGCAGGTGCAGCTTGGCAAAAGGCTCGGAATGTCCCAGATGCAGGTATCGCGCCGCCTGGCGCGCGTCCTGGTCGACCTTCAGCACAGGCTCATCGAAGCCAGCTCGGGTGCGGAATTCGTTCCAATGGCCGAGGGTCCATCCTTGTCCACGGCCCATAGGGCCTCCGGCTCCGGCCTGTCCAAGAAGGGGCTGCAGCGGACCCCGCGTTCCCGCATCAACAGCATGTGAAGTGCTGCCGGGTCTGCTGACAACCCCCGCGGAACCGGCATCAGACCGGATTGTCTCGCGCTTGACCTGCACTAATAGGGAGCAGTAATCCGGAGAAAAGCTCTCCAGGCTGTTTAGGAGCAGCAGCGCAGGGGAACGTCGGGGGTATGAGAAGCTCCGCGACTCCTCAGATCAGGGCTGTTCTGTTCGACCGGGACGGGACCCTGGTCGTTGATGTGCCCTACAACGGTGATCCCGCACTGGTCCGTCCTATACCCGGAACCAAGGATGTGCTGGATGCCCTCCGGGGGCGTGGACTTGCCACCGGCGTGCTCAGCAATCAGTCCGGCGTGGCACGGGGCGTCATCACCGCCGCCGAAATGGCGAGCGTCAATGCGAGGGTTGAGGAACTCCTGGGGCCTTTTGACGTGTGGGAAGTGTGCCCGCACTCCGAGGAGGATGCCTGCACCTGCCGCAAGCCGGCTCCAGGCATGGTCCTGAGCGCGTGCCGAAAACTGGGCATCAAAACCTCGGAGGCGGCCTTGATCGGGGACATAGGCAGCGATGTCCGGGCTGCGGAGGCAGCGGGAGCCACGGGAGTCCTGGTCCCCACCCCTCAGACACGGGCAGAGGAAATCAGCGAGTCGCGGCTAGTGGCCAAGGACCCCGCGCAGGCTGTGGGCATGCTGCTGGAGGGACCCTGATGGGACGGGTCCTGGTTGCACGCTTGGACAGCCTGGGCGACGTGCTCCTGGCTGGACCGGCCGTGCGCGCCGTCGCAAACGGCCGTCAGGCGGACGGGAGCCGGCCCAACCATGTGGTGATGCTGTGCGGGCGCCAGGGCGAAGCTGCGGCGGCCATGCTGCCCGGCGTTGCTGAGGCCTACAGCTGGGACTGCCCATGGATCATGAATCCTGCCCCCAAAATGACCGGGCCGCATGCGGACAGGCTGATCGACTATGTGCGGAACTCCAGGATTACCGAGGCGGTGATCCTGACGTCGTTCCACCAGTCTCCGCTGCCACTGGCCCTGCTGCTGCGGCTGGCAGGCGTGGGCCGGATCAGCGGGGCCTCCACCGACTACGCCGGCTCCCTGCTGGACGTTCGGCTCAAGCCCGGAGAAGACTTCCTAGAGGACCAGCCGGAGGCGGAGCGTGCGCTCGGGATTGCACAGGCGGCCGGGTTTAGGCTGCCGGCAGGCGACGACGGAAAGCTGCGGGTCAGTCCGGTTCCGGACGTGCAGGAGCTGGTGGGGGACGGGCCGTATGTGGTGGTCCACCCCGGAGCCGCGGTCCCGGCAAGGGCGTGGCCGCCACTGCACCACGCCGCCGCCGTCGAACTCCTGGAGGGCGCCGGTCACCGGGTGGTGGTGACAGGCGGGCCGGACGAAACGCCGCTGACCGCAACCGTGGCAGGCCCGTCGGCCCTTGATCTGGGCGGACGCACGGACCTGCGAACCCTTGCCGGCGTCCTGGCCCGCGCGGACGCAGTGGTCACCGGGAACACCGGGCCCGCGCACCTGGCCGCGGCTGTGGGAACTCCCGTTGCCTGCCTCTTTTCCCCGGTGGTTCCCGCCGTTCGCTGGGCACCCTACGGCGTGCCCCTGGAACTCCTCGGCGACCAGAATGCCGCGTGCAGGCTCACCAGGGCGCGGGAATGTCCCGTCCCGGGGCACCCCTGCCTGGACTCCGTCTCGCCCGAGGAGGTTGTTCAGGCTGTGGAGCGGCTGATCGGCGGCGTCTCATCCTTCAGTACCCACGTCAGCACCAGGAGAAAGGCCCGCAACCGATGAGAATCCTGCTGTGGCACGTCCACGGCTCCTGGACGGATGCGTTTGTCAGGGGGCGCCACGAATATCTGCTGCCGGTGCTCCCGCAGGGGGGCCATTGGGGCCTCGGGCGTGCCGGCAGGGACTGGCCGGACTCAGTGCGGGAGGTGACACTGGCGGACCTCGACGCCGACCAGGTCGACGCCGTCGTTCTTCAGCGTCCGGAGGAAATAGCCGCAACTGCCAGGGCCCTGGGCCGGCAACCCGGCACCGACCTGCCGGCGGTGTACGTGGAGCACAACACGCCGAAGGGCGATTTCCCCTTCACCAGGCATCCGCTTGCGGACCGGCCGGACATCCCCCTGGTGCATGTCACGCACTTCAACAGGCTCGCCTGGGACAGCGGCTCCGCCCCGACGCTGGTCATCGAGCACGGGATCCCGGACCCTGGGCAGCTCTACACAGGCGAACTGCCGGAGCTCGGCGTCGTGGTAAACGAACCCGTGCGGCGGGGACGGGTGACAGGGACTGACCTCCTCCCCGCCTTTGCCGCCGTCGCGCCGCTGCAGGTCTTCGGCATGAAAACGCAAGGGCTGGCCGCGGCCGCCGGAATTGAGGAACATCGGCTCACCGAGCGCGGCGACCTGAACACGCATGAATTGCACCGTGAACTGGCCCGCTGCCGCGTCTACCTGCATCCGATGCGCTGGACCTCCCTGGGCCTGTCCCTCCTGGAGGCCATGCATCTCGGGATGCCCGTCCTTGCCCTGGCCACCACGGAAGCGCCCCGGGCGGTGCCGCCGGAAGCCGGCGCGGTGTCCGCCGACGTCGACGAACTGATCCGCGTCGCCCGGCGGCTTATTGCCAACCCGGAAGAAGCACGACGGCGCGGCGCCGCCGCCCGGGAGGCGGCATTGGCACGCTACGGCCTGGGCAGGTTCCTGGACCACTGGGATGTTTTCCTGGCGGACCTGCGAGCCCGTCCGCGGCACTCCGATAACGAACGTCCGGAAGAGCAGATCCTTGTTCCGGCGCGAGAGAGGAACACCCCTTGAAGATCTCAATGGTTTCAGAACACGCCAGTCCGCTGGCGGCACTCGGCGGGGTGGACGCCGGCGGCCAGAATGTGCATGTCGCAGCCCTGTCCGAGGCATTGGCCAAGAGGGGGCATAACGTCACTGTCTACACCCGGAGGGACGCAACGGAGCTTCCGTACCGGGTGAAAGTGGGGCGCCGGCTGGACGTGGTGCATGTGGAGGCCGGACCGGCTCGCCACATACCCAAGGATGAGTTGCTTCCCTTCATGGGAGAGCTGGCGGACGGCATCGCCCGGGACTGGGGCCACCGGCCACCGGATGTGGTCCACGGCCACTTCTGGATGTCCGGGCTGGCAGCCCTCGATGCGGCACGACGGGAAGATGCAGGCTACCGGGTCCCTGTCGTCCAGACCTTCCACGCGCTAGGCACCGTCAAGCGCAGGCACCAGGGCCTTGAAGACACCAGCCCTCCGGAGCGCCGCTGGCTTGAACCGGGCGTGGGCCGCTCCGCAGACAGGATCATTGCCACGTGCTCTGACGAGGTCTTCGAACTGAAGGCCATGGGCATCAAGACCGGGAAAGTGTCGATTGCCCCGTGCGGTGTGGATCTTGGCCTCTTTTCCGCCAAGGGATCCGCGGATGCGAAGCCTCGCAGCTACCGCATCCTTTCCGTGGGCAGGCTCGTTCCCCGCAAGGGGGTGGACCTGGTGATCCGGGCCCTTCCGCTTCTCAGCGAGGCCGGGTTCGACGACGTCGAACTCCTCATCGTGGGCGGCGGCGGCGACTCGTGCGCCCTGCACGCGGACAAGGAAGTGTGCCGGCTCCTGGACCTCGCCGCCGAACTGGGCGTTTCGGACAGGGTGTCGCTTCAGGGGCAGGTGCCGCGCGGCGCCATGCCGGGGATCTTCCGGAGCGCTGATGCTGTGGTTTGCTCGCCCTGGTACGAGCCTTTTGGCATTGTCCCGCTGGAGGCGATGGCTTGCGGCGTGCCGGTGGTGGCCGCCGCCGTAGGCGGGCTTCGCGACACTGTAGTGGATCACAAAACCGGGCTGCACGTGCCGCCGCGGGACCCCGAAGCAATCGCCTCGGCGCTGGCCCTCCTGCTGGGCAATCCTGCCCTGCGCGCGGAGCTGGGCGCGGCGGGGCAGCGGCGGGCGAGCTCACGGTATTCATGGGACCGGGTGGCTGCCGAAACTGAAAAGGCGTACCAGCTTGCGGTTGCAGGAATCTCGGCCGGCAGGATCCCCATGGAAGGAGCTGCGCTATGACTGCTGAATGGTCCCTCCGAGAGGCCGAACTCCACGCCATTGACCTTCCCTCGGCCCGCGTTTCGGCGCTTCCTTCCGCCCCTCCGTCGGCGCAGCCTTCAACCCAGGACAGGCGCGGATTCCTGGATCCCGCCGCTGCACATGCCGTGAGCGTGCACCTTGACAACGTCCTTCCTGCCCTGGAATCGCTCCGCAGCCAGTCCGGCACGCTCGCGGCATGGGGAGTCGAACTTGCGCAGCGGCTGCTCCGGGGGCAACGGCTCCTGGCCGCCGGCAACGGCGGGTCGGCTGCCGAGGCCCAGCACCTGACCGCTGAACTGGTGGGACGGTTCGACGGCGAACGCATGCCGTTTTCCGCGATTTCGCTGCATGCGGAAACCTCGGCCGTGACGGCCATTGCGAATGACTATGGCTATGACGAGTTGTTCGCCCGCCAGGTCCGTGCCCACGGCCGGTCCGGCGACGTGCTGGTCCTGCTGTCCACGAGCGGCAAAAGCCCCAACCTGTTGAAGGCAGTCGATGCAGCCTCCCGGCTCAACATCACCACCTGGGCGCTGACCGGCCCGGGGCCCAACCCGCTGGCCGCGGCCTGTGACGAGGCGGTGATGATCGACGCCGTCAATGCCAACGCGCAGGAGGGTCACCTGATCGCCCTGCACAGCATATGCCGGGCCTTCGACCTCGAGGTCGCCCGGAGTAGCGCGGGGACGTCCGCAAGTGAATGGGATGGCCGGCCATGAGGATTGTTGTGGTGGGTGATGTCCTCCTTGATGTGGATCTCTCGGGTGAGGCCACGCGCCTGAGCCCGGATGCTCCGGTGCCCGTGGTCGACGTGTCGGGCATCAGGCGCCGAGCCGGGGGGGCCGGCCTGGTCGCCCGGATGCTGGCCGAGGATGGCTGGCCCGTCACCCTGGTGACGGTACTGGCAGACGACGACGCCGGCCGGCAGCTTGAAGCGGCGCTCGCCGGGGTGCGGCTGGTGGCGGGTCCCAGCAGCTTTCCAACACCGGTCAAGACCCGGGTCCGGGCCGGTTCGCACCCTGTGGTCCGGTTTGACCAGGGCTGCGGCCGGACCCCGGTACCTGAAATCACGCCCGCGATGCTGCGTGCGGTGGAGAAGGCCGAAGCCATCATCGTCGCCGATTATGGCCGCGGCCTGGCCGCCAATGCGCAGCTAAGGGAACTCCTGGCGGGGCTGGCAGACGAGGTGCCGATCGTCTGGGACCCACATCCCGCAGGTGCCGGTCCCGTGCCGGGCGTCGCCGTGGTCACGCCCAACCTTTCGGAGGCGTACAAGGCCGCGGGCAGCACATCCTCTCCGTCCGTGGGGGGAGACTCCCCGGACGGAGCCGGTGAAGTGGCGGGCATCCTGCTGGACCAGTGGCACAGCCGCGCCGTCCTGGTAACCACCGGGGAGCACGGGGCGGTCCTGCTGCGGCAACGTGACCGGGCACCACGGCGCGTTCCTGCGCCCCGGGTTGAAGTGGCCGATCCCTGCGGCGCTGGTGACCGGCTGGCGGCCAGCCTGGCCGTTCATCTGCTGGGCGGCCGCGAACTTGAGGATGCTGCCCTGCTGGCCGTTCATGAGGCCGCGGACTTCCTGGCGGCCGGCGGTGTCGCCTCATTGGCGGACCCGCCTCCGCCGGGCAGGCGCAGGCACCGTACTACTGAGCCGCTGCTGCTGGCCCGCAGTGTCCGGGAGAACGGCGGCATGGTGGTGGCCACCGGAGGCTGCTTCGACCTGCTGCACGCCGGCCACGTCAGGTCCCTGGCCGCCGCGCGTGAGCTTGGCGACTGCCTTATTGTCTGCCTGAACTCTGATGACTCCGTTCGCCGGCTGAAGGGTGAGCAGCGCCCCATCATGAATCAGCAGGACCGGGCGGAACTGTTGCTCGCGCTGGAGAGCGTGGATGCCGTGATGATTTTCAACGAGGACACCCCGGAAGCCGCGCTTGACCGCCTCCGCCCTGACATCTGGGTGAAGGGCGGCGACTACCGCGGAGCCCGACTGCCGGAAGCGGAGCTGGTGGAGAGCTGGGGCGGCCGCTGCCTCACCGTCCCCTACCATCCGGCGCGCTCCACCAGCGTGCTGGCGGAGGCCCTGGCCAAGGTCAGCTGAGCTCCGCCTCTACCTGCCATCCCGCCTCACATATCCCGGATAAGAAGCTCTCAGCAAGAAGACTGAGTGAGAAAATTGAGCGAGAGGAACAGCATGAACGCAGAAACTGTGACGCACACAGAGACGAGCACCGAGGCCAGGACCGGGACAAACACCGGGCCGAACACTCAGACGAACGCTTCGGCGTCGTGGCCCGGCCGGGTGCTGGTCACCGGAGGTGCCTCCGGACTGGGCGCCGCCGTCGTCGACGCCGTCCTTAAGGCCGGCGGCACGCCGGTGGTTCTGGACCGCGATATCAGCAGCGTCGCCGCCGTGAAGGCGTTCGAAGTGGACGTTTCGGACCGTCTGATGGTGGAACAAGCCGTCCGGGAGGCGGCGGAGTCCCTCGGCGGGCTCGATGCCGTGGTCACCGCGGCGGGGATCGACCGGTGCGGCAAGCTCGCCGACGTGGCTGCCGATGAGTGGGAGAAGGTGATCGGCGTCAACCTGATGGGCACGGTGTCCGTGGTCAGGGCCGCACTGCCTTACCTGAAGACCACCCACGGGCGGGTGGTGACAGTTGCTTCCACCCTGGGTAAGAGGGCTGTGGCCGATGCCACAGCGTACTGCGCCTCGAAGTTCGGCGTTGTGGGCTTCAGCCATGCCCTGGCGGCGGAGACCGGAGGGGAGATCGGCGTGACCACGATGATTCCCGGCGGCATGAAGACGCATTTCTTTGATGACCGAACTGAGCAGTACAAGCCCCAGGACGATTCCCGGCTCAACAACCCGGGCAACGTGGCCCAGGCCATCCTTTTCGTACTGTCCCAGCCAACGGGCTGCGAGGTACGGGAAATGCTGATCTGCCACGAGGAGGAAGGCTCCTGGCCCTAAAAGGATCCGGTGTAAATCCAGGAGCCAAGGGTACAGGGCAAGGCGTAGGGAACAGCACAGGAGAATTGCGTACGGAAGGATTTCCATGCATACGACTGCTACGACAACGACGGCCGCCCTGTCAGCGACTACGGACAGTGGAGACGGTCCGGCGACCATAACCATCAGGGATCCCCGCACCGGGGATACCCTGTGGACGGTCGTGGAAACGGAGCCCGCGGCGGTGAGTCACGCCGTCGAGGCCGCTCGAAATGCCGCAGCCGGGTGGTCCCTAACTGTGCCCGCCGAGCGGGGAACGTGCCTGCGAGCCGCGGCGCGGGCCCTCGCGGCCGCTGCCCCTGTACTGGCCAGGCTCAACAGCAGCGAAACGGGACGCCCGGTGGAGGAGGCGCTGGCCGGGATAGCCGCCGGGGTCTCCAGCCTGGAGCAATACGCCGAACTGGGACCGGTGCACCGCGGGCACAGCCTTCGGGGCAATCCGTTCGCATCTGACTACACGGTGGCCGAACCCCGTGGCGTCGCAGTTGTCCTGACCCCGTGGAACGATCCCGTGGCAGTCGCCTGCGGGCTGATCGGGGCGGCATTGGTGACGGGCAACACAGTGGTCCACAAGCCCAGTGAGCGCTGCCCCCGCCTCGGCGAATTCCTCGGAGAAGTACTGGCGCCGTCCTTTCCGCCGGGCGTTCTCCTCAGTGTCTCCGGCGGGGCCGGCGTGGGGGCCCTGCTGACCCAGGCAGGCGTTGATGTCATCGCCCATGTTGGTTCGAGCGTTTCCGGGGCGCGGATAGCTGAGGCGGCTGTCCGCAGCGGCGCGCATGTGATCCGCGAGAACGGCGGCAACGATCCACTCCTGGTGGACCGTGACGTTGATCCTGCCTGGGCCGCAGAGCAGGCGGCTATCGGGGCCTTCAGCAACAGCGGCCAGATCTGCACGTCAGTGGAACGCATCTACGTCCACAAGGCAATTGCCACTGAATTCTGTGCCGCGCTGGAGGCAGAGGCAGCGCTCCGCAATGCCGACGGCAGCGTGGCCCCGCTGGTGGACACCCGGTTGCGGGAGTCCGTCCATGCCCAGGTGGCCCAGGCAGTGGAGCTCGGGGCGCACGCCGTGGAAGGCGGCCGGGTTCCTGACGGGCCGGGCGCGTTCTATCCCGCCACAGTACTGTTGGGTTGCACTGACGGCATGCAGGTGATGACGGAGGAGACCTTTGGCCCGGTGGCGCCGGTGCAGGTGGTGGAAAGCTTCGACGACGGCCTGAAACGTGCGGCCAGCGGCCGGTACGGCCTGGCGGCCACAGTGCTCACCGGAACCATCGCCCATGCCCAGCAGGCCATCGCTGCCCTCCCGGTCGGGACGGTGAAGATCAACGAGGTTTTCGGCGGCGCACCCGGCGGGGCTGCCCAGCCGCGGGGCGAGAGCGGTCACGGCTTTGGCTACGGACCGGAGCTGCTGGATGAATTCACCCGTGTGAAGGTGGTCCACGTCGCCGCGCCGCCCGCATATGCCATGCCATCCGAAAATGCCGCGCCGCCCGCACATGCCCAGTCACAGCAGGACCCCGGGCAGGAGCAGCAGTGAGTCAGCAGCAGCCTTCCGCGCAGGGAGACCTCAGCGGCCAGCGGGCATTGTCAGAATGGCTGCCGCGGCGGCTGGCCGCTGAAAGCCCCGCTGTCCTGGTAATCGGCGACGTGATGCTGGACGGCTGGTGGAACGGAAACATCGAGCGCATGTGCAGGGAGGCGCCGGCGCCCGTTGTGGACGTGACCACCCGGGATTACGCTCCCGGCGGTGCGGCCAACACGGCCATGAACCTGGCGGCACTGGGGGCGCAGGTTTCGGTAGCAGGCATCATCGGCACGGATGACGCCGGCGTGATGCTTCGGAAGAAGCTGGTGGAGGCGGGCATAAATGTCACCCACCTGCACGATCATCCGGCTATGGTCACCACTACCAAAACCCGTATCAGCAGCGGCGGACAGGTGTTGCTGCGGATTGATGATGCCGCCACTACTGTCCCGGGAGAGGCGTTGGAAGCGCTGGCCGCGTCAGTCCGGGCCGCCGTTGAACATCAGGACGCGGTGATGGTCTGCGACTACGGGACCGGGGTCCTGGCTGAGCCGGTACGCCGAAGCCTCGGCGAGGCGCTCGCAGCGCGGGA
>Ga0105246_10001396_pt1 | contig 14275 bp, 13 predicted proteins | sample KBSM64metaG_FD_99694 | JGI IMG/M metagenome (GOLD analysis project Ga0105246, IMG submission 99694) | Miscanthus rhizosphere microbial communities from Kellogg Biological Station, Michigan, USA - KBS M6-4 metaG | ecosystem: Host-associated > Plants > Roots > Rhizosphere > Soil | place...
GTCCCGGGCCTCGATCACCCGCGCGTCAACGGCGAGCTCGGCACCGTAGTTCCGGATCTTGCCGAGGTTGAAGAACTGGCTCACTACCTGGCCGGCCGAGGGAATCACCGGCTTCAGGATGAGAGCGTCCCTGGTCTCCTTGTTGTAGTAGGTGAACTCGACCGAGACCCGGTCGTTGGCCATGGCCGCATCGAAGCCGAGCTCGAGCTCGATGGATCGTTCCGGCTTGAGGTCCGGGTTGCCCAGACCGCCCGGGGTCACCCCGAACAGGCCCTGGCCGTTTTTCTTGCCGGTCACCGGCGAGAAGAACCGAAGCGCGTCGGTGGTGCCGGGCTGCTGCCCGGAAGCGCCGAAGGCACCGCGCAGCCGGAGGGTGTTGAAGAAGCCCTTGTCCCAGAACGGCTCCTCGGAGAGCAGCCACGAGGCACTGGCCTTGGGATATGCGGTTGCGTTGAAGTTCTTTCCAAAAGCGCTGTTGTCGTCAAAACGAACGGCGCCGGTCAGGAACAGCCGCTCTTTCAGCGCAATCTCTTCCTCGATGTAGGTGCCGAGCGACCGGGATTCGCTGGTCTGGCTGCTCGCTTCCACCGTCGCCGCGCCGGCAATCGTTTCCGATCCGGGGACGAGGCCACGGCCGGTGACCAGGGTACCGGTCGAAAAGTCCCGGAACCACTGACCGCCGACCGAGGTCTTGGAGCCGACCGTGGGCGAGAACTTGAACCGCGCCGTAGCGGCGAGATCTACCGAGGTCTGGGAGACCTGGAACCGGTTGTCGGCCCGGATACCGTCGTTGTTCTGGTCCTGTGGTGCGACGCGTCCCGTCGGAAAGAACTGGATGTCGTTGCGGTTGGCGATGTCATAACCGACCGTCGCCCGGGTGGTGAGCCAGGAGCTCGGCCGCCAGTTGTACGTTAGCCCGGTGGTGAACCGTTTGAGGCCCTGGCTCGCTAGCTCCGCAAAAAGCTGGGCCGGGGTGTAATACCAGCCATCCATCACGGTAGGCGGATTGGTCGAAGTCTCCGCACTGCCGGTGATGGTCAGCACGCTATTGTCGTTCTCGACGAACCGGGTATCGCTGGAGATATACCCGATCGAGGCGCTGAGGTCGGAGTTGCGGGAGACGTTCGCCCCGAGATTGGTGCGTATGCTCCACCGTTCCAGGGTATTGGGACGGATCTGGTTGTCGGGCACGGTCCCGACCGCGTTGTGGACCGAGTCTTCCTCGGTCTGCGACAGACGAAAGACACCGTCCTCGTTCTCATATCCGGCAGAGACGAAGTAGGTCGCAAACTCATTGCCGCCCGACACGCTGGCCCCGTATTGCTGGCGCAAGCCGGTCTTGAGCGGGCGGGTGCTGGCCGTCTCCAGCGGCGAGTACTTGAGAACCGAAGTCTGGGTGCAAAGCCCATCCAGCTGGTACTGCAGGAGGCAGAAGTAGTCGTAGTCGGCGCCGGTTGCTGCCGTCGAGTCGCGCCCGAAGAAGTTGAGCGGATAAGTATTGTTGTCGGAGACTCCGCCGGCTTCGGCGAAGAAGTTCCACTTGGGCCGGCCGGGATTGCCCTTTTTCGTGGTAATTCGCACCACTCCGTTCGAGGCCTGAATCCCGTAGAGGGTGGCTGCGGCCGGCCCCTTCACGATCTCGATGGACTCGATGTCGTCCGGATTGAGGTCGTTGAGCCGGGAGGGCCCGTTGGTCCTGGGGTCGCCTGCGCCGAAGCCACCGATGTCGAGCGTGCTGGATGAAGAGGAGCTCTCCATCCGGATCCCGTCTATGTAATACAGTGGTTCGTTGGAGAGGGAGATACTGTTGGATCCCCGGATTCTGATCCTGGTGCCGGAACCTGTGGTGCCGGCGCTCTTCAATACCTGCACGCCGGCGGCCCGGCCCGAGATCAGGTCCGCCATCTGGGTAATCGGCTGCTCAGCCGCTACCGAGGCGACGTCGATGGTCGAGACAGCGTTGGCCACCTCGAGCTTGCGTTGTTGCCCCGTCGCGGTCGTGACGATTTCATCCAGCTGGACCGGTGCCGCCGTCAGGGCGAAATCCAGGGCCCCTGTCTCGTCCTGGCCGATGGTCACCGTCTGAACCAGCGGCGAATACCCGATGCGCAGCGCCCGCACCTGGTAGGTTCCGGGCGCAATGCTCCGGATGTTGTACCTGCCTTCGCCGTTCGTGGTTTCGATCAGACTGGTGCCGCTCACCAGGACCCGCGCGTTTTCAAGCGGCGCGTTGGTGGCCTTGTCGGTGACTGTTCCGGTCAGCCTGCCATTCTGCGCCCACGCGGTCACTGCCCCCGTCATCAACAGGGTGGCTGCCGCCGCCAGCGGCAAGCTCCGGCGCACAATTGCAAGGGTCATAACTCTGCCCTCTGTCGAAGGAATCGGATGCGGATTTCCTAATGTGTGGGGACTTTTCGATGTTGTCTAGTCGGCGCTGGCTGTTGCGAATCAAAACGGCTTCCCCTGTTACGGGAGAAGCCGTTCATCCCATCCAGGGTTCAATTCGTCCCAGACTAATACCGACGATCTCGATGCAGGCGTTTGGAGAAGATGACTTGATCATCGCCGAGGGCATAGAAGTCACGGACGACGGCGGCAGTTTGATACCCGCGTGCCCGGTAGAAGGCGCGGGTTGGCGCGTAGTCGGGCCGGCCGGACGTGTCGATCACAATGAGCCGCGCCTTGTCGCTGAGGCGATTCTCCATCTCCTCGAGCAGCGCGGTCCCCACGCCCTGGCCGTGCATTTCCGGATCCACGGCCATCCAGTAGAGATCCCAGGTCGCGACGGTGCAGGGTGTGGCACCCCAGCAGATCCAACCGACAACTCGCCCATCCACCTCGGCCCCTAGGGCGTAGTAGGGACGCTCCCCACCGTCCGTCTCATCCGTCCCGCTCGCCCTGTCCGCCCCTATTCCCTTGACCGCCTCAGTAACAACCTCTTCCGCGATCGTGATCTCTTCATCACGAAACACGCCCGTGCTGCGGGTAAGCTCCACGATCCGGGCGACGTCCACGACCGTGAGCTCACGAAGATTGACCCGGGTCAGAGTGGTCATGTGGGAGTGCCGCTGGCGAGAGCCGCGGCTGCCTGGCGGGAGCTGGAACGGTTGAGCGCTTCCTCGACGATCCGGGCGATTAACTCCTCGTATTCCCAGCCATACGCCTTCGCCATCCGCGAAAGGCCAGCCGAATCCGAGATGTCGGGGTTGGGATTCACTTCGAGGATATAGGGCTGGCCGTCGGAATCGACTCTGAGGTCAACCCGCCCGTAGCCTTCGGCATTGCAGAGATTCTCCCATGCCGACCGCGCCACCTGCACTATCCGCTTTGCCAGGTCGGCGGGGAGTTCCGCCGGGCATACCGGCGTCGAGCCCAGATCCTCCGGGCTGCCCACGTCCCACTTCGCAGCATAAGTAAGGATGGGCCAGCTGCCCTCGGGCATGCCGTCGAAGCACAATTCGGCGAGCGGAAGAACCTGGCGGCCCACGAAGCCGACATTGAATTCACGGCCGGCGACATACTCCTGAACCAGCACCTCTTCCCACTGCTCGGCCATCTCAGCGAGACGCTTCTTGAGCGCCTTCTTCGTGGTGCAGACCGAGGCTGAATCGATCCCGACGCTCGCGTCTTCCGCCGCGGGCTTTACGATCACTGGCAGGGTCAGGTCGGAGGGCAGGCGGTTCCCCTGCGCCAGGATGAAGCGGGGAATCGGCACGCCGCTCCGCGCGAGCACGGTATTCGCCACGTGCTTCCGGTGGCAGAGAGCGACCGGCCAGGGCCGGCAACCGGTATAAGGAAGCCCGGCCAACTCGAGGGTGCCGACCACGAAATCTTCGAACCTGGAGATTCCGCCGATTCCCTCGCAGAGGTTGAAGACCACATCAACTCGGCGGGCCTTGGTCAACCAGCTGAAGTCCTGGTGGCGGACCGGAACCGTGCTGACCTCATAGTTCCGGGCTCGGAGGCAGGTCTGGATTTCGCGAACGCTGTCCATGACGGAGGCAACGTCCTTGGCGTCCCAGGTCTCGTGTGCCCCGTCGTAGAGGATCGCGATCTTCACGCGGCGGCCTCCGCCAGGAGGGACCGGCCGCTGATCCGCCGCCACGCGATGTCCGCCACGCTGCGGATCAGGTCGTCGTAAGACATCCCCGCCGCTCGGGCGGCCTTGGGGAAGCAGGAGTTGTCCCGTGGGTCGGGAAGGATCCCGGGCAGCGGATTCAGCTCCACTACGTTCGGAACGCCCTGGGCATCGCAACGAACGTCCACCCGGCACCAGTCGCGGCATTCAAGGGCGTGATACGCGGCCAGCGACACGCTCCGGATCTGGGTGGCCAGTCTCGCGGGGATGCGGGCCGGGCACTCGAAGATCTCGAGCGGATCGTCCGGACGATCCCAGATCCACTTCGCTTCGTAGCCGTAGATGGGCGGGGCGCCTTCGGGCAGTTCGTGGAAGCGCATCCCGACGATCGGCAGGCAATGGGCTTCTTCGCCGTTGCCGAGGATCGCGATGGTGAACTCGGCGCCCGGCAGGTAGCTCTCCACCAGAACCGGCTCCTGATAGGTCGAGAGCAGGTAGCCAACCTGCTTGACCAGCTGTTTCCGGTTCTGACAGACGCTCTTGACGCTGACACCCTTGCCGGACCCTTCGAAGGCGGGCTTGGCGAAGACCGGGAAGGCAAGCGAGCAGTTCCGGGCATCGGCCACGGTCCGCGCCATCATGAACGGCGAGGTCGGCACGCCACGGGATTGCAGGATTTCCTTCGCGCGGCCTTTGTGTAATGCCAGCGCAAGGGTCAGCGGGTCCGATGCGGAGTAGGGGATCCCCAGGAATTCGCAGATGGAGGGAACGTGCGCCTCCCGGCTTACCCCGAAGAGTCCTTCCGCCACGTTGAAGACGAAGTCGGGCCTGGTTTCCATGAGCCGCCGGGGAAAATCGGAGACGGCTTCAAGGCGAATGACATCGCCCAGTGGATGAAGCGCCCGCTCGACTGCGTCAATGGTGGCTGGTTCGTCCCACTCGGCGTAGAGATCGGGTTGCTCGAGATCGTACCGAAGGGCTCGGCCGTTGGAACCTGCGGTAACGGAGGGGTCGATGCTTGCCCCGGCAGCAGTAGCCGGCGCCAGAGGCTTGAGGTTGAAGGCTAGTCCGATCCGAACTCCCAAACGGTTCCTCGCCGTGATTGGTCACCGCGTGATTCTAAAAAAAGGCCGCTCAGTGGAGCGAGCCGGCGCGGTGTCAGACAGGGAGTGCAATACTAAAGTAAGAAAGAACTTACGAACGCACAATAGTTTTTTTGAAGAAAGTTGAAGAAAGTGGCAGGATGTTTGCTGATGTGGAGGTGTTTGATGATCGATTTGGTGGTTGAAGGGTCGATGGTCGATGGTCAACAACGATCAAGGATCGAAGGTCAACGACTGGAGGGTCGGTTCGCTGGACTATCGACTATCGACTATCAACTGCCCTCCCCTCACACCTTATGGAACCCCACCCTCCCACACTCCGTCCCGTCCGGAGCGCGATAGACTTCGAAGTCGGCGAACAGGGATGGAGACTCCCGTTGCAATAAACGAAGGCAGCCGAGCGCCATGCGGCGAATCTCCAGCTCGGCGCCCTCACCGAGGCGAAGCTCCAGCATGGTGCGCCAGGCGCGCACGTTGCCGCTAACGACGATTTTCACCTCGGTCGCGTTGGGCAGGACGCTGCGTGCCGCCTCGCGGGCCAGTTTCCTGCGATGGACCCGGTCTGCCACCCACTCGTACTTACTCATCAGCCGTTCAACGGCCGTGACGTAGGCCTTCTGCGCCGCCTCCACCTGCGTCTGCCACTCCGCTTCCAGCGCCGGGTCTCCGATGATGGCCGGGGGCATGACGAACGCAGCCTGGGACTCGTCCACGTAGCGTTGGGAAAGCTGGGAATAACCGAAGCCCGCCCGATGCCGGACCAGCTCGTGACTGCAGGAGCGGCTGATCCCCTCGATCAGGATGACGTAGGTGGCGTGCTCGAAGACCGAGCCGTGCCCCTGCTTGAGAATGTTGGAGAGGTACTCCCCCGTGCTGCGCCCTGCCGGATTGTGCTGGCTCATATAGCAGAGCCGTCCGGCATACTCGGCCAGTCGCTCCCCGTCCGATGACTCGCCCTTCCAGGAGACGCGAAGATGATCCGGCTCGATGAACTGGGGCCGGGCGATGAGGGTGATGGTGGGGGTCTTTAGAATTTCCATAGTGGGAGACGGGAGATAGGAGACGGGAGACGGGAGACAGGAGACGGGACCGGAGGTAACACCTCATCCCGAGGAGCGAGCGACGAGGGACCTAACCTGCTCACCTTGGCGCCAAGGTCAGGATAGTAGGTCCCTCGCTTCGCTCGGGATGAGGTAATCCTCAGCTTTCACTCCCCGTCTTCCGTCTTCCGTCTCCCCAGTAATTGTCCGCGATTTCCAGCCGGTCGATCGCATACCCTCCGCTGCGCTCAATTTCCCGCAACGCCGCCGCGATGTCGTCCGGCAGCGGTTCGGCGTCGGGCCCGATCTTGAGTTGTCGGATCGCGGAGACGGGTTCGGACAGGATTACGCCGGGGTTGAAGATACCATGGGGGTCAAACTGCGTCTTGATCCCGCGGAACAACTCCAGGACGTCCGGTCCGTACTGCCGCTCCAGCCATCCCGCCCGAAGCCGGCCGTCGCCATGTTCGCCGCTCAAGGTCCCACCCAACCGCAGAGTCTCGGCATTCACCGCCTCGAACAGGGCGGTGACCCGCTCTCTCCAACCCCGCCGGGTCAACTCGGGAAGCACGTTTACATGAACGTTCCCGTCGCCGGCGTGGCCGAAGATGACGACCGTGAGATCCTGAGCCTCCGCCGTCTCCCGGAGGAAACCGATGTACTCGCCCAACCTTGGAAGCGGGACACACCCGTCCTCGATGACCTGCATGGAGCGCCGGTCGTTGGAGAGACCCGCGAGGATGGGACTCGCCGCATGACGCAGGGTCCATATCCGCTCGCGTTCCGCGGGCGAGACCGCGGTTTCCACCTCGCTGGCAATGGGGTCGAGCGCGCGAGCCGCATCTCCGACGGCACCCAATGCCGCTTTCTCGTTTTCCCGCTCGAACTCTATGAGCAGGACCGCCTGAGTTCCGGGCGCAGTCTGGGGCAATTGCCCCTCGCGTCCCGCGAGGGCGACCAAATCGAGGAAGGTGCGGTCCAGCAGTTCGACGGCGCTGGGGTTACAACGGTTCACGGCTTGAACGGCCGGCTCCAGATCACCGAGAGAGCCAAGGGAGGCGAGAAGGCCGGTACGGCCTGTTGGAATTTCGTCGAGACGCCACCCGATCTCGGTAATGAATCCGAGTGTCCCTTCGGAGCCGATCAGGAGATCAAGCAGGTCACCCGATTCGAGCCAGGCGTCGAGGGCGTAGCCGGAAGAATTCTTCCGAGTCTTCGGGAAGTGGGTACGGATCAGCTCCCGGGTTTTCGCGCTGGGTGCCTTGACTGGGGCGCCGACCCGGCGAGAAGGTCGCATCACTCTTCCTTCTTTCCCGACCAGCTCGAGGTGGGTCACCCACCGGCGCACGCTTCCATAGCGGATGCTGCGGGCACCCGAGGCGTTCGTTGCCACCATTCCGCCGAGCGTAGCCCATGCGCCGCTCGATGGATCGGGCGGCAGCCTCAGGCCGTGTCGCGCTGCCGCGGTGTTCAGCTCCCGCAGCGAGACACCGGCGCCGGTGACCGCAGTCCGTTGTTCGGGATCAATCTCCAGCCGCGAGGGGACATAGTCTCGCAGATCGACGAGAACGCCGGGACCGATGCTCCCGCCGGGAATTCCGCTTCCCGCTCCACGAGGTATCAGCCCAGTCCCCGTGGCTTCCGCCCAACGGATCAATGCGGCTAGGTCCTCCTGGTCGGCGGGTCGAGCCACAGCCGAGGGAAGAATCCGGTAGATCCCGGCGCCTTCGGAATACGCGGCGCGGGCGCGGATATCGGTGCGGAAAATGCCTTGGAGGTTCGGAGTCTCCATCATCGCGGAAACGTAAGTCGCTGCGGTCCCTTGACAAGCAATAGCCGGCGGGAAAGCCTTACCCGCATGCCCGAGGTGCAGCGCGCCAAACTGATCCACATAGATGTAGACCGTCGGCTCGGCCATGAGTGGGACGAGTGGGATGGTAAGCCGTTGCCCAATCAGGGCAACTTCGACAGTCCGCCCTGGCTCTTTCTTGTCTGGTCTACCGTGGCGCTGGCGTTCGCGCTGGGGGTTACGAGCGCCCTGCTTTTCCTGGTCGGTCCCCGACTCGCACTCCTTTATCCGCCCTTGCCCCGGTATCTCTGGCTCGGCCTGGCTGGAATAGCCATCCTGCTGTGGGTTTGGTGGGGTCTCGTTCTCCTGTCCCACGCGATGCGACGTCCTTTGCTGCCCGAGCGACTTGCCGAACGTGGGCCACTGCTCCGGCTAATGCGCCTCACTTCCGCAGTCGCGGGTCGTTTCGGGAAGCGGGACTGGGTGGAGAACGCCGCCGTGAAGGTCTATGACCAGATGGCGGAGGGGAGAGGCCGGAAGGTGGGACGGGGTGAGCTTCTCCTGCTGATCCCACGCTGCCTCTCCAAGGCCTCACTGGATGGCGTCCTCGCGATCGCGGGGAAGTACGATGTGCCAGTCTTCGTGGCGACCCGAGGGCAGCTCGCCCGGCGGGTGATCCGCGAGCGGCGACCCAAGGCGGTGGTCGCGGTCGCCTGCGAGCGGGACATGGTAAGCGGCCTGCATGATGTCGCCGGGAAGATCCCGGTCCTCGGGCTCACCATGACCTTGCCATCGGGTCCCTGCAAGGACGCCGGCCTCGACCTCGATAAGCTGGAAACCTGGGTCAAAGCGTACGTGATGTAGGCGCACGCTCCGGCATGGCTCCTCTCCTCTCCTGGACATCCAGACGTACCGGTCGCGCCCTCGCGGCTCTTGCCGCGGCGCTCAGCTTCGGCATCGCCATCTACACGGCGATTTCGCAGGTCGATCGAGTCCTTCGTCTTTATGATGGATTGTGGATGATCGCCGGTGCGGCGGTAGCCCTGGCGATCACGATCCCGATCGTGAGGTCATGGCCCAGGGATCGGGCGATCGTGCTGCTCGCCGTCGTCACAGAAATCGGAGCGTGGGCGCCGCTCGTGGTGCTTGCCCTGCCGGCTCACATCCCGATTCCCGCACGACTCAAGGGTGCCATCTTCTTCAGTAGCGCGGATGTCATCGGTGTCGCATTGCCGGTCGGAGTGGTGTGCGCGTGGTTGGCCTTGCGAGAATATCGTGAGACGTGAGACGTCTCTACCTACTCCCCCAATAACTCCTTCGGAATCGGATTCCCGGGCCTCTCATCGTCCCACGCAACGGAAGCAATCCAGTAGCGCTTTCCATCCCAGAACACCTGCAGGCTGTTGACCCCGCGGCCGAAGACCGGACCGCCTGGCTTGGAGCGCATCTCGTAGGTGCTGAGGATAGTGCTGACGTTGCCGAAGGTTCGGGTCACCCGATGGATCTCGGTCTCGAAGAAGCCGTTCTTGACCATACCAGCGTCCGCCGCGTCCACGAACTCCTGGTGGGTCATCACCTCGGCCGTCGCCTTACCTGAGAGGTCGGCGCTGGTCTCTACGAAACGAATGTCCGGCAAGTAAAGGGTCCGGTCGCGTCCCCAGTCTCGTGGTTGACCGGCCGGACCCGAAATCACTTCATAGAAAGCCTTCATGATGCCGTCCAGAGATGATACGTCCTCGGCTCGAGGCGTCTGGGTCGGAACCTGGATATGTTGCTGCGCGACGAGCGCTGAACTGCCGCAAATCACGGCCACGCCGAAGGCCGTTGCCAGAGATCGAAGCTGCATTGAAAGATCCGAATGAGGGTTGATGGACCCGACGGCGGGCCAAGTAGGAGGGTTTCGGGGGTGGATAGTGGGTTGTGGGTTGGGGGGAACAGACGACCAGGCGACAGGCGCGAAGTTTTTCTCGGTACTCGGTACTCAAGTACTGTCTTTCCCCGAATCCGGCTTCGGCAGCACGAACGGGATGCTGTCTGCCAGGGAGTCCGCCCCCGGAAGGCCAAAGGGAGTTTCCCTGGTCGAGTCGGACGGCTGTGGGCCGTACACTCGCGCCAGCGCCGCCATCAAGTCTCCTACGCGCTTCCCGACCGGATGGTCGGAAGGCACCAGCCGGTCGAGCTCACGATCGGGCAGGGAAGGGTCGGCCAGCGGACGGTACACCGTTTCCATGGTTACCCGGCTCGAACCCGGCTTGGTGGGATCCAACCAGACTCGCACCTGGACTACGTCGGGCCCCAGGCGTCGAGCATCGGTCTTGGTGAAGGTCTTGGCGTTGAACCAGGGAGTCTCAATGAGGCCATCGCGCGGCTCGACGATCGAGACCGGCAGACTGTCCTGTCGCATCGCGTCGGCCACAATGCCGGTGGCCCGCGGTACCGTGAGCTTCAACTCGGCAAAGGGGGCTCCGGGGAGAGGAGGAAAGGTCGGACGGGTGGTGTTTGGATGGCACCCGAGAGCCAGAAGGATCTGGCTCCCGAGAGCGAGGCACCACCCAACCTTCGTCATTGAGATGGGGCCGGCCCGGTGCCCGAGTCGGGTGCCGCGTGGTCGTCATCGTCCTCGTCGCCTTCCTCGTGCTGGTGTCCCATTGCACGGGACTTGAGCTCCTCCTCGAGTGCGGGCGTCGTGGTCCCCGCGGCATGGTCGAAGACCAGCTCCCCCCCATGCTGGGCGGTGGAGATCAGGAAGCCCGATCCGACCAGGGCGAGCAGCAACGCCGCCATCCGCTCCCCTCGGCTCATCACCCGCTCCCGCCACAATCGCCAGATTGCCACCACGGCAAAGATCCCGGTCGTGATGAAGGCCAGCTCCTCGTGCTCCTCCATGATTTCGTGCACCGCCTCGCCATGAGCGATCTTGTCCTCCGCCCCGAGGCCGCTCAGGACAGCGAGCCCCGCTCCCACCACACCGGCTAGCAGCATCCAGTAGGCCACAACCCGCAGGGAGTCGCGTTTGGTGATCAGGAAGAGGACCTCGAAGATCACCGCCGCGACTAGCAGCGCCGCCGGGAAATCGTTGAGGGCCGCGTGCAATCGCGGAAGGTCATAGCCGAGGAAACCGCCGCTGCCGTCGCCGTGAAGAAAAAGCATGGTGTCTCCGTGATTTCAGTTCCGAGTTCCGAGTTCCGAGTACTGAGTACTGAGTACCGAGTACCGAGCCCCTGTTCCTACACCCTACACCCTACACCCTACTCCCCACCACCCACTCACACCCCTAGATCAACAGGAACCGGGGGATTCTGAGAATAGTCGTAGAAACCCCTGCCGCTTTTCCGTCCATACAATCCCGCCAACATCATCCGCTTCAGCAACGGCGGCGGCGCATACCGCTGCTCTCGATACTCGGCGAACATAATCTCGGCGATCTTGTAGGTCGTATCGTTGCCGACAAAGTCGAGCAGGGTGAGCGGGCCCATCGGATAGCCGCAGCCGAGCTTCATGGCGTTGTCGATGTCCACCGTGTTCGCCACCCCATGCTCGAGAGCGCGGATCGCATCGAGCAGGTAGGGGACCAGCAGCAGGTTGACGATGAATCCAGAGTTGTCCTTGGCCGAGACGGCCTCCTTGCCCAGGCTCCTGGCGAAGGCAAAGGCGCGGTCGAAGGCTTCCTGGCTGGTGGTTACGGTGCGCACCACCTCCACCAGCGGCATCAGCGGGACTGGATTGAAGAAGTGCAATCCCACGAACCGGTCGGCCCGCTTGGTGGCGGCTGCCATGGCTGCGATGGTGAGACTCGAGGTGTTGGAGGCGAAGATGGTGTGGCTGGGGCACATCCCATCCAGCTCCTTCCACAGCCCGTTCTTGAGCTCGAGATCCTCGGTGACCGCCTCGATGACGATGTCGCAGCTCCGGAGCGAGGAGACCTCCGTCGTGAAGTCGAGCCGTTTAAGGGTGACGTCGCGGTCGGCCTGGGAGAGTTTTCCCTTCTCGACGAACTTGGCGAGCGATTTGACAATGCTCGTCTTGCCCTTTTCGAGCAGCGCGGATGATACCTCGCGGACGGTCGTCGTATAGCCTGCTCCGGCTGCCACCTGCGCGATGCCGCTGCCCATGAGGCCGCAGCCGAGGACGCCGACGTGTTTGATTTCGGGCATTGGTGGTGGAGAGTCGATGGTTGAGAGTCGAGAGTCTGGAGTCGAGAGTCTGGAGTCGAGGGTCTGGAGTCTAGAGTCTGGAGTCGAGAGTCTGGAGTCTAGAGTCGTGAGTCGTGAGTCAGAATGAGTGGTCGACTCTCGACTCTCGACTCCAGACTCCCTACGGCTTCAGCGCCTTCCTTACCTCCTGAATCACCGTCCCCACGAGGCTCGCCGTCGTGCTGGGCATGGCGTGGGTCGGTTTAACCTCGCCTCGCTCAAGATGGTCGAGCGTGCGCTCCAGGCCCAGTTGCACCCGTTCTGCGACTGGCGAGAACTGGCGAAGGACTCCGACACCGGCTCCCAGAAACACCGGAATCGGTATCACGGCGATCCACCAGAACGGCGTCATGATTGCTAGGATCCCCCCGGCGAGGACCCCCGCACCGCTGAGCCCTGCCCATCCGCCGAGAAATGCGCCGCGGACGGGGTGAAGGTCCGCGCTGAAAGAGACGTGACAGAACCCGGGCTCCAGCGCAGTGATGGTCGCGTTGAGCGTGCTGGCGCGGGACAGCATGAAGGGGCGCTTGGTGCTGCCCAGTACGGCGGCCGACTTGCGGAACGCTACCTGCATTCCGCGGAGCGGCTCCCATGAGATGCGTCCCGGTTGCTGCCGCTGGATGGTGAACAGCTCGTTGTCGTCGATCCAGCGGAGCAATCTCTCCTCGACCTCTTCCGGCGTTCCCCGCACCACCCGTTGCGCCGTGCAAACCGCCGGTCCTAGCGCGCGATCGAGAAAACCGTGGCCCCGGGCCGGATCGATGCGGGATCGCTCCTCGAGCATTGCCTGCTGGAGGTAACCGGGAGGTATTCCCACTTCCTTGCCGAGGGCCAGCACCTCCTCAGGAGTCAGCCCTTCGCCGATGTCGCGCTCCCCCGTCTGCAGCTCGGCGGCGCGTTGCATTATCCGCTCGAGCGCGGCGCGATCGATCTTCCCGATTGGAGAGTCGGTCATGTCGGACGAGAGATCAGCCGGCGGGCTTGTCGCCCTTTTGGCCGGCCTCCAACCGCAACTTCGCCATCAGGTCGGCCAGCTCCTGGGCTGGCATGCCTCCTTCTCCCGACGGAAGTGCGGCGGTCACCTGAGGCAGCGGCAGCGCGGCTGACTCGCCAGGCCGACCTGCGCCTCCCGCCATGTTGAGGAACGGGCGGAACATCTCGATCGGAATGGGGAAGAGTGTCGTGGAGTTGTTTTCCGCGGCGATCTCGACCACGGTCTGGAGGTAGCGCAGTTGAAGGGCGGCCGGTTCCTTCGACAGAGTGTGCGCGGCGTCCGCCAGGGTCTGGGATGCCTGCAACTCTCCCTGTGCCGCGATCACCTTGGCCCGCCGCTCCCGCTCCGCCTCGGCCTGCCGGGCCATGGCGCGCTTCATCTCGGTGGGAAGATCCACGTCCTTCACCTCCACTGCCGATACCGAGATACCCCACTGCTCGGTCCGCTCGTCGATGATCTTCTTGAGAATGGCGTTGATCTTTTCCCGATCCGCCAGCAGCTCGTCGAGCTCGGTTTCGCCCAGCACTGCGCGCAACGTGGTCTGTGCCAGCTGACTCGTGGCGTAGAGGTAATTCTCGATCTCGATCACCGCACTCCGCGGCGAATTCACCTTCATATACAGGACTGCGTTCACCTTGACCGAGACGTTATCCCGGGTGATCACGTCCTGCGGCGGAATGTCGAGCGCCACGATGCGCAGGGAGACCCGTTTCATGTGGGCCAGTCCCAGCGGCACGAAGGTGAGGCCCGGTCCGCGCTCCCCGGTGAACTTGCCGAGGAAGAAGTTCACCCCACGCTCGTACTGCTTGAGCACCCGAAGACTGCCGAGGCAGTACGCGACGGCCAGAATAGCCAGTGCCGGTAGGATTTCCATAATTCCTCGTTGATTGCTAACAGCTAACCGCTAACCGCTCTAGAACGCCTCAACAATCACCGCCGCCCCCTGTCCACCCCCGATACACGCACTCCCCAGCCCGAACCGCTTCCCTCTGCGACGCAGGGCATGCAGAAGGTGCAGAGTGATCCTGGTTCCACTCGCCGCGAGCGGATGGCCGATCGCGATGGCGCCGCCGTCCAC
>Ga0105246_10001397_pt1 | contig 14274 bp, 9 predicted proteins | sample KBSM64metaG_FD_99694 | JGI IMG/M metagenome (GOLD analysis project Ga0105246, IMG submission 99694) | Miscanthus rhizosphere microbial communities from Kellogg Biological Station, Michigan, USA - KBS M6-4 metaG | ecosystem: Host-associated > Plants > Roots > Rhizosphere > Soil | place: Michigan...
CGCAACTCGGCGGAAGGAGGTGAGCTGCGCATTTCCATAACTACGATTGTCCACCACAACAATTCTAGCATTTGCGAGATTTGGCCCCTCACCTCTTCCTGGTGTTGATAATACCATAAGCCCGTTGGGTTTGAGAAGACTAAATAATTTCTCAACTGTGGATAACTGCGGATCGTTATATGGCGGGTCGGCAAAGATTATGTCGTAGCTTTCTGGTGCCGTTGTTTCGAGCCAGTTGTTTACCGATGTGCGAACGAGCGTTGCGTTGTCTTCACATCCTAGCAATACCATATTTTTGGTGATGATTTTTTGCGCAATTTTGTCGCGTTCGATAAACGTAACATGAGCAGCGCCACGGCTGAGTGCCTCGAACCCAACCGCACCGGTACCTGCGAATGCATCTAAAACACTTGCACCCTCAAGCTCATTGCCTACGCGGTTAAATACGGCGTTACGGATACGCTCGCCCATTGGCTTTGTGCGAGAGTTATCGAAGCTCGGCGCATCGATTTTGCGGCCACCAAATTTACCAGCAATCACTCGGACTGACGTCATAGCCCAGCCTCACGGTACGCGGCGTACCAAGCGTAACTGATAACTGCGCAGATCTTTGGAATTAATAGCTGGCGCGTCTCACGTGCGAGGTTGGCATTCCAGCCCTGTTTCCAAAAGCGTTCGTACATAGCGAGGCCATGAATCTCGTGCATTGTATCAAGGAACGTTTGCTCGAGACCTTTTTTGTCTGCCGTCTTAAGCCATTCTGCTGTTGGGGCACTCTGCGTAAATCGCGTGGTCTTGATAGATGTCGCTACACCAAGCTCAAACAATCCGTGCGTCATGAACACACCCTTGATACCCCAATATTCCCAGTTACGACTGAGTGTGTCACGGGCACCGTCGCCCTTGATGATATTCTTGTCGCGAACCGTCAGACGTTCTTCTTTTGGCTTACCCCAGAGCTCTTCGATTTTGTCGCTAAGTGGGTAATGGTGAGCTGGCGTCAGCCCATCAGTAATTGCATGCGCCATCCAGGCAGCCTCGAATGCGGCACGCTCGGGGTTATTGTGCTTGAGTGCAGTTGCTAAATTATGCTGGTGATCGAGAATCATCTCTAAGAGCTCGCGGTCATTCGCGTTATCTGGGTCTATATAGTGCCATGGTTCGTCGACACTTGGGCTTTTGCGCTTAATGCCATCCGGGCCATTATTGCCCTCAAAGTGAAGAATCTCGCGAATGCCCGGGAAACCCTTGTGAACGCCAGGAAATGTATTGAAATTGCGCCTCGCAATTCGGTCAATCTTCTGATGAACGCCAATGAATCCGCCGGATTTGCCATGAAAAGTCGTTCCTGCGTACATTAGTATTTATAGTAGCAAATTGCCGAGGTAAATGCTAATTGAGCGTCGTAAGGCGTTGGTAGTGCTGTACCTGGGAGTTGAGGTCTTTATAGGCCGTGATGTCTTCACCGCTTTCGATGAACCATTTAGCCGCTTTTTGCGCTTTAGCGATCAGCTCAGTGTCGGCAAGCGTGGCGATTTGCAGATTAAGTGCACCCGATTGACGTTTGCCATAGATTTCGCCAGGGCCACGGAGTGTCATATCAACTTCAGCAAGATAGAAGCCGTCGTTAGATTTCTCGAGTTCACGCAAGCGTTCACTCGGCTTGTTAGTCGTCCCCATCATTAAATAGCAATAGCTTTGGAGTTCATTACGACCGACGCGACCACGGAGCTGGTGGAGCTGGGCAAGACCAAATTGTTCGGCGTCTTCGATCATAATGACTGTGGCGTTTGGCACGTCTACGCCAACCTCAACGACCGTAGTGCTCACGAGGATGTCATACTTTTTATCCTTGAACTCCTGCATTACTTGCTCTTTTTCGGCCGGCTTCATTTTGCCGTGCAATAAGCCGATCGATCGATGACCAAATATGCTATTCTTGAGGCGCTTATACTCGGCCTCGACACTTTTGCGGTCGTTCTCAGATGAATCAGCAATTAAACTACAGATAACATAGGCTTGGTGACCCTCGGCAATCTGTTTATCAATCGCTTCATAAGACTTTGGACGAGATACTGGGGATACGATTTGCGTTTTAATAGGCAGTCGCCCCTTCGGTCGTTGATTCAGGACACTCACATCAAGTTCGCCATATACTGTAAGCGCGAGGCTACGTGGGATTGGTGTTGCAGTCATTGCAAGAAGGTGCGGCAAAACCCCGGATTTATTCAGCAGCTTTTGACGCTGGTCCACGCCAAAGCGATGCTGCTCGTCGATTACTACGAAGCCGAGATTATGGAAAACAACCTTTTCCTGAATAATTGCGTGCGTGCCAACTACAACATCAACATCGCCGCTTTCGATGCGTGCGTAAAGCTCTTTACGGGCAACGCCTTTAACATGGCCGGTGAGCAACCCTACCGTCACCCCGAACGGTGACAGCAAATCATCGAGCGTTTTTGCGTGCTGAATTGCCAAAATCTCTGTTGGCGCAAGAAGGGCTGTTTGATAGCCATGGCTTGCCGCTTGACGCGCCGCCATACCGGCGACAACTGTCTTACCGCTACCAACATCACCTTGCAAGAGACGGTTCATTGGAGTGCTGCTCTCGAAGTCCTGCAAGATATCCCAGGCGGCCCTGCGCTGGGCGTCAGTGAGACTGAATGGCAGTTGCTGTACGAACTGCTTAATTGTTTCGGGCTCAAATGGAATTGCGAAGCCCTGAAGCTTTTGGTTCTCAAGCTTGTTGAGCTGGCTTGCGAGCAATAGCTGAAATAATTCTTCAAATGCCAATCGTTCGCGCGCAGCGACTACTTCGCTGAGCTCTTTCGGGAAATGCATTGTACTGATTGCTGCCGCACGTGACATAAAATGTTCGCGCTTTACGATACTCTCAGGCAAAGTCTCAGGTAGTACGCTCATAAGTGGCCTAAGTTGCTCGAGCACTTTGCGTACTGTTAGTGATTTTAAGCCATGAATCGCATGGTAGACCGGCAAGAGCCGCTCCGCCTGGACAGGCATCTCTTTTGCAATTTCAGCACTCGGTGCCGTGAGCTGGTATTTACCGTAGTTATATTCAAATACGCCACTAAAATAGAATTCGTCGTCGGTGCCGCTTAGCTGTTGCACGCGGTACGGCTGATTAAACCAGATTGCATTTAGCTTGCCCGTGTCATCTGCAAGCACTGCCGTCGTAAGCCGTAAACCTCGCCGTACAGGCCGGGTACTGATTTTTTCGCAGCGCGCACGAATTGTAACCGTACCCGGTTTAAGATCAGCGATGCTTGTGACATTCGTGAAATCTTCGTGCTTACGCGGAAGGAATGTGAGAAGATCACCAACCGTAGCAAGACCAGCTGCACGCAACTGGTCTGCCGTTTTTGGCCCAACCCCCTTAATCTGGTCTAGCGCGGTCGCGAGATTCATCTACTAACTAGTTTAGCACCGACTAGTCGGCAACGGCTAAGATGCCACGCACTACAAACGGCGTATCTTCGTAGTTACGCACCTCTACAGTGTCGATACCCATTAACTTCACAGGGTAGTCATTACCGCCTTCTTGTAGCATATCGCCAATGAAGAGGATTTCTTCCTTTGACATGCTCAGCTCGTCCATTAACTTATTCATGCCATATGCCTTGTCAACGCCAGGTAGGGTCACATCAATACTGGTGATCCCACCTACACGAACTTCTACGTCATCGAGCTCAGGAGCGATAAGGTCGCGAAGCGCATTACGCTTTTTCATGTCTGGATCCCATGCGTATTTGCGTTTAATACCTTCTTCGCCAAGCATTTCACCGATCTCCTGCCCAAGCGCTGAGTACGTCATTTGAGAACCGCGGTCCTCAATAATTTCACCGTATGGTTTCTCTTCCCACATGCCTAGTTGCTTTGCGCCCTTTTCAAAAGCTGCGCGAATGCGCTTCTTCTGATCATCGGTGAGATCATTATGGTAGATAAGCTTCCATTCTTTATCAACTGAGTCGTAGCGGTGGTAGCGCGTGCCGCATGTCGGCATGATGTGCAGGCGACCCAGCTGTTCATCGGAGACGCTTAGACGATTAATCACCTGTTTTTCAAATTGTCCAAATTTACCGCCCGAGATAATACATACCTCATACTTTTCAAGTAGTTGGCCTAAAATATAAGCCATCTCATCGGGAATCTGAGATTTCGACTCTGCCAATGTGTTATCAAGATCAAATGCTACAAGCTTTTTCATGACTTTCTCCGAATTACGTATATGTCGAGGCTCTAGTATACCATCATTTTTATGCTCTAACGAACGAGTACGAAGCTGTTTTTGCCTTTTTTGACTAAACTTATACCTTTAATTTCGTAAGAGTCGCCTACTTTTTGACCATTCACAGTTACGCCCCCACCAGCCAATAAACGCTTTGCTTCGCCTTTTGATTTTACGGTGTCGGCAGCAATAAGCACATCGACAATAGTGCCGCGCTCCGCGGTTGGGAGCTCTGCTGCAAGCATATCGATTTCCTCATTAGTTAGGCTTGAGATCTCGACGCCATCTTCGTTGAATAGTACTTTTGTAACGCGGCGAACTTGATCCGCTACATCTTGGCCATGTACAAGTTCTGTCACGCGGTATGAGAGTTCACGCTGCAATGCGCGGGCGCTCCTGTTCTCACGGTGGCTCGCAATCAAATTATCAATCGTCTGCTTATCGAGCAACGTGTAAATCTTTACAAGGTCTTCGGCTGTTTCGTCGTCAACATTTAGCCAGAACTGGTAGAACTTGTACGGGCTTGTCTTCGTAGGGTCAAGCCATACGGCGCCGCCTTCGCTCTTGCCAAATTTTACACCTGTCTGTTTATTGATGACTAGCGGTGTTGAGAACACATGAGCTTCAGCGCCTTCGATGCGGCGAATAAGCTGGGTGCCAGCAATCATATTACCCCATTGATCACTGCCGCCCATCTGCATAGTGGCATGCTTTTCACGGAAGAGGTGGAGGTAATCGTAGCCCTGAATGAGCGTGTAACTAAACTCAGCATAGCTGATACCTGAGCCACCTTCACCAATGCGATCTTTGACAAAGTCGCGATCGAGCATCTGGGTCAAGCTGACATACTTGCCTACATCCCTTAGAAAGTCTAAATAATGGATGTCTTTAAACCAATCGTAGTTATCAACGACTTCAAAGTTCATCCCGGCAAATAAATGCTTATACTGAGCAGTTATCCCTGCGACATTCGCGGCAACTATCTCACGAGTTTTGAGATCTCGTTCTTGCTTTTTACCATCAGGGTCGCCAATAAGGCCAGTGGCACCACCGACAAGCAGAATTGCCTTGTAGCCGTGCTCCATGAACTGACGCACCATCATCGCTGCAGCTAGGTTACCAATTGTCATGCTGTCGGCACTTGGGTCAACGCCAAAATAGAAAGTGCGAGTCTCTTTGTCTAAGTCGGTAATATTAGCAAAGGTCATTTGATTGACCATGCCGCGCCACGTCAGCTCTTCTGATAGTGTCGTCATGAAACTCTCCTTTCTTTAAGTAAACTAGTGTTATCGTAGCATAAATGACCTGGCGCGAGCAAAAAAAGAGTGGTACAATTGACATAATATTGCTTATGGGAAAGTGGTAACGTGGTAAAAAGTAAGAGGCAAGCCCGCGGTGTACGCGTGTATTCAAATCTTGTTAGCAAACGCCGCACCAAAAAGGATGCGAAAGCTCGTCGCAAAGCAGAATATCTAGCGACGCTACCGAAGCACCCGGTGAAACGGTTTTTCTACAGGCTCCATCCAAAGCGGATGGCTAAATATTGGTTTTCTAAACAAGGTGCATTCACTCTACTTAAGGGTGCTGGTGTCTTAACTGTCGTATTAGTTCTGTTTGGACTTTCGCTCTTTGCCTACTACCGCAAAGATCTCGACCAGATTAGCCCGAGTACTCTCGCGCAGCGTGTGAAGTCTACTGTTACTAAGTACTACGACCGTAATGGGAAGCTGCTTTGGGAGGATAAGGGCTCGGGCAACTATACGCTGGTTGTCGACCCAAAGAATATCGCCCCATGCATGGGCCAAGCTACCGTTGCGATTGAAGACAAGGACTTCTATAAGCATGGTGGTGTCAGTGTTACAGGCACAATCCGTGCGGCGCTCAGCAATGCTGGTGGTAATGCGACGCAGGGTGGCTCTACCCTTACCCAACAGCTCGTGAAGCAGGTGTTCTTTAGCGACCAAGCAGCGCAGCGAGGTCTTGCTGGTATTCCGCGCAAGATTAAGGAGATGATTCTTTCTGTTGAGGTAGAGCGCATGTACACTAAGAGCCAGATTCTCGGTATGTACCTCAACGAATCGCCATATGGTGGACGAAGGAACGGCGTTGAATCAGCCGCGCAAACTTACTTTGGTACTTCGTCATCAAAGCTAACCTTGTCGCAATGCGCGCTTCTTGCTGCTATCCCAAACAACCCTACGGTTTACAACCCATACAACGTCGCCGGCCACGATGCGCTTATCGAGCGCGAACATAAGGTACTCGACAATATGGCCGATCTTGGTTACATCACCAAGGCTGAAGCCACCACTGCAAAAGCAGTGCCAATTCTCGATACACTACAGCCGCTCACTAACCAGCTTGATGGTATTAAAGCGCCCCACTTTGTGCTAATGGTGCGCAGTCAGCTTGAACAAGAGCTCGGCAAGACAGTTGTCGGCGAAGATGGTCTTACGGTTAAGACTACGCTTGATCTTGATTTGCAGAACACGCTAGAGCAGAACATGGCCGACATCTTTAGCGGCAAAATGACCGACCGTGACTGTGGCTACACAAACTGTGCTAATTATGCAGGATTCAGTAACGGGTCGGCAGCGATTGAAGATACGAAATCCGGGCAACTGCTCGCCCTTGTAGGTAGCCGCGGCTTTGATTATCCAGGCTTTGGGCAAGACAATGCGGCGACAGGGTTTATTCAGCCAGGATCATCGATCAAGCCTCTCGTCTATGCTCAACTCTTCCAGAACCAAGGTCAGGGTAAGGCAAACTATGGAAGTGGTTCAGTCCTTGCGGATACCTCAACTACCTTCGCTGGAGGTTATAAACCACAGGATGCTGATGGCAAGTTCCAGGGTAACATTAATCTCCGCCAAGCCCTTGACCGTTCACGAAACATCCCGGCGATTAAAGCCATGGCGATCAATGAAGCTAATAACCCAGGGAGTACGTGGTCAACCATCCGCGCCATGGGTGATACCTACTACTGTACTCAAGGCGCTGATGCACAAGCTGGCCTTTCGAGCGCTATCGGTGGATGTGGTACACGGCTTGTTGACCACGTAAACGCGATTGCGAGCCTTGGCCGACAGGGTGTTTACACTCCACAATCTTTGATCTTAAAGGTTACAAATAGTACTGGCCAGACACTTAAAGAGTATAAGGCTTCATCTAAGCAAGTTATCGACCCTCAGTCGGCATATGTGGTAACTGACATGATGGGCGACTCTAAAGCTCGCGCAGGGCTTGGCTGGAACCAAGACTACCTGCCATACCTCGACAAGCTTGGCGTGCACACCGCCGCAAAGACTGGTACATCAAACGCGCAGATTGGCAAGAAGATTGTTCCTAAGGACATCTGGACCGTAGGTTATACGCCAAACCTTACGATGGCTGTATGGCTTGGTAACCCGGATACTACCCCGCTTAAGCAAGGAAACTCGCTGATTCCTGCTATGTTCTTTGACCGTACAATGGCTGCCGCAACAACAACATACGTTAACCAAGGTAAAGCTAAGTACAGCGACTGGTACACCGCACCGACCGGCATTCAAAACATCAAGGGCGAGTTATACCCTTCGTACTACAACAAGTCGACGGGCGTTACTAATGCGACGATGAGCTTTGATAAAGTTTCAAAGAAGAAGGCGACGGATTGTACGCCAGCGGGCGCGAAGATTGACATTGGCGTCAGTAAGTCGACTGATCCAATTACCAAACAAGTGCTTATCACCGCACCAGACGGCTATGATCCGAATGCGGATGACGATGCACACTCTTGTAGCGATGCACAGCCGACAATTAGCGTATCCGCCGATAGCGGGTCAGTGACCGTCACTACCCACCAAGGCAAGTTTGCAATTCAGAACATTACCTTGTCTCAGAATGGGAATACCGTTGCGACACATACTGGTGCCGGCGTATGGACGCTCTCAGCAAGTGAGCTTGCTGGCCTCAGTAATGGAACCGTTACGGCAACTGTTACCGACGAGGGATATTACACTGATAGCTCAACCGCTACCTACAGTTCTAGCTGAAGTGGAGGCACTGGCGGTGGCAGACATCACCACTAAAACAAATACCGCCCCGTACAAGGGGCGGTATTTTATTGGCTATAAAAAGCGAGCTCTTTAGTCGTCTTTTTGATTATCAACAAGCTGAAGGAGCGAGTCTTCGTGGTTTACGCGCTTACGAGCAGCGTGATATACGGCGCGTGGCTTTTGTTGATTAACAGACTTTTGCGTTGGCCTGTTCTGTGGCTGCTGTTGTTTCTGAGGTTGCTGCGGCTTTTGCTGCTGTGGCTGAGATTCTGTGCGCTTTGGTTTAGCATTCTCACTATTCTCGTTCTTGCGACTGCGACCTAATGATTTCGTTTTAGCAGCTACCATGGCTGGGGTTTCAGCTTTTTTTGGTGTTTGGCGCTCAACACGACGGGCAAACATCATTTTACCCGCTGCAGTTTGCAGACTGCGCACCACCTCGACTTGCACTGTCTGACCAATGTATTTATTAGATTGTTCGACAACTACCATCGTGCCGTCTGATAGATACCCGACGCCTTGGTGGTTATCCTGCCCCTTCTGCGTGAGCTCGATCATCATATGCTCGCCAGGTAGGTGCTGCATGCGAAGACTCTGGGCGAGTTCGTTGATGTTAAGCACTTTAATACCTTCGACAACGGCGACTTTATTGAGATTAAAGTCGAGTGTGCAAATTACTGCAGAGTGGCGCTTCGCGAGCGTGAGGAGGCGCTCATCGACGCCTTCAGCTGCTTTGCTACCATCCTGGAGGATTTCAACTTCCACACCATCCATACCTTGCAATGTCGATACGACATCGAGCCCATGGCGCGCGCGTGCTCGCTTATCGGCATCGGCTTGGTCGGCGAGTAGCTGTAGCTCGCCAATTACACTGCGAGGCACCACAAGCGTGCCACCGATAAATCCAGTAGCTGCAATATTCGTGATGCGACCATCCATCAATACAGATGTGTCTACCAGGATTGCCCGATCTTTTGCCTTAATAACTGATGATTTTGGAAGCTTGGCAAGTAAATACGATACTTCGCCAAGAATAATAAGCGTTACTGCGAGCAACACTATATCTCGTGTTTCCATATTATTCCTTACTGACTATGCAAGATAGTCGATGAGGGCGGCACGAATATCGCGCACGCCGTTGATAAATGAGTTCTTTTTGCCAGTCTGCGCTGGCGCGATTGCCTGCGTGAAGCCTAACTTTTTGGCTTCGGCAACCCGCTTGTCTGCCTGGACTACTGAGCGGATCTCGCCGCCAAGGCCTACTTCGCCGTAAACGACTAGTTTGTCGTCTAGCTTACGCCCAGCAGCTGCACTTGCAATAGCCATTGCTACTGCTAAATCGGCCGCTGGATCGGCAAGTTTAAGGCCTCCCACAACATTGATATAGATATCTTTATCAGATAAGTTCAGTTTGGTGCGCTTTTCTAGCACCGCAATGAGGAGGTTTAATCGATTTAAATCGAATCCGCTTGCCGTTCTTTTAGGATACCCGAAGTTGCTCTGATTGACAAGTGCCTGAATTTCTACTAGAATAGGCCGATTTCCTTCAAGTGTAGCGAGCACTACTGATCCGTCGGCATTTTGACGCTCAGCGAGCAGCGCGGCCGAAGGATTTGAAACTATCTTCAAGCCGCTTTCGTCCATTTCGAATATTGCCGCTTCACTTGTTGAGCCGTAGCGGTTTTTTACGGCGCGTACTACCTTAAATCCGCCGTAACGATCACCTTCGAACTGAAGTACTACATCAACAAGGTGTTCGAGCACTTTTGGCCCGGCAATAGAGCCCTCTTTTGTGACGTGACCGACTAATATAACGGCGGCGCCAGATTCTTTGGCCGCGCGAATAATAACGTTTGAAGAATTAGTGATCTGACTTACCGTGCCCGGCGCACTCGTAATTTCGTTGAGGCTGAGCGTTTGAATACTGTCGATGATTACAAGCTTGTAGGCACCGCTTCGGATCGTCGCAGTGATATCATCAGCACTTGTACTCGATACAAATTGCAAATCGTCGCTTGCAACGGCACCAAGTCGTGTAGCGCGCAATTTCACCTGGCTGGCACTCTCTTCGCCGCTTGCGTATAGCACAGGCTGCTTTTCCGCAATTTTGGCAGCTACCTGTAATAGCAAGGTTGACTTACCAATGCCCGGCTGGCCTGCAAGCAATAGAACGCCGCCCGGCAATACGCCACCACCCAGTACCGTATCAAGATCACCAAAGCCCGTTGACATACGTTGAATCGTTTCTTCAGCACTAATAGCACGCATTGACTGTGGTGATAGTATCTTCCCGCTGTGCGCACCTCGAGCAACCGCGGAATTGCCCGCAGCCTGCACGGTTTGCTCAACGAGACTATTCCACTCACCACAGTTTTCGCACTTACCTGTCCATTTCGGATAACTCGCGCCACAGTGCTGACAGATAAATTGTGATTTTGCTTTTGCCATAATTAGATACTGTTTGGCGCCTCCACACCGTTAATGCTCTGATTTAGTTGCTTTGCACGTACCGCAAGCTTGTTGTATTCTGCCACATCTGCATTGTACACATCGATTTGTTGGTTTAGCGTGATCTGGCGATCTTTCATTTCCTGAATGCGTGCCGTGAGGGATTGGTGCGCTACCGTGAATGCATACTGCGATGTGAAGCCGCCGCTTGTTGCGCGTTCATTAAAGCTTTCAATATCTGAATTGAGCTGAGCTAAATCCGCGTTATACTGCGTACTTGCCTGTTTGATAGCAGCTGCTTCATTTGTAATTTTATCTTGGAGGTCTGATGCTTGCTGATTTACTTCGTCGAATACTGCAGTGTACTTCGTATTCATTGCCACGATTTCGGCTCTGTCAGTGAAGTACCGAGAATAATATTGTTCTAAATCTGCCGGCAGGTCTTTAATGGTCGTACCAATAATTGAGTGTAGCTCATTTATCTCTTCGCCAGGCTCAGCCTGGGTGTAGTACTGCATTTCTTGCTTAATATCAGGATTATCTTTAATCTTTGCGTATTCAGCATTGATCATTTTGTTGACGTTAGCCTGCTCGAATATATTCAGCCGAGCATATGCAGCATGCAGCATCTCGTGTGCGGCCGTTACTTCGAGCGCTCCATCAAGCTCGCTATCCTGAATATTGTAGAGATATACGCGATCGCGAACATAGCAACCCAAGATTGCCGCTGTTCGTTCGACGCTTTCACAGTCCGCGTTAAATGCGTCGCGACTTTCGATAACGGGCGTCGTTGCATAGAAGATTTGTTGGCCGCGCGCTGTTAAGCCAATTCGACCATCAACACTAGTAATATCTGCGTTTGGGTGAAAGCTCGACGCGCGAACAGCATCTACAGCGATAGGGCCATAGAAGTAGGCGCTCGCCGCAATTGCGACAAACACCGTCAAGCTAACGAGCCCGCGCAGTATTTTATGCTTCGGACGTGACAGCGGCGACTGACTCGGTTCGTTGTTCAATTTGCACTTCCCCCTTAGACCAACCTACCTCTAGTATAGCGCCTTTTTCATCAGTGCCAGCCAAAAGACGCTCAGCAATTGCATGCTCTACCTCATCTTCAATTACTCGGCGCAGTGGTCGCGCGCCAAACTTTGCGCTATAGCCTTTATCGATCAACTGTCGCTTTGCCGCAGCGGATACCGTAATGCCAAGACCCTTACGTACAAGCCGCTGACGCAGCTCTTCGATCAAGAGATCAAAGATCTTGCCAACTTCTTCACGGGTGAGCGCCCTAAATGTGACAATGCCATCAAAGCGGTTAATGAGCTCTGGGCGCATGAACTTTTCGAGCGCTTCCATCGCGTAGCTCGCATTGCGATCGTGCAAAGTGTCGAGCTCTTTATTACGCTGTTTCAAGGAGTGAAAACCAAGCTCTGATTCCTTCATCATTTTATCTGCACCGAGGTTGCTCGTGAGAATGATAATGGTATTGCGGAAACTTACTTCGCGGCCCTTGGCATCGGTCAATTTACCCTCTTCAAGTAGCTGCAGAAGTAATTGGAACACGTCTGGGTGAGCTTTCTCGATCTCGTCGAACAGTACCACACTATACGGTTGGCGACGAATTTTGTCTGTTAACTTACCACCATCTTCGTAACCAACGTAGCCTGCAGGTGCTCCCACGAGTCGTGAAGTGTTGTGCTTTTCGGCAAACTCGCTCATGTCGATTTTCACAAGTGCATCTTGGCTGCCGAATACTTCTTTGGCGAGCACCTTGGCGAGCTCGGTTTTACCAACGCCGGTTGGGCCCATAAAGACGAAACTACCAATTGGACGCTTGCTGCTTGCAACACCGCTACGGCTACGGCGAATTGCACGTGCAACCTTAGCAATTGCCTCTTTCTGGCCAATGAGCTGCTTTGATAGATGCTTCTCAAGGTGGCGAAGCATTTTTGCTTCGCTTGCCTGTACTTTTTCGACTGGAATGTTAGTCATGACGGCGATTGCGTGCGCGATATCGTCATCAGTCAGCGTGACGGTGTTTTTACCTTCTTGCGCGACTTTTTCAGCCTCAATTTTGTCAGAGATTTGCGTGATACGTTGCTTATAGAGTGCGGCACGCTCGTAATCTTCATGTGCTACTGCTTCTTCCATTTTTTCATTCAAGCTCTTGAGCTCTTTCGTAAGCTCACGTTGCCTACTTGGCCGGTGGCCTTGTTTTACGCGAACACGTGCCGCTGCTTCATCAATCACGTCAATTGCTTTATCCGGCATGTAGCGGTCACTCACATAGCGGTCGCTCATATAGACTGATGATTCAATAACTTCGTCGGTAATCGCAACGCTGTGATGTTTTTCATAGTAAGTTTTGAGACCGCGCAAAATTGCAATTGTCTCTTTAAGGGTTGGCTCTTTTACGATAACTGGTTGGAAACGGCGCTCGAGGGCAGCGTCCTTTTCAATATGCTTGCGATATTCATCAAGCGTGGTAGCGCCAATCAAATGGAGTTCGCCACGAGCAAGTGCCGGCTTTAGGATGTTCGCAGCGTCCATACTACCCTCGGCAGAACCTGCGCCTACAAGCTGGTGCAGCTCATCAATAAAGGCGATAATGTTGCCCTGTTTGGTAATCTCACTTACAACTTTTTTAAGACGGTCCTCAAACTCACCACGGTATTTCGTACCGGCAATCATCGCAGCGATATCGAGCATTACGACACGCTTATCAAGCAAGTGATCTGGAACATCCTCGCGTACAATGCGCTGCGCCAAGCCTTCAACGATAGCCGTTTTACCGACGCCTGGCTCACCAATAAGTACTGGGTTGTTCTTAGTGCGACGGCTGAGTACTGTAATGAGGCGTTCACATTCTTTATCACGGCCAATCATAGGGTCGAGGTCACCTGCAGCTGCCTTTGCCGTTAAGTCAACACCGTACGTGCTTAACGCACCACCTCGTACAGAGTGCGTTTTTGGCTCGGTCATAATGTCGCCATGCTCGCCTCGATTGCGATCGAAGTATCCCTCAAGTTCTTCGACAAGCTCTTCAATATTAACGCCAATTTCGTTACGTAGGAGGGTTGTTGCACGAGCGTTACTTTGGCGAAGCACGCTGTAGAGAATATGCTCGGTGCCGAGATAATCTTGATTGAATTCTTTTGCAGTCTCCCAAGCCATGCGCAGCGTTAGCAATGCTGTTTCGCTAAGGCCGACAGCACCAGTACTAACGACAACTTTCGCCGGCTTAATATCAAGCGCAAGCTCAGCCTGCTGCAGAGTAACCCCGGCATCGGCAAGAACCTTAGCGCCCGTGCTTGAGCCCTGAGCAAGTACACCAAGCAATAAATGCTCAGTGCCAATATATGCACTGCCATTGCCACGTGCGATAGCATCAGCATACTGCACGCTCATACGGGCGTTATCGGTGAGGTGTGAAATAAAATCTGCAAAATCTTCTGGCATAGATGCCCTCCATTCAAGGCGTATCAGCCTTTATATACCCAGTATACTGCACGCAATTAGCACTCGTCAACCCAGAGTGCTAAC
>Ga0105246_10001398_pt1 | contig 14274 bp, 8 predicted proteins | sample KBSM64metaG_FD_99694 | JGI IMG/M metagenome (GOLD analysis project Ga0105246, IMG submission 99694) | Miscanthus rhizosphere microbial communities from Kellogg Biological Station, Michigan, USA - KBS M6-4 metaG | ecosystem: Host-associated > Plants > Roots > Rhizosphere > Soil | place: Michigan...
CCAAAGGCAAACTTGAGGAAGGGCACGAAACTGTCGTGGTGGGTCAGGGTGCCGTCGAAGTCAAAGACGGAAAGTACTTTGGCGTCAGCGGGGCCGGCTTCGAGCATGTCTGGGTTCACGGGTGGTCCTTGATCAGGTGGAGCGGGTTCTCATAACGTTGTGACTGGTCCCCACTGCATGGGTTCAGGCTAATAACGGTTATGCAATTCAGATCATCCAGGGGAGGCGCTGTTGTTCTTCTACTGGTAATGATCAGCGAGAGTTTACCCGGTCGGGCATAGGAATGAACGTCGGAAGGTCGCCGCCATTGTTACAGCAAGGACCAGGAAGAGCGTGTTGGTTGTCCGTCCGAACACCAGCCCGGACGGAACCCCCTGCAAGATTCAGCGTGTCGAATGACCCGCAGACTGGAAATATTCAGCTACTTTTTGCAACCAAGTCTTGCTCGGCGGAACTCGTCGGCGAGTCCGGTTAAGCAAAAGATACGGCATATCCCGTAACCGAATCCAACCTTCGTCCTGCCAATGCAAAAGGCTCAACGACATCTCCGGCCAATCCAGCAGGCTCAGCATTGGGCGGTCGGAGGATCTTGATTGTTGTTTATCTCGTAAAGTCGGTACGACTTGATGGGTCAACCACTCCCGCAGCAGGCGATGCCCTGGAGTGTAGTGATACACCAGTAATGCATACACACCGGACTCGCTGATCATCAGCATGTTCTCAAGCTGGCCGTGATAGCGGATTTCCAGCGTTTGCCGTTGATCTTCATCGAGCTTGCTGACCTTGCGTTCGTCTAGGTAGAGACCCGTCAGGCGCCCAAGGTCACGTGCACAGAACCAAGGCTGGTTCTCAAGGAGCAGTGCGTGCAATTGCAGGTTGTGTCGGGTGAAGACGGTAGGTTCATGCATGACACACCTCCGGGCCGGAGCGTGTATGAGAAATGGTGCGGGTGCTGCGAATGTCCTTCGCGAAGGATGCAAAGTCTCCAGGCATTTCCGTTACCTCTGGTTGCTTTCTTAGGGCATGCGTTATGGGCGTCGGGAGCTAAGAAACCCACCAGAGACGGGCCGGACATATTCCCCTTTCGGGTCTTGTATTCGCCCACTCCCGACATAACGGGGACTTTTCACAGGCGTAGAGAAACCGCTGGCGAAAAAAAGCCGCATGGCTGTCGGGTGCGGAGGACCGCTCTGGTTGAGGCGTTTCTTAGGCGCCGAGTTGGGAGGGTATGTGGACGGTTGAAGGTGGTCAAGCTATCAAGATTATTCATCATATTTCAGCGGTGGTGCGCTGACTATCGAGTTTGAGGTCGATCATTTTTTGGATTTCAGTTCGCAAAGCATCTCTGTTTTTTGTCTGGCATTCCCAGATGATCGATACGCGCCAACCTGCTGCTTCAAGTGCTCGCCGAGCCTTCGTATCTCTCTCAACGTTTTTTGCGAGCTTAGGTAACCAAAAGTCTAATCTGCTTTTGGGTGTATATGCGTATTTACATCCGGGGTGCCTATGCCAGAAGCAGCCGTGAACGAATAAACATAATCGGTGCTTTGGGAATACCATATCTGGCTTCCCCGGTAGATGCTTTTGATGTAAACGATAGCGAAGCCCCAGCTCATGGCATAGCGATCGAACAGTCATTTCAGGCTTGGTGTTTTTGCCCTTGATTTTGGACATGTTTCTAGACCGCTGTTCTGGGGTGACGGTGTCTGCACTCATTCAGGATCTACTCCATCGAAAAATTTTCTTCCCAACCGCCGGCCTCGCACCCTCAACTCCGACATTGCCTAGGTAATTAGGTGAAGGGTTCGTCTTGGCCCGTTGGACCTCCCGCGTCCTTTACGGGTCGATGACAAGTGGATATGGTGAGTGGCATTGCGCCACCTCTGACTTCTTGGTCATGTTCAACATAAATGATGTCTGACATGCTCCGTGTCAAACTCGATCACCTTTCGTAAATGTTATCTTAATGCCAGCTTTAGGTTGGCAAGCTTAGAGAATTGGACAAGGAGTCGACCCTGAAATCAGTTAGCAGCCATCCCATTCGCCGGATCATTATTGCGAAAGCGACTTATGAGGCGGGTGCATGGGCATTTGGGGCATTCCATGGCTAAGCTCAACCCATTACTACGCATGGCGACCATTGCTGGTGTTGAGGTCGCGGTCAAGCTCCATATAGCACGGGGCGATGATCTCGATGCCCGTGACGGCAGAGGTGCGACTCCTCTAATGTTGGCCTCTTCCCGAAAAAAAGCGGGAGTTGTACAGCTATTGCTGGCAGCTGGAGCAAATCCTGATTTGCTCGATGCTGAAGGTAGAGATGCTCTCGCATACGCGGAGAAGGCGGAATGTACTCAATGCATTGCACTGTTAAGGGAGGCATTTAGTCGTAACACCGGATTAAATGAAAACTGTGTGTACGGCCAAGTTTCGACTCAGACTGGGGCGGAGATGGTGGTACCCCTTTCCTCCTTGTTGAGCGAATCGTCTTATCAGGAAATAAAAGGGGAGACGGCTGACTTGACGAATTATGTCGATGATCTAGTCGAATCTGAGTCTCGCCGAGTTATCCATAATGAAATCTCCTTTCTTAACGAACACGAGAATGTAGTTGTAACCGCCAAGGGGGATACACACATCGACCTTGACGACGAGCCCCTAGATTTGGGATTCGAAGGCGATTGGATCGCGGAGGCTGAAGCGACCGCCCCGAAGGGGGATGTAACCGTTGCGAAAGTAATTAGCGTAATCCAAGAAACTATCGGTCGGCACAAAGCAATCGATACCGATATCGAATGGGACGATATCGCACTGTTTCTTCCCGAAAGGGCGCTTCCCCTAACGGATGATAATGAGGGTGTCCGTGGTCTGCTATTTAGAGGGCTGCGTGAAGGTACTGTTTCGGAGACTGCTCTAATCGATGTATGTCGAGGAGCAGACATCTCACAAAGTCGTAATGAAGAAGCTGAACGTCTGCTGGCTTTCGTGTTGGGCGACCTCGGTGTAGTGATCGATGAGTGGATAGGGTTGGCCGAGCAGTCGGATCTTCTCGATCCTACAATGGAAGAAGAACTTACGTTGTCAGAGGCGTTGGAGTTCGTGGATGACTTGGCATCAGGTCGCAATGAGCCGCTTAGATTCTACGCAAAGGGACTGAAGAAAGACTTACTTCTCGCCGCAGAGGAAGTCTCTTTAGGCCGTGAGATGGAGGCGGCAAGAAACGAAGCACTGGATGCCTTATCTTGCTGGCCCAGAGGTCTTAGTGTCATTTTCGAGGCAGCTGAAAAGGTGGCTTGCGGAGAGGCAAGTCATGAGTTTTTCACCTCTGGTCATGATCTTGTCAGAGACGACGTCGGGGACGCTAACTTAGGAGAGACCTCATCCGTTGATAAGGTTGAGTCCGAGGAAAACGAGTTAGGACTTCATTCGGAAGCGTCAGCGTTTGTATCAGCGGTGTTAGCGGCGCGCTCCGCCAGTAATGACTCCATAAAGGTTCGTGAGGCGCTTGCGGCCGCCTGTCTTTACCGGGGCTTCCTGCTAAAACTATCGAAGATGGCTGATTGCGATTTGGCCTTCTCCTCAGCAATTCGACGCGGAGAAGTGGCGAGGGAGAGGATGACTCTCTCCAACCTTCGGTTGGTGCTTTCTATAGCCAAAAAATATCTTTGGTCTGAGCTTCCTTTTGACGATCTGGTTCAGGAAGGCAATATAGGCCTTATGAAGGCCGTTGAGCGCTTTGACTGGCGCAAAGGGTTTAGATTTTCCACTTATGCTACGTGGTGGATTCGTCAGCATATTTCGCGCGCAATCTCTAATACGGAGCGGGCGATCCGGGTGCCCGTCCACATGCAAGATTTGGTAAGGAGCACGTTGCATGAGCGAGATGAGTTCGAGGCTAAGACCGGGCGTCCTGAAACGGAGCGCGAGACATCACGTAGGACGGGGATAGCCCTTGATAAGCTCAAGCTTCTTTTGACTGTTTCCGAGAAAGTCAGCAGTTTGGATGCGAACCTTGAAGGCACATCGGAAGCCATGCTCGATTTCCTCCCCGAAGAGGAAACATCTGACCCAGCTGTCGCTGCAGAAGCAGCTTCTCTTCGAGCAGTTTTGGTCGACATGATTGGGGAACTTGACGAACGCTCGGCCGAAGTCATAACCCTTCGTTTCGGTTTGGATTTAGACGAAGCCATGACCTTGGAAGAGATAGGTCTACGATTCGATGTGACACGTGAACGGATCCGACAAATCGAGTCAAAGGCGCTTAAAAAGCTACGTCACCCTAGCAGGATGGAAAAGCTAGCTTTGTTCTTGGGCGACTACTTGGATCTAAAGGAAGCCCCTTGTCCGGAATCCAGATCAGAGGAAGTGGCAGTCAAAACTACTGAGAACTCCAGTGCGGTCGAGCCTCATCGATCGGTCCCCGAGGGTTTAGAGTCCGCTCATCAGGTTTTGAGTAAGAGTCTCGGGTCGGAGTTTCAGGTAGCGGTGGATGCCTCTCAACTAGATATCCAGCTAACTGATCTTTTGAATGAGGTCAGAGCTCTTGGTATTAGTGTTGAGGAGGAAGGTTCGGTTGATCGCCGGATTCACATATCACTACCAACACAGCCGGATGCGCGGGTTCGTAAAGTTGCCCGTAGAATGATTGATGTTGGTTTCACACGTCTTTCCGGAACTACCTACGTCAAATGAACGAACGCACAAGGTATGCCCCGCCGCGAGCCGGCGCGATGTTGGAAGCCCTGCGTGGTCTCGGATACTCGACCGCCGCGGCCCTCGCTGACGTGATTGATAACGGCATTTCCGCAGGAGCATCAGAGGTTCATGTGACGTTTGAATGGGATGGTGAGAGAAGCAGGATTTCCATCTTAGACAACGGGCGGGGGATGGACGATGCTGAGTTAGAGGTAGCCATGACGCTGGGGGCTAAGAATCCTCTAGATGAACGCTCCGCCAACGATCTAGGTCGTTTTGGGATGGGCTTAAAAACGGCATCCTTTTCTCAATGCCGCTGCCTTACTGTCGCGTCTAAAAGGATGAGTGGTCCTGTTTCCTGCCTACGTTGGGATCTCGATGCCATTGCGGCATCGACAGACGTCGGATGGAGGATGTTCGAAGGTCCGGCTCATGGTTCCGAGGCTTTTATTGGTGCGGTGGATAAGCTTCACTCAGGAACAATGGTCCTTTGGGAAAAGCTGGATCGAATTGTCACTCCTGGTTATACCCTCAATCATTTTGCCGACTTGGTCGACGACATCGAACGACGTTTAGCAATGATTTTTCATCGACTGTTAGAAGGTGCAAGCCCAGTTATTCGACTGTGTATCAATGGAAAGTCAGTCATTCCGTGGGATCCCTTTATGACAGGGCATCCCTCTAAACCATGGCATTCTCCGGTCGCTCGAATTCTTACACCATCGGGTCTTGTTGAAGCTCAATGCCATGTCCTACCACACAAAGATCGACTTTCTGACGACGAGTTTAGTCGGGCTGGAGGGACAGAAGGATGGACCTCTCAACAAGGATTTTACGTCTATCGGAATCATCGTTTGCTTCTGGCAGGTGGTTGGCTTGGGTTAGGTCAGGCGCGCGCATGGAACCGAGAAGAGCCTCATCGGCTTGCTAGAATCAGGTTGGACATACCTAATGCTGCTGATTCTGCATGGAAGATCGACGTCAAGAAATCCACCGCTCGGCCTCCCGTCACAGTGCGCCCATGGCTTACGAAGCTAGCTGAAGACACTAGAGAAAGAGCCAGGAGAGTATTTGCTTTTCGTGGCACGCCGACGCTCGGACCTGGAGGTCTCAAAGTTGAGCAACAGGCATGGCGTGTCGAAAGGCTCAAGAACGGTGTGCGCTACCGTATCGATGAGAAGCATCCTACCGTGGCAGCGGTGATTGAGGCGGTTGGAGGTAATGCTGGTCTTGTTCGAGCTATGTTACGCGTCGTCGAAGAAACAGTGCCTGTGCAGCGCATTTGGCTCGATACGGCAGAGAACAAGGATACTCCACGTACTGGTTTTGAAGGCGAGCCCAACGCAGCCGTGATCGAGGTTGCAAGCGTATTATTTAAAGATTTGATCGAGCGTAAAGGGCTTAATGCTGAAGATGCTCGTAAATCGATGCTTAGGACCGAGCCTTTTCAAAATTATCCAACACTTATAGCTACATTAGGAGATAGCGAATGACCTCAGCGGAAGAGACTGCTTCACAAGTTGAGTTGCTGGAAAACGTCATCGCTACTGCGCAGCGATTAGTAAAAGCGGAGAGGGATAAGTCTAAAATTACTCCGACTCTCATTGCCGAAAAGGTTCGACTTGCGGCGGCGATGTTCTCTGGCGACTCAATGCGTGCAGTGGATCAAGAGAGGGCCGTTGTCACGCTGATCCAGAGATTTAGCCACTGGATCGGAAAATCAACCACACTAAAAGACAACGTTGGTCACTTTGACTGGCTAACCGCGGTTCGCAAACGGAATTGGTATTACTGGCGACGTTACGAGGATTTTTTGGAGTCGAAGCTTTCCCATACGGTAGTCGAGGGTCTTGATGAGGCGACTGACGATATTCTAGGCCTGCTGGAGGATCCTAAACGTGGAGATGATTGGGACCGCCGAGGGCTCGTTGTCGGTCACGTGCAGTCCGGTAAAACTAGCAACTATTCTGGGCTTATATGTAAAGCAGCAGATGCAGGCTACAAAATCATTATCGTTCTCGCGGGTATGCATAACAACTTGCGCTCGCAAACGCAGATGCGACTAGAAGAGAGCTTTCTAGGCTATGAGACGACAGCAGGCCGCGATCCGGGAGCACCTATAGGCGTAGCTGAATTCGGTGAGGATCTAAAGACTAACTCTGCGACCACTCGTGCGGAAAACGGTGACTTCAGTAAAGCCATCGCTAGGCACTTTCACGGTATCTCTCCTGAAGAGCGGCCATGGCTCTTTGTGATCAAGAAGCAGAAAACTGTTTTAACCGCTCTTTTGGACTGGATACAGAACCGCGTTGCCGACAGCACAGACGCGAGCGACGGGCGCAAACTAGTCACGAAACTGCCTCTGCTAATGGTTGATGACGAGGCAGATAATGCTTCCGTCGACACAGGCGAGCAAATGTTCAACGATGATGGCACGCCGGACGAAGAGCATCAGCCAAAAACTATCAATAGCCTTATCCGTCAATTGCTGCATGCATTCTCTCGTAAGGCTTATGTCGGATACACCGCTACCCCCTTCGCCAATATATTCATCCATCACAAGGGCGAGACGACCAAAGAGGGCCCAGATCTCTTTCCAAGGTCTTTCATCATTAATCTTGCAGCTCCTTCCAATTATGTGGGACCTGCCCGCATGTTTGGCAAGATGACTCAAGAAGGACGTAAAGGCGCACTTCCCCTATCTAGGAATATTGCAGATCACTACGCTCCTGAAAATGGCTCAGGGTGGATGCCGCCAAAACATAAGAAAATTCATGTACCAACATACAGTGGGCAGGAGATTATTCCTCCGTCACTGCAAGAGGCAATAAGTGCCTTCGTTTTAGCTTGTGCAGTTCGAGAGCTACGCGGTCAAGGGGATGAGCATAGTTCTATGTTGGTTCACGTCACCCGCTATGTAGATGTGCAGAGCCATGTGTGCGAACAGATTGAGACAGCCGTTCGTCACATGCGTCAGAAGATCACTCGAGGCCTCGGTGCCCGCGAGCAATTGGATCAATTGCACAAACTGTGGAATGAGGATTTTCTTCCTATCCGCGATCAGGTCGCGGCACTCTCTCCGGCCGAGGAGCAGCCACCAACCATGCCGAGTTGGGACGACATACTTACGGTGTTGCCTGACGTGCTCGATGATATCCAAGTTCGCTCAATTAATGGCACGGCCAAAGATGCTCTCGACTATGCGACACCCGGTGCGGTGCTAAAAGTGATTGCTGTGGGAGGTGACAAGCTTGCTAGGGGGCTAACGCTGGAGGGGCTGTGTGTCAGCTACTTCGTGCGTACAACAAAGATGTACGACACTCTTATGCAAATGGGGCGCTGGTTTGGGTATCGTCCGGGTTACCTCGACCTATGTCGCCTCTACACGTCTTCTGATCTGGTGAAATGGTTCGGGCACATTGCCGATGCAGCAGAGGAGTTGCGGGATGAGTTCGACTTTATGGCTGAAGCTAAGCTGACGCCAGAGCAATACGGCCTAAAAGTTATGTCTCATGAGGTGCTTACTGTCACCTCTCCTTTGAAGATGCGAAACGCACAAACGCTTTCCTTGACCTATAGCGGGACGCGCCCACAAACAATTCTTTTTCATCGTGATGCTAGGATTCAGCAACAGAATCTCGACGCGACAGATGCTCTGATCGATTCACTCGGTAGCTCATGGAAGGGGTCACCAAAGTATGCTCGTGACGGTGATTCCGACTCTTGGCCAAGTGCTCGTCTCTGGAAGAATGTTGATGTGTCTAAAGTACAATCGTTCCTTGGCGAGTATGCGACCCATCCGAATGCTACAAGTGCAAAAGCCTTTTTGCTGTCGGAATTTATCGGCAAGATGGTCGCTACTGGGCAATTGAAAAAGTGGAGCGTCGCACTGCTTGCGGGAGGTAATGGCTCTGGAGACGAACACGTTTTCCCTGGTGGCGTACCGTCAAACACCTACTCAGTGCGCAAAACTGAAGATTCGGTTGATTCTGAGAAGATTGATCCCAAAAGCTTTGCTATTGGTGTGCTAACCGATCCTAAAGATGAAGGTATTGACCTCGACGATGACGTTTGGCGCGAGGCGTTGGCCCTAACTCGTGCAGCTTGGAAACCTGAACCAACGCGAGGGCGGACGTCGCCGCCAACCTTCCCAAGTGGTAGGGGGATTCGTGAAGCTCGTGAAAAGGTTGGTGGGGAGGTGGACTGCGGATTGCTTTTGCTTTATCCACTAACGCCCTACATCTACAAGGAAAAGACGCGTGATCGTTTGATTGTCCCCGGATGGAGCAAGCCTATTATGGCGTTCGCTATTGCATTCCCTAGTAGCGACAATCCGATAAGCGTTGAATATGAAGTTAACCTTCTCTACTGGATGCAAGAGTATGGCCCGTCCGAATGAAGAGTGCCTGATAGCGTGGTCCTCATTGTCAGGAAATGACTCTACGTCAGGCTGGCAGGTTATTTCACTGGCCCCTGCTGGCCCCGTTGGGGTACAGGCAGGAAGGCGTTCCCCGACCAATGTCGAAGCAATACTTTTTTGCTTCTCCACTGCAAAGTTGGCTCGTACCGAAAGGTTGCCTGAGGGGCAGGGCTTTTTAATCGAGATTGCCGATCCGGAGATATATGGTGGGCTTAGATTGGCGCTCACTAGAAAAGAGGCCGGTAGCACTGAGCTTTTCGCTGCAATGGTCCGCGATGTTGTCTGTGTTTTAGACGACGTCTCTGCAACTGGCGTTGACGAAAATAAGTTATTGAAGGTTTTGATTGGTCGCGTAGTCGCTTGGAAGCAGTTCATGTCGCGAGGCGCTAGCCCTCTCAGTCCCGAAGCAGAACTCGGCTTGGCGGGCGAACTTAACTTCATGATTGGTCTTTTGGAATCGGGCGTATCCGCTGAGGAAGTGCTTCGGGCCTGGGTGGGGCCTGATGATGCTCCCCAGGATTTTCTGTTGGGGGATGGGGCTGTTGAAGTTAAAGCTACGATGTCCAGTTCTGGCTTTCCTGTGAAAATAACCTCTCTTGAGCAATTGGACGACTCCGTGGCTTCGCCTCTCTTTCTCGCTGCCGTGCGTTTTTCGCGCCATGAGAGTGGGTCCACTCTTCCCGAAATGATCTCAGAGACAGAGCTTCAGCTGGGCGGTGACCCAGTTATGGTCAACCTTCTTAAAGAAAGGCTTATGGCCTCCGGTTACTTCGACGGGCACATCAGCCACTACACCCGAAAATTTAAATTGAAGGAGAGGCTGGTTTTTTCTGTTTCTAATGGCTTTCCGAGGTTGACCTCGGGATTAGTGCCTGCTGGAGTTACACGCGTCCTCTACGAAGTCAATCTGGATCACGCTGGAGTTTTCCTCTCGGATCTCCATACGGCTTTAAAATTACTAGGAGTAACTGTGGATGACGCTCGATGACTTTTTCGTCGAAACTAAGGCCGAGGTAGCGACCCTGATGTCTGATGGTGCCCCGTTTGGAGAACTCGTTTTTTCCGAAGTGGTAATGCAACATCTTGTTGATGCGGGAATGACTTTTGATCCGGTTATTTGCCATTTTCAGGGGAGAGTCGGCAATGCGAATTTGCGCCTGAGTGGCTATTCCATGTCAGAAGACGCTGACCAACTTGATCTGTTCGTAAGTTTATACGAAGGTTTCGACGAGCTGCGCCCTATTCCTGACCAAGACATCAAGACTGCAGCGGCTCAATGTGTTCGGTTTTTGGAGTTGTGTGCCGCTGGGAAAATTGCAGAAAAACTCGATCCTTCAAGCGATGTACACTCCCTTGCATTGACGATTCGAGAAATTTATAACGGCCTAGAACAAGTTCGTGTCTACGTACTTACGGACGGTATAGCTAAATCGAAGAGTTTCAAAGCCCGAGATGTTGGCGGTAAGTATGTCAAACTTGAGGTCATGGATATCGAACGGCTGTACCGTCATCGTTCTGAGGGTAAGCCTCGAGATGAGTTAGTCGTCGACTTCAATGAAGTGTCCGGCTCTCCGCTTCCGTGCGTCTTTGTACCTGGGGAGACAGGTGACTATGACTACGCACTTACAGCTATACCAGGCGAAGCGCTCCGGTTTGTTTATGAAAAGTTTGGCCCCCGTCTACTTGAGGCTAATGTGCGCTCATTTTTAAGCGTGAAAGCGAAAGGTGTGAATGCAGGGCTTCAAAATACTTTGCGAAATGCTCCGGAACGATTCATGGCATATAACAATGGCATCGTACTGGTTGCTGATGAGATGCGGCTCGGTCGCGCCGCAGATGGGTCGCCGGGTATCTCGTGGTTGCGAGGTATGCAAATTGTTAATGGTGGCCAAACTACTGCTTCAATTTTTTTCGCCAAAAAAAAATATGCTGATACGGACTTAAGCAAGGTTCGCGTTCCGGCCAAAATTATTGTTATGAAAGAGCAAGATCCTGCAAAAGAGGAGGCGCTTGTTTCAGATATTTCGCGTTACGCCAATAGTCAAAATGCCGTTCGACAGTCAGATCTATCCGCCAACAAACCGTTCCATGTTGATATTGAGCGTCTGTCGCTTTCTGTTTATTGCCCTGATGGTACGGGGCGATGGTTTTATGAAAGAGCTGCGGGCAGCTACAATACCCTTCTCGCTCGTGATGGCGTCACGCCAGCGAAGCTCCGTGCCCTCAAAGAGTCAGTACCTACCTCAAGGAAGATCACAAAAACTGAGTTAGCGAAGTACTTTACCGCGTGGGATGGACAAGCTGATGTCGTCAGCCTAGGTGCGCAGAAATGCTTTGATCGATTCATGTCTCGCATGACGGAGATGGAGGTTGACGGAGCGGCCTTTACTCCGGATGTTGCCTATTTTAAAGCCATTGTCTCGAAAGCTTTGTTATTTAAAGCAGTACATAAAGCTGCGAGGCCATTGGTGCCAGCGTTTCTCGCAAACGTTGCGGCTTACACTGTTGCTTTAATTTCTACTGCTTACGGTGATTCCTTTAACCTTGACCGTATCTGGGCCAGGCAAGGCGTTTCTCCTCAACTCATTAAACAAATAGAAATCTGGGCTCGGGAAGTTAATGATCGTCTTCATGAGACCGCAAACGGCAGGATGATCTCTGAATGGGCAAAGCGTCCTGAGTGTCGCGAGGCTATGTTTTCCCAACCGTTTTCTCGTCCATTTGCAGATATTCCTGAGACACTCTGATATTCCTGCTCGCAGGGAAAACCCATAGCGTTGGTGGCGGCTTGGTAAGACACCAATTTCATACATAAGGATGGCTAAGAGGATTCGTCCTTGTTTCGAGGGCTTAGCGAAGACTATCTGGCACTTGATGCGGTGCTCGATAGTCTGCGCGGCGCGATCAGATATCCAATGAAGCCTGCCGATTTCTCCCCGACCGGTAGGATTCGATGATAGTTGCGACGACTGCTGCGATTTTTCTAGCAAGTAGTGGCGGTACTGCATTTCCTATCTGAGTGTATTGTTGTGTTCTATTCCCCTCAAAAAAGTAGTTATCAGGGAAGGTCTGCAATCTAGCGGCTTCGCGAACAGTCAAGCTTCGGCACTGACTCGGGTCCGGGTGTATGTAGTAATGGCCATCTTTGGCTATGTGGGCAACGACTGTTGTAGATGGACCATTTTCCATCTGAACTCTGAAACGGTCACTAAATGGAACGGAGTCGGAAGATACGTTCTCATGAGCGGGCAGTAGCTGTGCAGGAAACTGGTGTATTTTTGGCGAGGAGCCATTCAGTCTTGCGTAGCATGCCGCATAGATGTACCGATGAAGATCTGAGCGCATATGACTCCTAGCTTCATGCTGCAGCACTCCTTTCAGCCGAGGGTCGAGGAACCACTCACGCTGTTTGGTATTCATTTCTGGATCTACCTTCCAGTGTATGAATTTACTGCCATTGGACTCTAGTCTCTGTGCGTCAACCGCCGCTTTTTTCATCGCATCTATCAAGTTACCGTTGCCGGCTACGTACGATTTTAGAAGTAGAGAACCAGCTTCATTCAAAGCTGACAGCCAAGCTTCGAGCGAATCACCGCCTCTTGAAATCTTGCTGCGAACCGGAGGGAGCCCTGAGAGCGCTTGCCCAACTGTAAAGACCGTTTTGCTGCGTTCCATTACGAGCTTGTGAGGATTCTCCAGCAAAGCGGGGCAGACTGACGCGACGTCAGAGCGTACGCCGAGCAGAATAACGCGGTGCCTAGCCTGTGGAAGGCCGTGCTGTTCTGCTTGAATGACAAAGTCGTGTGGGTCCGGTTTTTCCACGTCTTTAGGAACGACTAAAGAGCGGATGTTGTACGAGAGATCTTCGGCAGGAGCCGAGAGGTCGTCGAAAATTTGCTGAAATATGTGCGAGCCACTGTGCTTCGAGGACAATATGCCTTTAACGTTTTCCATTACGAAAATCGTTGGTTTGAACTCGCGAATAATCCGCAGATACTCTTTATAAAGAAAGTGCTTCTCGTCGTTTTCAAATTCCTCTTGGGTCTCGCGCGTGCGACGAGCACGTCCAGCCACAGAATATGCTTGGCAAGGAGGTCCACCAATGAGAACCCATTCCTCTGCGCCAATCAGGGCTTCCCTTATCCATTTGTCGACTTCTTCTGGCGAGATTTTACCAAGCTCTGCGAGCTTTGCTTCTTGTGCTGCTTCTACGGCTTCTGCCGGTATGTCCGGGTGCTTGAAAAGCTCTTCACGAGTAATTTCTCCTCGAATGTATTCATAGTAAGCCTCCGGGGCTTCGCCTTTTGGAAAAGCGCGAAACAACGCGCGTAGAGATAATGTGGCATGAGCGACAGGATCTTTCTCGATCGAGACGCGAAGCTGAAATTTACGTACTCCCTTCTGATGGCCACCGATTGAAGAGAATCCCTCCCCCAGTCCGCCCGGGCCTGCAAAGAGGTCGATGACCGGGATAGATTCCTTATATTTCATTGATTAGTCGATGCGCCTAAGACAAAAATAAAAAAAGCGCATTGCTGCGCTCAGGAGATCACGCCGCCTGAGGGGCGGGCATTTATATGCGAGAAATGGTAACGGTTCACTTGGTGGTCGGCAAGAAATGAACCTCATAAGAGGGAGCTGAGTCTTACCGTGTCAAAGGTGCATGGCGGTAATTGCCGCGTGCCCGCACAGTCACGAGAAGAAGCTAGGCAATTCTTTTATTGTGGGATTTATGAATAGCTTATACGTTGGGCGTTGTCTTCGGGGTAAGGCTCTTCAGCAAAAAACGCATTACCTTTCTGTGGGCGACCTTTGTGTAAACAGATTTCTGTCTAGTGCCTTGAATAAAAAAGCCCTGAAAAAATCAGGGCTTTTTAGCGGGTCTGAGCCATTCGTTCAGCCTGGCACATTCCATTCCGGTCGCTTAAGCAATCAATCCCAGCTCAACGCCCCACCCGTCTGATACTCAATCACCCGAGTCTCAAAGAAATTCTTCTCTTTCTTCAAGTCCATGATCTCGCTCATCCAAGGGAACGGGTTAGTGGTCCCTGGATACTCTTCTTTAAGACCGATCTGCGACAGGCGACGGTTAGCGATGAACTTGAGGTAATCCTCCATCATCGCCGCGTTCATACCCAGCACACCGCGCGGCATGGTATCGC
>Ga0105246_10001400_pt1 | contig 14258 bp, 12 predicted proteins | sample KBSM64metaG_FD_99694 | JGI IMG/M metagenome (GOLD analysis project Ga0105246, IMG submission 99694) | Miscanthus rhizosphere microbial communities from Kellogg Biological Station, Michigan, USA - KBS M6-4 metaG | ecosystem: Host-associated > Plants > Roots > Rhizosphere > Soil | place...
AGGGGATGGGACAGGAACCGGAGCAACGTTTGCAATTGCTGCGACGGCTTTTACAAACGATGCAGGTACAGCCGCAACAGCTTTTCCAGGCACGTTCAATTACTACAATCTCTACGTTAATGGTCTTATGCAAACAGCAGACACATCCTCGGTTACCACCACCACACTTACAATCCCCGGTGGAGATGCATTGAATGATGGCACCCCAATTGTCGTACAATTTGTAGTGTCATAAGGATTGCTTGAAGTGATTTAACAAAGCATTGTACGGCTTCTATCTGTGATAGGAGCCGTTTTTATACTGTACTAATTCAACTTGCAATTGTGCATACTTCATTACATGATCAAGGCCCACAAATCCAACAAATGTGGATTAACCTTCAGGAACAGACTGATACATTGTATATCCGTTTTCTTCACTGGAATATACATACTCAGGATGTTCTATTGAACGATACAATTTTGTGCCTGGAGGCAACACAGAAGCCATACCGGATTGAAACTTTTTATTTTTTTTATAGTTCATAGATATTTGACCATATGGAGTAGTGTTTACAGATTTAAATTCTGTTTCGTTAACGGTTTTGACCTTTTTATAGAGAATCGACTCGATTAAAAATAGATCACTATTTTTGTCCTCTTTCATTAAGGTTTGAGCCATTTCTTGAGTAGCGCTAGTTTCTGTTGTACAGCCAACTATGCTAAACAATATAACAGTAGATAACAGAAACAAATAAATTACTTTGGTTACCATTTCAATCCTCCTTGTATCGTTTTTCCGTGATGCTTGGTTTAACTTCTGACCTTCGAATAAATAGTAATATACGTATGTTACCATACCACAAGTAGAGGTGCTGTTTGCTATTCCATCCAAACAACTAATGAAATTTCTCACGTGCTGGACGATAATAGAGTAGAGACCATATTTACCAATACCAAGCAATATCAATAGAGCACAACTACATATCCACAACCATCCTAACCTTCGCGAGGTACATTCATGAAACAAGGTATATATGAACAGCTTATCAACACAATCACCAGACAGGAGATTTCAGCACTTGACCCGGATGTGTATCATATTGGGACCGAGAAACTAGACGCAGAGGAAGCGCGTAAATTGCTGTCCACGTATTTGGCGGCGGTGACACGGCGAGCGCTTAAGATTGTAAGGGAACAGACGGAAGACAAGATGGCCGTGTTAGAGCAGATTCGAACCTGCAATGAGATTATTGCAACCCTGAAAGGCACGTTGGGGGAAGAGGAGTATAACGACTTGCAACTGGATGAGCAGGGTGAGGTGCTGACCCATGTGTATTCCAAGCTGAACAGCATTCGTGCCATTCGGGATACCAAAATCATTCGCCCGGATACGCCCATTGCCCAAAGCTCGTTATTCACAGGTGCCAAGTCTGAACCAAGCATGCTGCTTGAGCTGCAAAAAGAGATCGTGACCGCCGACCGGATCGATTGGCTGGTGTCTTTTATCAAATTCAGTGGGCTTCGCCTGCTGCTGGAACAACTTCAGCAATTCACATCAGGTGGGGGCAAGCTGCGGATCATTACAACCACTTATATGGAGGCAACCGACCTTAAAGCCATTACCGAACTCAGCAAGTTACCGAACACCGAAATCCAGATTTCGTATGACACCAAAGTCACCCGGCTGCACGCCAAAACATATATCTTCCACCGCGATACGGGATTCACCACCGCTTATGTCGGCTCTTCGAACCTGTCCAACCCCGCCCTGACCAGTGGCATGGAGTGGAATCTCAAGGTGACCGAGAAGGATTCCCTGGATGTGCTGCGCAAGATCGAAGCGACATTCGAGAGTTACTGGAATGACCGCGAATTTACAAGATACATTCCTGAGGATCAGGAGCATAAGGCACAGCTGAGAGCAGCCCTGAATCGCAAAAAAGACCCATCCGGACACTTCCACCTCGACATCCAGCCTTACGATTATCAAAAGGAAGTGCTGGAACAGCTGAGCGCCGAGCGCACGCTGTATGGACGAAACCGTAACTTAATCGTGGCCGCCACAGGCGTGGGCAAAACGGTCATCTCTGCCTTCGATTACAAGCGATTCCGGGCAAGCCATGCGGGAGCAAAGCTTCTTTTTGTCGCCCATCGGGAAGAGATTTTGAAGCAAAGCCGGGACACGTTTCGGTATATCCTGAAGGATATGAACTTTGGCGAGTTACATGTCGGGAGTCACCGGGCGGAGGCATTGGAGCATCTGTTTGTCAGCATACAGAGCTTGAACTCTATGAAGTTAACGGAAATCACCAGCCCAGACTATTACGACTATATCATTGTGGATGAATTCCACCATGCTGCTGCACCTTCCTACCAGAAATTGCTGTCTCACTACGAGCCACAGATTTTGCTTGGACTCACAGCAACGCCTGAACGGATGGATGGCAAAGACATAACCGCTTACTTCGATCATACGATTGCCGCCGAGATCCGTCTGACCGATGCCATCGACCGGAAGCTGCTTAGTCCGTTTCAATATTTCGGTGTCACCGATACCGTTGATCTGTCTCAGGTGAGATGGTCACGTAAAGGCTACGATCTGAACGAACTGGAGAAGCTCTACACCCATAACAAAATTCGTGCCAACCAGATCATGCAAAGTCTGAACCGATACGTCACCGATCTGGATGATGTGAAAGGATTGGGTTTCTGCGTAGGGGTAGATCATGCGCTGTATATGGCTAAAGTTTTCAACGAAGCCGGCATTCCATCTATAGCGTTGCATGGCGGATCAAGTGAACAGGAGCGTCATTCTGCAAAAGGAAAACTGGTGAACGGGGAACTGCGCATGATTTTTGTTGTCGATCTGTACAATGAGGGTGTGGATATTCCTGAAGTGAACACGATTCTGTTCCTGCGTCCGACGGAAAGTTTAACCGTATTCCTGCAACAACTCGGCCGTGGACTACGGATGGCAGAAGGCAAAGAGTGCCTGACTGTGCTCGACTTCATCGGGCAAGCGCATCAGGAATACAGATACCAGGAAAAATTCCGCGCCCTGATCGGTGCAACCAAACATTCCATCTCGTATTATGTCGAGAACGGCTTTTCGAACCTGCCTCGTGGCACGTTTATCCAGTTGGAAAAACAGGCCAAGGATTACGTTATGCGTAATCTGAAGCAGATGAGCCGTAATCGCAGAGCGCTGATCCAGAAGCTGCAAACGTTCCAGCAGGACACTGGACTGCCGCTGACGCTGGCTCATTTTGTAGAGCATCACGGGATGACACTATATGAATTGTATGGCGGTCGTTCGGGCAAAAGGTATTTCCGTGGTCTGTTGGCCGAAGCCGGACTGACAGAGCCAATCGAGAGTGAGCAGGACGAGTACATCCGCAGACTTCCATCTGTGCTGACGATCAACTCCCGAAGCTGGTTGAATTTCCTGATCGATTATATTGAAAAAGGCAAAGAGCCCACCACTGCCGATGAACAGCGTATGGTAATCATGTTCTATTACACCTTCCACCGGGCTGCACCGGAGAAGCTGGGGCTAAGCAGCATCCAAGAAGGGATTACACGCGTCCTGTCTTGCGCAGCATTCCGGGATGAGCTTGTGGATATTTTCAAATATAACTTGGCTCATCTGCGATTTGTGGATAAAAGCAATGCGTTCCCGTACACTTGTCCACTGGATATCCACTGTATGTACTCGATCGACCAAGTGCTCGCCGCTTTCGGCTACTGGAATGCCGAGCAATCGCCAACCTTCCGCGAAGGCGTGAAATATTTTGCCGATGAACAGACCGACATCTTCTTCATTACATTGAACAAATCGGATAAAGACTTCTCGCCCTCCACGCTGTATGAGGATTATGCGATCAACGAGCGCTTGTTCCACTGGCAGACTCAGAGCAGGGTATCAGAGCATACGGCTACTGCGCAGAGGTACATTCATCATCGCGAGACAGGCAACCGGATTGCTCTGTTCGTGCGGGAATATAAGGAGGAGCATGGCTATACGTCTCCATTTGTCTTTCTGGGTGAAGCGGATTACGTGAGTCATGAGGGGAACAAACCGATGAGCTTTGTATGGCGATTGCGGGAAGAGATGCCTGCGAAAATGGTGGCAGTGGCGAATAAGTGTATTGTTTGATAAATATTTGATTAATAGTGTAAGGATGGGAAATTCATGTGGGATAAAGTTTTAGATGGACAGTTTTTAACTAAGTTGGGTGGAATGGGTGGAATTGTTGCTATACTCAGTTTTATGTGGACATTTTTTAAAAAAAATCAGGTCATAACTTCGCTGACTTCATCCAAAATTGAAAGATTAATTTCATCAAAAGAAAAGAGAACCTTAATAAAAATATTTAATTACATTTTTTACGTTATTATAGGCTCCGTTTTTTCTGTTTTTCTGACAGTTCTATATTATAATCTCGGTGTTAATGAATATTTTACACTTGGTATTTCAATTATTGGAACATGTTTTTATTTTATAATCGTGTATATTAGCCTTACGAAAAGAAGTATTTTTGATAAGAGGTTATCGAGGTCAAAGAATCTTACATTTACGTTGATCGTACTTACGATACAAACATTATGTTTTTTTTCTGTTCTTCCAAGTTTCTTAGCCAGTAATCTAACAGAAGGCAGTTTAGTGTTAACCATGGACAAGCCAGAAGTGTCATTGATTAATTTAACACTCAGTTTAATTTCGTTGTGTTTCTCAAGTTCCATGTTTGTACTATTGATAATAATGACATTCACACAACTTAGAGAGAAATTTACTAAGTATGCTTATGAGTGTTTTTATGTTTTAGATCAGGAAGATCGGGGAAAAAAATGGTTTATTTATCATCTCCTTGATAAGGATCATTTTTTACTTGGGAATAGTGAGTATATACATGATGCCACAACCTTTCGCACAGAAGAACGTTCGAAAATAATTTCAGAGAAAATATATCTTTCACAATTATTGAAAAACAAAGATGAGGCAATCGAGTACTACATTTAAAGCTGAGAACTAAATCATAGGCGGTGACATCATGATTATCTACAGTAGTAACGCATTAGCTTTCCGGGAATCAGTTGATAGTAATCAGATTACAGTTCAAATTGAGGAAGCATTTATTAAAGGTATGGGGAAGAGACCAAACAAAGGTGAGGTAAGAGCTTGGAATAATTCCATGCAGTTTATGGAGAAAATTATTCGCAATTCTAAGGTTGCAGATGATTGCGGTATATTGATTGAATATAATATTCCTTCTACAAGTAAGCGAATAGATTTTATCATTGCAGGTCAGGACGAACAAAAGAATGATAACTTTGTGATTGTGGAGTTAAAACAATGGGATGCAGTCGAGGCTATGGATCGTGAAGATATTGTGAGGGCATTTATCGGAGGAAGAACAAGGGAGACACCACATCCTTCGTATCAGGCATGGTCATATAAACAATATTTAAGTGATATGAATGAGGCTGTTTATTCCAAGGATATTAATGGATACTCATGTGCATATCTACATAATTACAGAACGGTTCATCCTGATCCCCTCCAATATGATCAATATCAAGATATTATACGTGAAGCTCCCTTGTTTTTAGCTGATGATACATCTAAACTTCAAAATTTCCTAAAACGGCACGTAGGTCAAGGGCAGGGTGTTAACTTACTTTATTTAATTGAAAATGGTAAGATTCGTCCCTCTAGAAAGCTAATTGATCATATTGATGGATTATTTCAGGGAAACTCTGATTTTGTATTGCTTGATGAGCAGAAGGTTGCATATGAAGCTATAATGAGTCTCGCCAAGCAAACAGATGTTAAACGAACCATTATTGTGGAAGGTGGTCCTGGAACAGGTAAATCCGTAATATCCATGAATGCTCTTGGTGGATTACTCCGAAACAAGTTAAATGTTAAATTTATTGCCCCCAATTCATCATTTAGAACAGTTATGGTAGAAACTTTGACAAAACGACAGGCTAAAAACAAGACACGGACAAAGATGTTATTTTCGGGATCGAGTCAATTATACAAAGAACCAGCTAACATGTATGACGTGCTTGTTGTGGATGAAGCACACCGATTGAAGGGCAAAGGAGCATATCAATACTTTGGGGAGAATCAGATCGAGGATATCATTAAAGCTTCTAAAGTGAATGTATTTTTCATAGATGATTTTCAACGCATTCGACCTGAAGATATAGGTTCCATTGCAGAGATTAAACGTTTAGCAAACGTTTATAATTCGGAAGTTCACGAATACTCACTAGCAGCCCAGTTTCGCTGTTCTGGGGCAGAGGGTTTTCTAAATTGGGTTGATGATGTATTGCAAATCCGCCCTACTGCTAATTTTGATGGATGGGATCAACAATCTTTTGAATTTAAATTATTGGACTCACCAAACGAATTGTACGATTTGATCAAAAGTAAAAATGATCAGGGATATAAAGCAAGAATGCTAGCGGGATTTGCTTGGAATTGGACTGCTGATAAGGATGGTAATAGCAATGGAGAAATTCCTGATGTGAACATTGAAGAACATCAATTTGCTATGCCTTGGAATGCTCGTTCCATATCAAGCACTTGGGCTATAGATGAAAGTGGTATAGATCAAATTGGATGTGTTCACACGTCTCAGGGTCTTGAGTTTGATTATGTGGGCGTAATTATAGGAAATGATCTAAAGTTTGATTCAGAAAAGATGGAGCTTTATTCAGAATATGATGAGTACAAGGATAGAATGGGGAAAAAAGGGCTTAAGTTTAAAAACGAGGAGTTAACTAAGCTGGTGAAAAACATTTATAAAATTTTAATGTCTCGGGGGATGAAAGGTTGTTATGTTTACTGCCGGGATAAAGAATTGATGAGTTACTTACAAAGTAGAACTAAAATACAATGAATTGTTGATTGTACGTAATAAAGAAACCCTATCATTCTGATAAGATGGTAGGGTTTCTTTACATCAATATTCCTTTTACAACATTTTTAGCTGTGCGTATATGTTCTGAATTAGAGTCTCTTAATAATTGTACAATTTCCTTGATTTGTTTCTCATCTTCGGTTACTTCAAATTCTTCCTCCACATACGCAAATAATTGAATTAAGTTCACGTCAAGGGACTCAGCGATCTTTGCCAAGTTGACCAAAGAAACGTTCTTTTCACCACGTTCAATCTGACCTATGTATGAAAAATGAAATCCACCTTTTTCTCCGAGGGATTCTTGTGAATACCCTCTTTCTTTGCGTAGTGCACGAATTCTGGCTCCGACCAATTTTAAAACTTCTCTATCCTCGTTCATGGTATTCACCTCTCTATGTTAAAAAGTGTAGTCAAGTTTCCTAAAGGTAAACACCAAACGAAGAATACAAAATAATAATTTGATTACTATGAGTATCATTTTGTTGTATAATATTGGTATTAACTCATTGGAGGGATGACAATGGCACGAAATTGGTCCATTATCGAAGCACATTGTAATCATCAAGTAGATTTTACTCCACGTTTTCAAGGATGTTATGACTCTATACAATCTGTGTCCAGACATAATCCAGATGACCATAGACTACGTAATACAATACAGGACTATCACCAACATTCGACATATCACATCAAACTTGCCAACATTATGCATAGTCACAATCAGTTCCAGGCTTGTCTGATCCTCTGCGATTGGGCACTAGCTTCTATGGTCAAGGCAATATATATCCAAAAGTATCATGTAGTACATCCACCGAAGGAGCTTACCATGAATGAGATTTTGCCTATAGTGCATACAAATACTGAACCAGGATTGGATATTGCTTTGTGCATCTGTACGATTCAACATATGTCCTCCATAGGAGAGTTTAACCAGGATCGGACTCTAAAACCAAACAACATCGAGAAGCTGCTTCAACGAACAGAAGAAATACTAGAGGAGTTAGAGAATCGACTGAAGAATGATATAGGATTGAAATAATATATTGATTTAATGTGTTATGTAAAGTGGTCGCTTTTTTGAAAAATAGGACTCCAAGAGTACAGCTACTTAAAGAACGATTTTTATGATAAGGGAAAATCAGGATATTGGACGGATGTGTTTGTCTTGTACTTCTGCTAACATAGTTGAATCTTATATATTTCGGAGAGAACCCTATGAGTACAATTAAAGTAACACCAGAGCAACTACTACATGTATCCAAACAGATTGAGCAGGGAAGACAACAGTTGGAGTCCATACGAAGTGATTTGTCTGCGAGAATTGGCTTTATCGAATCTCAGTGGGCTGGAGCAACGCAAGAACGGTTTTTCTTCGACTTTCAGCAATCTCGTCCTGTACTGGATCGTGCACTGGAGAGTATGGTAAAGTCCTCTCAGGATCTCAAGGTCATTGCCGATAGGTTCCAACAAGCCGATCAGGAACAGGTGAGCGTGGGGGCAGTTGCAGGGCAGATTGCTGCCGGCACAATGATGAATCGTAAAATAGGTATGCCCGAAAAGGAACGAAGAATGGTATATAATCCGTTGTTTGGTGCTTACATGCCTGCTAGTGAATCAGGAAATGGAATGACGGGACAAAAGGAACTCAGGGAATATTGGAAAAATGGTGGTTCTTATGAAGAAATGAGAACAGGGTCGAAGCAACCGGATTCTAGTGGTGGGGATATATATGATGAACAAATTAAGGCATTTGAAGAAGGTCACCATCCGGTAACCGGAGCATCTATACCTGCGTGGCAAGCAGGAGTTTCTATCGCAAGTTTACAACTCGGTAAGATCGCGATGGCTTTTACGGGGATGTATAATAGGGGCTACAAGGTTCCGAAAGAGGGACTTAAACTTTTCCCAAAATCTAAAATGGAAAATCTTAATGTAAAGCATTCAGTACATGTGAACAAACATGATGTGTTAAGTTCTGCGACTGCTCCCAAGAAAGGTGGGGAGACTGTCGTAGGACATGCCCTGCAGAAACATGCAGGACGAAATCCTGATATATGGGGTAGAGTTCAGGGTGGATCGGATCAAATAAACAAAGTAGCTAAGAAACATTTACAAGATATACTGGATTCCTCAGGAGGATTTTATAAAGTTACTAATGATAGAGGTATAACATTTCTAGAAAAAAAGTTACCTGATGGACGTGGGGTAAGACTTAATCGGGATAGATCATTTAAGGGTTTTATTGATCAATAACGGAGGCTGTGACTGTGGAAAATTTAGAGATTATCCTAATTGATTTTAGCAAAAGCAATCTGGATCAATTCATCAAAGAAGATTTGAATATTCAACTGAATCAAATTCGTAGTTCCCACTTTTACGATAATAGCAGGGGAGAAGATACTGTATTTCAGGATATAACAAGCTTCGAGGAGATACTCTCTCCTAAGGGAACGGGCAACCTGTTTCTGTCTAACCTTAATTTGGGGCGAACCTTTCATGATGTGATGATAGTGTTTTCGTTTGATGAGCAATACGGAGATATGACAATGAATTTTCCTGAAGAAGAGTTTTATAATGGAGGGAAATCGGAGACAACGTTAAGGGCTGAAGGATTAATACGATATATCTTTGATTTGATGGACAAGTACAAAATTAAAAAAGTTAGAGTCGGATATGAACCAGCTACGGACGATGACACATGCTTGGTAGAGATCAATAACGAAACAAAGAATTTCAAAGACATTGTTACAAAATTATTGGGATAGTTTCATATAATCAGAAGTCCATTGCAACTCCTAAACGAGTAGCGATGGGCTTTTTTTGCTTTTCATACGCTCCCGCCACTTTACAAAATCAACCGTTCACCATCCATGGCAAATGGTATAATGGCAAAAAGGGAGATTCTGGCGCACAGCTAGAAGGTTCTCACAGTAGAGAGGATGATATACCACATGCCTACATACAACAAATTGGTGCGGGACAAGATTCCGCATATTATCAAATCCAGCGGTAAGGAGTGTCGGACGCGCATTCTGGACCCGGAGGAATATAAGCAAGAGTTAAGAACCAAACTGAGTGAAGAGTCAGAAGAATACATGAGTGCAGGAAGCGATCAGGAAGCTTTGGAGGAACTGGCAGATATGCTCGAAGTGATCCGGGCGCTGGCAGAGGTTCATGGAGCTAATACGGCGCAACTGGACAAGCTGCGTGCCGATAAAGCCGAGGCACGTGGAGGATTTCAGGAGAGAGTGTATCTGATCGATGTCGACGAAGCTTAATGTAAAACTGATTACCGACAATCTGGCCGATGAACTTATTACCCGGATGCAGCATGCGTCCGGGATTTATATTATGACTTCCTTTATGATGCAATCTGGAGTCAAGCTGCTTGCCCCACATCTCAAGCGGGCGGCAGAACGTGGGGCAGAGGTGCGTATGCTCGCGGGAGATTATTTATACATCACACAGCCAGAAGGATTGAGGGCACTCTGTGAAGTTGATTCACGAATTGAAGCAAGGCTATGGCGAAGCATGGGGACTTCTTTTCACCCTAAGGCATATCTGTTTGATCATGAACATGGAGAAGGCATGCTGATTGTCGGCTCATCGAACTTTTCATTCACGGCGCTCAAGACGGGTTATGAATGGAACTTGGCAATGAATGCGGAGGCGGAGCCGTATACGTTCCAGTCGGCTTTGGAGAAGTTCATGCAGAGTTTCTATCACGAGACCACCTTGCCTGTTAACCCGGATTCTATCGCGTTGTATGAAGAAGAGTACCGGAAGTACCACCAGAAGAACCCGGAGATGATCCAGCGGATCACCGAGATGGAGGAAGCGGAGTTTGGTACGAGGCTACCAGATGAGGAGACAGAACAAGAGTCTGCTGTCTTGTCTCTTTTGCCTATTCAGCCGCGATTTGCTCAGTTGGATGCGCTCGAAGCGTTGAACGCCACGATGGAGGAGCAGTATGAAAGAGCCATGGTGGTGATGGCTACGGGACTTGGTAAAACGTATTTGGCGGGCTTTTTCGCCCAAAGGTTTCAGCGGGTTTTGTTCATAGCGCACCGGGAAGAGATTTTGAATCAGGCGAAAAAATCATTCCAACAGATCATGCCAGAACGTAGTCATGGGATATTTAACGGTAAGCATAAGGATGGAGAGGCGGACTGTGTGTATGCTTCGATCTATACGCTGAGTTTGCAACGACATCGGGATGTGTTTGCGGCTGATACCTTTGATCTGATCGTGGTGGATGAGTTCCATCATGCGGCGGCGAAGACATATATGAAGGTCATTGAGTATTTCCGTCCACAGTTTCTACTTGGTATTACGGCAACCCCGGATCGACTGGATGGTAAGGATGTATATGCACTGTGTGACGGGAACGTCGCGTACCAGATGCATTTTATCGAAGCGATCCGGCGCAGGTGGCTGGCGCCATTCCAGTACTACGGTGTATTCGATGATACCGACTATTCCAAAATTCGCTTAATCGGCACCAAGTATGATGAAGAACAGCTTATGTCCGTTCAGCTACAAGAGGAGCATGTGGAAACGATCTATGCGGCATGGATGCGGCACAAGCAGACGAGAACCATCGGTTTTTGTTCATCTATTCGTCAAGCAGATTACTTGGCTGCGTATTTCCGCAGTCAGGGGGTAGAGGTGCTTAGTCTGCATTCCCGTACATCGGAAATGTCGCGCGAGGAAGCCATCCGGCGACTGGGTGCGGGAGAACTCGAAGTTGTGCTGACCGTAGATCTATTTAATGAAGGAACGGATATTCCAAGCGTAGATACGCTACTCTTCGTTCGTCCAACCGAGTCACTTACCGTATTCACCCAGCAGGTAGGTCGCGGGTTGAGGTTAGCCGAAGGAAAGTCACACTGTGTTATCATCGACCTGATCGGGAATTACCGCAATGCGGATGTGAAGCTTAGCCTATTTGATGTACGGGGAGAAGAGGAACGCGGTGGAAAAGCGCTGGACGTAGCTATACCGGAGGTTCCGGATAACTGCGGCATTCATTTGGAGACCCGGGTAGTGAATCTGCTTCAGGAGCTAAGCCGCAAGCGGATGCCACGCCGCGAAAAATTGCATCAGGATTTTCTGGCTGTCAAACGTGAGCTTGGACGCATCCCGACTTATCTGGAGCTTCATCTTATGGGGCAGTCTAACAGCAGCGGATACCGGAGCGAATTTGGCTCATATGTCGGTTTCCTTTACTGGGCGGAATTATTATCCCCGGCTGAGGGGGAAATCTATGTTCGGCACGAGGCATGGCTGCGAGATGTAGAGAAGACGCTCATGAACAAAAGCTACAAAATGGTCGTGCTGCTCTATATGCTGGAGCGAGGCGAAGTGCAATGGATGGAACCGATCACACCGGGTGAAATGGCTGAATTTTTCCATACGTATCTGACAGAGAAAGAGTATCGGAAACGAAAGGACTTCTCGGATAAAGGTAAGGTCACACTCACGGAATGGAATGAGAAGACAGAAAATGAGATCGTGAAGCTAATCATTGACATGCCCATGTCTAAGTGGAGCGGGGCAAAGGGAAGTATGACACGGTTTGAAAATGGCGTGTTCTCGCTAAATGTAGAAGTGCATAACTCTGAAGAACGAGCAGTGTTATATCGCTGGACACGGGAAATATGTCTGTATCGGTTGCATGCGTATTTTGAGCGGGGATAAACTCTAATTAGATATATTGATGAGATATAAGTGGCAGTGAAGCGGGGACAAAAAGGGCTTCGTTGCTGCTTATGTTTTTATAATGAAGACGTTATTGAGCACTGATCTGAGTCAATATCTGAACAATTGCTTCAATAACTCCAGGCAACCATTAAGGAGAGTGCAACATGGCAGATTTCCTTAGAGAAGTAAATTCGTTAGTACAGAAGAGAGGGAGCTTACATCCTGATGATCCGGCAATTCAGTTCATATGGCATGACTTGGTGAATTTGCTAAAGAGCAATGAGGAAAGTACGATAGCATTTTTAGAGCAGAGTAAGGAAGCGGAATTGTATTGGTTATGTGAGATATTTGAGGATTTATCTGCCGAATTTCAGAGTCGAGCATTTATACATTGTCTTCTAGAACTGCAAAAGAAATATCCCGACCTGGATATGGAGCAAGATATCGAGTACGCGATTCAATCCATAGAAGAATAACGGATTGGAGTGAGAGGATGAGAGTACAGCTTAAAGATACAATAACATTACAAACCAATTTATCATTGGATCAAAGCTATATCGTATATGAAATAGAATCTACGGCTTCAGGAAATACGTACTATAGAATTGAAAATGATGTGAAGCAGGTTGTTCCGTATGATTCGACTTTATTTGATGTAGTTTCAGATAAGCTATATGGTGAATGGACGGTCTTAAAGAAGTCTAATCAATCATCTGCCAGAGTTCCCGGAGAGTTCGCTTATATCCCATTTTGGGAAGAGTTTTATAATGATGATCCAAGGGCTTTACGTGCTTTTAGACAAGTTAAGGCTAGACTATATCTCGCAGAATTAGAAGCGTTCGAAATTAAAGATATTCTGGAGAGTAACAACGAAGATGAGATTTACTTTGTTTTTAATATGTTAATACGCACGAAGTGTGACATATTCACACATGAAGTAATTCAGTTCGCCAAGACAAGGCTGGTAGAGCATATCTATTCAGAAGATGATTTGTTGATAGCTGCATTTGAGTATTTGAGTTTATTCAAAGAAGAATATATCCATGCATTTTTTATAGATTACTTGACCAATATTGAACTTGGAAATGATAAACTAACAAAAATTGTGAGTAGTTACTTTGCTTCATAACTGAAATGGAAAGTGGATATAGGGGAAGTGTGAATCTGCTAGAGGTTGGTGGATAGTGTGTCAAAGAGTATTTATCTAAAGAACAAAGAAGAGTTATTGCCACAGGAACTTATGGCTTATACATTGGCCAAATTAGGATCTTACGCATGGAATAGGACAGAGATGTACAAACCGAATCGGATTTATGAGCGTCCTGCTGGTTTTTATTTCAGATTTCACAATGCCGATCAGGTTTATGAACAATTAAAGCAATGTATTGAGGAGTTCAAAGGTAACTTGAAATGGATAATTCATGTAAGTCCTGTAACCAGACATCAAAATTATGTTATTGAACCTGCTGATGTATACTATGCGAAACAAGCCGAGACATATCAGGTAAATATGGAACTGCGGGATGTGCTTCAAGCGTCGTATAATGACGTCTGTGAACTGGCGATTCAAGATATTCCTCTATTATGCAACCATATTGAGCAATGGTTCGAGCTGGAGCATAAACAACTCTATCCACCTAC
>Ga0105246_10001404_pt1 | contig 14250 bp, 11 predicted proteins | sample KBSM64metaG_FD_99694 | JGI IMG/M metagenome (GOLD analysis project Ga0105246, IMG submission 99694) | Miscanthus rhizosphere microbial communities from Kellogg Biological Station, Michigan, USA - KBS M6-4 metaG | ecosystem: Host-associated > Plants > Roots > Rhizosphere > Soil | place...
GGCGGCCTCGGCACCGGTGATCTCCGGGTTTTCCTCGCGGAACGGGTAGCTCATCGGCATGCGGTAGACCTCGGGCGCGAACGGGCCGAAGTTGGTCTTGTACGGCATGGCCTTGGCGGTCAGCGCCATGGTCAGGTTGGTGCGGCCGTGGTAGGCGTGGTCGAAAGCGACGACGGCGTCACGGCCCGTGGCCAGGCGGGCCACCTTGACGGCGTTTTCCACGGCTTCGGCACCGGAGTTGAAGAGCACGGTGCGCTTCTCGTGGTCGCCCGGGGTGAGGCGGTTCAGCTGCTCGGCGACCGCGACGTAGCCCTCGTACGGGGTCACCATGAAGCAGGTGTGGGTGAAGTGCGCGGTGGCTTCCTGGACGGCGGCGACGACGGCGGGGTCGGATGCGCCGACGCTCGTCACGGCGATGCCGGAGCCGAGGTCGATGAAGGAGTTGCCGTCGACGTCGCGGATGATGCCGCCGTCGGCGTCTTCAACGTAGACCGGGACGCCGGAAGCGACGCCGGCGGCGACGACGGCGGAGCGGCGGGCGGCCAGTTCCTGGGACTTCGGGCCCGGGAAGGCGCCGTTGATGTTGCGCTTCTGCTCAAGGCGGTAGGTGAGCTCAGGTGCGGTTGCAGTCATTGGTGTTTCTTTCTTTGCTGAATCTCGTAAGACTCGGGTGTTCAGGCGTCGAGGGAGGACATGACGTGCTTGATGCGCGTATAGTCCTCGACGCCGTACATGGAGAGGTCCTTGCCGTAGCCGGACTGCTTGAAGCCGCCGTGCGGCATTTCGGCGGTCAGCAGGATGTGGGTGTTGATCCACACCGCGCCGAAGTCCAGGTCGCGGCTGACGCGCATGGCGGTGCCGTGGTCCGTGGTCCAGACGCTGGAGGCCAGGGCGTATTCGACGTCGTTGGCCAGCTCGACTGCCTCGGCCTCGGTGGTGAACTTCTGGACCGTGATGACCGGGCCGAAGGTTTCCTTCTGGACAATGTCATCGTCCTGGTGGGCCCCGGTGATGATGGTGGGCTCGAAGAAGAAGCCCTTCTCACCCGCACGGTGGCCGCCGGTCTCGATCCGGCAGTGCGCCGGCAGGTGCTCCACCACGGAGCTGACGGCGTTGAAGTGGTTCACGTTGTTGAGCGGACCGAAGTAGTTGTCTTCGTCGTTCTGCGAACCGGTCTGCAGGGTCTTGCTGTGTTCGACCATGGCTGCGACGACCTCGTCGTGGACCGAGTCCTCGATCAGCACGCGCGTGATGGCCGTGCAGTCCTGGCCGGCGTTGAAGAAGGCGAACTCGGCAATGGCCGCGGCGCTCTTCTTGATGTCGGCGTCCTTGAAGACAATGGCCGGGGCCTTGCCGCCAAGCTCCAGGTGGGCCCGCTTGAGGCCCTTCGCTGCGCTCGCGGCGACGGCGATGCCGGCGCGCACGGAACCGGTGATGGAGACCAGGCCAGGCACCTTGTGCTCGGTCATCAGGCTGCCGGTGGCGGCGTTGCCGAGGACCACGTTGACGACGCCGGCCGGGAAGATCCCGCCGATCAGGCGGGCCAGCACCAGGGTGGATTCCGGGGTGGTGTCCGAGGGCTTGAGGACCACGGTGTTGCCCGCGGCCAGGGCCGGGCCGAGCTTCCAGATGGCCATCAGGAACGGGTAGTTCCACGGGGCCACCTGGGCCACGACGCCGATCGGTTCGCGGCGGACGTAGGAGGTGTGGCCCTCGAAGTACTCACCGGCGGACTTGCCTTCCAGGAGGCGTGCGGCGCCGGCGAAGAAGCGGAGCTGGTCCGCGCCTGCGGCGACTTCCTCGGAGGCGATCAGGGAGCGGACCTGGCCGGTGTTGCGGTGCTGTGCCTCGACGAGCTCGTCGCTGTTGGCCTCGACGGCGTCGGCCAGCTTGAGGAGGAGCAGCTGGCGCTGGCCGGGGGTCACGTGCTTCCACGTGGTGAATGCTTCCTTGGCTGCATTCATGGCGGCGTCGATATCCGCGGACACCGAAATGGGCGACTTTGCGACCACTTCGCCGTTCGTCGGGTTCACGACGTCCAGCAGCTCGGTGCCTGCAGGCGTGACGAACTCCCCGTTGATGAAGTTCTGCAAGGTTTGGACCACGGTGTACAACCCTCTTTCGGTGTCTAGGTGTTGTTGGCAGCACGGTGCTGTCCACAGCCAGGTGTCATTTGCAGCCCTGTGTTGTCTACAGCACAGTCGAGCCTATGCCAGCAGTACGCCGTAAGGAATAGCCAGCTGCACACCTGGCGCAGGGGCTCTTAGTGCGAATGACCAGCGCCGGGCTATCCTTTTTTCCATGGCAATGTCCCTCTCCGCCCTGCTGGCCGTACCGTCCTTGAACCTCCGCAAGGCCGGACTCGCGGAAACCACGTGGAACTCGGACATCCGCTGGGTGGCCGTGACTGAGCTGGAGGATCCGCAGCGCTTTCTCAACGGCGGCGAACTCATCCTCACCACGGGACTGCGGCTCAACGGCGCCACGGAACAGCGCCGCTTCGTCCGCCAGGCGCAGCGCGCCGGGGCCGTTGGCATCGGTTTCGGCACGGGCCTGAGCCACGAAACCGTCCCGCCGGCGCTGGTTGCCGAGGCCAACCGCTGGGGCCTGCCCCTCGTGGAAGTCCCCTACGAAACCCCGTTCATCGCCATCGGCAAGCTGGTTGCCGACTCCCAGTCCGCCGACCATTACTCCAAGCTGGAACGGCTCATCGCGGGCCACCAGATCCTGGCCCGCGCGCTGCTCACCGGCGGCGGTCTCGGTGAACTCCTCAAGCAGCTGGGCAGCATGCTGCGCACCGACGTCGCGCTCACGCAGTTCAGCGCCCAGCTCTACAACAGCGCCCCGGGAGCTCCCGCCCCGACCACCGAAAACTGGTCCTCCTACCCCATCCCCACCGGCCGCCGCGACGCCTGTACGCTCTGGCTGCGCCACCCCTTCGGCGACACGGGAATCGTGGGCTACGCGCAAAACCTCATCAGCGTCGAACTGAACAACATGGTCAAGCAGCGCCAGAGCCAGCGGGCGCTGGCAGGGCAAGTGCTGGACGACGTCATCCACGGCACCCTGGACACGATCGAGGCGGCACGCCGCCTCGCCGGCGTCGGGATCAACAGCACCCGCAAGAACGTGGTGCTGCTGGCGGTTTCCAGCGCCCACCACAAGCAGCTCGGCAGCACCTCGCTGCCGCAGTCCCTCGACGGCGCGGTGAGCGCCGTCGTCGGGAAGGACCTCGTGACGGTGGTGCCCGACGACGGCTCCTCCGCGAGCGCCCTGGCCAAGGACCTCAGCGAGCACCTGCTGGAGGCCGGGATCCACGCGCTGATCGGGATCGGCGGCGCGTACACGAAACCGAACGGCGTGCGCTGGAGCTACTTCGAGGCCCGCGACGCCGTGGCCCACGGCCTGCCCGTCAACGAACCCGAACGGCTCAGCCTCACCTCCCTGCTGCTGGCCAGCGAAGATGTCCCGCTGGCGGACATGGCTGCCGAAGCCCTCACTCCCCTGCAGAAGTTCGACGCCGCGCACGGCTCCGAACTCGTGGCGACCTTGGAAAGCTACCTGAACCACAACGGTTCGGTGGCGGCGGTGGCCGAGGCGCTGACCCTGCACCGCAACACGGTGCGGTACCGGCTGGCCCAGATCACCGAGCTCAGCGGCTATGACCCCGCGCAGACCGCGGACCGCGTGCAGCTGTGGCTGGCCCTGGCCGTGCAGCGGCTCGGTGCCCGCCAGCCGCGGTAACGCACCCCCGTCCTGCCCACCTGCCCACCTGCCCACCTGCCCACCTGCCCACCTGCCCACCTGCCCACCTGCCCACCTGGAGAGCTTCGCCACAAAAGTCGGCATCGAAAACATCAAACGTCTAACCTTTAGAGCATGGCGACTTCGATACCTTCCCAGACCGTGCCCCCTTCCGCCCTGCCCAAACGCAAGCTCGTCGTCGTCGCCGGCGTCGTGGCGGTTGCCCTGATCGGCCTGAACCTGCGCGCCGGGATCACCAGCGCCGCCTCGCTCTTCCACGAGCTGCAGGAGGTCCTGGGCTACGGGGCGGTAGTCGCCTCGATCCTGCCCACCATTCCGCTGCTGTGCTTCGCCTTCGCGGGAATGGCCACGCCCTGGCTGGTGCGGAAGACCGGCGTCGAGAAGGCGATCCTGCTTTCCCTGGCCCTGCTGGCCGCCGGGCTGCTGGTCCGCGGCGTTCCCACCACCGGCGCCCTGCTGGGCGGGACCGTGCTGGCCATGTGCGGGCTCGCGGTATGCAATGTGGCGATGCCCGTCTTCATCCGCGAGCACTACGCTGCGAAGACCCCGGTGATGACAGGCCTCTACACCTTCACCATGTCGGGCGGCGCCACCATCGCCGCGTCGGTGAGTGTTCCCATGGCGCAGCAGCTCGGCTCGCCGTCGCTCGGACTTGCTGCGTGGGGGATCCTGGGCGTCGCCGCCCTGCTCGGCTTCCTTCCCATGGTGGTGCACACCCACCGCAAGGCCGCCCGCAGGGATGCCGAACGCGTGTCCATGTGGCCGATGCTGCGCACCCGCCACGGCCTGCTGATCACCGCGGTCTTCACCTTCCAAGGGTTCCTGGCCTACGGCGTGATGAGCTGGTTCGCCTACCTCCTGACCAACCGCGGCCTCGGCGCCGCCGAAAGCGGCCTGCAGTTCGGCCTGATGCAGATCGTCTCGGTGGTCGCCGGCATGGCGTTGCTGGCCTTCGGCTCCCGGCCCGGCATGCTGCGCCCCGCCTTCTACCTGGCCAGCTCCACCACCCTTGCCGGAATCGTGGCCATGCTGCTGCTTCCGGTGACCTGGGCCGCCGTGCCTGCCGTGCTGACCGGATTCGGCCTGGGCGTCTTCCCGCTCGTGCTGATGGTGATCAGCCGCAGCGGGCGTTCGACGGCGGAAACCACCGCGCTCTCCACGGTGGCCCAGTCGCTGGGGTACCTGATCGCGGCGGCCGGACCGTTTGGCGTCGGCCTGCTGCACAGCGCGAGCGGCGGCTGGACCCTGCCCCTCGGCCTGCTGATCGTGGCCTCCCTCGCGCTGATGGTCTCCTGCCATCTGATGACCGCCAAGGGTGTCCTGCCCCAGGCCGGACGGAAGAGCGTCGCATGAGCCTGACCCCTGTGCACCGCCCCGTCCTCGCCGACGAGGTCACCGCCCGCCTCCGGACCATGATCCAGTCCGGTGAATGGCCGCTGGAACAGCGGATTCCCGCCGAGCCGGAACTGATGGCACAGCTCTCTGTCTCCCGCGGCACCCTGCGCGAAGCGATCAAGGCACTGGCCCACAGCGGCATGCTGGAAGTCCGCCGCGGGGACGGCACCTACGTCCGCGCCACGAGCGAGATGTCCGGGGCCGCGCGGCGCATGTACAAGGAGCACACCCCGCAGCATGTGCTGGAGGTCCGGCTGGCCCTGGACACCCAGGCCGCGCGACTGGCCGCAGGCAACGCCACGGCTGCGGACATCGGGGCGATGCGCGGACTGCTGCGCACCTGGCGGGAGGCGTGGGCAGCCGGGGACTTCGACACCTGGGCCAAGGCCGACTGGACGTTCCATGACCTGGTGGCCAAGGCCTCGGGCAATCCGCTGCTGCATGAGCTCTACGCGAGCTTCAGCGGCGCCCTCCATGCCGACCTCCTCATCCAGCGCCAGCGAGCCGGCTTCAATGGTGTGCCGGACGCGGGCCATGACGAACTCGTGGACGCAATCGAGGCACGGGACGCGGCGGCCGCCGTCGAAAGCGTCAACCGGAACCTGGACTCCTGCGCGGAGTGGCTAGGACGTTGATGGGTAGGCCAGAAGCTAAAGGGCGGACCGGCTGCTGACGGTTCCCGGCGCGTCGCGGAAGCGGGCATCGATAAGCACAACCTCGCGCCCCTCGCGGTGCAGCAGGCTGGCCGCCACGCCGGCGCGGTATCCGGAACTGCAGTACACCCAGGTCCGTCGATCCGGCAGCTCGGCCATCCGGGCAAGGAGCTGATGCAGGGGAACGCTCACTGCACCGGCCACATGCGAAGCCGCGAACTCCTCGGCACGGCGGACATCCAGCAGCGTGTCCTCCTCGCCGCGGTCCTGCATGAATCCCGGCCAGTCCGTCCGCGGGTAGCCGGTCAGCGGCACGTCCGGGGCCAGGGCTCCGGGATCATCGCCCACCGCCACGTCCGGGGACTCGATGCCGATCCGGGCCAGGTCGCGGATGGCCTGCTCCACGTCTTCCCGTGAACCGGCCAGCGTCAACGGCTGGCCCCACGGCAGCACCCAGCCCAGGTAACTGGTGAAGCTGGATCCGCTGCCGTATTCGAAACTGGCGCTGCCACGCAGGTGGCTGGCCGCGAACGCCACCCTGTTGCGAAGGTCCACCACCCATTCCCCGGCTTCGAGCCTGTTCCGCAGCTCGCCCGGGTCCACGCTGTCCGGGACGGCCACCGATGCTGGCCCCGGCCCGGCCTCGTTAAGCGGGCGCATGTGCGCGTAGTAGGAAGGGTAGGCGGCCACGGCAGCCAGCAGCCCGGCCACGAAATGCTCCTCGTCCGGGTCGGTCAGTGCATGGTTGGAAGCCAGCTGCTCCCCGATCGTTGAAGCCCGGGCCCTGGACGGCGGGCCGCTTGAACAGAAGGATCCGAAGCCGTGCGTGGGGTAGAGCTCCGCGTCCGGCCCGGCGTCCGCGGCGAGCCGGTGCACCGAGGCGTACTGCTCATGGGCGAGGCCGGCGGTGTCGGCCGCCGTCACAAGGTCCGTGCGGCCCACCGAGCCGTAAAGCAGGCTTCCGCCGGAGAACACGGCCCGGCGGCCGGCGTCGGGCCCGTCAGTCTCTTCCACGACGTAGGCGAGGTGCGTATGCGTGTGGCCCGGGGTAGCGAGCACCTTCACGGACAGCCGGCCCACGCGGAACAGCTGCCCGTCCCGGACCGGCTCACGTTCGAAGGCGACCGCGTCCGCGGCGTTCACGAGGTAACGGGCCCCAAGCGCCCGCGCCAGGTGCAGCCCGCCGGTGACGTAGTCGTTGTGGATGTGTGTTTCGGCAACGTGCGTGATGGTGACGCCGGCGTCGCGGGCGGCCGCCTCGATCCGGTCGGTATCCCGCTGGGGGTCGATCACCAGGCCCACCTGGCCGTCATGCACGAGGTAGCTGCGATCCCCAAGCTGGGTCGTTTCGATGACGACGACGTCCATGCTTCAGCTTAAAGCAACGCGGGGTCACTTACGGCCCGTTCCGGTCCCCCGGATGGGCTGTAAGTGACCCCGCGTTGGCGGCGCCAGGTGTTGGCGGTGCTAGACGTTGGCTGCGACGCCGTCGCGGGAGATGTCCACCATCTCGTCGCGGGCAACAACCTTGATTCGTTCGCGCTGGACCTCGACGCCGTGCGAGGTGCCGGCCTCGGTGGCCGCCGCGCCGAGAGCGAGCTCGTGGGCGTCCAAGGCGAGCCAGCCTTCCCAGCTGGTGTACTTGACGCCGCGTGCGTCGAGCAGTTCGACGACGGCGTCCGCCTCCGGAACGGCTGCGAACGGCAGGTTTTCGCGGTCTTCCAGCAGGTAGGTGACGGTCTCGAGGGCGTCACCCTTGGTGTGGCCGATCAGGCCGACGGGGCCGCGCTTGATCCAGCCGGTGGCGTACAGGCCGGGGACGTGCTCTCCCGAAGCGTCCAGCACGCGGCCGCCGTCGTTGGTGACGACGCCCTTCTTGTGGTCGAACTCGACGTCCGGCAGGGCCGAACCGAAGTAGCCGATGGCGCGGTACACGGCCTGGACCGGGTAGTCGATGAACTCGCCGGTGCCGCGGGCGTTGCCGGTGCCGTCCAGTTCGGTGCGTTCGAACTTGATGCCTGCCACCTTGCCGGGGGTTTCCGCGGAGTCCACGATCTCCACCGGGCTGTGCAGGAAGTGCAGGTGCAGGCGGCGGGAAGCCTTGAGCTCGGAGAGGTCCTCGGGCTGTTCGGCGATCCAGTTGGTGAGGGTGCCAACCATGGTCTTGACCTGGTTGTTCTTCTGGATGGCCTCGTCGGAAGCCTCGTCGAACTCGAAGTCCTCGGCGTAGAGGATGATGTCCACGTCCTTGGAGTGGGACAGTTCGCGCAGTTCCAGCGGGGTGAACTTCACCTGGGCCGGGCCGCGGCGACCGAAGACGTGCACGTCGGTGACGGGGGAGTTCTTCAGGCCCGCGTAGACGTTGTCCGGGATTTCGGTGACGAGGAGGTCGTCAGCGTGCTTGGAGAGGACACGGGCCACGTCCAGCGCCACGTTGCCGTTGCCGAGGACGGCGATTTCCTTGGCCTCGAGCGGCCATTCGCGGGAGACGTCCGGGTGGCCGTCGTACCAGGAGACGAAGTCGGCGCCGCCGTACGAACCGTCGAGTTCGATGCCGGGGATGTTCAGGTCGGCGTCCTTGATGGCGCCAGTGGCGAAGATGACGGCGTCGTAGTGCTTGCGGAGGTCCTCAATGGAGAGGTCCGTGCCGTAGTCGACGTTGCCGAAGAAGCGGATGTCGCCGCGGTCCAGCACCTTGTGAAGGGCGTTGACGATGCCCTTGATACGGGGGTGGTCGGGGGCCACGCCGTAGCGGATCAGGCCGTAGGGTGCCGGGTAGCGGTCGAAGAGATCGATGCTGACGTTCAGCTCGCCGCTCTTGACGGCTTCGCTCTTGGTGAGGATGTCCGCGGCGTAGACGCCGGCCGGGCCGGAGCCGATGACGGCAACGCGCAGCGGGCGCTCGATGGATCCTACGGTGGTGCTTGATGACACGGCTGTGTTCCTTATCTTCGGCGCGGGGCTAGAGGGCTGCTGCCCGTGGTTTGTTCGGAGTCAAAGTGCTGTAGTCGGCGGTCTTGAAGTGTGCGGGGGCGAAGGGGCTGACACGCACGACGTCGCCGATCACCACCACTGCGGGATTGGCCACACCGCTGGCTTCAGCCTGGCCGGCGATGCTTGCCAGGGTGCCGATGGTGACGCGCTGTTCGGGCATATAGCCGTTCTCTACGATACCCACCGGCGTGTCCAGGGGCATTCCGGAGGCGGCGAGGGCGGCCGTGGATTCGCGGAGTTTGGCCACGCCCATGAGCAGGATCACAGTATGGTCAGGGCGGGCGGGGACTTCGGCGAGTTCCTCATGGCCGGTCACCACGCTGAAGCCCTTGGCCAGACCGCGGTGGGTCACCGGGATACCGGCGGCGGCCGGGACGGAGATGGCGGACGTGACACCGGGGACGACCTCGACCTCGACGCCGTTCTGCCGGCAGAATTCCGCTTCCTCGCCGCCGCGTCCCAGCACGTACGGGTCGCCGCCCTTGAGCCGGACCACGCGGTGACCGGCGAGGGCCTCGTCCACGAGGATGCGGTTGATTTCGGTCTGGGGCACCGGGTGGTGGCCGGGAGTCTTGCCGACCTCGATGATGCGGACCTCGGGGGCGAGTTCGCCCAGCAGTTCACGCGGGCCGAGGCGGTCTGCCACGACGACGTCGGCCTGGGCCAGAAGCCGGCGTCCCCGGACGGTGATGAGCCCGGTGTCGCCGGGACCGCCGCCCACGAGGGCGACGGAGCCCTGGTGCGCGCGCTTGCGGCGCAGCGGCAGGTCGCCGGTTTCGAGGGCGGTAGCGACGGCGTCGCGCAGGGCCATCGCGCGGCGCGGGTCTCCCCCGGCGTTGACGGCGATCTTGACGTCATCGACGACGGCGACGGCGGGGGTCCAGGCTGCGGAGGATTCGTGGTCGGAGGCGTTGACGCACCAGATGCGCTGCGCCTCGGCGTCGGCGGCAACCTGGGCGTCCACGGCGGCAACGCCGGTGGCGGTCTGCACGAACCACACGCCGTCGACGTCCGGCGAGCGGTAGTCCCGGGCTTCCCAGGCGAGCAGCCCGGCGTCGGCGAGTTCGCGGAGCGCGGGAGAGGCAACGGGCGCGACGACGGTGACTTCGGCCCCGGCGTCGAGCAATCCCTTGGCGCGGCGCGCGGCAACGGGGCCGCCGCCAACCACCAGCACGGGGCGGCCGAGCAGGCGCAGTGCCGTGGGATAGATGTCCTGTATTGCCATGCAAAGACTGTAGGGCCGGGCCGTAACATGCTTCAAAGCCCCGGAAACACCGGTTAACGCTAGGTAATCCTGCGTCACATTGCTACTTGCGGTCATTCGTCGCCCCAGTGCGAGGGCACTTCCAGGTCGGGGGGCAGAAGTGTTGTGCGGCTCCCCCTGGCGGCATTGAGCTGCATCTGCGTCAGATACAGGGCCTTCGACAGGTCCGCGCCCTCAAGGCGGGCGTCCCTGACGTCGGCGCCGAGCAGATCCACGCCCGACAAGTCGCTGTTCCGCAGATCCGCAGCAATGAGGTACGCCCCCCTGAGATCCGCCCCGCACAAACGGCGGAACGCGAGGTTCCTGCCCACCAGGTCCGCTCCGGGCTTCAGCTCCGAATCCAGGTGGTCGCCCCCGGCAGCAAAGTAGGAGGCCCGCACTTCCTCGCTGACCTCCATCAGCGCTGCCCTCACCCGGGAATGGAGATCTTGCATATCCAGCGCAATGAGTTGCGGCAGGCCGCCGCCGAGTGCTTTCCCGATCGTGTCCCGGAACCGGGCCACGCGATCGGAGGCATCGGGATCGAACGTCCGTTCCTGGGCTTCGGCAAGATGCCAGAGCATTTCATGAAGCTGGCGCGCGGCCTTGAACGCGGCGAACATTTCGTCCTTGGTGCCGGGCGCCTCAAGCCAGCTCTTTCCGGCGAAATACCCTTGCGATACGTTCTGGCCGGCCCCGAAGCAATCAAAGACGGTGCAGCCGCGGAAGCCCCTCGGGCGCAGGCGGTCGTGGATGGTGCAGGAGAAATCGGATGCCAGGTTCCGGCATGGCGTACCTGCGGGTTTGTCGAGGGCAAAGTCTGCGGAACGTAAGAATCCGAAGGCTGTGCAGCAGAGGGCGAAGCAATTTGCGCAGTCGGGTCGCAGGGATTGCCGGTCGAGGGCAGGCGAAGAAGGCTTCGCGGATGTCGCTTGCATGTGGTCTTCCAGTGGTGAGTTCGGTGTCGGGCCGGCGGCGAGGGGAATTCCACATGGAATTCCCCTCGGTGGCGCACGGAATCACCGCTCCCCTAAGGAGCGAGCTGGAAGCGCTAAAAGGGCTCTGGGTCACAGAGAAAAATGAAAAGTCACTGCGGCCAGAATACCTGACCGCCGGGTTCCCGATTGCAGAGCTCGCCGGGGTCCCGGCTGCCCTTAGCGGGCGGCCTCCCAGCCCAGCGCCGGGGCGATATGCCGCGCGACGTTGTCCAGCAGCTTCGCGTTGTACTCGACGCCGAGTTGGTTCGGGACCGTCAGCATGAGGGTGTCGGCTGCTTGCACCGCTGCATCCTTGGCGAGTTCCCCGGCCAGGGCGTCGGGTTCTCCGATGTAGCTCCTGCCGAAGCGGGACAGGGCGCCGTCCAGCATGCCCACCTGGTCGCGGCCATCCACCTGTGCACGGAGGCCGAAGTAGTGGCGGTCCTCGTCGTCGACCACGGGCAGCACGCTGCGGCTGACGGAAACGCGCGGCTCGAAACCATGCCCGGCGGCGGCCCAGGCCTCGCGGTAGAGCCGGATCTGCTCGGCCTGCAGTTGGTCGAAAGGAACACCTGTGTCCTCGGTCAGCAGGGTGGAACTCATCAGGTTCATGCCCTGCTCGGCCGCCCACACCGCGGTCTTCCGGGTTCCGGCGCCCCACCAGATCCGCTCGGGCAGCCCCGGCGCGGTGGGCTGGACGGGAAGGAGACCGGTGCCGCCGCCGGCGTAGGACGGGTCCGCTTGCGCCACTCCGTGCCCGGCAATCGCGTGGCGGAAGAGCTCCGTGTGGCGACGCGCCATGGCCGCCGGGTCCTCGCCGTCGGCCGGTACATAACCGAAAGCGGCCGCGCCGTTGAGTGCCGGTTCGGGTGAGCCGCGGCTGATGCCCAGCTGCAGCCTGCCGCCGCTGATCAGGTCCGTGGCCGCAGCCTCCTCTGCCATGTACAACGGGTTTTCGTAGCGCATGTCGATCACGCCGGTGCCCATCTCGATCCGGCTGGTCCGGGCAGCGATGGCGGAGAGCAAGGGGAAGGGCGCAGCCTGCTGCCTGGCGAAGTGGTGGACCCGGAAGAACGCGCCGTCGATGCCGATCTCCTCGGCGGCCACCGCGAGCTCGATGCCCTGCAGCAGCGCGTCCCTGCCCGTATGCACCCGGGAGCCCTGGGCGCGGCCCCAGTGTCCGAAGGAAAGGAAGCCGATGCGCTTGGGGTGCGGTGTCATGTCCGGATCAACACCGGCACCGGCCGGGGAATTCCTGCGGCGGCATGGCTGTGGTCCGGCGCCAGGGAAACGCAAGAGCCCGACGGCGGAAGGTCGCCGTCGGGCTCTGAAGTTGCGTTATGCGGTGGGGCCACCCCGGCAGGGTTACCTGGCGAGCGAAGCGAGGACAGGGAGCCGGTGGGGACTAGCGGGTGCCGCCGGCGAGCAGGCCGCGGCGCTGCAGGAGCCGCTTCTCGATCGGCCCGAAGACCAGCAGTTCGATCAGGATGCCCACGGCGAGGATCAGCAGGATCGCGGACATCACGGTGGCCATGTCCGAAAGCAGGCGGCCCTGGTCGAGCAGGGAGCCCAGGCCGAAGCCGATGCTGCCGCCGGTGGCAATGATTTCGGCCGCCATCAAGGAGCGCCAGGAGAAGGCCCAGCCCTGCTTGAGGCCGCCGATGTAGCCGGGCAGCGCCGCGGGAAGGACGATCTGCAGGGCCATCTGGAGCCGGTTGGCGCCGAGGACCTTGCCCACACTGCGGTACTGCGGCGGGATCTGGTCCACGCCGGAGATCAGCCCGTTGATGATGGACGGGATGGCGCCCATCAAGACCACGAAGTACACGGTGGCATCGGTCAGCCCGAACCAGATGATGGCGGCCGGGACCCAGGCCACGGACGGCAGCACCTGCAGGCCGGAGATCAGCGGCCCGAAGGCACGGCGCAGCGGCGCAGCCTGGGCCAGGATCAGGCCGACCGGCGTGGCAACGACCACGCTGATCAGGAAGCCTACGAGCCCGCGCTGCAGCGAGGTCCACACCGATTCCTGGACCTTGCCTTCACCCCACAGCACGCCCATCTGACCCAGTACGTCCAGCGGTCCGGGCACGAGGTCGCGGCGCTTCAGGCCCAGCGAAACGTAAAACTGCCACACGAGGATCAGCACCACGAGGGCGGCGATGGGCAGCAGCACGCGGCTCCAGTCGATGCCGGCCTTGGCCTGGGTGTCCGACTGGAGCTTGTCCAGGCCGGCTTCGAGATCGCGCAAGTCCTCCGGATTGCCCTTGAGGACGGGCGAGGTGATGTGCTCGCTGGGTTCGGTCACGGGGCGGACGTCCTGTTCAGTTGGCATGGCGGCGGATCTCCTCGCGCAGGCGGCGGGTAATGGTCGCGGTGAGTTCCCCGGCCTGGCCCGCGTCCGTGCGGTGTTCCTCGGTGACGTCCCATTCGGCCACCACGCGGCCGGGACGGGAGGACAGCAGCAGCACGCGCTGGCCCAGGCGGACCGCTTCGCGCACGTTGTGGGTCACGAACACGATGGTCCGGCCGGTTTCCTTCCAGATCCGCTCCAGTTCATCGTGCAGAAGGTCGCGGGTGATGGCGTCGAGCGCGGCGAAGGGCTCGTCCATGAGCAGCAGCTGCCGGTCCTGCGCCAGCGAACGGGCCAGGGCCACACGTTGGCGCATGCCGCCGGACAGTTCATGCGGGCGCTTGTCCCCGGCCCCGCCCAGGTGCACGAGTTCCAGCAGCTCGCTTGCGCGGGCGCTGCGCTCTGCCTTGCTGCTGCGCTTGCCGGAGTTCTTGTCCGCGAGCTGCAGGGCGAGTTCGATGTTGCCGCGGGCGGTCAGCCACGGGAACAGCGCCGAGTCCTGGAACATGAAGGCGGCGCCGTCGCCCGGCACTTCCAGGGCACCCGACGTCGGCTGTTCCAGTCCGGCGAGGATGTTCAGCAGGGTGGATTTGCCGCAGCCGGAGGCACCGAGGAGGGCAACGAACTCGCCCTTCGCGATGGTGGCGTTGACGTCGTCGAGCACCGGGGCGCCGTCGCCGAAGCGTTTACCCAGATGTTCCAGTACGACTGGCATGATCCCGTCCTTTGCGTAGCTTGCGTTAATACGAGTTGTGGCTTCCCGGGCCGTGGTGGCCCGGGAAGCCGGGGGTTTGTGGTGCCCTTAGTCCTGGCCGAGGCCGGCGGCGGAGGTCTTTGTGCCGGTGACCTCGTTCAGGGCGCGCAGGTCGA
>Ga0105246_10001407_pt1 | contig 14232 bp, 12 predicted proteins | sample KBSM64metaG_FD_99694 | JGI IMG/M metagenome (GOLD analysis project Ga0105246, IMG submission 99694) | Miscanthus rhizosphere microbial communities from Kellogg Biological Station, Michigan, USA - KBS M6-4 metaG | ecosystem: Host-associated > Plants > Roots > Rhizosphere > Soil | place...
ACGGGCGGCACGCCGCGCACGTAGTTGATCTCCGACTTGGCGCCGTGCAGGTTGGCGACCTCGTCGATGGCGGCGACCACGAGGTCCGGCGCCTGCCGCCAGGCCTCGAGGTCGAGGCAGCGGACGGTTCCGGAGAGCTCGGCGTGCTGCGGGATGACGTTCGGGGCGTGCCCCGACTCGATGCGGCCCCAGGTGATGGCGAGCCCGCTGCGGGTGTCCATGCGCCGGCCGGCCAGGGCGGGCACGTCGATGGCGACGCGGGCGGCGGCGGTGACCAGGTCGGTGGTGAGGTGCGGGCGGGCGGTGTGCCCGCCGGGCCCGTCCAGGGCGACCTCGAGCCGGTCGCAGGCGGAGGTGATGGCGCCCTGCCTGAGGCCGATGCGCCCGGCGTCCACCCGGGGGTCGCAGTGCACGGCGATCATCCGCCCCACCCCGTCGAGCACCCCGCACTCGATGGCGTCGGCGGCGCCGCCGGGCAGTACCTCCTCGGCCGGCTGGAAGACCAGCCGCACGGGCCGCGGAAGCCTCCCCTGCTTGTGCAGCTCGGCCAGGACCAGGCCGGCACCCAGCACCACGGTCGTGTGCACGTCGTGCCCGCAGGCGTGCGCGCGGTCCGGCACGGTCGAGCGGTAGGAGCACTCGGTCTTCGTGTCCGGGATGGGCAGGCCGTCGATGTCGGCGCGCATGCCCAGCATGGGCCGCCCGCCGTCCCACTCCCCGATGTCACAGACGAGCCCGGTACCGGTGGCGAGCACACGGGGCTGCAGGCCTGCCGCCTCGAGCCGCTCCTTGATCGCCGCGGTGGTACGGAACTCCTGGTTGCCGAGCTCGGGGTGCATGTGCAAGTCGCGCCGGAAGGCCACGAGTTCGGCACGCAGCGCCTCGGGCAGCGTGCCGGGGAGCACGGCTGCCCCGGGATGATCGACCTCGGACTCTGGTGACATCAGTTGCTTCACCCTCTAAAGCGTAGGACGCCGGGGTGGCCGACTGCCCCTCGATCAACAAAAAATCAACCCGTCAGGGGGAGAAAATCTGGCCGCTCGACGCATGGGCAAGGGTTGAGGTGGGTATACCTTGCTTTTCTCTACGCATACCACGCCCCGCGTCTGTCCGGTGGTTCCGTTCCACCTGTCGGGACCGCACTGTGGGACATACGGGCCCGGATCCCGGAATCATCACCACCGCGCGACGTTTTCGCCACGCAGCGCACATGGCGGGCGGGTCGCGGGCAGCCTGCCCCCATGGAGGCGTGCGGCTGCGGTGAGGAACACATCCCCTGGATGCTGGCGAAATTCGGTCTGCTCGGCACGGCCGGCCTGTTCCTGGGCCTGCTGGTCGCGATGATCCTTGCGGGCTGGCTGCTGGTGCTGGCGGTCTCGCTGTACCGGCGGTGGCGGTACCCGCCGTGGTCGGACGACGTCGGCGAGACAACCGGGGAGGGCCTCGGGGAGAGGTCCGGGGAAAGGTTCGAGCAGTCGTCGCAGGACTGTCTCGGCGGTTTCACCTGGACGACGGACGACCGCTAGTAGGGTGCGGGCCCGTGAGCTCCGCGATACCGGGCAGCCCGGATTTCCTGCATGCCACCCGAACCTCGTACGACGCGATCGCCCGCCCGTACAGCGAGCAGTTCGCCGACCACCTGAGCGGCAGACCGCTGGACCTGGCCCTGGTCACCGCCTTCGCCGAGCTCGTCCGTGCGACCGGTACGGCGCCTGTCGCCGATGTCGGCAGCGGGCCCGGTCATGTCACCGCCCGGCTCGACGCGCTCGGGGTGCCGGCCTTCGGGGTCGACGTGTCGCTCGGGATGGTGGCGCTGGCCCGGCAGACGCATCCCGGACTGCGGTTCCACGTGGGTTCGATGACCTCGCTGGACCTGCCGGACGAGACGCTGGGCGGTGTGCTCGCCCTCTACTCGATCATCCACGTCCCGGACGACCACTTGCCGGCCGTCTTCGACGAGTTCCGCCGCGTGCTGGTGCCCGGGGGGCATGTGCTGCTGTCCTTCCAGAGCGGTGAGGAGGACGGGCGTCTGCACCTGGACGAGCGCTTCGGGCACGAGATCTCGCTGGACTACTACTTCCGCACGGCGGACGCCGTGGCCGAGCAGCTGGTCAAGGCGGGCCTGCGACTGCGCGCACGCGTCCTGCGGGAGCCGGACGGCGAGGAGACGCGGCCGCGGGCGTTCTTGCTGGCGCGGAAGCGCTCCGCTGGGGAGTGCGGCGATTAGGAAGTGCCGCGACATGCCGTCGATCGTCTGCCGGCCCGTCGTGGCTTGTCGCGCCCGCGCGGCGGAGCCGCGAATGGACACAGCCCCGCGCCCCTGAAGGGGCGCGGCCGAACCCCGCGGGTTACGCCGCCGTGACCGCCGACAGACGGGTCACGTCCCGTGCCGTTCCCGTTACCCCCGACAGGAAGCCCTGCGCCCGCGGTGACGCGTTCTGGGTCAGCCAGGCCGGGTCGATGTCGCAGACGGCGACTCTGACCTCGGTGCCTATCAGGGCGAGGGGGAGGGTGTGGACGACGGTGGAGGGGAAGCTCAGGATGGTGCGGCCGATGGGGCCGCGGCGGGCGATCAGCTCCAGGGGAAGGTCGGGGCGGACGATCTCCAGGCCCGTCTCGGCGGCCAGCCGGTGGAGCTTGTCCGTGCTCTCGCGGCGGTGGGCGAAGTAGCGGGTGGCGCCGTGGGTCTTCGCCAGGCTGCGGACGGCCTCCAGATAGCGGTCGCCGTCCACCACGCCGGTCTCCACCAGCGAGGTGCCCACCATGTCGGCGCCCTTGGTGATGCGGGGCGGGCCGAAGCGGGCCCGGGTCCAGGCGAAGTCGTTCGCCGTCACCGTCACGCCGTCCGGCTTCTCGTCCATCGGCATGGAGGAGAAGATCTCCACGTGCCGCTTTGCGCTGGGGGTGAGCCGGCGGCGGGCCGAGGAGGAGACCGGGGCGAAGATCAGGTCCCGGGCGCCGGGGCGGCCGCCCTTGCGGTGCCAGCGGACGAGGCGTTCGCCGCGGGCCAGCTGGGCGACGAACTCCATGGTCGCCGTGCCGTCGTCCACGACGACGAGATCACGGGCCTTGGTGATCGTCAGCAGGAGTTGTACGTAGCGGGAGAAAGGATCGCCCATCACGACCCGGCGGGCCCTGCGCAGCAGCGGGGTGAGGCCGCCGATGGTGTGGAAGGGTGCGCCCGGACCGCCGCGCGCCTCCTCCCAGCGCACCTCGTACCCCTCGTCCCGGGCCAGCTCGGCCATCCGGCGCAGCTGGCCGCGGGACATGGGGTCGTTCGGGGACAGGACGACGAGGGTGAGTCCCCCTCCGGGTGCCTCCAGGTCCCTGAGGGCATGGAGGTGCGCCCACTCCAGCACATTGAGCAGCTGTACCGGGCTCTCGACGAACGCGAGAGTGTGGGAGCCGGCTGACCCGGCGCGGGGGCTCATCCTACGTACGACCGTCCCGTCGTAGAGCGTTACAGGGGTGAGGCGTTACAGGGGTTCGGACCGTTCGGATCAGACCGAGACCGGCTCGCCCGCAGCCGCGGCGATCTCCGCCTCGGCGACGACGCCCGCGACGCGGCGCAGCTTCTTCATGGGGCCGAGCTCGGACTCGTAGACCTTCTTGACGCCGTCGCCGAGGGAGGCCTCGATGGTGCGGATGTCGCGGACGAGGCGGGTCAGGCCCTGCGGCTCGACGGAGGCGGCCTGGTCGGAGCCCCACATCGCGCGGTCCAGGGTGATGTGGCGCTCGACGAAGGTGGCGCCGAGGGCGACCGCGGCGAGGGTGGTCTGCAGGCCGGTCTCGTGGCCGGAGTAGCCGATCGGGACGTTCGGGTACTCGGCCTGCAGGGTGTTGATGACGCGGAGGTTGAGCTCCTCGGCCTTCGCCGGGTACGTCGAAGTGGCGTGGCAGAGCAGGATGTTGTCCGAGCCGAGGACCTCGACGGCGTGACGGATCTGCTTCGGCGTCGACATGCCGGTGGAGAGGATGACCGTGCGGTTGGTGGCGCGCAGGGAGCGCAGCAGCTCGTCGTCGGTGAGGGAGGCGGAGGCCACCTTGTGGGCGGGGACGTCGAACTTCTCCAGGAAGGCGACGGCCTCGGTGTCCCACGGGGAGGCGAACCAGGCGATGCCCTTCTCCTTGGAGTACTCGTCGATCTGGCGGTACTCGTCCTCGCCGAACTCCACGCGGTGGCGGTAGTCGATGTACGTCATCCGGCCCCAGGGGGTGTCGCGCTCGATGTCCCACTGGTCGCGCGGGGTGCAGATCTCGGGGGTGCGCTTCTGGAACTTGACCGCGTCGCAGCCGGCCTCGGCGGCGGCGTCGATCAGCTTGAAGGCGTTCTCGAGCTCGCCGTTGTGGTTGATGCCGATCTCGCCGACGACATAGACGGGCTGACCCGGGCCGGCGGTCTTCGAACCGAACGTGCGCAGACGGGAGTTGGTGCTCATGGCAGGAACTGTCCTTACTTGGTCAGAGAATCGAGAGAGGGGCCGAGGATCCAGCTGGCGATCTCTCGGATCGCGCCGTCGCCACCGGGGACGGTGGTGACCGCACGGGCGGCGCCGCGTACCACGTCGTGGGCGCTCGCGACCGCCACGGGCCAGCCCACGAGGGCGAAGCACGGGAGGTCGTTGACGTCGTTGCCGACGTAGAGCACGCGCTCGGGCGCGATGCCCTGCTCCTCGCACCACTGCTTCAGTGCGAGGTCCTTGCGGTCGATGCCGTGCAGCACGGGGATCTGCAGCTTTCGTGCGCGCGCGGCGACGACCGGGTTCTGCTCCGTGGAGAGGATCAGCATCTTCAGCGCGCTCTTGCGCAGCGCGGCGATGCCGAGCCCGTCCCCGCGGTGCACGGAGACGAACTCCTTTCCATCGGCGTCGATCAGCACCCTGTCGTCGGTCTGGGTGCCGTCGAAGTCGAGTACGACCGCGTCGATGTCGTTCGCGGTCGGCAGCGAACCGGGGCGGTCCGCGTCGAAGAGGGGGGCCAGCGCCCGGGCGCGGGCGAGGTCGTGCGGGTCGTCGATCTCCAGGACCCGGGCGGGGTCGGTGCGGACGAGCTCCGTACGGCCGAAGAAGCGGTGCTGGTGCTTGCGGAAGCCGGGGGCGTCCATCGCGTAGGCGGCGCCGGTCTCCAGGAGGTCCTGGGGGCGGTCCTGGCGGCGGGGGCGGAAGGACTTGTCGTGGTTGACGCCGTAGCCGCCGCCGGTGGCCGCGTCGGCCTCGGCGACGGTGCCCGCGGCGACCTCGTCGTCGGCGTCCCGCCAGATGAAGCCGTGGAAGGGAGCCACGGTGACGGCGGTGTCGGCGCCGTTCTCGGCGACCGCGGCCGCCACTCCGTCGATGTCATCGCGGATGATGAACGGGCTGGTGCACTGCACGAACACCACGACGTCGACCGCCGCGCCGTGCAGGGCCTCGTGGGCGTCCATGGCGTGCAGGACGGCGGCCTCCGAGGTCGCGGTGTCCCCGGCGATGGCGGCGGGCCGCAGCACGACCTCGGCGCCGGCCTCGCGGGCGGCGGCTGCGATGGCCTGGTCGTCGGTGGACACGACGACGTCCGTCACCAGCCGGGTGGCGAGACACTCGCGCACGGCACGGGCCACCAGCGGCACACCACCGACGGGGGCGAGGTTCTTCGCGGGCACGCCCTTGGAGCCGCCGCGCGCGGGAATCACCGCGAGCACGCGGCGCACGGAAGCGCCCTGGCCCGCTTGCGGGTTGGACATGGGGAGTACTCCTTGGGGTCCTTGCGGAGGTATCGGGGCGAACACGGCGTGGCGCTCCGCGGGACGTGCCGCGCTGGGACGTCGGTCGTCTGCGGCGCCGTCGTGGTTGGTCGCGCAGTTCCCCGCGCCCCTTCGGGGCGCGGCCGAACCGCAGCGGACTTCGCCGGGCCTGCTTGGCGTGCCTGAGATGGCGGGGGCGGGCACCGCTCGCGCCGCAGCGTGTGCGGCAGGCACGACCTGCCCTCCCTCCTTGCGCGCGGCCGACACGACTCGCGCGACCGCCGCTTCCGCGGCGCCTGCGGCCTGCACGTCGGTCGTCCGGTCGGTGCTCACAGCTCCCCCATCCGCCGGATCACCGGAGCCACCCGCTGCACCCCGTGCCGATAGGCACCGCGCGCGGCGCGGCGCACGATCTGCCGGACCGGGCCCGGCTCCCTGTCGGCGGCGGGGGCGCCGGGCAGCGGGCTGCCGTCCGGGCCGAGGTGGTGGCGGGCGAGGATGCCGGGCAGATAGCCGGGGGCGGTCGCCGGTGTGTAGTACGGGGTGAGGGGGGCCGGGCCGCGGTCGAGCAGCTTGGCGATGCGTTCGCGGGCCGCGTCGAAGGCGGTGGCGTAGGAGCCGTCGGCGGCGACGCCCTGCCGGGCCACCCACTCCTCGTCCGCCACCGGCCGGTGCCCGGCGTCCAGCTCGTCCCAGGAAGCGAGGCATCCCGAGCCGACGAAGTGGTGGTTGCCCAGGACCTCGCGTACGCCCAGGTCGGTCAGGACGACCGTTGGGATACGGCGGTGCAGGGACTCCAGTGCCGCCGTCGAGCTGATCGTGACCAGCAGGTCGGTGCGGTCGAGGACCTCGCCCATGTTCCCGTACACCAGGCGGAAGTTGGCCGGCGGATCGAGCCGCTGGACCAGCTTCTGGTAGGGCTGCTCCTCGATGTGCGTGGTGTGCTCGCCCGGCCTGGAGCGCAGCTTCAGCAGCACCTCGCGCTCGGGGTGCAGCCGGGCATGCTGGATCAGCCGGTTGAGCAGGTAGGTGCGGTCCTTGCGGGTGTCCGGAACGGACGGCTGCACGGCGAACACCACGGTGTACGGGTCGTGTTCACCTTCGTAGGCCGCTCCGCCGAGGAACGGGAGTGCCACCTCGGTCACCGACGAGGCGTCGGCGCCCACCCCCTCGTACACGGCCCGGAAACGGTCCGCGTCCTGGCGGGAGTTGGCGAGGACGAGGTCCGCGCCGTGCCGCAGCAGGAGGCCGTCGGCGAGCTTCTCGTAGACGACGCCGACATAGCCGGTGACGACGACGGGACGCCGCTCGCGGCCCGCCCACAACCGCCGCAGCCCGTGCAGCATCGCCTGGACGCCGCCGCCGACGAGGGCGAGCACGACGACGTCGTACTCCTCCTCGCCCATGGCGCGCAGGAACTCGACGGCCGTGACCTCCCGAAGGGAGTCGGCGCGCACACCGACCTCCGCCAGCTGACGGGCGGTGGGCGTCGCCCGCCCGCGCAGCAGGAATCCGCTCAGCTCGAGGCCGACTTGCGCGTCCTCGCGGGGTACGGCTTCCATGGACGGGCCCGGGGCGATACGAGCCGCGGTCAGCGCACCCCATTTCCAGCGGGTGTCGGAGTCCGCGAGTACGGCGATTCGCGTGGGCTTCGAGGTACTTGGTGGCACGACGAAGACGCTAGGAAGCAATTCCGAGGCGCGGCCCAACCGCACCTCAACAAAAAGTTAACAACACCCCGCCGAGAGCCGAACTGGCCCGCCAAATCGCCGGAGCTACAGTCGATGCACCGTTCCGACACATTGAGTTCACCCTCTGTACGGGCACCGGAAAGTTACGCCGCCGGACTGCCTCCTACGCTTTCCCGTGTGCCAAAGCTTTCCGTGATCGTGCCGTTCTACAACGTGCAGCAATACGCCCCGGACACCCTCAGAAGCCTTCGCTTGAACGCGCAACGGGATTTCGAGTTCGTACTGGTCGACGACCATTCGAAGGACGAAACTCCGGCGATTCTCGAACGCGCGGCCGAGGAGCTCTCCGACGTGGCGCAGGTGCGGTATATCCGCCATGAGAAGAACGGGGGACTCGCCACCGCCCGCAACACCGGCCTGGACGCGGCGCAGGGCGAGTACCTGACGTTCCTGGACGGCGACGACTGGCTGGCTCCCGGCTACTTCGCCGAACTGGTCGCGGCCATCGAGGGGTTGGGCGTCGACTTCGTGCGCACCGACCATGTGCAGGCGACCGCCCGCGCGCGCAGTGTGAGCAGGGTCCCCATCGGGCGCCGCTGGGAGGCACTGAACCCGCGCGAGGCGATCCTGCCCGCCGACCGTTCGACCTCCGTGGACTACGCCTTCGCATGGGCGGGCGCCTACCACCGCCGGCTCCTCGACAAGGGGCTCCTGCACTTCACCGACGGGCTGCGCACGGCCGAGGACCGGCCGTGGATCTGGAAGCTGCACCGCGAGGCGGAGTCGTTCGCCGTGGTGAGCCTGCTCGGCGTCTTCTACCGGCGCGGAGTGGCGTCCTCCCTGACGCAGATCGGCGACGTCCGCCAGCTCGACTTCATCCGCGCCTTCGACCAGGTCATCGAGGAGACGGCGAAGGACCCGGACGCGGACCGGCTGCTGCCGAAGGCGGTGCGCACGTACTGCGCGATCATCGCCCACCACGTCTCGGACGAGGACAAGTGGGAGCCGTCGGTGTACCGGCAGCTGCGGGCGAGGAGCGCGGCGGCCATCCAGCGCCTGCCGCAGGACATGCTCGGCGACGTACTCGAGACGATGGACATGCACCGTTCCTCCAAGCTGCGGCGGCTGCGGCGCAGGATCACGACAGCGAAGGCGGCTGCCTGATGCCCCGTACCACCCGCATCTACTGCGTCTCGACCCTGTACGGCGCCGCCACCCTGGCCGCCGCGCTGGACTCGGACTGCTTCGAGGACGAGGACCGCAGTCTGCTGCTGGTCTTCAACAACTCGGCGACCCCGGAGACGACGCCGCCCGTCGACGAGATGCCGGGATTCGAGCCGCTGCGCGACCACTTCGACGAGGTCCTGTCCTGGAACGAGGCCATCCGCCCCTTCCACCCGGGCGCCTGGACCCCGCGCCAGGACGACATCCCGCTCTTCGAGCGCTATCTGCGGCTGCTGTGGGGCCTGGGCGACGACCGGGTGGAGCTGGTCGTGGAGTCCATCCAGGTCGCCCCGGCGCTGACGGTGGCCCAGCTGTTCACCGACGCGCCCGTGCACGTCTACGCCGACGGCCTGATGAGCTACGGCCCCACCCGCAACAAGATCGACCCGCTGGTCGGCACGCGCGTGCGGCGCCTGCTCCACCTGGACCTGGTGCCGGGGCTGACCCCGCGCCTGCTGACCGAGTTCGACGTACCGGCGGAGCTCGTACCGACCGAGGCGTTCCTCAAGGTGATGGGCGAACTCACCTCCTCCGTCCAGGACTTGCCGGTGCTGCCCGACAACTCGGCGCTGCTGCTCGGCCAGTACCTGTCCGCGCTGGGCATCCTCTCCCCCGAGGAGGAGGAGGACCTGCACGTACGGATGATGCGCGGAGCGGTCGAGCGCGGCCACCGCTCGATCGTCTTCAAGCCGCACCCCACCGCGCCGGCCCGCTACAGCCGCGCCCTGGAGACCGAGGCCGGGAAGCTGGGCGTGGACCTCACCGTCCTCGACCTGCCCGTCCTCGCCGAGGTGCTGTTCGAGCAGTCGCGGCCCGCCCTGGTCGTGGGCTGCTTCTCCACGGCACTCTTCACGGCGTCCGCGTTCTACGGCCTCCCGGTCGCCCGCATCGGTACGGAACCGCTGCTGGACGGGCTCACGCCGTACCAGAACAGCAATCGGGTGCCGGTCGTTCTCGCCGACGCACTGCTGCCGGATCTGGAGGGCGGCAAGGGCGAGAAGACGGTGCCCGCGAGCACCCTGGACGGGCTGCTCGACACGCTGAGCTACACGATGCAGCCCCAGATCTACCCCTCCCTGCGGACAGCTGCGGAACGCCACCTCTCCCAGCACCTCTCCGCACGCACCAAGCGGTACTTCAGGCGGAAGCGGCTCACCGCGCTGGGGCTGCCGGGCGGCATCCCGGAGCGCCTGGCGTTCCTGCCCCGCAACGCCACCGCCCGCCGGGTGGTCCGCCGGGCGCGGGCGCTGAAGAAGGCCGTAGCGCGATAAAGGAGGGCGGGTCCCCACCGGTGTGGGGACCCGCCGTTCTGGACATGGGGGGATTCCGGGCATGCCCAGGAAGTCAAAACGACATTCAGATGAACTTGCCGGGACCGTACGACAAATGGTCGGCCTGCACATCAAGGCAACCCTGTGATTCGGACTAACGTGCTGTGACACACCCATGAGAGTGAGTGCAGCGAGGGGAATCCAGTGACCAGCACGACCGTCCGACCGGTGTCCGGCACGCCGGCAAACGCGCCGGTAAACCGTCGGCCGATACGGACGGCACCCCGCGAAACCCGGCTCCGCGCCCTGGACGGACTGCGACTGATCGCCGCGCTGATGGTGGCGGCTTATCACTACGGCGGCCGCGGCGGCGAGGTCACCAGAGCCTGGGGAAGTTCCGCCAAGCACCAGTTCCCCACGCTGCACGGCTATTTCGCCTACGGCTGCCTCGGCGTCCAGGTCTTTTTCGTGATCAGCGGATTCGTGATCTGCATGAGCGGCTGGGGCCGGCCCCTGAAGTCGTTCTTCGCCTCCCGCGCCTCCCGGCTGCTGCCGGCCTACTGGGCGGCGATCCTCATCGTGTCGGCGGTGTTCGCTCTGCCGATGGTCGCCTACAAGGCCCTGTCACCGAGCGACACCCTGGTGAACCTGACGATGCTTCAGCAACCGCTGGGCGTGGACCGGGTACTGGGGGTGTGCTGGACGCTCTGGGCGGAGATCCGCTTCTACGCGCTGTTCGCGCTGTGCGTCGTACTGCCTGGGGCGACCCGTCGCCGCGTGATCCTGTTCTGCGCCGGCTGGACGCTGGCGGCGGCGATCGCGCAGGGAGCGAAGATGCCGCTGCTCGACATCGTGCTGATACCCGAGTACGCACCCTTCTTCATCGGCGGTGTCGGGCTCTACCTCGTCCACCGCGACCGGCGCGACGTCTACGCCTGGGGCATCGTGGCCGTGAGCTTCCTGATCGGGCAGCACTACGCGGTGCGCAGCCTGTGGAACGCGTCGGACCCGAACGCCTTCGCCCACCGCTCCTCGCTCGGCATCACCCTCATCGTCGCATTCGGCTTCGTCGCGGTCGCCGCGATCGCTCTGGGCCGGCTGAACTGGGCGAACTGGCGCTGGCTGACCGTGGCCGGGGCGCTGACGTACCCGTTCTACCTGGTCCACGAGCACCTGGGCTGGGTGGTGATCCGCGCCCTGCACCGCAGCCTCGGCCTGCCGTCGGCGGCGACCTTCGCCCTGACGATCGCGTCGATGCTGCTGCTGGCCTGGCTGATGAATCGTTACGTCGAGAAGCGACTGACGCCGAAGCTGCGGACGGCACTGTCCGGACCGCGCTGAGACCTGCACCGGACGCCGACGCGACGCTCAGGTGCTGCCGTACCGCGCCGCGATCCGCGTGGCGACGAAGCTCACGCAGTTCGGCCACGAGCTGATCTCCCCGGTCACCGGCCTGCTCGGAACACTCGGCTTCCGGCCGGGGCCCACCTCGCGTACCGGGGAAACCCTCTGAGGTCCGGCGCCGACGCACCGGCCGCCGGACCTCGCGCACTCTCGAACGGACTGATGATGCTCGCGCAGCTCCCCCGCGGCTGGTTGGTCCCGATGGCGGCCTTCGCCACGTTCCTCCTCTGTCTCGCGATCGACAGGTGGATGCGCCCACCACGCATAGTGACGGTGGTCTTCCTGGCCGCGTCCGTCGTCTGCTGCCTCGGCATGGTTCTGGTTGGCAGCCTCCAGCCACAACACTGGAACGCTCGGCAGATGCTGGTCGCGTACTCCTTCGTCTGGACCGGCATCGCGATGGGCCTGTTCCCGCTTCGCAAGCTCTTCCGGACCTACGGCGACGAGTGGCGCCGGGGCGTCCGGCGGGAGAAATACGAGTATCCGGCGCGCTACGTTGGGCCGATGTACGTGTCCGTCATCGGTATGGGCTTCCTGGCGTTCCTCCTGGCGAAGTGAACCGGTCCGGCGGCGGAGGAAGGCCGGACCGCGCCGCTCAAGTGACGTCGTACCGCGCCTCGATCCCCGCGACGACCAGCTCCAGCCCTTCCTCGAAGTGCCGGTCGTAGTCCTCGAAGATCTCCGCGCCGGCCGCGGCCGCGAGGGGGAAGTCGGCCAGCAGGCGGGCCCGCTCCTCGACGCCGTAGCCCTCGCGGCGTTCGTCGGGCAGGGGCCGGACGCCCTGCTCCTCGGTGACGAAACCGATGGTGTACGAGTACGCCGTGGCGCCCGCGCGCACCGCCTGGGTGAGGGTGAAGCCGGCGGCAGTGAGCAGGCGCAGGTTCTCCTCCATCTCCCGGGCATGATCGACGCCCGTGAAGCGTGAGCCGCTGTACACCTTCGCGCCGTCGCGGTAGCCGAGCAGGGCCGCGCGCAGACCGCGATTGGCCTTCAGCAGCCGCTCCTGCCAGGTGTCGGCCGGATCGAGGGCGGCGCCCGCGACCATCCGGCGGTACATCTCCGTCGCCATCTCGTCGAGCAGCGCCTGCTTGTCCTTGAAGTGCCAGTACAGGGCGGGCGCCTTGACGTCCAGCTCCTTGGCGATGGCCCGCAGGGTGAGGCCGTCCAGGCCGACCTCGTTCAGCAGCTTCAGGGCCGTGTCGGCGACTCGCTTGCGGTCCAGGGGTGCGCGCTTCTCCGTACTCACGCTTGACAGCTTAACAGCGTTAAGGGCACTCTCGGATCCGACGGAACTTAACAGCGTTAAGGGGAGTGGATCATGAACGACCTCGATGTCGTCATCGTGGGCGCGGGCCCGACCGGCCTGGCCCTGGGCGTCGACCTCGCCCGGCGGGGAGTGGACGCGCTGGTCGTGGAGAAGGCGGACCGGCTGTTCCCGGGCTCGCGCGGCAAGGGCATCCAGCCGCGCACGATGGAGGTCCTGGAGGACCTCGGGGTGCTGGACGCGATCCTCACGGCCGGCGGGCGCTACCCGGCCGGGATGATCTGGCAGGACGGCGAACGGGTCGGCGAGCACCGGATGTTCGACGCCGACGAGGTGAAGGAGGCGGCCGGGGACTCGGCGTTCACCGAGCCGTGGATGGTGCCGCAGTGGCGGACGCAGGAGATCCTCTTCGCGCGGCTTCGGGAGCTGGGCGGCAGGGTGGAGTTCGGCCGGGAGGTCGCCGGGCTCGACCAGGACGGGGACGGCGTGAGCGTGCGCTTTGCGTCCGGGCCGGAACTTCGCGCCCGGTACGTCGTCGCCGCCGACGGCGGACGCTCGGCCGTGCGGCGCGCGCTCGGCATCGGCATGACCGGTGAGACGGTCGACCCGAAGCCGGTCCTGGTCTCGGACGTCCGGATCACCGGCCTGGACCGCGACAACTGGCATGTCTTCCCGCCGAGAGGGGACGGCGACGGCTATCTGGCCATCTGCCCGCTCGCCGGTACGGAGGACTTCCAGCTGGTCGCCCAGTTCCCGGAGGGGACCGCGGTGGACATCTCCCTGGACGGCATCCGCAAGGTCGCCGCAGGGCGCTCGCATCTCGCCCCCGAGGACGTGACGGAGGTCCGCTGGGCCTCGGAGTTCCGCCCGCGCGCGGCCCTCGCGGACCGCTTCCGGAGCGGGCGCGTCTTCCTCGCCGGGGACGCGGCGCACGTGCACTCCCCCGCCGGCGGCCAAGGCCTCAACACCAGCGTCCAGGACGCCTACAACCTGGGCTGGAAGCTGGGCGCGGTGGTCCACGGCGGGGCGCCGGCCTCGCTTCTCGACACGTACGAGGAGGAGCGCCGACCCCTCGCCGCGCAGATGCTCGGCATCTCCACGGGCGTGCACCGCGGGGAGGTGCGACGTGGTGCGGCGACGGTCCAACTGGGGCTGGGATACCGGGAGTCGTCGCTCACGGAGGACGCGCGGTCGGAGGCGGGGTCGGTCCGGGCGGGCGACCGCGCTCCGGACACGACGATCGACGGCGTACGGCTCTTCGACGCGTTCCGGGGCCCGCACTGGACGCTGCTGGCGCTGGGCACGCAGGCACCCGCCCTGCACGCGGAACCCGTGCACGTCATCGAGGGCCCTACTCAAGAACCGTACGGAAAAGGCCTGTTCCTCGTACGGCCCGACGGTTACGTCGGCTGGACGGGCGCCTCGGCGGCTGGGCTCGGGGAGTACCTTGCGCGGTTCGGCCTGCGCTAGGAATCAGTCGTCGCCGTCGAGGAGGGTGTCGACGGAGAGCTCGAGGCTGACGCCGACGGACTCGGGCGATGAGGCCCATCCGGCGGGGGTGTCACAACAATGCTCCCGTTGAGGATCTCCACCCGGTGCCCGGGCAGCTCCTCCCAGAGCCGGTCGGCAGCATCAGAAAGCGACGACTCGTGCAGCATC
>Ga0105246_10001411_pt1 | contig 14226 bp, 13 predicted proteins | sample KBSM64metaG_FD_99694 | JGI IMG/M metagenome (GOLD analysis project Ga0105246, IMG submission 99694) | Miscanthus rhizosphere microbial communities from Kellogg Biological Station, Michigan, USA - KBS M6-4 metaG | ecosystem: Host-associated > Plants > Roots > Rhizosphere > Soil | place...
AGCCGCTTGGCCACGGCCTTATCATGGCAAACCGCGCTGGTGAGCGGGTCTGACAGTAGATAAGGCTGATCGAACAGCTCGCAGAGCGCCGGCACCTGCGCCTCGCGCGAGCGGCCCCTCACCCCTTCCGCGATCGAGAACACGAGATCGAAGCGCTCGCCGGCGACCAGCCGTGCGGCAAGTGCCTGCCCGCGGCCGACACGCACCGCCTCGCAGCCGAGCGTCTCGAGCGCGTGCGCCAGCGCGTCGATGGTAGCGACCGAGTCGAACTCGGCCACCTCCTCCTCGGAGAAGCCAAGCGCGCGATAATCGTCGCGCAGATCGTAGACGAGAGCGATACGCATTAGCGTGCGCTCACAACCCTGTCGGCGCCGACCGTGCCGTCAGGATCGGTATAGCGGTAGATCTCGCCCTCGAAGTTCTTGAGGATGAGATCGTCGCCCTCGCGTCCCACGACGTAATCGGGAAGCAGCGGGATCTTTCCGCCGCCGCCAGGAGCATCGACCACGTAGGTCGGCACGGCGTAGCCGGTCGTATGGCCGCGCAGTCCCTGCATGATCTCAAGGCCTTTGTCGACGCTCGTGCGGAAATGCGACGAGCCCGATATCGGATCGCACTGATAGAGGTAGTACGGCCTGACACGGCGCATCAGCAGACCGTGGAAGAGCGGCTTCAGCGTCTCCACGGAATCGTTAATGCCCTTGAGCAGAACCGTCTGGCTGCCGAGCGGGATGCCGGCGTCGGCAAGGCGCGTGGCGGCCTCGGTGACCTCAGGCGTGAGCTCGGCAGGATGGGTGAAGTGGATGCTCATCCACAGCGGATGATGCTTCTTGAGCACGCGGATCAGTGAGCGCGTCACGCGCATGGGGAGCACCACCGGCACTTTGGTGCCGAGGCGGACGAACTCCACATGCTTGATGGCTCTGAGCCTCCCGAGCAGATAATCGAGTCGCTCGTCTGACAAGGTGAGCGGGTCGCCGCCGGAAATCAGCACATCGCGCACTTCGGGGTGCGAGGCGATGTAGTTGAGAGCCTCCTCCCATTGCGGCCGGCTGAAGGTGTAGTCGCCCCCTGCCTCGCCGACCATGCGCGAGCGGGTGCAGTAGCGGCAATAGGTCGAGCAGAAGCCGGTGGCGAGGAACAGCACGCGGTCGGGGTAGCGATGCACCAGCCCAGGAACAACGCTATGGCCATCCTCTCCAAGAGGATCGTCGGCCTCGCCCGGCGTCTTGAGGTACTCGGTGCCGACCGGAATGTGGGTGCGGCGCAGCGGCTCGAACGGGTCCTCGCGCGCCATCAGACTCGCATAGTACGGCGTGATGCCGAGCGGTAGAGAGCCCTCGTGCCGGCTCACGGCGTCCCGCTCATCTTCGGAAAGTACGAAGATGCGCTCGAGCTCAGCGAGCGTGCGCACGCGCGCACGGGCCTGCCAGCGCCAGTCGTTCCACTGAGCAAGCTCGATCTCGGGGAAGTACAGCTTGCGGAACGCGCGCGTCACCGGGCCGATGGGAAATCGCTCGGCCCGCGCGGCGAACGACACGAGCTGCGGCCCCTGCACGGGCGAGCCCGGCAAGAGAGCTTTGATCTGACGATGTGGTTTGGTGAGAGTTTGAGATGTCGCCTTGGGGCGACTGGGTGGCTCTTCAGCCTCGACTTGCAACAAATCCATGGGATATGCGTCCCCTCCGTACTTTTTTGCGGACCGCCGTGCGCCAACCGCCGATTCTGCTTCCGCCAAAAAGCGCGAGTCATTTCAGCGACCTCTTTATTAATTTCAAGTGCTAATGCGGTCGCGGTTAAACTTTTTTCCCGCGCCCGTTGCCGGTGGGCATGCACTCTCATGGTGCCTCGACGGAGGGAAGAAAATGGCGGCGATGCGGGCTCGGCAGCTTTGACCCTCGCCTGCTGCTCATCCCTCGCGTGCCATGAGAGCAACGAAGAAGCCGTCAGTGCCGTGGCTCAAGGGCGTCATCAGAAGGGTCTCCTCCGAGCGGTCGGCCGAGCCAAGCGGCGGCGTCGATAGAGTTCGCTCCCAGAGCTGCCGCCAAGGCACGAGGTTGAACTCGGAGTGCCGGGTAAAAAAGGCCGCGATCTGGTCCCGGTTCTCGGAGGGCAGCACAGAGCAGGTGATATAGGCGAGGCGTCCGCCGGGCTTCACGAGCGCCGCCCCCTCCTCGAGCACGGCCTGCTGTTCGGCGATGCGCGCCACGAGCATTTGCGGCGACAGGCGCCACTTGGCATCCGGCCGGCGCCGCCATACTCCTGAGCCCGTGCAGGGCGCATCGATCAGCACAAGGTCCATCTTCCCTTGCAACTTGGCGAGAGCCTCGGCATCGCTCGCAGGCAGGACCTGAGCGTTGCGTACCCCTGCCCGCTTCAGCCGCTCGAAGATGGGACGTAGCCGCAGGCGGTCGGCGTCATAGGCATAGAGCTGGCCGGTGTTGCGCATGAGCGCGGCAAGCCCCAGCGTCTTGCCGCCTGAACCGGCGCACAGGTCGATGATTTGCTCCTTGGGCTTGGCGCCCGAGAGCAGCGTCGCGAGCTGCGAGCCCTCATCCTGCACCTCGTACCAGCCTTTGCCATGGCCGGGCTCTGCCTCGAGGTGAGGGCTGCGCGCGGGGCCAGATCCTTGCAGGATGCGCACGCCAATTGGCGAATGGGCCGTAGGCTTGGCATCGAAGCGGTGAAGCGCTTTCAGCACCTTGTCGCGTGGGGCCTTCAGCGTGTTGGCCCTGAGATCGACGGGAGCGCGCTTCGCCAGCGCCGCCCCCTCCTCCGCCGCGCGCGCGCCGAAGGCACGCTCGAACTCGCCAGCGAGCCATTCGGGGTAATCGCCTCTGACGTGAGCCGGCGCGTCGGACGACAAGTGGCCTTGAAGCCCAGCGCGCTCGGCTTCCGACAAGGGCTCGGGAGCGTGACGGCTGCCGTCCGCGAGAGCAACCACCTGGTCCGGTGTCATTCCCCAGCTCGTGGCCAGCGTGCGGAGCACTATAGCACGCGGGCTGTTTTCGCCCATGGCATAGGCGCTGGAAGCGCGCGTGCGCAGCGCATCGAACAAGAGATTGCCGATCGCGGCGCGGTCCCCGGAGCCGGCGAAGCGGTGCGATGTTCCCCAATCCTTGAGCGCCTCCGCCGCCGGGCGCTTGTGCGCTTCGATATCGGCAAGGACTTCAATTGCTGCGCTGACTCGCGCCGCTGGGGTCATCAGTCGGAAACGAACAGCACGATGCGGGCAATGACGATTACCCACATCAGGGCGAGCGCGATAGCGCCAACCAAGAACACAGCGGTACGGCGATCAAGCCGGTTGGAGGTAACGTGGATATAGGCGTGCACCAGGCGTGACAGCACGAACATCCAAGAAAGCACGTAGAGCACGACATCGAGCGCGTCGCCGACCAGGGCGAGCAGCGTGACCACATAGAACAGAACCGGCAGCTCGAGCTGATTGTGGAAGGCATTGCCGACCTGAATCACATGCGGCGGCCAGGCTGGCTCGCGCAGCGCCACCTGCTGCGGCCTGACCTCGCCATTGCGGATCACGCGGAGCCTGAGGATGGTCATCCAGAACAGGAGCACGAAGGTCAAAGCGACCTGCGCGAACATGGGCATCAAAATTGCCTGGATCGACATAACGCCTCCGCTTGGCTCACCGGCGGCTCCGCGCCGCTGGCGCTTTTATACTCCGGACGCGGGCTCGTTGGGCCGAATGGGCCGCGATTTACGCGACAATTATGGACGGAAGTTCAATTGACGCGAGACGGTAGCCCCCTCTAAACCTTCGGCCAAACAGCTAAAGTCCAAGGGTTCCAAGGAGGTTTTCCATGCGCTTTCGCGCTTCACGCATTCTTATTGGGACGGCATCTCTTGCCGGCGCCTTGCTCTTCGCCGCTCCGAGTCAAGTCCGGGCCGAGGAGACCAACCCCTGCTTCACCGGCGATGGCTCGATCGAGGAGGTCCTGGACGCCTGCGAGGCCTACATCAAGTCAGGCTCGACCGACAATGATCGCCAGATCAAGGCCCACAGCATCCGCGCCATGGGGCTTTCGGCCACCGGCGATTTCGACGGTGCGGTCTCCGAGATGGACACGGCGATAAAGATCGATGCCACCAAAGCCAACAGCTATTTCATGCGGGCAGCCGCCTACGCCGCAAAAAAGGACTACGACAAGGCGATCACCGATCTCGATAAGGCGATCGAGATGGATGCCAAGCATGGCGACTTCTTCCTGCTGCGCGGCATCGTCTATCGCGACAAAGGCGACCTCGACCGAGCGCTTGTCGAGTTAAATGAGAAGGTCACGCTCGATCCCGGTCAGTCGAGCGGATATTCGAGGCGCGGCGATCTCCACCGTATGCGCAAGGAGTATGATCTCTCCGTCGCCGATTATGACCAGGTGATCAAGATCGAGCCCGAGGGCGCCAAGGGCTACATCGACCGCGGCTGGGTGTTCGTGCTGAAGAACGACCTCGACAAGGCGGCCGCCGATTTCGACAAGGCGCTCGAGCTTCACCAGAACGATCCGTCCGCGCTCGTCGGACGCGGCGTGGTGAAGAGCCGCAAAGGCCAGCCCACCGACGGCAATGCCGATCTCTCGCTCGCGCAGAAGATCGAGCCGGGGATTTTCGACGAGATCAGGAAGCTCGGCGTTGAGTAAGTATCGGGCGCGCGGAGTTACCCTTCGCGCGGGTAGTTGGGAGACTCCCGGGTGATGGTCACGTCGTGGACATGACTCTCGTGGAAGCTCGCCGTCGAGATGCGGATGAACTCGGCGCGAGCCTGGAATTCGGCGAGGGTCTTTGCGCCGGTGTACCCCATCGAGGCGCGCAAGCCGCCGATCAACTGGTGCAGCACGCTCGCCACGGGCCCCTTGTAGGGAACTTGGCCTTCGATGCCCTCGGGCACGAGCTTCAGCGCTTCCTTGATGTCCTGCTGGAAATAGCGGTCGGCGGAGCCGCGGGCCATGGCGCCGATCGAGCCCATGCCGCGATAGGCCTTATAGGATCGGCCCTGGTAGAGATAGACCTCGCCCGGACTCTCATCGGTGCCGGCGAGCAGAGAGCCGAGCATCACGCAATCGGCGCCCGCGGCGAGCGCCTTGGCAAGGTCGCCAGAATATCTGATGCCGCCGTCCGAAATTACCGGCACGTCGCTCTTCTTCGCCACCTCCACGGCCTCGACCAGCGCAGTGAATTGCGGCACGCCGACGCCGGCTATGATGCGGGTAGTGCAGATCGAGCCCGGCCCGATTCCGACCTTGACCGCGTCGGCACCAGCATCGATCAGAGCCTTGGTGCCGTCGGCGGTCGCCACATTGCCCGCCACCACCTGCACGGCATTCGACTGGCGTTTGATGCGGCGCACCTGGTCGAGCACGAGCGCCGAGTGACCATGCGCGGTGTCGACCACGATCAGGTCTGCGCCGGCATCGATCAGCCGCTCGGCGCGAGCAAGGCCCTCATCGCCGGTGCTTGTCGCGGCAGCAACCCGCAAGCGCCCCTGCTCGTCCTTGCAGGCGTTGGGATGGAGCCGTGCCTTCTCGATGTCCTTCACCGTGATCAGCCCGATGCAGCGATAATCTTCGTCGACGACGAGCAACTTCTCGATGCGGTGCGTGTGGAGCAGGCGCTTCGCCTCCTCCATGCCGACGCTTTCTTTGACCGTGACCAGGTTCTGCTTGGTCATCAGCTCGGCGACGCGTTGCATGGGGTTGGTGGCAAAGCGCACGTCGCGATTGGTGAGGATCCCGACCAGCCGGCCGAGGCGGCCGCCATTGCTGACCTGCTCGACCACGGGGATGCCGGAAATCTGATGGTCCGACATCAGCTTCAGCGCATCGGCGAGACTCGCGTCAGGGTGAATTGTCACTGGGTTGACCACCATGCCGGACTCGAACTTCTTGACCTGCGCAACCTCCGCCGCTTGCGCGTCTGGAGAAAGATTGCGGTGGATCACGCCGATGCCGCCGGCCTGCGCCATGGCGATGGCGAGGCGCGCCTCGGTGACCGTGTCCATGGCCGAGGACAGCACCGGGACGTGCAACTCGATCGAGCGCGTCACGCGCGAGGAGACGTCGACCTCGTTCGGCAGCACGTTGGAGGCTGCCGGCCTGATCAGGACATCATCGAAGGTAAGCGCAACGGCTCCGTCGGGAAATTCTCTCTTGTTACGTTGGAATTGCCCCTCGGGCATCGGCCAACCTCATTGAAAGCAGGCGGCTCTGACGCTTTGCGTGACACAATACGCAGCCACCGGTTGGCGGCCTCCAATATCACCTTATCGTGAATTTGCAAAGGCGATGCGGCGCGGGTGTAAAATATGTTGAAAGCCAAAGCTTCCGACCACGCCTCCCGTGGCGACCAATTTTGCCCGTCGGAACAACGGCCGCAGGCCGCCATTTCTCTTATAAAGCGTGCGCTTGCGACTGTTGCAGCGCGGGCGGCAAAGAGATTGAAGAAAGGAACTTCAAATGCGGTACGCAATGACAATTACTGCTCTTGCAAGTGGTGTGGCCCTATTGGCCGCGACGCAGCTGCCGGTAAAAGCCAGCCCCACTTTTGACCTCAAATCTTCCACCAGCATGCTCCAACTCGTGAAGAGCGGAGGCGGTGGTGGCATGGGTGGCGGAGGCGGCGGTGGTGGCGGAGGCCGGCTTAACCTTGGCGGCGGTGGAATGGGTGGCCACAACGGCGGCGTTACCGGCGGCGGAATGGGCCACATGGGTCATATGGGCGGCGGTGGCGACGGCCACATGGGTCGCATGGCCAGAGGCGACTTCAATGGCGGCTCAAATTGGCACGGTCGAAACTTTGCCCACAACGGAAACTTTGCCCGCAATAACTGGAATGGGAATTGGGATCGTCACCACCATTTCCATAACCGGTTCTTTGTCGGAGCACCGTTCTTCTATGGCGGGTATTACGCCTATAACGGCTACGGCAACTGCGCCTGGCTGCGGCGGCAAGCCATCATCACCGGCAGCCCCTATTGGTGGGAGCGCTATCAGGCCTGCCTGTACTATTAGGCAGTCTTGATGAGTTCACGTTGCCCGGGGCGACTCCAGCACTAGCTGGTTTACGCTCCGGGCAGCTTGTTTTGCCTTTCAGCAACAGCTCCCAGACTTCGACGCGGCAAATGTTCTAGTCGCGAAGGGGATTGCCGTGCCGCAGTCCGGGAAAATGCCGTAGTGCGTGCTGAAATCTCCGATCAAATCGAAATGCGGTGCGAACCGCGTATCGGCGAGCATGCGCCAGGTATTGCCGCACACCGGGAAGACCTTGCCCGTCTCGATAAGATGGTGACCGTCGAGCTCGAATGCGTCCGGCTGGTCGGGCAGACTGCCTTTGTAGATGACGGCCTGCCCGTAATCTTCGCAGGCCGGCTCGAGCCCATCGAGCTTGAATAGGCGATACGTCGCGGAAAAGAACTTGGCCTGTCCGATCTTCCGCTTCATTGCCTCGTTCTTGATGTCGAGCGGTTTACTCGTCACGAGCCGCGGGTCGAGGAAGCCGGCGCGTTTCGCCGTCGGCAGGAAGTCATTCCAGTAAAGCGCGCCGCCGAGACATTCGCCGTAGAGGACCGGATCGGCGCGCACGCTGTCGGGAAGACGCCGGTCGCAATAAACATCGGCGAAATAGAGCTCGCCGCCCGGCTTGAGCAGATCGTAGGCGCCCCGCAACACTGCAGACTTGTCAATCGAGAGATTGATCACGCAGTTCGACACGATCACGTCGAAACTCGCGGGTTCTAGTCCAAGCTCTTCGAGCCTCTCGATATAGCCCTTAAGGAAGCGCACGTTCGGCCGCGCGAAGCCGAAGCGTCGCATGTCCAATCGCTATGAGCTTCCGCTGTGGCGAGCTGCTCGTCGGTCATGTCCACGCCGACCACCTCGCCATTCGGGCCGACGAGCTGTGCGATCATGTAGACGTCGCGGCCCGAGCCTGAGCCGAGATCGAGCACGCGGGTGCCTTCGAGTGCGGCCGGCACAATGATGCCGCAGCCGTAATATTTGGCGCGCACCTCTTCATGGACATTGGCGAGCAGGGGCTCGAGGTAGGAAGGAACGCCGCCGCCGTCGCAGCAGGCCGAGGTCTTCAGGTCCTCCGAGGATTTCAGGACCTTACCGTAATAGTTCTTCACCACTTCGAGATTCATGGCGGGTACTCACGACATTGGGGCCGCGCAAATTGCGCACAGTCTAGCAGCGCGCGAATTGCGCGAGCAGACACTCCAGGTGAGCAGTGGGATTCAATCCTGGGTGCCGCGGAAGCCGGTGGCGAGCACGTACATTTCGGCAGACTCGGCTCTGGAAGCCTTCGGTTTCACGTGGCGGACCTTGGCAAACGAGCGGTTGAGCCTCGCCACAAGCTCCTTGTCGGCGCCGCCTTGCAGAACTTTACAGAGGAAGGCGCCCCCGGGCGCGAGAATCTCTTCGGCGAGATCGAGCGCGGCCTCGACCAGCCCCATGATGCGCAAATGATCGGTCTGCTTGTGACCCGTTGCCGGCGCGTGCATGTCTGACAGCACGAGGTCGGCCTTCTTTCCGTTCAAAGCGTCGCGGATGCGGCCGGCTGACTCAGGATCAGTCAAGTCGAGCATCAGTGCCGTTACGCCGGAGATCGGCTCCATCTCCACGACATCGACGGCGATCACCCTACCCTTCCCCGCCATGAGTTGCACCCGCTGCGCGGAGATCTGGCTCCAACCGCCGGGCGCCGCACCGAGATCGACTACGCTCATTCCGGTCCTAAGCAAGGGATGCTTGTCGTCGATCTCGGCGAGCTTGAATGCAGCGCGTGAGCGATAGCCTCTGCGCTTCGCCTCTTCCACGTAGGGATCGTTCAACTGACGGGTGAGCCAGCGAGTCGATGCAAGCTTCCGGCCCCTGGCGGTGCGAAGCCGCACCGCGAGCCTCCGGTTGCCGCCCAAACCTTCTTTGGAGCGCCGTTTCATCGACCTTACCGCATGTTAATGACGCGGAATGCCTGCAAAAGCTTGACCTTACGGGGGCTCTCGCCCCATGTGCGCCTTATCGGCCTTCTAACACCTGCCACATGCCCCGCTACTTCGTCACCCTGATCGTCGCCATCGCTCTCTTTATGGAGACGATGGACTCGACGGTAATCGCGACGTCGCTGCCGGCCATTGCCGCCGATCTCCACGAAGATCCGATCGCGCTCAAGCTCGCGCTCACCTCTTACCTCCTGTCGCTCGCCGTGTTCATCCCGCTGAGCGGCTGGGCCGCCGACCGCTTCGGCGCGCGAAAGGTGTTCCGCGCCGCGATCGTTGTCTTCACGCTCGGTTCGGCAGCCTGCGGCTTTGCCCAGGGCCTTCCCGACTTCGTGCTGTTCCGCATCATCCAGGGCATGGGGGGGGCCATGATGGTCCCGGTCGGGCGCCTCGTCATTCTGAGGACCGTGCCGAAGTCCGAGCTGATCTCGGCGCTCGCGTGGCTCACCATGCCCGCACTGCTTGGGCCAGTGATCGGGCCGCCGCTTGGCGGTTTCATCACCACCTTCGTGTCGTGGCGCTGGATCTTCTGGATCAATATTCCAGTGGGCCTGCTCGGCGTGATTCTCGCCACCCGCTACGTTGCCAACATTCGCGAAGAGGGACTGCCTCCGCTCGACGTCAAAGGTTTCATCCTGTCCGGCATCGGACTCGCAGGTCTGGCATTCGGCATCACCACCATAGGTCAAGGATTGATGCCGCCTGTCGTGGTGGCGGCGCTGCTTACGGTGGGCGTCATCGGCTGCTGGCTCTACGTACGCCATGCGCGGGAGGCCAAGGCGCCGTTGCTCGATCTTGACCTGCTCAAAGTGGACACGTTCTTTGCGAGTGTGGTGGGCGGATTCCTCTATCGCATCGGGGTTGGCGCTACGCCGTTCCTGCTGCCGCTCTTCCTGCAATTGGGCTTCGGCATGAACGCGCTCCAGTCGGGGCTGCTGACCTTCGCCAGCGCCGTTGGCGCCATTGCCATGAAAACTACGGCTGCCCCAATCCTGCGGCGGTTCGGCTTCAAGCGCGTGCTGGTGGTCAACGCAGTGGTGAGCAGCTTGTTCATCGCCGCCATGGGTCTGTTCACGCTCGGCACGCCTCACGCGATCATTCTCGCCGTGCTTCTTGTCGGCGGCTTCTTCAAGTCGCTCGAGTTCACTTCCATCAATTCGATCGCCTATGCCGATATTGACGTGAAGGCGATGAGCCGGGCCACGAGCTTCGCCAGCGTGGCGCAGCAGCTGTCGCTGTCGGCGGGAGTCGCCGTTGGCGCGCTCGTGGTCGAGGTCGAACGCATGGGCCGCATCGACAACACCGTGGTGGCGGGCGATTTCCCCCTCGCCTTCCTGATCGTTGCGGTAATCGCGGCAAGCTCGTTGTTCGTCTTCTCGATGTTGCCGAAGGAGGCGGGTTCGAGTCTGTCGGCCAGGGCGCGCCCGGTTGGCGTCGTTGAGGAAGCAGCACCAGCCTCGCAAGCCTAGGGCTGGCGCCGGTCGGATGCAGCGTGAGCCGGCAGCTGGCCGTCCCCCTGATGGCGCGGAAGGCTCCGGCGCTCATGACCGTCCTCGGCCATGAGCGTAGCGAGGATGCCTTCGCGCAAGCCGCGGTCGGCAACCCGCAAGCGCTGGCAGGGCCAGGTTCTGAGCAACGCCTCGAGGATGGCGCAGCCCGCGAGCACAAGATCGGCTCGCTCCTGCCCGATGCAAGGCTGGGCCACGCGTTCGGCGTAGCTCATGCCAATGAGGTCGTTGGACACGACGCGCACGTCTCGCGCCGTAAGCCAACAGCCATCGACACGCGCGCGCTCATAGACCGGCAGCTTGAGATGAATGCCTGAGATCGTGGTCACTGTGCCGGAGGTGCCGAGGAAATGGGCTCGCTTCCCCGCGATTCTCTTACTGAAGCGACGCTTCGTCTCGAAGCTCGTGAGGCCCGCCACCACATCCTTCACCATTGCCTCGTAGCTTCCCGGCGTGACCTCGCGTCCGCCATGACGCTCGGCGAGATTGACAACGCCGATCGGCAATGACGTCCAGGCGGCGATGCAGGTCTGCACGTCGACGCGGTCATGCAGCGTCCGGTGCCACGGCCGGCCGAGCCTTGCGAGGTCGAGCCAGATCAGCTCGGAGCTGCCGCCGCCAATGTCGAACACGAGCACCCAGTCGCAATTGCGGTCGATCAGTGACGCGCAGCCCGAGACGGCTAGCTTGGCCTCCGTCTCCTGCCCCACGATCTCGATGGAGAGGCCGGTCTCGCCGCGCACGCGCTCGATGAACTCGCCGCCATTGGACGCGATGCGGCAGGCTTCGGTTGCGATCAGGCGCGAGCGCGTCACCGCCCGGCGGCTCATCTTTTCGGCGCACACTTTCAACGCCTCGATGGTGCGCTTCATAGCGGCTTCCGAGAGCCGCCCCGAGCTCAGTACGCCCTCGCCGAGCCGGATGATGCGGGAGAAAGCGTCGATGACGAGGAAGCCGCGGCGCGAGGGTTTCGCGATAAGGAGGCGGCAATTATTGGTGCCGAGATCGAGAGCGCCATAGATGGAAGGCGCGAGAGACGCCGGGGCGCCCGTGTCATTGTTGCCCTGGGCTGCCGACAACAGGCCATCCGCCGGCGCGTTCGCTCGCGCCCTGGCTACGATCTGCGAGGAAGTTCTTCCCGCGCAGTTGCCGGTCTCGCCTCGCATGGCTGTGGCGTCACGCGAAGCCCTGGCAGCCGTGCGGGCATCGCCGCTCGGCCCACTCACAGTGATCAAACCTCTGAGCTCCGGAGCCGCCCTCACCTTGCGACCCTGGTCAGCGGACCGGAGCGTTGTCCTATAAGGCTAATCTATCAACCTATTGGGGCGCGTAAAGCAGCTTTTCCCTCCGCGCTCTCTGTCGAACTCGCTCGACCGGCGAGAAAAGACGCCAATTCAGGAAAACGAAAGCCGAGCATCATCGTGGTCCAGCCAAATAAGACGGCACCAAGCATCCAAGTCTGCCAGAAATCGAATCCGGAAATGCCGACAGTGCTGCCGACCGCAAACAGCGAATACCCGGCTCCCTGAAGCAAAGGGGGCCAGGTTCCGATGGTCCAAAGCCCCGCTAAACCGAGGCATAGCAGCAGCATCGCGCCGATGGCACCGAGTTCGAGCCAAGTCTGCAGATAGATGTTGTGCGGATGACGAGCCTCGCGGCCCTGCAAGGCATAGCTGGCATGACTAGGATCGCTGGCATCGGCTGGGATTCTGAGATGCAAGGCTCGCGAGCCGCGAATGCCGATACCGGCGAGCGGCCTCTCATAGACTTCGTCGGCGACATATTTCCAGATGTAGAACCGAGCTGCCACGCTCTGTGGTGTGAGCCACGTCCAATCCTCCCAGCCGAGCTTGTAGGGCAGAGCGCCGAGTGGGACGGCGAGCACGACGGCAACGATCCAGGCTCCGACGATTACAAGGCGCGCTGCCTTAAGCGACAGCGTGGCAAGCGCAAGCACGAGCGCGCCCACGAAGAAGGCCATGACCGACGTGCCGCTCTCGGACAGAAGGGTCGAGACTGCGGTCACCACGACCAGCGCGGCAATGGCGACGCGGCGGGCGGTCTTGGTCGGAAGCGCTACAGTCAAAAGCAGGACAGGGATGAGCAAGAGCACGAGGCTCGTGACATTGCGGTTGAGCACGAAAGACGAGATCTCCGTCACCCTCCCCTGCTCGATCTTCATCTTCTTCGGCGTTATCTCGAAGACTTGCACGAGATGGTTGTTGATGAAGAGCATGACCGACTCGTGGAACACGATCTCGAACAAGAGAAACGCCGCGCCGAGGATGAAACCGGCAAGGGCGGACTTCCCCAACACGCTCGCCTCGGCACCGCTGCGCAGCGAATAGGATGCGGTGATGAAGAGGGCGCCGGCCGAAAGCCCGAGCACGATCACGGCCTTGACAAGAGCCCCTGGACGGTCGGGCGCCCACAGGGCATTGACGAAGAGATAGGCGATGGAGATCGCGAGCGCGACGCCAAACGCGGTCTTGGCGAGCTTGAGCGGAAGTCGGGGCTCGGTCTTGAAGACGTGGAATGCTGCAACAAGCCCGAGCAGGCCGAACAACGCTGGCAATAGCCGGGGGACGCCGCCAGCCGCGAAGCAGATGAGGCCGATCAGTACGGCTTGCAGCCGGAACGGCAAGCGCGCCTCTCCTCCCCAATCCCGCAAGGCAGCACTGAACGCCATGTCACGCGCTCCTACCCAAGCGGCCCTATGCATCAGGCCACGCGCGCTCTCCCCATTGGCTGCGATTATCTTAGCAATTCTCGTGACGGCGGTGTGGCAGGTAACTCGCGGCAAGAATTTCGATTCTCGGCTTTAGGCGCGATTTTTTGTGTAAGAGAGGGCTAGAGAAATTTCTAGTTTATTGCATTTGAAGGCGCCCGTAGCTCAACGGATAGAGCACCAGACTTCGAATCTGGGGGTTGCACGTTCGAGCCGTGCCGGGCGCACCAATAAAATCAGCAACTTAACTCAAGAGCAATCGGCAAGAATTCCCTAGGGGTAACTCCTGGGGTAACAATTTCTTGCCGAAGTCCCGCCTTTGCGGTATTCCAGTACCGCATAGCAATGAAAGGTGTTTCGGCATGGCGACCGTAACCCTCGTGGTGACCTCAAACACGGACGGCTCGATGACCGCGACGACTGCCGCGGCGCCAGCGCAGACGGTCACCAGCGTGAGCTTGACCGAAATTCAGACCGTAATCCGAGGCTGGATACAACAGGGCCTCGGCGGCATTGGACTTAGCTAATGGACGGTTTGCCGTTAGGCGACGTGCTTGCGCGCGCCCTCGACGCTCGTGAAGCAGCGGCACAAGCAATCACGCCACCCGCGCCAACCACGCAAGTGACGCGCGCCTCCCCGCCAACAAAGCCAAGCCTGTTCACGCTCGCCAAGAGTGAAAACGCGACCAGCTACATCGCTCAGCGTCGGCGCGATGCCGAGCGCGCTTCACGGAGATAAAAACGGAATGGCAATCGAGAAGCGGGAGCAAACAGAGCAGAGTGCTCCCTCAAGCCGTGACAAGCCGCGGTCGGGTTACGCAAGGCTTCGTCTGAGACACCGTAACCTCATCGAGGTCTACGAGCAGCTACACGCTGACCATGACGCTCTACGGAGATCTCGACGTGAGCACGCTCGACGAGTTGCCCGCTCATCGCGGCAAGATCGTCACTGGTGTCCGCGAAGCCTCGAAGTTGCCCGA